>Ga0265297_10001812_pt1 | contig 47009 bp, 40 predicted proteins | sample Munlanlwell13791_FD_192502 | JGI IMG/M metagenome (GOLD analysis project Ga0265297, IMG submission 192502) | Leachate microbial communities from a municipal landfill in Southern Ontario, Canada - Leachate well 137-91 | ecosystem: Engineered > Solid waste > Landfill > Unclassified | place...
CGCACGATCTGCATATTGTGAAGGAGATATCGGATCAGGTCTATGTATTCAGCCAGGACAAAAGGATAGTCAGGCACGGACCGACAAGGGAAATCTTAAACGATATCCCCCTGCTTAAAACCCATAATCTCATCCATATACACAAGCACAGGCACCATGACGTGGAGCACAGCCATTCCCACCGCCATTCCGGCGAAGAGGATTCCCATTCGCATTAATTTCCCCGCCCATTTATTATTGCAATCTAAATGGTTTAGAAGTAAAATAAATCATTATATAAACATCCAGGTTCAGCATAACCCACAATCATATCAGCCGTGAAGCTTCCTTTCAGGGGATTCCAATTTAAGGTAACGATAGTTTTGATCATCTCGATGCTTTTTGCGGCTGCGTTGAGTAATTTTCTCATCTACAGGTTCAGCCTCAATTCCCAGTTCAATGAGTTAAGGAACAAATTGATGCTGATCGCTTCAACCGCCAGCCTCCTTATTGATACCGATACCCTCTCCCGGATCCCCTTAAACAGGGAAGGCGTAAATACGCCCCAGTATCAGGATACCGTGCTTGCGCTTAAGAAGATCAAGAAGATAAACCCCATACTTAAATACATCTATATCCTTACCAGGACCGATAAAGAAGGCATCTGGCAGTTTGTCGCCGACCCCGATCCTGTTTCCGGAAGGCCGGGAAGGCAGGCTGTTACTTCTTTCCCGGGAGATACTTATAACGCAGGGCGTTTTCCCGAGATGCTTAAGGCCTTCGAAGGCCCTCAGGCCGACACGAGGCTTGAGAGTGACGAGTGGGGCGTGACGCTGTCGGGATACGCGCCTATCGTTGATAGGGCCGGTAAGGCTGTCGCCGTATTGGGAGTTGACATGGCCGCAGACAGTGTCTATGCAACCCAGAAACAAGTCCATGTAAGGGCCTTTTTCGTGCTGGCCCTGGGGATAGTCCTTTCTATCGGCCTGGGGATGATGATTTCCAAAAAGATCACCAAGCGGATAGAGCAGCTGGTGGAAGGGACGCGCCATGTTGCCGCGGGGAAATTGCTGTATCAGGTAGCGATAAAAGGGGATGATGAGATCGCAGAACTGGCAAGGTCCTTTAATCAAATGGCCAGGAGCCTGGATGAGTCGCGGAAGCGGGTTTTAAGCTATTTTTACGATGTAGTCCAGTCGCTGGTGAGGATATTGGAGGCGCGCGACCATTACACCCGGGGCCACTCGGAAAAAGTCGCAGAATACTCTGAAAAGATAGCCCTGCGCATGGGTTTTTCCAGCGAGGAGGCAGGGCTGCTAAAGGAGATCGCGCTTCTGCATGATATAGGAAAACTGGGCATCAGGGAGAGTATTTTGAATAAAAAAGAAAAGCTGACTGATGAGGAATGGGAGGTTATAAAAAAACACCCTGTCATAGGCGAGGATATTTTAAAACCCATACTTTTTACCAAGGATATGCTTTCTATAGTCAGGGCGCATCACGAAAGATACGACGGGACCGGGTATCCCGATAAGCTTAAAGGGGATGACATCCATATTTTTTCTTCGATCCTTTCAGTGGCAGATGCCTATGATGCCATGACGTCGCATCGCGCTTATCGCCGGGCCCTGAGCAAAAAGTCCGCCATAGAAGAGCTAAAGGCCAACAGCGGCACTCAATTCAACCCAAAGGTGGTAGAGGCTTTCCTGAAGATCCTGGACGAGGAGGGAGGCGGATAACATGAAGAACGCTGTTTATTACAGTAAGGTAAGCGGCGGCAACGAAGAAAAGAGGGTCCTGGCCCTTGAGAATCTCCTGGGAAAAGCCAGGCCTTTCTCTGCTTTTAAAAAAGAAGAATTCATTCCCGTCAAAATAACGATCGGGGACAGCGATTGTGTTTATAATCTTAGTCCCTCATTGGTCAAGACGGTTATTAGGGAGATCAGGGTCTCAGGGGCAAAACCTTTTCTTTTCGATACCTCCGTTATATATGAAGGCCGGCGCCAGAATGCGGTCGATCACTTGACCTTGGTGCAGCATAAGGGTTTCGAGCTGTCTAAGGTCGGCGCTCCTTTTATTGTCGCCGACGGCGTATTCGGCCAGGATGGTAAGGAGATCGAGATTGAATCTAGACATATCAAGAAAATCAAGGTGCCTTCATTCATAGGGATGGTAGATAATTTAGTCGTGTTATCCCATGTCACCGGCCACATAGTCGCCGGATACGCCGCGGCGATAAAAAACGTGGCTATGGGCATGTCCTGCAGGCAGACCAAGCAGGTGCAGCATTCTTCTCTTAAGCCCAGGGTGATCGAGGATAAATGCACCGCCTGCGGCTGCTGTGTCCGGATATGCCCGGCCGCAGCCATATCTTTTAAAGGCAAAAAGGCGTTTATAGATGAAAGTTTATGCCTGGGGTGCTGCGAATGCCTCTGTGCCTGCAAATTCAACAGCATATATATAAACTGGCAGGAAGACCCGCGTTTATTTGCGAAGAGGATGGCTGATACCGCTGCTTTTATCCTCTCGCAGTTTAAAACTAAATTTTTCGTCAATTTCGCTTTAGACATCACCAAAGAATGCGACTGTATATCCACAAAAGACGAAAGAATAGTTGCGCCTGATCTGGGGATACTGGCGTCCGGCGATATCGCCAGCCTCGAGCAGGCGACGCTGGACCTGTTAAGCGAAAGTTCGGATTTCTTCAGAAAAGAAGCAGTGGCAAGGCCGATGCTTGACTATTATTTGAAAAATAATCCCGGCTGTGCCGGATATGAACTGATTAAGGTTTAAGAAAACATCTGTCCCGATCTACCCCCCGCCTTTTAGAGCCCTTAAAAAACCAAAGTAGAAAAAAGTCAAAGAAAAGTAGAACCGGCAGGTTTACAGTTCTCTATGACCGGAGATAATAGAGGCAGTTATACCGGTGCTCATGGAGAGCTGAAACTATTCTTGGTATTGCGCTAGCTATTGCGATAGCGCCCGAAGCTATCGGGTGCTTCGGCGTCCCGCCCATTGCGGGAAGGGAGGAGATATGGAAATAACCGATGTAAAGGTCTTCTTAAGGGATTCAGTTGATAAGAAACTCAAGGCGTACGCAATAGTGACATTTGATAACGTGTTCGTGGTGAGGAACATTAAGGTCATCGAAAGCTCAAAGGGCACGTTCATTGCCATGCCTTCAAGGAAAATAAAATTTTCCTGCGAAAAATGCGGTTTTAAAAATGAAGCGCGCAGCAGGTTCTGTAATCAGTGCGGCAGCCGGCTTTCCTGCGGACAGCTACAGCCTTGTATTGAAGAAGCAGGAACGAATTTTCAAATTGACCAGAGAGACGTGGCTCATCCCATTACGCAATCATTCAGGGATTATTTACAAAAAAGGGTCTTAGAAGTCTTTAAACAGGAAAAAGTGGGAGTTGTATAAAACAGGGAGGTGAAATATGTGTCAAGTTTGCGGTTGTTCGCCTTGTAAAAAATGCGGTAAACCGATCGAAGACGGTAACTGCAGCGGTTGCGGGAAAAAAGCCGGCGATTGTATTTGCAGTAAGGAAGAATAAGAGAAATAACTCTTTCTGATACGCAGTATCGTATCAGGCGCGGTTAATCAGGCAAAAGGCAGCCCATCATCAGGGTTGCTTTTTGTTTTTAAAGATGAGGAAAAAGAAGATATTCGTCATAGACGACGACACGATTTTTCTTGAAGAGCTGGAGAGCACGCTTGACTCCAACGGTTATGAACCAACAGTATGTAATGGCGGTTCAGAAACTCAAGTTTTACTCAATAAATCAAAGCCGGACCTGATACTGATCGACCTGAAAATGGAGCAGATGAGCGGGTTTCAACTGGCAAAGGAAATCCGCAGGTCCCCGGATTTTAAGTTTACCCCCATTGTCGCGATGACCGGGCATTTTAAAGCTGCCGAGCATGGGCTTTTGATGCGCATATGCGGCATAAAAACCTGCCTTTACAAGCCATTCAGCCCGGCCAGGCTTTTCGCCTGCCTGGAAACTTATTTAAATAAAAAATAAAACTGTATCCTCTATCGCCTCACGTTGAATAATATTGCATAACTAACCGGTTATGTTAGAATTAATGCACTATGCAAGCCAAATCTGTAGGAATATGCCTGGGCGCTTCGACCATTAAGGTCGCGGTAATTACCTGTGACGCTAAAGGTGTCCGCCTGGAGGATAAAATCGTGCGTAACCACGAAAGCAACCCCAGGGCGGTATTTACCGAACTGCTGCGCGAGTTGGATATCCATACCTTTGATTACGGGGTGTTGACCGGGAGGAAGTTCCGCACCATCATAAATGCCCGTTCCATCACGGAGCCGGAATCGATAGAATACGCGCTCAGCTTTATGCGCAGGGACGCAGGCCGCGGATACGATTATTCCGCTGTTGCCAGCCTCGGGGCGGAGAATTTCGTCGTTTACATGCTCGATAAAGAAGGCCATATTTCCAGCGTTGAGACCGGGAATAAATGCGCCTCCGGCACGGGAGAATTCTTCCTGCAGCAGATCTCCCGTATGGACATTTCTGCTGACGAAGCAGTAACGCTCGCCCTTAACCAGCAGGGCTATAAAGTTTCCGGACGCTGTTCGGTTTTTTGTAAGAGCGATTGCACCCATGCCTTGAATAAGGGGGTGCCGATCGGAAGGGTTACGGCCGGCTTATGCTCGATGATGGCAGAAAAGGTGCTTGAATTGCTGGAAAAGGTAAATAAGCGCGACGTAGTTGTGATCGGCGGGGTGACGCGTAACCGCGTGATCATGGACGCATTGAGGGGTTCAATCGATAATCTGATCATCCCGCAGGAAGCGGAAGTCTTTGAAGCAGTGGGTGCCGCGTATTTCGCCTTAAAAAATAAGATCCCGTGGCAAATGGACAGCCATTCGATCTTTAAGGAAAAAAAAGTTTCCTTTGGTTTTCTTCCTCCGATAAAGCAGGGGGAAGGTTTGGTTGCATTTAAAGAGAGCCGGGAAGCAGAGGCAAGAGATAGAGATGAGTGCATAATCGGCCTTGATGTCGGCTCAACCACGACCAAGGCTGTGGTGTTGCGCGTAGCGGACAATGCGGTCCTTGCCTCCGTCTATCTGAGGACGAATGGCAACCCTGTTAAGGCGGCCCGGGAATGTTACTGGGAGCTTGACAGGAAGATCGATAAAGATATCGTTCTTATCGGTTTGGGGGCTACCGGCTCGGGAAGGCAGATCGCCGGCCTGCACGCCAAAACCGATTCGATCATTAATGAGATCATCGCGCACGCGACCGGCGCCGCCCATTTTGACGGTTCGGTGGATACGATTTTCGAGATCGGGGGGCAGGATGCCAAATATACATACCTTACTAATAATGTGCCTTCCGATTACGCGATGAACGAGGCCTGTTCCGCAGGGACGGGTTCTTTTCTTGAAGAAGCCGCTAAGGAGAGTTTAAGCATCGATTTCCGCCAGATCGGGAAGGTGGCCCTCACCGGACTGAACCCGCCGAATTTTAACGACCAGTGCGCGGCTTTCATCAGTTCCGACATAAAGACCGCGGTCCAGGAAGGTATTGACAGAGAGGATATTGTGGCCGGGCTCGTATATTCCATCTGCATGAATTATTTAAACAGGGTTAAAGGCCAGCGGCAGGTAGGAGAAAAAATATTCATGCAGGGCGGAGTCTGTTATAACCAGGCAGTGCCTCTTGCCATGGCAAACCTGCTGGGGAAGGAGATCATCGTGCCGCCTAACCCTGGACTGGTAGGCGCTTTTGGAGTGGCCCTTGAAGTAAAGGAACGCATAGAACGCGGCGTAACCCATAAGAAGGAATTTAACCTTAAGGAACTCGCCCGAAGAGAGATCCTGCACGAAAAAAGCTTTATCTGTCCCGGGACAAAGGATGGCTGCGACCGCGGTTGTGAAATAGCTACTATGGTGATTGACGGCAGGAAATATCCGTTCGGCGGGGCCTGTAATAAATATTATAATCTTGTGCATCATCTCGGAGACGACTGCGGACGCAACGATTTGATAAAAGTCTGGCAGGAGCTGGCTTTCAAAAAATGCGGCTCAGCTCCCGCTTTAAACGATAAAAAACCCACTGTAGGCATAAACCGTTCGTTCCTGAACAATCTGTTTTTTCCCATGTTCTCGCGGTTTTTTACGGAACTGGGTTTCGGCCTTATCACCCCTGACCGCGTGGACCCCGAAGGCGTCAAGAAAAAGCGCACATCGCTTTGTTTCCCCGGAGAGATAGCGCACGGCAGTTTTTCCGACCTCTTAAAGAAAAATCCAGATTACATTTTTCTTCCCAAGATCGTGGAGCTCCATGTGGAAAAAAACTTAAAACCCAGGAGGGAGCATCAATGCACATGCCAGCTGCTGCAGAGCGAGGCCTATTGCCTGAAGAGCGCTTTTAAATCGGTAAAGCATTCTTCAAAAATCATTTCTCCTGTAATTGATTTTTCCCGCGGGCTGGATAAACAGAGAAACGTCTTTGTCGGGGTAGCGCGCAAACTGGGCGCCAGACGCAAAACGGCAGTTTTGGCGTATCGGCACGCGGTGAAGAAGCAGCAGGATTTTGCCAAAGAATTGAAAGAACACGGCAGGCGGATACTGCTTGAATTAAAAAACAATCCGCAGCAGAATGCGATCGTCCTTTTCGGCAGGCCTTATAACGCCTTTGTTAAAGAGGCGAATCTTGGTATTCCGGGAAAGTTCTCTTCGAGGGGCAGGATCGTTATCCCCTGGGACGCCCTGCCGTTTGAAGACGAGCCGCAAGACAGGGAAATGAACTGGGCCATAGGGCAGAATTTGCTTAAATGCGCGCATTTCGTCAGCGCTCATCCGCAGTTATTCGGCTGCTTCATCACTAATTTCAGCTGCGGCCCGGACTCTTTTCTGGTAGGTTATTTCCGGGAGATCATGGGGAAGAAACCTTCGCTCACGCTCGAGTTGGACAGTCACACTGCAGATGCCGGTGTCAATACAAGGATCGATGCCTTTATCGACATCATCTCAAAATATAGGAAGGCCGGCCGTCGAGATGACCCAGGCCCCAGGTTCCATCCTGCCAAGATCGAATTTAAAAAGAAGCGCGCCGTATTCGTCAGCTCGGACAACCGGCGTTTTGGCATTCATGATCCCAATGTGCATCTTCTCATCCCTTCCATGGGCAGGTTCGGCAGCGAGATACTTTCCGCGGTATTTTCCTGCGCCGGAATAAAAACCAGCACGCTTCCGGTATATGATTTCGAGGCCTTGAAGCTGGGCAGGGGGAATACTTCCTGCAAGGAGTGTCTTCCTCTGATACTTGTGACCGGAGGCCTGCTTAAATACCTGAAATACCGCAAAGACCCTGACGAATACCTGGCTTATTTTATGCCGACCTGCGGAGGGAATTGCAGGTTCAGTCAATACAACGTGTTCCTTAAGAAGCTGATTAAGCGCAACAGGATCAAAGACGTGGCAATATTTACTCTCACCAGCGAAAACGGTTACGCCGGGCTTAAGATGCAGGATGTCTTAAGTTCGCTTAAGGCAGTGATCATCTCCGACATTATGGAGGATATTTATAATGCCTTGTATGTCCTGGCGAAGGACAGAAAAGAGGCGCTGGTAATTTTTGAAAAAGAATGGATAAAGATCAAAGGCCTGTTTACTTACAAAAGGGGAAGGGGGGCCTTTAAACTATTGGAGGAGATATCAGGGCGCCTTTCAAAGGTACCCCTTAAGTTCTCTTTAAAAGAAGCAAAGATCATTTCTCTCCACGGAGAAATATTTGTCCGGCGGGATAGTTTTTCCTGCCAGGACCTGATCGAGCGGCTGGCAAGGCGCGACATCGTGGTTAAAAAGGCGCATGGTTTTGAATGGCTTTCCTACTGCGATTTCGGGGTCAAGCACGGAATATTTGAGCCGCAGTTCAGCTTAAAACAGCGAGCGGAATTCAGGATAAAGCTCCTGATGCAAAGGTCTATCGAAAAAAAGATAAAAAAAATATTATCTAAATCAGGATTGTATGACTATGAGCTAGTTGATATAAAAAGCATACTCGACTACGGCAAAAGTTTCTTTGACCTGCGCTTTACCGGAGAATCCATTCTGGTGACAGGATCTTTTTTTAGAGACATACTCCATACGACGCATGGCCTTATATCCATAGGCCCGTTTGCCTGTATGCCTACCCGCGTCACCGAGGCAGTTCTTTCAGCGGAGTCTACTATGGAGACCAAGAAAAGGCTGGATAAATCTTTAAAAAGGCGTTCGCATGCCCATTCTCTCGATATTTTAAACCTTCCGTTCCTATCCATCGAATCGGACGGCAATCCCTTCCCGCAGATCCTGGAGGCGCGTATTGAGACCTTTTGCCTGCAGGTTGAGCGTCTTTACAAAAAACTAAAAAGCTAAGCTCGCTCTCATTTAGTCAATATCTTGAACCTATTCGGGGTCCTGCCGCCGAGCCACCCCACCGTCCTCGCCCACTGCGGGCGGTGGGGTGCCCCGTCTCGGCGTCACCCCTCAGAGATCAAAATAAATACGACAATGGTTGATCGAACGCTGTGTATTCTGCTGGAGCGTGCATTAGAAAATTTTTGGCAAAAGTTGGCAAGGATTTACGAGGAGCGGAAGACGTCTCTGCAGATGGCGCTAAGCTGAAGCGACGAAGTAAACCGTAGCCAACGGCAAAAATTTTCAGCACGCGGAAGCAGAATACACAGCATACCACGATCACTTAAATTGCCTATTCATTTGCAATTAATTGAATTAACCGTTATAATATAAAAAAATATAAAGAAAGGGCTTGAAGATGGAAAAGATCAGATTTGATTTTAACAATATGCTAAGCTTGAACATCGGCAGAAAAGACGGCGTTTCCGAATCCGAATTGTCCGCTTTTGTTAAGAAGAACAAGAAGGCCGCCCTGCATCTTAAAACAATAATTTCCCATGAAGGCAGCAGGGTTAATCTCGGCCTTCAATGGGCGGCACTGCCTTTTCAAAATAAGGAAGAGCTCAAAGAAATCCAGGAGCTGGGCAGGGAAATCGCTGCTAACTATAAGAATGTGCTTTTTCTCGGCATAGGCGGCTCTTATCTCGGGCTCAAGGCAGCCCAGGACGCGCTCGCGCCCGCATATTTCAATGATTTCAAAACGCAGAGAAAAAATATTCCAAGGATCTATTTTGACGGCAACAATCTGGACCCGGAACCATTGCGCGCCTTGTTAAACAACCTCCTGCCGCGGGAGACGTTTGTCGTCGTCATCTCGAAATCCGGCGAAACAACGGAAACTAAAGCTGCCTTTGCAGTCACGGAGGCGTGGCTTAAGAAAGGGATAGGTAAGCATTACGGCAGGCAGATCGTCGCGATTACCGATCCGGCATCCGGGACGTTGCGTAAAAAAGTAATACAGGAAAATTCAGCGGATAGCCTGAATTTCCGCAGCCTTGCGTTATTAAAAGGAGTAGGAGGGAGGTTCTCGGAGTTCAATATGGGTTTATTGCACCTTGCCGTCCTGGGGATCAATCTGCAGGAGCTCCTGGAAGGGGCAAGGGATATGGCGGCGCGCTGCAGTCTTGGCGATGCCCTCAAGAACCCCGCTTATATGTATGCGGCGCTTCAGACCATCGCCTATAAGAAAAAAGGCAAGGTAATATCGGTATTGATGCCGTTTGCCCAATCACTGAAATCTACCGCCGATTGGTATTCGCAGCTGCTGGCGGAGAGCCTGGGTAAAAAATTCTCCAGGGAGGGAAAAATCGTCAATACAGGGAGGACGCCTGTGGCTGCTTGCGGGACAGGAGATCTTCACTCGATACAACAGAATAACATTGAAGGAGAGAATAATAAGACCGTCACTTTTATCAGGGTCGAGAAATTCAGGAACGACATTTTAGTCCCGCAGGGAAGCGGCATCCTGTCAGGGATGCCTTATTCTAAGCTGATGGGCCTGGCGCTTGAGGCGACAGAATGGTCGCTGGTGCGTGAATGCAGGCCTAATTGCACGATAATCTTACCGCGTATCTCCCCTTACTTCTGGGGCGCTTTGATCTTTTTCTTTGAGATGGCTACTGCCTTCGAGGGCGAGTTCTTAAACGTCAACGCGTTCGACCAGCCCGGAGTAGAGGGATACAAAAACTACATGTATTTTAAGCTGCGTAAGCCGGGTTTGCCGGAATCGGTTGCTGACCAGATCAGGCGCAACCCGCTGCTGAAAAAACAGAGATTCATCATCTAGCCTTTGTCCCGTCTTAAATGATAAGGAAGATCCTTATAATATTATTTATCCTGCTGTTGTTTGTGTCGGCAGGCCTTTTCTACGCCAATAAGGTCTTTCTTCCGGCTAAGGCCAAGTCTTTGATCGAGAATGCCATAAGAACTCGCCTCAACAAAGAGGTCAGCCTTGAATCGCTACAGATCAACATCTTTAAAGGCCTGGTTTTAAAGAATCTGGTTATCCGCGATGGCGAAAAAGAAATCATCAGCATAAAAGAGTCTTCTTGCACCTTCCTCATCTGGCCGTTTTTTAAGAAGCAAATAATCATTCCTTCCCTGCAGCTGAAGTCCCCCGTGATATTCTTGGAACGCAGAAGCGATAATACATTGGATATACTGGATCTGTTTAAGGAAAAGAACGGTGCGCCTTCTAATATCAGCGGTTTTAAAATAATCCTTTTTAAGGCGATCATAAGCAACGGCCGCGTTAATTTCAAAGACAACTATCTTAGCCCTGCGCAAAACAAGACAGTCGAAGACCTGAATTTGATCCTGCGTTTTTCTCTTCCCTCCTCGGTAAGGTTTGACTTTCAGTTCAGGGTGCCGGAAGCAGGGCCGATGAAATTGAGGGCTTCCGGGGAGTATAAGATTTTTGACAGGGCGCTTCATTCAAGGGCTGTCATCGAAAATTTATCTCCCGGTAAATTCTTAAGCTATTATCAGTGGCGCGGCCTGTCTTCGGTCAAAGGGAAAACCGATGCGAAGGTAACCGTTGATTTTCAGGGAAACAGCCTTACCGCTCTTGTTGAGGCTCAGGTAAGGGGCCTGGATCTGGCACAGGATAAAATCGCCGTGAACGCTAACTCCGGGGTAAAGGTGCGCATCCGGCACGATTTTAAGGGGAAGGCGACTCTCTATGAAGGCGAGATGGATATTTCGGACATGAACATAAACGGGCTGACATTCACTGGCCCTATAAACGGCATTTCGGGAAAAGTGCGCTTCGATAATTCTCAGGCATCAGGCGAACAATTGACCGCTTTCATTTTCGGATTTCCCGTAAAGGCAAAATTGAAAGTCTCTGATTTCAAAAGCCCTTTCCTTGATATTGATATCGCCTCTCAGATTGAGGCGGGAGAGGTGGGAGGGATATTAAAGGACAGGTTTAAAGTGGTTTTGCCGTTTGAAATGCAGGGCGAGATGGGCCTTTCGTGCAACATACATAGCGCGATCCCTCCTGCCGGACAGATGAAATTTAACGGCTACCTGGATATGGTTGACACGAAATTGGCTTCGGTCGGCCAGAAGGCGATTACCCTCGACGGGCTGAAAGGAAGGATAGAGTTCAGTAATGACCGGATAAAATGGCAGGGATTGTCTTTTAAATACGCCGGACTGGATTATAAGGCATCGGGCTCCCTGGATAATTTTTTAAAGCCCGCAATAAAGTCGGCCATTTCTTCCAAGGACCTGTCGCTGGATTTGAGCCTTTTGATCAAAGGCAGGAAAATAGGGATCACGCAGATCAACGGGTCGTATTTGAATTCAAGGTTTTCCTTCTTTGGCAATATCGATTTAACCAGGACGAGCAACCCATTGGCGAGTATCTACGGCGGGATCGATTTGGACCTGAAGGATATCTCTATAATCAAGGCCTTGTCTTTGCCGGAAAAAAGCAGTCCGGCGGGGCGGGCGAAAATGGAATTTAACTTAACCGGTGATTTAAGCGACATCAGGTCCTGTTCGATAAAGTCAAAGGTAAACGGGGAAGGGCTTTCTCTGTATAAGCTGAGGTCAGGGCCGTTTTCGTTTGAGTATAATCAATTCGAGGGTATCGCAAGCCTCTCGGGGCTGCGGATGGCCTTATATGACGGGGTTTTTTTGGCTAACTCAAGCATGAACTTTAAAGAAAAAGGATCTCCGTTCTGGGTGGAAGCTGAATTAAACAACATGAGCATAGCAACGTTGATGCGCGATATCGCGCCGGATGATAAAGACTTGTCCGGAGTGATCTCAGCCAGGGCCAGGGTCAGCGGTGCTCCTTCGGATCTCTCGAAGCTGGCGGGTCAAGGTTTTATCAAGGTAACGGACGGGAAATTATGGCAATTGAACTTTTTTAAAGGCATGGGCACGGTCATGTTTACGAATGATTTTTCCAGCGTAGTCTTCCGGGAAGGGGAATGCAATTTTAAGATTGCCAATAAGCAGGTTTCCACAGAAGACCTGAAAATGAAGAGCGACCTGGCATTGATGTCCGGAAGAGCGACCCTGGGCTTTGACGGTTCGATCGACGCTTCCCTGAATGTCCAGGTCAATGACCAGATACCTTTGACCGGTACCCTCAAAGACGTGACTACCGCGATACTAAGCACGGCAGAGAGGTTCGGTATAATAACGATAAGCGGGACTTTGAAGGACCCGAAATATAAATTCAAGACAGCGGTATTGGATATTTTAAAAAGCCTGAAAGACGCTTTCGGCAGAAACTAAAACCAAAGTGATTGGAATTGCCGGGATTGATGATATAATCAATAATATTTACAAAGGAATTCCATGGTCCCCATATTAATAATAATGTTTATCGGCGGGGTTGTGCTTGCTGCTTACGGTTTCAGCGCTACCTCCTCCGGCGCTCCGGAGAAAAAGAAGCCTAGGGCGCTTCCGCAGAAGAATTCAAAAGAACAGGAGCTTTTGTCTAAAGAACAGAAGATCCTTCAGCTTGAAGAAGAGGCCGCGACTTTAAATTCGCAGTTAAGTTCGCTCCATTCAGATCACGAAGCGCTTCGTAAGGAGCTTGACGAGGCAAAAAAGAACGAGGCCATCTCAAAAGAGGAATTGCAGCGCAGGGAACAATGGGTCCAGAAAGACGGGACTATAATCGACAAGGTCAAGGAAGAGGCTCTGGACTTAAAGAAGACCTTTATAGAAAAAGAGAAGGAGTTAAAGGACGCTTTTTCCAAAAACGTCGATCTAAACAGGCAGATTAATGAAGCACAAGTCAAATATTTTCTTTTGGAAAAGGAAGGCAAGGATAAGACGGCAGCGATCCAGGTGCTCAATGCCAAAATTGACAAGCTTAATAAAGAAATAAAAGATAAGGCCTCTGAAATCCAGTCGTTGAACGACAGTATCCTGGCAATGAAAAAGAAAGAGGCCCAAAGCGAATGGGTCTCTAAGGAAGAGCACGGCAAGCTGCAGGACGAGCTGGCGGATTTAAAGCGGCAGCTGGACATAAAGAAGAAGGAAATCGAAGTCAAGGAAGGCAAGATCCAGGAGCTGGATGAAGAGAGGATAAAGCTTAAAAATCAGCTGTTGAAGCAAGAGACTTCCGAGGCGCAGCAGCAAAAATCCGAAGCTGCCGCAGGCTTAGTCCAGCAGCCCGAAATACCTAAAGAAGAAAAGGCAGGCGAAGAAAAGCCTGCACAGGAAAAACCAGCTGAAGAAAAACCAGCTGAAGAAAAGCCTGCCGAAGAGAAACCCGCAGAAGAGAAGCCTGCCGAAGAGAAACCCGTCGAAGAAAAACCGGCTGAAAAAGCCGTGCCTAAAGAAGCAACGCCTGCTGAAGAAGAAGCGCAAGGCGAACCTGCTGCGCAGTCTCCGGCCAAAGAAGAGGCTAAAACCGAGGAGCCCGCCCAGAAAAAGGAAAGGAACTACGTTCCTCCTTCGTTTCAGCTGGATAAAGTCAGGAACATCGGGATAATGGCCCATATAGACGCCGGAAAGACTACCTTGACGGAAAGGATACTTTTTTACACCGGGCGTTCGCACAAAATAGGCGAGGTCCACGACGGTAAAGCGCAGATGGATTGGATGAAGCAGGAGCAGGAGAGGGGTATTACTATTACTTCCGCGGCCACGACCTGTTACTGGAAGGAACACAGGATCAATATCATCGATACTCCGGGCCACGTGGATTTTACGGTGGAGGTTGAGCGTTCGTTAAGAGTGCTTGACGGAGCAGTAGCGGTTTTTTGCGCCGTCGGCGGCGTTGAGCCGCAATCGGAAACAGTCTGGCACCAGTCGGATAAATACAATGTCCCTAAGATCGCCTTTGTCAATAAAATGGACCGCACCGGGGCGGATTTCTTCGGCGTGTTAAAAGGGATCGAAGAGGACCTTCAGGGTAATATCGTGCCTATGGAAATCCCCATAGTAATTGATGATAATTTTGTGGGGGTCGTGGACTTAATGGAGATGAAGGCCTATATTTACGAAGAAGAATCGCAGGGAAAGAACTTCCGCGTAGAAGATATCCCCCAGGCTTACAAGGAAACGGCGGATAAATACCGGCATATCCTGATGGAAAAGGCCTCTGCGTTTGAAGAGGCTGTTATGAAGAAATACCTTGAGTCTCCGGAGACAATAACCAACGATGAATTGACCGCCGCTATCCGCAAGGGCACTATCGCCAACAAACTTGTGCCTGTCCTTTGCGGCGCCGCTTTTAAGAACAAAGGGGTGCAGAAATTGCTGGACGCCGTCAATCTGTTCCTGCCTTCTCCGGCTGACCTTCCTGCGGTTGAAGGTACTGACCCGCAGGATGATTCAAAAAAGATATTAAGGAAAGCGCTCGATCAGGAGCCTTTTGCCGCCCTTGCCTTTAAAATACAATCTGATCCCCACATGGGGAAACTGGTATATATAAGGATCTATTCCGGTTATCTTGAAAGCGGTTCTTACGTCTTTAACTCTACCAAAAACAAAAGGGAGCGTATCGGCAGGATATTGCAGATGCACGCAAATCAAAGAGAAGCCAGGGACTTTGCCTATGCGGGAGAAATAGTGGCGCTCATCGGGCTGTCTCACACTATAACCGGAGATACCCTTTGCGATCCGGATAATCCTATAATATTAGAGGCAATAGAATTCCCTGTCCCGGTCGTTTCGCTTAGTATCGCGCCCAAGACCAGGGCAGACCAGGATAAACTTGGTAAAGGTCTAAGTAAGCTGGCTGAAGAAGACCCTACGTTTCTGATTAAGTCCGACCAGGAAACAAAGGAGACCATCCTTACGGGTATGGGAGAGTTACATCTTGAGATCATTGTGGACAGATTGAAGGAAGAGTTCGGGGTGGAGGCGATAGTCGGTCAGCCCAAGGTCGCCTATCGCGAAACTGTCCTGAATACAGTTACCGCTGAATATAAACATGTGAAGCAATCAGGCGGCAGAGGCCAATACGGCCACGTAGTAATGGAAATAGAGCCGGTTGAAGCGGGCTCGGGCTTTGAATTCAAAGACAGCATCAAGGGCGGGGCAATACCAAAATCATATATGCCGGCAATAGAAAAGGGCGTGATCGAGGCTATGCAGAACGGCGTCTATGCCGGATACCCGGTTGTTGACGTCAAGGTGAATATCGTAGACGGCTCGTTCCATGAAGTAGATTCTTCAGAGCTTGCTTTTAAGCTGGCGGCCATCGGTTGTTTTAAACAGGGTTTCCTGAAAGGTAATCCCGTGCTGCTTGAGCCTTATATGTCGCTGGAAGTGACCGTGCCGGAAGAATTCGTCAGCGCCATAGTCGGCAATATTTGTTCCCGCCGCGGCAGGGTATTGGGCATGGAGTTCAAAGCAAACCTTAAGATCATTCAAGCCGAAGCGCCTCTGGCTGAGATGTTCGGGTATATGACCACATTCCGTTCGTTGAGCAGCGGCAGGGCGAGCGGCTCAATGGAGTTCCTCAAATACGTGCAGGTGCCTGCCGAGATAGCGGAAAAAATAATCGCGGAAAAGAAACAAAAAAAGGAGGCTGGAGAATAGATGCATATATTACATTTTGCCATGGGGCTTATTATCCTTCCGGTAGCGATACTGTTGACAGCCATTTTTTTTATATTGTTGGCCGCCTCAAGAACAGAAGCAAGGTTTTTAAGGATTTTTGGTTATCTCGTTGCCGTTTTTCTGGGGTGCGCTGTCGTTTTGACCTTTGTCATAGGTTTTTACGCGCTGTCCAAAGGCAGGGATATGCCCAGGCCAATGCTTCAGGAGAGGCCGTCGCAGCAACGTTTGATGAACCGTTAGCTTAATAATGGGCGAACAGGACAGTGTTATCATAAGGGTATATGAGAAAAAAGACCGGGAAAGCGTCAGGCGGATCTGCTGCGATACCGCGTATAAAGGAGCCCCGGTAGAAAATTTCTTCTTTGACCGGGAAGTATTCTCGGATGCAGTCACCCGGTATTACACTGATTTTGAACCCGGTTCGCTCTGGATAGCTGAAAAAGACGGTGAGGTTGCCGGATATCTCACCGGTTGCCTGGATACGCGCCGTTATTTAGGGTTAATGAAGTCCAGGATCATGCCTGCTGTCCTCCTGCGTTCGTTGTTGCGCGGCGTGTTCCTGCGCAGGCAGACCTACCGGCTGCTGGCGTCGTTATTTAAGAGCGCAAGGAGAGGCGGTTTCAGGCGCGATACCCCTCTTGACGAGTACCCGGCACACCTGCATATCGATATTGACCGGAGATTCAGGCGCCTGGCTATGGGTGAGATGCTTATGCTTAAATTCCTGGAACAGGCCAGATCGCGCGGGGTAAAAGGCGTTCATCTGACTGCCGTAGAAGATAATTACGGCGCGCGCGCCTTCTTTGAGAAATCGGGATTCACCGTGCTGAAAAGTTATCCTATTACCATGTTATCCGGCACGGTTTTTGAGAATAACCATTCGGTAGTTTACGCTAAAAAACTTTAATGCCTAAGACCAGGATCATCTGCACGATAGGCCCCGCAAGCAGCAGCGAGAGCGTGCTCAGGAAAATGATGCTTGCAGGTATGGATGTGGCGAGACTGAATTTTTCCCACGGTTCCAGAGAAACTCATTGCCGGAGCCTGAAGGCTATCAGGGCCTTAAACAAAAGGTATCGCCGCTCGGTCAGGATTTTACAGGACCTGGAAGGTTATCGTATCAGGATAGGAAGATTCAGGGACGGTGAGGCGATCGAGGTTAAAAGGGGAGAAGATTACTTCTTTACGAACGAGAGGGTATTGGGGCATGATAAACGCATACCTTTTGATTACAGGGGCGAGCTTTCCGATCTGAAGAATGCCAAATCCATTTTTATGGATGACGGCAACATCGCTTTAAAGGTTAAGGGGCGGGACGGTAAATTTATCAGGGCGACTGCAGTTAGAGGCGGTATCCTGAAAGAGCATAAAGGCATCAACATACCCGATGTGAATTTAAAATTCAAGGGGCTGACCCAAAAAGATAAAACAGACCTTAGGTTTGCGATAGAGAATAAAGTTGATTATGTGGCCCAGTCTTTTGTACGGGATGCATCAGATATGCTTGAGATCAGGAATTTCCTGGGGCGTTCGATAGGAAGGATCAAGCTGATAGCAAAGATCGAGAACCGGCAGGGGATCAAGAACATTGATTCCATCCTTAAGGTATGCGAAGGCATTATGATCGCGCGGGGGGACATGGGCGTGAGCATGCCTGTTTACGAAATCCCGGTGATCCAGAAAATGATCATAAAGAAATGCAATGCCCGGAAGAAATTGGTAATTACCGCGACCCAGATGCTTGAAAGCATGACGCAGAATGCGCTGCCTACGCGCGCAGAGGTTACGGATGTAGCGAATGCCGTCATTGACGGATCGGATTCGCTGATGTTGTCCGCGGAGACGGCAGCAGGGAAATATCCGGTTGAATCCGTGAAAATGATGAATCAGGTCATTGTTTTTACCGAAAAGTTCATAAGCGAAGGTTTTGGCGCGATAGGCGGGTAAGGAATGAGGATCCAGATTAAGGTCAAGCCGAATTCAAAACAGAAAAAGATTGAAAAATCACCGGACAATCAATATATCTTGTGGATAAGGTCTCCTGCCAAAGAAGGCCTGGCGAATAAAGAGGTCATCCTGTCCTTAAGTGAGTATTTTGATGTAGCTAAAACAAAAATTTCGATCATAAAAGGAGCGATGAGCAAGAATAAAATAATCGAAATAGAAAGCTAAAACTAAAATGATTAAAAAAGACAATACCTTGAAACACGTTCTTATTCTCACCGTAATTTCGTACCTATTTTTCATGTTCGGCAACAGCATAGTTACTCTTACCGACCCGGACGAGGTCTTCTATTCGCTTTCCGCCAAGGAAATGGTCAAGCAGGGAACCTGGCTCACACCGTATCTGTTCGGCCAGCCGCAATTCGAGAAACCAATTTTCCTTTTCTGGCTCTTGAGGGTGGCGTATCTTCTTTTCGGAATTACCAGCTTTGCTGCGAGGTTTTTCCCGGCACTCTTCGGTATGGCAGGGGTGGTAGGGGCCTATTTCCTGGCCAAGATCGGATTTAAGAGCGAGAATAAGGCGTTCATCTGCGCGCTGGTATTGATGTCAAGCGGCCTGTATATCGGCTTAAGCAGGACAGTCTTTACCGATATGATCTTTTCCGTATTCATCCTGTTTTCCCTGCTTTCGTTTTATTGGGGATACATGAACAGAGAAAAGAAGTCCGTAAGCATAATCCTTTTCTCTTGTTTTAGCGCGTTGGCGGTATTAACCAAGGGTGTGCTCGGTTTTTTCATACCTTTCCTGGTGGTCGTCTCATTCCTTTCTGCCAGGCGGGAGATGAAATACCTGTTATGCAGGGATGTATTATGGGGCGGCCTGCTTTTGGCGGTGATGTCGCTTCCCTGGTATATGTTCATGGTGAAAGAATATAACGGCGGCTTCATCCATGAATTCTTCTATAACGACCATATCAGGCGGTTCATAGAGGCGGAGCATCTTGGGAATGATACATGGTATTTTTATCCCCTGTCTATGATCGCCTGTATGTTCCCCTGGAGCATATTTGTGGCGGTAGCTTTATTCCTTTTGATAAAAAATATCAGAAGGCTCGATCAGCTCCATCTCTTTCTTGCGTGCTGGATAGGGGTGGTCTTTCTGGTCTTTCAGCCCGCGCATTCAAAACTGGTCAGCTATATCTTTCCGCTATTTCCCGCGCTTGCCTTAGCCGGCGGCAGCTTGATTTATGACACCGCATTGTTTGAAAATAAGAACCGGACATTTTTCATACTTTCGCTCATAACCTGGGCAATACTCCTTTTGTTCCCGATAGGGGTGATTTTTGCGGCGAAAAAATACCCGGATTACGTGCCTAACGCATTGCCGCTTTATTATTTCGCCGGTATCTTTTGCGTCCTGTTGGTATCGGCATTACTCTCTATTATGAAATACAAGTTCAGGAGAACAGTGTATCTATTCTCCGTTTCGATCTGGCTGTTTTTCCTGGTCATCCCCTTCACCAAAGGCGACTTTGAGCCTTTTGTGGCCAGCAAGGCTGCCTCGGAGTATCTCTTGAAGAATTACGATATAAAAAACACGATCTTAACTTCCAAATTCAATGCAAGGGGAGTGAGGTTTTATACCGATAAAGAGGTAGCGGTGGTAGATATAAGCGGAAAGAATTTCTTCAGCCCCCATCCGGTTCCTTACTTTTCTGCAGCACCGGAACTGAAAGAATTTCTCGCCAGGCAGGGTGTGACTTACTGCGTAGTCAAAAAAAGCGTTCTCGACGAATTCGACAGGTTAAGGAGCCAGGGGTTTGATTATTCGGTCCTGGAGAAGATCGGGAATGTCGTTATTGTCAGGGTGGAAGCTAAGACAGGATAATTTCGATTTTATTGGACCCGGCATTGCATAACCGCAGGAATTTTCCCCGGGCAAGAGAAAATTTCTTCCAACTTCCGCCTGTGGCGATAACCCGGCCGTTACATCTGACCTGGCTGATCGAGTATTCGCCATAATCCAGCATTTTTCTGTTAGAAAAAACCACTAAAAGTGGCCTGCCGGCAAAAGCAGTATTGATCGAGAGAAGGTTTTTGTTATCCTTAAACTGCTCCCGCGTCAATTTAGGTTCTATGGTTAAATCTCCGTATTCGCCCCTTATGCCGAAAACCTGAGTTAATAGTGTGAGGATAAACCAGCTCGCTGAGCCGGTGAGATAACTGTACATGCCGCGGCCTTCGGAATTGAAATACTCCGGCAGGCAAGGGTATATTTTACTTACTTGAGTATTGACACTCATCCTATAGAGAGAATTAATAACTTCAAAACCTTCTTTGGCAAAACCCCGTGAATATAAAGAATAGGCAAACATAACCGCCATATGATTAAAGAAGGCGCCGTTTTCTTTCTCTCCATAAGCGAAAGAGAAGGCCCGGCCCAGTTTCAGTTGTTCCTTTTTAAAATCGGAATTTAGCCGGAAACCGCCGATCTTTCTGTCTTTAAGGTAGCGTTTAGTGTTCGCAAAGATGCTCTTTACCTGGCTTCCCGTGGCTATACCGCTCATGATAGGGAAAACCTGCCCCGTTAATGTCATGCGCACTTCCGCGCCGGCCGTGCCTTCTACCCGCTGTTTGTCATTGTCGTAATAACCGTTAAAAAAACCCTGGGTGAGCCATTCCGTTTCTCGGATATGCCCTGTCAGCCAATCTGCCTTTTTTTTCAGGTCGGCTTGCAAATCGGCGGCATTAAATGCGATCTTTTTTCCGCTAACCCTGTTTTTCACGCGATCAAAATACTTATTCAGCAATTTCCTCTTTTGCTCAATGCCGGAATAATTTATGGGATGAGAAGAGAGGGTATCCAGCATGATTTTTAATTCTTCCATCAAATAAATATCTTTTCTTTCAAGCCTTTCCAGTATTGCGCAGAGAATATTTAAATTATGCGCGTACATCGCGCTAAAGGCAACGCTTTCTCCGTTTTGGCCGGCTAGGTCCAGTCCGTCATTCCAGTCCGCGTTTTCAAGCCTGATATGGTTGTGCGGTCCTACGTTAAAGAATTGCACCAGGTTTTGCACCAAAATATGCTCAAGCAGTGTGCCTTTATAGACCCTGTCCGATATTGTTTTGTGTTCCTTGCCGTAATCAGCTGTCCAGCCGGCATCACTTTCGCGGCCGCGGCACAGCTGATGGTCCCTGAAATAAGGGATTTCTTCGAGAAGAAATCCGGTATCTCCGCTCTGATGCATATAGAAATATGCGGTGAGCAGAGGCCAGGCCCCGTGGTCCATCCATACCCGGCTGATACTGTTACGGTCTGCGATAAATTCGCCGCTTTTCTGCCCTATGATCGTAGCGTTTGAGCCGTCAACGCGCACGCCGCGGAAATTGTTTATCAGGAGCGGCTTTACCTCCCCGGGAGAAACAAAGATCAGTGAAAGGCAGTCCTGCCAGAGGTCGCGCCAGCCGCGGCCTCCGCGGCCATAGTCAAAATCAGGGAGGAAGGAACAGCCAAAGATCTTTCTTAGCAGCGGCTGAACGCTTACCCAGCGGAACCAATTGTCAAATACTGTATCCCGGCTGCTTAAACGGATACTTGAACTCTTTTTCTGCCAAAATTCCTTTGTAGAAGAGAAAGATTTTTCTGCCTTTTCCGGGGAATTGAATTTTCCGAATAAAGCAGCGATCTTTTCTTTTTTGTCCGCTATCCCCGCGACTATTATATAGGAATACGATCCCTTCGGCCTGAGGGTTTTTTCTTTAAAACGCAGTCCAGCCATTGCCTCTTTTCCCTGGATATTGCTTTTATTGTCCGGGATAGTATTGTCCAATACTGCCTTTGGAGCTTCCAGGTCAGACGCTTCCGAGCAGAATTCTTCCTGTGTAGGAAAGATATGAACCGGGGGATTGGAATTTCCGTCAGCGCCGAACACAAAATAAGAAGTAAAGTTCTTCCTGTGCCCTGTTTCGTCGAAGAGAAGAGCAGGAGTGACAATTATTCCTGATCTTGTTTTGACTATGCGGTTCAGCAAACTGGTTACATGCCTGTGGTCATGGAGATTATTAAGAGACCTTGCGAAAACCGGAATTGCTGCCGTAGGAATAAATTTAACCTCCCGGGATGAGGTGTTGGTGATCTCAACCAGCATTATTTCCGCGGTTTCTCCGCTTGCAGGGACAAAAGAGGTTATCTGCGCCTTAAGCCCGATTTTCTTGTTTTCGCGCGTGATCTTATGCCAGAGCAGCCCTGCTTCAAGGCTGAATTTGTCTTTCTTGAGGGCCGGCAGGTCTTTTGAAACCCCGGTTGCCGACCATGCCAGTTTATCGCCGGTATATATCCAGAAATTACGGCTGGACCTTGAGTTAGAGAGCGAAAGCCTTGTGACCGGCTCAAGGAGAAAATTATTGAAACCTGTTTTTATGTCTCCGTGCAGGTCGGGGGAGACCGAGGACATGAAGGGCGCGCTGTTACACAGCGGAAAGTAAAGGGATTTAAACTTATCCGCTGCCTCAGAACGGAATGTGCCTGTCTCGTCTATAAAATTCCAGAGCGGTTTCTTCATAAGGAGAATAAGTTAGCATAAAGGCACCCATTTTTCAAGCCTTTTTCCCTTGAGCTGACTTTATGCCAGCAGGTCTGTTTGTGCTCGGGGTCCTGCCGCGGAAGTTTCCCCAAGCTGCGGCCCGATAGTCCTCGCTTGGGGAGGCCCCTCTTCCGCGTCACCCCTCGGAGCCTAAAGGATCAATATAGTCTTATATTTATGTCGCGTATCCTGCCGGAGCGTGCCTTAGAAAATTTTTGGCAAGCGTGCACAAGGCTTTACGAGGAGCGGAAGACGTATAAGTAGATGCCGCTAAGCTGAAGCGACGAAGTAAACCGTAGCGCACGGCAACACTCGGCGCTTATCGGTATTGCGCCGGTGTCCGCTTGCTGCGGAAAAATTTTCAGCACGCGGAGGCAGGATACACGACAATCTTTAACAATGGTTATGGGGGGCTAATTTTTTAGTGGTTAAGTTGCATTATTTGCTGCACTCTGGTATAATATCCCGTAAAATTTATAGACTAAAATTTTGCTTATGATAAAAAAAATCAAAACAAGATTCCGGGCTGTCATCTTCGACATGGACGGCGTGATCACAAATACCATGCCCGCTCATTTCGATGCGTGGTATTATGTTTTCTCGCGTGCCGGCATAAAGGTTGACTGCCTTGATATTTATAAGAGAGAGGGCCAGGATGGCCTGACTACGATAAAGGAGCTGTTCAAGGCAAGAAGAAAGCCGATATCTCCGGATGAGGAAAAGGCCCTGCTGGCTAAAAAGGAAGACTTGTTTAAACGGCTTGTCAGGATCAGATTTATAAAAGGTGCCCGGCCGTTCCTGCATGATTTAAAAAGGCACGGATTTATGCTCGGCCTGGTGACGGGCACCTCAAGGCACGAAGTAAATAAAATCCTGCCGCCAGGGTTACGCGCATTATTTAGCGTAATAGTGACCGGGAATGAGGTTAAAAAAGGAAAGCCCTCTCCCGAACCCTACCTCAAGGCGCTTAAGGTCCTCGGCCTGGCAGCCCAAGACGCCATAGTCGTTGAGAACGCGCCGTTTGGCATAAAGTCCGCCAAAAGTGCAGGGCTGTTTTGCGCGGCGCTTGAGACTTCATTGCCCCATAGATACCTCGTTGAGGCAGACGTGATCGTTAAAACATTTAAAGATTTGAAAAAAATTATTTATGTTGTATAATATTTATAATTTTCAAAGGAGCGTTTAAGGGCATGGATAATTTTTACAGGAAGATTGAGGAAATAGTCGCCAAGGACAGCCGGTATAAGGCTGATGCCTATGAGTTTGTCATGCGCGCCCTCTGGTTTACCCAGAACAAATTTAAAAAACAAGGGCACGTCAGCGGCAAGGAATTGCTGGAGGGCATTAAAGACCTGGTCCTTGAGCAATACGGGCCTATGGCAAAAACGGTATTCCAGCACTGGGGCATCGAGGCAACGGCTGATTTTGGTGAGATAGTCTTTAATATGGTAGATAGCGGCCTTTTGAATAAAACCGAAAAGGATTCCCGCGATGATTTTAAAAATGTGTATGATTTCTCGGAGACGTTTAATATATTCAGGAACCAGTCGTTCAGCAAGCTGACGGCCTCGCCGAAACGTAACCGCGTGAACCAAAAGCCAAAAATTTCTGCAGCAAAATCAGGAAGTCCTGACAGCAGCCTTTTCAACAAGAAAAACCTTAATTGACCCTGGACCAGGAAGGGGAGAGAAATGGAAAAGACGGTTTATTATCACGATACGGATTGCGGAGGTGTCGTCTATTACGCCAATTACCTCAAATATATGGAAGAGGCGCGGACGGAGTTCTTCGCGCAAAAAGGGGCCCCGGTAAAGGGCCTGGCCGACTCTGGGGTATTATTTGTGATAGCCCGCCAGGAAATTGATTATAAATTGCCTGCTTTTTATGCCGACACGCTGACCGTGCATACACGGCTGGCGCGCCTTTCTAATGCGAAGATCGAATTTGAGCATGAAGTGACCAACCAGCATGGCGCTCTCGTTTGCGTCGGCAAGGCAGTGATGGTTTGTGTAGGAAAAGATATAAAGCCAAGGCCCATCCCGGAAGACTTACGCAAGGCCTTTGTCCAGGCCCTTTAGATAAATGAAATCCATCGTATTCGTCAGCCGCACCGGCTGCCTCCTTCCGTTCCTTATCGCCGCAAACCTCCTTTTCGGCTGGATGTTGCTTAAACCGCTTGTCTGGATAGTTGCCGAAATTGTTCTTATCGGGCTCTTTATCGTTAATTCTGTTATTTTGGCAAAAAAGATACTTTCCGGGGATAAACCGGCTGACAAGGGCGTTATTGACACCAAAGGAGAGATCTTAAAAGAAGGTACGGCAACAAAGAAGCTTTCCTGATAGTTTCCCCCGATATAATACCCGCGATTAGGCCAGTATTCCCGGTTTCTTGATAACCGAAAATTTATATGTTATACTTTTTTTTACCATAACCTCAACCGGTGGGAAAACATATGAAAAACACATTACGCAACCACGTGAAGAACAAAGACTTAAAAAATGCCGGCTCAAGCGCCGAATACAAGCAGCTGCTTTCCATATTTGACAGTCTGGATGAGGTCGTTTATGTGAGCGACCCATATACCTATGAAATATTATACGTTAACCCGGCGGTAAAGAAGATGATGGGTAACGTTGTCGGGAAAAAGTGTTACAATGCCTTTCAGAAATTAGACTCGCCTTGTCCGTTCTGCACCAACGACCGGATCCTCGGGGCAAAAGAAGGAGATTCCTATATCTGGGAGTCCCAGAACAGGATGAACCACCGCTGGTACCGTTGTATAGACAAGATGATCGACTGGCCTGATGGCCGGCGCGTCCGCTGCGAGATAGCTATCGACATCACTGAACGCAAGCATATCGAAGATAAGCTCATAAAATCCAATAAGAAGCTTAAGCAGCTGGCCTTGAAGGACCCGGATACCGATTTATTTAACCACCGTTATATGGGAGAGATCGTTGAATCAGAATTTTATCGCGCGAAAAGGTTTTTTTATCCGTTGTCGGTGATAATGCTGGACATAGATTTCTTTAAATCGGTAAATGATGTTTACGGGCATTTTTTCGGTGATTTTGTCCTGCGGCAATTCGCGGCAAAGCTAAAACGGGCGGTGCGCAAATATGATACCGTCATACGTTACGGAGCCGAGGAATTCCTCATCATCGCACCTATGATAGACCGGCAGAATGCCCTGGTTTTCGGCCAGAGGCTCCTGGATGAGATAAACCTCTATAATTTCGGGACAAAGAAGCATAACGTCAAGCTCAGGGTGAGCCTGGCTGTCGCTACTTATCCGGAAGACGAAATAATCAAAGGCATGGACCTGATAAAACTTACCGATCAGATCTTAAGCAAGGTAAAAGAGAGCGGCGGCAATAAGGTGTTTTCTTCCGCTGATATAAAAAGGGAAAGCCGGATCATTTTGCCTCAGGAAGCCAACACTATCCTGTACCTTAAGGAAAGGATAAACAAGCTTACCAAGCAGGCGAACCAGGACCTGCTGGATGAGATCTTCGCCCTTGCCAAGACGATCGAGGTGAAAGACCACCAGACGGGTGAGCATGTGGAGAGGACCGTTATGTATGCCATCGAGGTCGCCAAGGCCTTAAAGCTTTCCGGCTATGAGGTAGAGCTTATCAGGCAGGCGTCCATGCTGCACGACCTGGGAAAGATCGGCATAGCTGAGAAAATACTCTTTAAAAAAGGCCGGCTTACGAAAAAGGAATTCGAAGAGATCAAGAGGCATCCCCAGATAGGCGTGGATATCATAAGGCCGGTCCATGTGCTCAGGCCGATAATCCCGTATGTGCTCCATCACCACGAAAAATGGAACGGTAAGGGCTATCCTTATGGTTTAAGAGAGAGGGATATCCCGCTTGGCGCCCGCATTGTCGCCATCGCTGACGTGTTCCAGGCGCTTATTTCAGACAGGCCTTACCGCAAGGCATTTTCCGAGAAAAAAGCGATAGAGATAATCCGCCAGGAATCCGGTGGGCTTTTTGACCCGGAGATCGTTGGGATATTCCTTGAGATCCTGCAGAACGAAAAAGAGGCCTTCCCGGCCTCGAGATCCAATTCCAAATAATCAAATCCTCATTGAAAAACAGACCAAACCGCGGTTTTTTAGCCTATCCGATTTATATTGACTTTTCGCCATTTTATGTTAGCATACCCACTATTCAAATTAATCCATACACTTAATAAACCAGGATAAATTCGGGCAAATAAGTTACGTCGTGTTCGTTTTCTCATGCTCCGTAACTTATGCCCTCATTTAATCCATACACTTAATAAACCAGGATAAATTCGGGCAAACAACTTATGTTCTCCGCCTGCGGCGGATCCATAAGTTGTGCGCTCATTTAATCATCAATTATAACCTGAAAGGGAGGGTAACGAAATGGGAGGTTTTGATTTGTTATTATTGGCTCCGGTCGGCTCAATACTGGCGCTGGGTTTTGCTTACCTGTATCTTCTGCCTTTTATTTTAAGGCAGGATAAAGGAAATGACAGGATGCAAGAGATAGCCCTTGCCGTCAAAATAGGGGCCAGGGCGTATTTAAAAAGGCAATACCTCGGCGTCCTTGTCTTTTTTGTGGTTGTTTTCTGTATCCTCTTGATAATGGCGCTTAAAAATTATCTGGTCATTTTTGTGCCGTTTGCCTTCCTGACCGGCGGTTTTTTCTCCGGGCTTTCCGGGTTCATCGGCATGACCACCGCGACTGAATCCTCCAATCGCACGGCTTCGGCTGCGATGAAGAGCTTGAATTCCGGCCTGCGTGTGGCCTTTTCCAGCGGCGCGGTCATGGGGCTTACCGTAGTCGGCTTAGGCCTGCTTGACTTAAGCGTATGGTATTATTTCCTGGATTGGTATTATGCATCTCATCCCACGCCGTTAGGGGTAGATAGGATTGCCGCAATCACTTCCACGATGCTTTGTTTTGGCATGGGCGCCAGTTCCCAGGCGCTTTTTGCCAGGGTCGGCGGCGGTATCTTTACAAAAGCAGCGGATGTCGGGGCTGACTTAGTAGGAAAAGTTGAAGCGGGTATCCCCGAAGATGACCCGCGCAACCCGGCGGTTATAGCTGATAATGTGGGTGACAATGTAGGCGATGTCGCAGGCATGGGCGCCGACCTTTATGAGTCTTATGTCGGCTCTATTGTAGCCACATCAGCCCTTGGCGTTGCCGCGGGATTAGGCGTAGCCGGGGTAACGGTTCCCCTGGTCATGGCTGCTGTGGGAGTGATCGCTTCCATCTTCGGTACATTTTTAGTGAAAAGTAAAGAAGAGGCAAGCCAAAAGGCCTTATTGGCGGCGTTAAGAAAAGGTGTCATCGGAAGCTCAATATTGGTTGCGGTGATATCTTATTTTTTGATTAAGCATACCCTGGGAGTAGAGCATCTAGGGGTATATTGGTCGGTATTGGCAGGTTTACTTGCGGGTGTATTGATAGGTTTCTGCACCGAGTTTTATACCTCAAGCAATTTTAAACCGACGCGTTTTATCGCGGAACAGTCTTTGACCGGCCCCGCTACGGTAATTATCGGCGGCCTGGCCGTGGGGATGATGTCAACAGCCGTGCCCGTGATTATTGTGGGTGCCGCGATATTGGCCAGTTACTTTTTGTCAGGCGGGGCAGCAGACCCTAATGCCGGGCTATATGGCATTTCAATCGCCGCCGTCGGTATGCTTTCAACTCTAGGTATAACACTTGCGACCGACGCGTACGGCCCTGTGGCGGATAACGCAGGCGGGAACGCGGAGATGTCGCATCTTCCTCCGGAGGTAAGGAAAAGAACGGATGCCCTGGATGCCTTAGGCAATACTACCGCGGCAACGGGAAAGGGCTTCGCCATTGGTTCAGCCGCTTTAACCGCCCTGGCGTTGATTGCCGCATACAGGGACCAGGTGCTTTTATTTGGCAAGGATATGCAATTAAGCCTGATGAATCCGAATGTTCTGGTCGGCCTGTTCATAGGCGCAATGCTTCCTTTCTTTTTCTGTTCCATGACCATGCGCGCAGTCGGCCGCGCTGCAGGAAAGATCGTAGTAGAAGTGCGCAGGCAGTTCAAGGAGATTGCCGGCATTATGCAAGGCAAGGCCAAGCCGGATTATGCCAAATGTGTCACTATAGCAACCGCAGCTGCGCAAAAAGAAATGATCCTGCCTGCGTTGCTGGCGATAGCCGCGCCTCTCGTAGTCGGGATCTTTGTCGGCATAGAGGCCGAGGCCGGGTTATTGTGCGGGGCAACCGCAACCGGTTTTGTCCTGGCGGTAATGATGGCTAACTCAGGCGGCGCCTGGGATAACGCCAAAAAATACATAGAAGAAGGGAATTTCGGAGGCAAGGGTTCTTTGGCTCACAAAGCAGGAGTGGTGGGTGATACGGTTGGCGACCCGTTCAAAGATACTTCGGGCCCCAGCTTAAACATCCTCATCAAGCTGATGTCCATGGTTTCCATAGTATTTGCCTCTTTTATGGTCAAAAATACCTTTTTTAAATAAAACAGAGGAAATTTTTCTTGTTTCAGGGACACGCCGCAGGGTTGGCGTGTCCCTTTTTTTATTTTTATTTGTTCTTTTAATGGTATAATTATCCTGTTATGGATGACCTTGAATTTGTCCGTAAATGCGTCAATGGCGACAAGCAGTCATGGGACGAATTCGTTGAGAGATATTCCCGCCTTATATACCGCTATATTCACAGCGTTTTAAAGATAAAGGGCGCGGCCAATCCGGCCCGCGATAGCGTAGAAGACCTTTTCCAGGATATATTCGTTTTATTAAGCAAGGATAATTTCAGCAAATTAAGGACTTACAAGGGCAGGAACGGCTGCAGCCTAGCCAGTTGGTTGAGGCAGGTGACGGTAAATTTCGCCATAGACTCTCTGCGCAGGTCGAGGCCGGCCGCTTCTCTGGATGAGGAATTAACGGAGGATTTTACATTAAAGGACCTGATCGCGGATGATTCGGTTTCAGCCAAAGACATTCTTGCCAGTAAGGAAAAATACGGGGTGCTGCTTGGCTGCATCGAGCAATTGGATCCGGAAGAAAAGTATTTTGTGGAGCTGAACATCAACCAGGGCATAGGCCTGGAAGAGCTGAAGGGTTTAATGAGGATCTCTCGAGGCGCCCTGGATATGCGTAAGTCCAGGATCATCAAAAGGCTCAGGGATTGTTTTAAAAATAAAGGTTTTGAGTTAGATTTATAAAACTTTTTCGTCTATTATCGCGGGGAATAAAATGTCCGACAGGATGGAAAAATTCATAAGGCAGGTTTACCGGAAGTGGAAAACCGGCAAATCGGCAGGTTCGGCAGAGCATCCGGATGAAGAGGCCCTTGCTTGTTTCGTTGAGGGCCGGATCAAGGAAAAAGCTGAGCTTGAGGCCATCGAGCTCCACATCAGCGTATGTGAACGTTGCGCGGACATCGTGGCCGCACATGTAAAGCTGGATTTTTCTACCGAAGAGGTAGAAGTGCCCGCGGCGTTGCTTGAGAAGGCAAAAAGCGTCTTAAATAGCGGTGCCGGCATCCCGGTATTAGAGGTTTTTCTCAGATTAAAGGGCCGGCTGCTTGAGCTTATCAATACTACCGGAGATGTCCTGGTTGGCCAGGAATTGGTCCCGGCAGCCATTTTGCGCAGCCGCTCAATAAAAGATTTTAAAGGCGAGGTAAGGGTACTTAAGGATTTCGGGGACATGCGTGCGGAGGTAAAGATTGAAAATAAAGATAAGGAGCTGCTTAATTTACGCATAACCGTGAAAGAAAAAGGGACGAATAAGGAAATCAGGGACCTCAGGATTACTCTTATCAAGGGTGGCCGCGAGCTCGAATCTTACCACACAGATTCAGGGAACGTGGATTTTGAAAATATCAGGCCCGGAGAATACAGGGTGGAAATATCAGATATAGAAAATCAGCTCGCATCAATCATACTGGACGTAAAAAAATAAACAACCTCAATGCCAAGGGATGTGGACTCTTTTGTCCTGGATGTACTAAAACAGGATGAAACGCTGAAAATGAGCATCTTTGAGCAAAAAGAGCTCGTTTCCACCTTAAGGCATTACAGCCAGCTTTCCTTTTCAGGCCCCGCGATCAATAAGCTCTGCAGAGAAACCTCCCGCATATTAAACAACACCAATAGAGACGGATTCCTGGATGAAAACCTGCTCGGCGAGCTGAAGAAAACAGGCCAGCTGCTTTGGGACCATCTCCTGACCCGGCCGGTAAAAGACAGATTAAAGGCATCTCAGGTAGCGGAGCTTTCCTTATCTTTGGACGAAGAATTGATAAGTATCCCCTGGGAGCTTCTTTTTGACGGGAAAGATTTCTTATGCCTCAAGTTTAACCTGGGCAGAGTGGTAAGGACCAGGGAATCAGTCAGCCCTGTCAGGCTGCGCGGCTCAGGCAGCAGGCTTAGGATGCTGGTTTTGGCCAATCCCACCGACGATTTAGAGTCGGCTTATAAGGAAGGCGTGCATATCAAGAATCAGTTTGAGCGAAAAAGAAAAGAGATAAGCATTGATTTTAAAAGTACCCGCATAGATACGTTCTATGTAAAGAAAAACCTGCATGATTATGATATCGTGCATTTTGCCGGACACTGTGAATACGACACGGACAATATCGGGCGAAGCGGCTGGCTGTTCGAAGACGGAAGATTTACTATCCAGGATATCTTAAGCCTCGGTGATACTATTTCCCTGCCGTTCCTGGTTTTTTCCAATGCCTGCCATTCCGCAAAGGGCGCTCCTACCTATAGCGATACAGATTGCCAGGCCAAGGCCTATAGCCTTGCCTCCGCATTTCTATTTTCCGGGGTAAGGCATTACATAGGCACGATACGCAAAATCGAAGACCCTGCCAGCCCCCTTTTCGCCAGGGAATTCTATTCGTCGCTGATTTCCGGAAGGCCGATAGGGGAGGCCTTACGCCTGGCTCGGTTGAGGTTAATTAAAGAGCATGGCTTAGGGTTGATACTCTGGGCAAGTTACCTTCTCTATGGCGATGCAAAATTCACGCTTTTTAAGGCTAAACACAAACAAGAGGCCGCACGGTTAGAAGGTGCCGTAACACTCGTTAAGAAAAATTCCATCCGGGTATTCCTGGTAGCGTCAGTCGCGGCTATCATAATTTATTCGTTCACCCTGCTTCCGACATTGAACCCAAGCGCATATTTCCTTTTCTTTAAAGCTCAAAAATCCTTTAAGGAGGGGAAAAATAGCGAAGTGATCAGGAAGGCAAGAGGGATCCTTGCCAAAGACCCCGGTTTTCCGGCGATCTATCCGCTGCTGGGAGATACTTACGAGAGATTGGGAAAGAGGAGCGAGGCGTTGAAATATTATTTTGATTATGCCTATTTTAGCGAAAAAAGGCAGGATAAAAAGAACCTCGCTTCGGCGTATATAGGTATAGGATGGGTTTATCACTTGACGGGGGATTACCCAAAGGCGTTTGAATTTTACAATAAAGCCGAGGCCCTGGCGCGGGAAAATAAAGACCGCTTGAATGAAGCGGTTGCCTTAAGAAAGTTGGCGGTATGGCACATAGATAAGGAGGGTTATGACAAGGCGCTGGAATTATTGATGAAAAGCTCCGAGATCAACCGGGAAAGGCAAAGGTCATCCGGGCACAGGTATAACCTGGCCTGTGATTATTTTGATATCGGACTCATCTTCGCGAATAAGGACGACATAAAAGGCGCGAGGGAATTCTATATGAAAAGCCAGAAAATATTCGAGAGTTTGAAACTAAATGATGAACTCAGCGACTGCCACTTTAATTTAGGAGAGATATTCCTCTTTGAAAAACAATACCGCCGCGCGCTTGAGTCATATTTCAGGGGATTGGAAATCGACCAGAGGCACGGGGATAAGCCCGGTATTGCCGGAGACTATGAGATGATAGGGGAATTATATAAAGAAATGGGTAATTTTGAGGAAGCTGAGAAGTATTTCCATAAGTCGCTGGCAGTCAGCAGGGAAATAGAGGCGCCTCTGGAACTGGCCTCTGCAAGTTATAGCCTGGGGCTCCTGTATAAGGAGAAAGGATATAAGAATAAAGCGCGCGAATATTGGCGCCAGGCCCAGGAGATCTATTATCCTTTAGATACGCAGGATTACCAGGATATTAAGAAAGAGCTCCTGGAACTGAATAATGCGCCGTAATATGCAAGGTTGCCGCAGGCATAAGTGTTGACATTCAGCCCTGTTCTGATACAATTATTACAATAAAGTTCCATTACAAGGAGAGGGATATATGAAATCCAAAATTTCCGCATTGGCTGTCATTTCGGCGTTGTTACTTTTTCCCGCTTTCATATGTGCTCAAACTACAGAAGAAATAACGATCACTACTTATTATCCTTCGCCTTACGGGGTGTATAAGGAGATGAGGCTTTATCCTAATAATACCCCCTCAACATGCAATGCCAATAACGTAGGGGCGATGTATTACGATTCAGCTTCTTCTCCTGCGAAGACAAAAGTTTGTAAACAGACAGGCTCCGCTACTTATGCCTGGCAGGATCTATCAGGCTGGGCTGTGCCAGCGGAAATAAGAGCGACAACCGGCGTTCACAATGGTAAATTTGATAATATATACGGTGGAATTACCAACGGCTATCGCGGGATCAACGAGTACGTGAGGCGCGATAGTAACTGCGGTAATAATTTTTCCGGGACTTCATGGCATGTCTGCGATGGGACAGAACTTGCCAGATACGCGCAGATAAGCGGTGAGATTAATTTAACCGGCTGGTTTGCTTCCGGGTTGCAGTATTCAGCTACTGCCGGCGGCCTCATATCGCAGGATTGCGCGGGTTGGAGCGGAGATGGCTCAGCGAATCAATACGGCCCGGTATGGTCAGGTACGAGCGTTCCGGACCGGCCGGCCGCGCAGATATGCAGCACCGTTAGTTCTGTTTTATGCTGTAGGTAACGGATAAAAATTAGAGGGATGGTTCCGTGTTTTTTTAAGAAACCGGGAACATCCCTATTTTTTTTACTCGGCCTTGACAGGGCGCGGGAAAATATGCTATACTTTTTATGAAATTGACATTTTGACACTTTGACAAATCAGTTTTTTGACCTACTGACAAAGGTAAACCAGGAGTAATCCTGGGGCACAAAGCTACCTGTCCTCGCAAAAGGATAGAGGGGCTGCCAAAAGGTGCATCGCGTAACCTTGAGTTTACCTCTTCCGTAGGGAGAGTCCTCAAGGTTTTTTGTTTTTAGAGGATATCGTATTTCGTGAGAGGGGGTGAAGCCATGAATAAGCAGAATCTGGAGAAGAAAATATGGACTCATCGGGTAATTACCATGTTAGATAGAAAAGAAATTGATTTTCTTGATAAATTAGGCAAGGATTCGTTATTCTCCACAGGCCATAAGCTTACTTATAACGATGTCCTGCGGGGATTGATTGATTTCGCCATGGAGATCGGCGTTTCGGGCGAAAAGATAGAATCAAGTGACGCCTTCAAGGCCAGGATACTTAAAGAGGCCAGGCATGGAAAAGAAAACTAAACACGGAGGTAAGAAATGAAGAAAATATTGGTGATTTTGTGTATGTTTTTGACGATGTTTTCATTGGTGAATTATGCGGCAGCGGACGGGGAATATGAGCCTTATCCGCAGGAAGAATCCGAAGAAGACTTATACGGCAGCGATGCGGAAGATATCCGTTATGAGAAAACACCTGTAAATAAGTTAGGGCGCGGGGTAATAAATACCGCGACGTGCTGGGCAGAAATACCGGCGCAGATGGCCAAAGTCTCCAAAGAGCATGACCCTGCCCTGGGTTGCACGCTGGGAGTCGTGGAAGGCGCGATTTCCGGTATAGTGCGGGGCGCGACAGGCATATTTGATGCGCTGACGTTTTTTATACCGCCTTACGACAAGCCGATCATGAAACCGGAGTATTCACTGACCAATGCGGATAATAAGATAAAAGAATATCTCTGGTAAAACAAATCAAACCGCAAAACCGAGAGGGACGGTTCTGGCCTTCGAACAGAACCGTCCCTTTTTTGTTAGATTTTCCCCTTTCGTGCGTCTATTGCTTCGGAAAGAAAAAGGACAAAACAGGAGGGGAAGATGAGTTTCAGAAAAATCTGTTGTTTGGGGTTAATGATTTTCAGTATCCAGTGTTCAGGTTTTTCCGATGAAATAAACTGGGAAAATATCAGCCGGGAAAACATGAATATTAGAACCGCGGCTTTTGACGCGGCTGATCCGCAGGCCATCTATATTGGTACCGATAAAGGTGTCCTGATGACGCAGGACGCCGGACATGCTTGGAGGAGGGTTTTGTCTATCGCAGGCCGGGATAAAACGGCCAATCATATATGGATAGGTCCGGAGAACAAAGATGCGATATGGGCAGCTACAGCCAATGGGTTATTTTTCAGCGCAAACGGAGCAAGGGATTGGAAGAGGATCTATAGAGGAAAAAATTACCTTGAGAATGATTGTACCGGCGTATTATCTGCGCAGAAAACAATATATCTGGGCACAAAGCAGGGCTTATTTGTCAGTAAAGACTACGGAAGGGCCTGGCACAAAGAAAAGCTGTCTTTGGGTGACGATGAGATAATACGTCTGTGCTTATGCGGAAAAAATGAAAATAATATTTTAGCGGCCTCTGACAGCGGATTGTATAAGGCGAAAAAAGATACGGATAGCTGGGAGAGGGTCTTCGTTGCCCGGGTTCCCGAAGGCCATAGTGACCCGGAAGAGGAGCCGCATGAGCTTGAAGGCGCTCAAGACGGGTCACTTAGGATAAAAGATGTGATTTGTAGGGAAAAAGATATTTATCTGGCTACCAGCAGGGGAATATATAGAAGCCCTGATGAAGGACTGAGTTGGCAGCCGTTCCCGGATTATGGCCTGCCGAGTGAGAACGCCGATTCCCTGTTTTTAGACAGCAAAGGAAATATATACGCCGGGGTAAAATCAGGCATATTTGAATACTCAGGCGGCCAATGGCAGGAGCTGGGCCGCGGACCCTGCACGCAAAAGATAAATTTCCTTGCTGCCGGGAAGCAAGGAAATATATACGCCGGATGCGACAAGGGTTTGTTCAGGATAAATATCGCGGGGCTGACATCTAAAAAGATCAACGGTACGCTGGCACGCCGTAAGGGTGAGGAACTTTCGATCAGGGAAGTCCAGGAGATAGCGATCCGTTATGCGGAAGTCGGTCCGGATAAGATCGAGCAGTGGCGCAGGCTTGCCAATAAAAAGGCATGGCTGCCTGAGTTTTCAGTGGGGGTGAGCAGGAATTCCGCCGATGTCTGGCATTGGGAATCCGGCTCCAGCACAAAATACAGCGACGATACCTTAAGGCGCGGCCGGGACACAATAGATTGGGACGTATCTTTGAAATGGGATTTAAGCGAGATCATCTGGAACGATGATCAGATCTCGATTGACGTCCGCTCCCGGCTGAACGCCCAGTTGCGCGAGGATATTTTAGATGAAGTTACGAAACTCTATTTTGAGCGTCTCCGTTTAAAGATGGAGATGGACGGGATCAGGATCGAGGACAGGAAAAAGCTCAACCAGATGGAATTAAAGATCGAAGAGCTTACCGCTTCCCTGGACGCGCTGACAGGAGGCCGTTTTTCAAAGGGTATCAGGAATGAGAAAGAATCATGATGTTCCAATAATTCTTTGCCCTTTTACCGGTTGAGGTGGTATAATTATCATTACGCATTAAAGGTATAACAGGGATATGGGTTAGAGGGAGGACAGCCATGGCAAAAAAGATTATGATCGTTGACGATGAAAGGGATATTGTTGAATTCTGCGGCAGGGTCCTTTCCAAGGAAGGGTTTGAGGTCCTGACTGCCACCAATGGAAAGGATTGTTTGATATTCGCCGAAAAAGAGCATCCCGACCTGATACTGCTTGATATAAACATGCCGGAAATGGACGGAGGAGATATAGCAAATATTTTGTCTCTGAACCAGAAGACCAAGGATATACCGATAGTATTTTTAAGCGGGATGGTCACAAAAGACGAAGAACAGCTTATAGGTGGGAGGTTATTCATTTCCAAGCTCAGCAGCAAAGAAGAGATATTAAAGAGAATAAAGAAGGCTTTAGGCCTCAGCACTTAAACGCCTTTTGAGAATTTTTTCTGCCTGCCTTGAAATATACAAAAAATGTGTTATACTTAATGTGTAAAGTGAAAATTTGACAATTTGGTATTTTGACCTAGTGTAAAGGGCAAACCAGGAGTAATCTTGGGACGCAAAGCTACAGGTCCCGCTAAAAGCGGGAAGCCTAGCCGCCACAGGAATTAACCTTGAGCGTCCCTCAAGGTTTTTTTATTGCCCTAAGGTTTGCCTTAGGGTTTTTGTTTTATAGGGTCGGGCGTTGGAGAAGAGATGCCATCAGCCACGGAAGGTATATAGAGTGGGGGTCAGTGCCCTTGACAGTGGATAAATCCAGTGTCAAGGGTGCCCCGGAGGTGAAAAATGAAAGATAGAGCCGAAGCAATCGCGAAAAACATCAAGCACAGAGTTATTACTATGTTGAACCGCCAGGAATTGGATTTTCTGGATAAGCTGGGGAAGGACGCCCTTTTTTCTACCGGGCATAAGCTTTCTTATAATGAAATACTGCGCGGCCTGATCGATTTTTCCATAGAGATCGGGCTTTCCGGCAATAAAGTAGATTCGCAAAAGGCATTGAAAGAGCGGTTATTGGAGCAGGCATTGCTTGCCCTGAAGAAAGCAAAAAAAGAAACCGGATACGAACAGAACTAAGGGAGGTGGAGAAATGAAAAGTATTATAACGATATTAGTGGTTGCTATTGCCGCGTTGTCGGTAACTACAGATCTTAACGCACAGGCGGTCCAGGGGGCTAATATAACGTCATTATCTTTAATCGAGGGTACCTTTAGCCGCCCGCAGCCGTTTGATGCGAAAGGCTCAACTATGGTATTCGGCGGAGATTTTTTGAAAAGCGTTAATTCCGAACCGGCAGGCGCGGCAGCGCAGGATTCATGGGCGGACAAGATGGGTTCCGGCGTGATAAACGTAACAACTGCCTGGGTTGAACTGCCGAAAGAGATCACCGATGTGTCCGAAAGGCATAATATCCTTGCAGGCTGGACTGTCGGGTTGGGCAGGGGAATGGTCCTGGGGCTTGTCAGGGGAACGGCGGGAGTTATCGACGTAGCCACATTCGGGGTCCCTCCTTATAACAAACCGGCCATGAAACCGGCTTACACGGTGCAGAAACCGGAGGAAGGGTTCAAGATAGAGATTTTAAAGTGGTAGGTCTTTAGGTAAACCTACAAAAAGGCGACGCCTGCGTGTTTTTCCGGACGGCGCCTTTTTTGTTACCTTAAAATCTCTTGCAAAAAATTGCGATTTATGATAACTTATAACTCAACCTTCCGATTATTTTATTAACCCATTAACCTTATAATTCTATGCCGCTATTACACTTAAAAGACGGGAATTTCAAAAAAGAAGTCTTGGAATCAGAGCTGCCGGTCCTCGTTGATTTCTGGGCTCCCTGGTGCGGGCCGTGTAAGATGATCGCGCCTCACCTGGAAGAATTGGCAAAAGAGTACGATAAGAAAATAAAGATCGGCAAGATCAATATCGATGAGGATTCCAAGACCGCAACCCAGTTCGGAATAATGTCCATTCCCACCCTGATATTCTTTAAGAACGGCAAAGCCGCCGAACAAGTTGTCGGAGCTCTGACTAAGCCGGAACTAAAAAAGAAGATAGAGGCCAACCTTCGATGAAGAAGGTTTTTATCGCTGCCACAAAGCAGAATGACGGGAAGACCACCGTTTCCTTAGGGTTAATCCGGAATTTCCAAAGCAGGTTCAAGAAGGTTGCTTTTATAAAGCCCATAGGCCAGCGCTATCTCGAAGAAGAGGGGCAGAAGATCGACGAAGATTCTGTGCTCATTGAAAAGGTCTGCGGTATAAAGTGCGGGCTTAAAGACATGAGCCCGATTGCGGTAGAAAAAGGGTTTACGGAAAAATACATCGCTAAGCCCGAAAAGAACCTTATCAGCGCGCAGATTAAACAGGCCTTTAACCGGGTTTCAAAAGGCCAGGATCTGCTTATCATCGAAGGCACCGGGCACGCGGGAGTGGGGTCGGTTTTTGACCATTCTAACGCTTATGTCGCCAAGCTGCTCGGCTCCAAGGTAATCATTATTTCTTCCGGAGGCATAGGCAGGCCCATTGATGAAATTATCCTGAACAAAGTGCTTTTCGATAAATTCGGGGTAAAGGTGCTGGGCGTGATCGTAAACAAGGTCCTGCCGGATAAATTCGATAAGATTAACCGGCTGGTGAGAAAAGGACTGGAGAGGCAGGGTATAAACGTTTTAGGGGTGATACCTTATGACCCGTCGCTGGCTCGGCCTAGTTTTGAACAGATACTGGAAGAAACGGATTTTGAGGTTTTGTGCGGGAAGGATTTCCTTGAGAACTCGGTTTCTCATGTTACCGTAGGCGCTATGCAGCCGCGTGACGCTATCAGATACATCGATGACGACAGCCTGTTGATCACCGCCGGGGACAGGGAAGATATGATCGCCGCGGTGCTCGGGCTTTTCCGCGATTCGGACAAAGAGCGCTTAAAGATCTCCGGTATAATCCTTTCGGGTGAAAGTTTGCCTGAAGGACCGATGATGGAGGAGTTAAGCAAAGCGAATATCCCGGTGCTTTTAGCCAAATCCGATACTTACACGGTAGCCGCCTCCATCCACGACCTTACGATCAAGATCAGGCCGCGCGATTCTTTAAAGGTCAATTCCGCGGTAAAATTGATTAAAGATAATATTAATTTAGAAACTATATTGAAAGGGATATGATCATTATGGATACTATTCAGCAAATAAGAGATAAGGCAAGGTCTAAAAAGAAGACCATTGTTCTGCCCGAATACCAGGACGAACGCGTAGTTGAAGCAAGCAAGATCATCGCAAGAGAAGGCATTGCGGACGTCCTGCTCCTGACTAAAGATAAGATCGACCCTAAAGAACAGGAAAGGTATACCCAGGAATTCTACGAGTTACGCAAAGGCAAAGGGATAGACATAGATTCCATCAGAAAAATGTTTGAAGACCCGCTCTATTACGCCGCGATGATGACGCGTAACGGCAAAGCGGACGGTTTTGTCGCGGGTGCCTGCCACACAACAGCTGATACCGCAAGGGCGGCTATACAGTGCCTGGGAATAGACGAGCATATATCGATTGCTTCCAGCTGTTTTATTATGGTGGTGCCGGATTGCCCTTACGGTTCCGCAGGGACATTTATCTTTGCGGACTGCGGGATCATCCCTGAACCGAATTCACGGCAGCTTGCCTGCATATCGCTGGCTACAGCCGAACTGGCTCAAAAGGTCCTCGGGTTATCGCCGAAGGTGGCGCTGCTTAGCTATTCGACCAAAGGCTCGGCGAGGGGCAAGTCTATTGAGAAGATTTCCGAAACCTTAAAGACCCTGAAAGAAATGGCGCCCGATCTGGTAGTGGACGGAGAGCTCCAGGTGGATGCCGCGATCGTCCCTGAAGTAGCCAAGATAAAACATCCCGTCAGTATAGTGGCAGGCCAGGCTAACGTGCTGATATTCCCGGACCTGGGTGCGGGTAACATAGGCTATAAGCTTGTGCAGCGCCTGGCCAAGGCGCGCGCTCTCGGGCCTCTGCTTATGGGATTAAATAAGCCCTGCAGCGACCTGTCGCGCGGCTGCCTCGTGGAAGATGTGGTAGATTGCGTGGCAGTGACTGCCATAAGAGCTCAATAGTAAGTTTTCGTACCGCGTACGGAGTATGGCATACTCAAAGCTAAAAACATGAAAATACTGGTTATAAACAGCGGAAGTTCCTCCATAAAATACAAACTTTTTCACGTGCCTGATAACGGCGTGATCTCCAAGGGGATAATCGAGCATATCGGCGAGGAAGGTTCCAGTGTCAGGGACCATTATGCGGGCTTAAAAATAATCCTGGCGAAGATCAGCAATGTTGACGCGGTCGGCCATCGTGTTGTGCACGGCGCGGAAGAATTCAGGAAACCCCACATAATTGATAACCACGTTATCCGTAAGATCAGGCAGTGTTCTGGCCTTGCGCCTTTGCATAATCCGGCTAACCTTGCCGGGATTTTAGCGTGTAAAAAATTGTTGCCCGGGGTTAAGCAGGCAGCTATCTTTGATACCGCGTTTCATCAGACCCTGCCTGATTACGCCTATATTTACGGGCTCCCTTACAGGTTTTATAAGAAATTCGGTGTCAGAAAATACGGTTTCCACGGGACAAGCCATCAGTATGTCGCTTCTGAGGCCGCGCGGATATTGAATAAGCCGCTTGATAGCCTTAAGATCATCACCTGCCATCTGGGGAACGGCTGCAGCATAGCCGCTGTTGACAGGGGAAAATCCGTGGATACCAGCATGGGGTTGACTCCGTTGGAAGGCCTGGTCATGGGCACGCGCTGCGGGGACCTGGACCCTGCGCTGGTAGCTTTTCTGATGAAAAAATCCAGCCTTACCATCGCGCAGATCGATGATGTCTTGAATAAGAAGAGCGGGCTACTCGGTATTTCAGGCATCAGCAACGACATGAGGGTCTTGGAGAGCAAGGCAGGCAAGGGGAATAACCGCGCCAGATTGGCGATCGATATTTTCGTCTATCGCATAAAAAAATATATCGGCGCCTACGCGGCTGTCATGTGCGGCTGCGACGCCCTGGTATTTACCGCCGGCATAGGAGAAAACCAGAGAAAGATCAGGGAAAGGGTGTGCAAGGGCTTGAGATCTTATCTTAAAAAGCCGCCGCGCGTATTGATCATACCTACGGACGAAGAACTGATGATCGCGCGCCAGACATACAGGCTGATAAATAATAAGGCAAATCACAGGAGATAATAATGTTGAGGACGATCCTAAAATCAAAGATACACAGGGCGCGCGTTACCGAGGCCAATCTTTATTACGAAGGCAGCATCACCATTGATGAAAAATTGATGACAAAGGCGGATATCCTTGAGCATGAGAAGGTCGAGGTCTTTAACCTGAACAACGGCCACAGGCTTGAGACCTACGCTATCAAAGGCAGGGCGGGTTCCGGCGTCATCTGCCTGAACGGCCCGGCAGCCAGGGGTGCCTGTATCGGAGACGAAATAATCATAGTATCTTATGTTCTTGCCGATGATAAAGAAGTAACAAAAATAAAGTCAAAAATAATCAAAGTCGATGGAAGAAACCGAACTGAAAATTAGGCTGGTAGGGGATTCTGTACTCTCCGGCGGGGTAAAACAGGTTGAGAAAATGACCGATTACCACCGCAGGGTGTTAAGCGCTATGGCCAGGTTTATGTATGAAGTCCAGGGCGTAGGGTTGGCTGCCCCCCAGGTAGGGATAAACGAATCTCTGATCGTGGTAGATGTCGGAAGCGGTCTGTATAAGCTGGCTAATCCGGAGATCATTACGTGCGAAGGTGAGAGCTCGGCCGAAGAAGGGTGCCTCAGCGTCCCAGGTGTGGGCGTCAAGGTCAAGCGCGCGAAAAAAATCATGATCAAGGCGCTGGATGAGGACGGGAAAGACGTTTCGATAGAGGCGGAGGGTCTGCTTGCGCGCGCCTTTCAGCATGAGTTGGACCACTTAAACGGAAAACTGATCATCGACCACGCGAGCGCTTCTGAAAAGGCCAGGATAGGCAAGAAGATAGAAGAGATCAAGAAACAATACAAGACGCAAGACCATGCCTGATTGCTTAAACCGCAGCAAAAATCTAAGTCATTGCAACTGTTCTTACGAACCCTGCCCGAGAAAAGGCTTATGCTGCGAATGTATTTCCTATCACAGGGATAATCGCCAGTTGCCCGCCTGTTTTTTCCCGGCTGACGTTGAAAAGACTTATGACCGTTCGGTGGATAGGTTTATCAGGCTAAAAAATGAGCGTTAGAGCAGAGGGAATCCTGCCTTCCTGGCTGAAGCAGGAACTTCCGGATGAAGCTGTTTTAGAGGGGAAGCGGCAGTTGCGCCTGTCAAAGATAAATACGGTTTGCGCTGACGCGAAATGCCCGAACTTAAACAGCTGTTTTAAGAAGAACAGCCTTACTTTTTTGATCCTCGGTAATGCCTGCACCCGGAATTGCCGTTTTTGTGCCGTCGGAAAGGCAAAAAAGAGCGGCTTGCCGGTGGATACCGATGAGCCGTCAAGGATCATTGGCCTGGTGGAGAAGCTGGGCCTTAAATACGTAGTTATAACCTCAGTCACCAGAGACGACCTTCCTGATGGAGGGGCTTCAGAATTTGTCAGGGTAATCGAGACAGCGCGGCATTCAGATAAAGGAATAAAGATCGAACTGCTGATCCCGGATTTTTCCGGCAAGCCGTTTGCGCTTGAGGCGCTGGTTGCGGCAGCTCCGGAGGTGATCGGGCACAATATTGAGACCGTAAAAAGGGTGCATGGGGAGTTAAAGCCGCAATGCAGCTATGACCTCTCTATCCTGGTCCTTGAAAAAATAAAAAAACTCAGTCCTTCCCAGATCACCAAATCATCCATAATGCTGGGATTAGGAGAAGAGAGGGATGAAGTTATTAATACCATGCGTGATCTCAGAGGCTCAGCCGTTGATATATTAACATTGGGGCAGTATCTTTCTCCGGGAAAGGAATATTATCCGGTGGTAAAGTTTATTGAAGAGGAAAGATTCGGGGAATACCGCGACATAGGGCTTTCTTTGGGGTTTAGGGCGGTGTTATCCGGGCCAAAGGTGCGCAGTTCCTATTCTGCGCAGGATTTATACTTAGAGGCGGCCAATGCATGATTTGATCATAATCGGTGCCGGCCCTGCCGGGTTGACTGCGGGATTATACGCGGGAAGGTCACGGTTGCACGCCGCGCTCTTTGAGAAAATGAATATCGGAGGGCAGATCATCTCGTCCCCGTCTATCGATAATTTCCCCGGCTTTCCGGAAGGTATAGCTACCCAGGAATTGATCGGCCACATAAAAAAACAGGTTGATGATGTCCAGGTCCCGATACTCCTCGAAGAGGTACTTGAGATAACTCCGGCTCTTGAGCCTGCGGTACACCATTATAAAGTAAAGACGCAGGAAAAGATCTATGAAGCCAGGGCCGTTATTATCGCAACCGGAGCGTATCCAAAAAAAATTGGGGTTGAAGGCGAAAGCGGCCTGCTTGGCAGAGGGGTGTCTTACTGCGGCACCTGCGATGCGCCGTTATTCAAGAACAAAGATGTAGTAGCGGTGGGCGGAGGAGACCGCGCCATCGAAGAGGCTATTTATCTTGCGGGCTACGCAAAAAAAGTCACGTTAGTGCACCGCAGGCAGGAATTCAGGGCGTCAAAGATCCTTGAAGAAAAGGCCAGGGCTAACCATAAGATAAATTTTATGCTGGATAGCGTGGTTGAACAGATCAACGGGCACAACAAGGTTGATTCAGTAAGGGTCAGGAATGTAAAAACGGCACAAGTATCCGAACTGCCTTGCGAAGGTGTTTTTATATTCATCGGGATAAAACCGAACACGGATTTCGTAAGAAACTTCTTAGAAATGAATGAGCAGGGGTTTATAATTACTCAGCCGGACCTTAAATCTTCCAGGCCCGGCATCTTTGCCTGCGGAGATTGCCTTGAAAAAGGCCTCTACCAGGTCGTATGCGCCTGCGGCGAAGGGGCCCAGGCAGCCGATTCGGCTTACAAATATTTGTTAACCCACAGGGTGTAGAAAATGGAAAAGTTCCCTACGAGCGATAAGAAATTAAAGGATTGGGTCAATAAAATGGCCAGGCTTTGCCGTCCTAAGGATATAGTCTGGATCGACGGTTCAACGGCGCAAAAAAAACAGCTTGAAGACGAGGCCGTCAGGAACGGTGAGCTTATCGCGCTGAACCAGGACAAGCTCCCCGGATGTTTCCTGCATCGCACGGACCCTAACGACGTAGCGCGCACGGAACACCTGACTTACGTTTGCACCAAGAAAAAGCGTGACGCAGGCCCCAATAACAACTGGATGTCTCCCGCCGCCGCTTACAGGAAGGGCAAGCTTTTCTTCAGGGGCTCTATGTCCGGCAGGACCATGTATGTGATCCCTTTCTCCATGGGGCCTGTTGGTTCTCCTTTCAGTAAAATAGGCGTTGAACTGACAGATTCACGGTATGTAGTTTTAAATATGTTCATTATGACCAGGGTGGGCGAGCAGGTCCTGCGGCAACTGGAAAAGAACGGGGATTTTGTCAGGTGCCTGCATTCAAAAGCCGATCTGGATATTAACAAAAGATTGATACTGCATTTCCCGGAAGACAACAGCATCTGGAGCGTGGGGTCCGGCTACGGCGGGAATGTGCTATTGGGGAAAAAATGCCTGTCGCTGCGTATCGCCTCTTTTATGGGTAGAAAGGAACGCTGGCTGGCGGAACATATGCTGATCATGGGTATTGAAGAGCCCAACGGCCATATCGAATATATCGCGGCGGCGTTCCCCAGCGCCTGCGGAAAGACGAACCTGGCGATGCTTGTGCCCCCGGAAGGCTTAAAGAAAAAAGGGTATAGGATCTGGACGGTCGGAGATGATATCGCCTGGATAAGGATAGATACTGATGGTTCGCTTTGGGCAGTTAACCCGGAAACCGGTTTTTTCGGCGTGGCCCCCGGGACAAATTCCCACAGCAACCCGAATATGGTAGAGACTATCAAGAAAAATACTATTTACACGAATGTGCTTTTAAAGTCCGACGGGACGGTCTGGTGGGAAGGCGCGGACGGAGAAGTGCCTTCAAGCGGCGTTGACTGGAGAGGCAATTACTGGAAGCCCGGCATGGTAGATAAGGACGGTAATAAAATCCTGGCGGCCCATGCGAACAGCCGTTTCACCACCCCTATCGCGCAATGTCCGACAGCCTCCTTCAGGCTGGAGCATCACCATGGCGTGAAGATATCGGCAATAATATTCGGAGGCCGCAGACAGCACCTGGCACCGTTAGTTTACGAGTCTTTTAACTGGCAGCACGGCGTATTCCTTGGCGCGACCATGAGCTCAGAGCGCACTGCCGCGCAGGTAGGCAAAGTCGGAGAAGTGCGCAGGGACCCCATGGCGATGTTCCCTTTCTGCGGTTATAATATGGCGTATTATTTCCGGCACTGGTTGAATATGGGAAAGCTAACCGCTAAAGCCCCGAAGATCTTCCATGTTAATTGGTTCAGGACAGATGCAAAAGGTAATTTTCTCTGGCCGGGGTATAGAGAAAATCTCAGGATTCTTGAATGGGTGCTTGACCGTTGCAACGATAAGGTGAGGGCAAGGGCCACGCCGATAGGGCTGGTCCCGTTCGTTGAAGACATAGATATGACGGGATTGCGTCTTGACCGCGAGACGATGGAGAAATTGCTGGATATAAACGTCCAGGAATGGCTGCAGGAGACAAAAGGCATTAAAAATTTCTTCAGTCTCTTCAAAAAAGACCTGCCCGAAGAACTATGGCAGGAGTATAAAAACCTGGTTGACAGGTTGAAAACCAAAGAATGAAAGAAGAGATATTATTAAAGACGGATTTTAAGGATTTGAAGCTTTTCAGGCGCGGGAAAGTGCGCGATGTCTACGACCTGGGAGATAAACTGTTGATCGTTTCAACCGACAGGATCTCTTGTTTTGACGTTATTCTGCCCTGCGGTATCCCTTATAAGGGCAAAGTCTTAAACTCGATCTCCCGCTTCTGGTTTGATTTCCTGAAAGATACTACAAGGCATCATTTTATCACCAGCGATATCAATGATTATCCGAAAGAGCTGCTAAGATATAAAGACCAGCTTCAGGGCCGTTCAATGCTGGTTAAAAAGTCAGAACCTTTTCCCATAGAATGCATAGTCAGGGGCTATTTGTCCGGCTCGGGATGGAAAGAATATAAACAGAAACAATCCGTCTGCGGCATAAGTTTACCCGGCGGGCTCCTTGAATCCGCAAAATTACCGGGGATTTTATTCACTCCTTCGACAAAGGCAGAGAAAGGGCATGATGAAAATGTCAGCTACGAGCACATAAAAGGGGTTATCGGAGAAACGCATGCCGCGAAATTGCAGGATTTGAGCATAGCGATCTACGAAAAGGCTGCAGAATACGCGCTTGCCCAGGGAATAATCATAGCGGATACAAAATTTGAGTTCGGCATGCTGGGGGAGGGCATTATGCTGATCGATGAAGTGCTTACCCCGGACTCATCGCGTTTCTGGCCCAAAGAAGGATATCGCGCGGGGAGGCCGCAGCCGAGTTTCGATAAACAATTTGTGAGGGATTATCTGGAGACCCTTGATTGGGACAAAACGCCCCCTGCGCCCGGGTTGCCGGAAGAGATCATTGAAAAAACAAGTTCAAGATACCTGGAGGCGTATAAAAAATTAACCGGTAAAGAACTAATATAGGACAACATCCATGCAGTTTCTGCGAAGAATACTATCGATTTTTCTAAGGATCAGCATAAGTATCGTGATGCTGGTTCTTTTGTTTAA
>Ga0265297_10001813_pt1 | contig 47007 bp, 43 predicted proteins | sample Munlanlwell13791_FD_192502 | JGI IMG/M metagenome (GOLD analysis project Ga0265297, IMG submission 192502) | Leachate microbial communities from a municipal landfill in Southern Ontario, Canada - Leachate well 137-91 | ecosystem: Engineered > Solid waste > Landfill > Unclassified | place...
AGATTTTTTTCCAGAGTTTTTCGATTTGACTGTTTTTTTTGGATTAATAGTCGTACTTTCTATTTTATGTAAAATTTTAAAGAAAAAACTAAAAATTTCTCGTATTCCGAATAAGTTATTTTTACCTTATATTATCTTGGTTTTTCTAATGTTCGTAAGTTTATTTTATACAGAAGCTCCGATTTATGGATGGGACAAGTTTTTACGTTTTATTACGATAACGACGTTAGCTATTTTTGGACCATTATTTTTGTTTAAAGATATTAAAAAACTTCATAGGTTTTTATATACTTTAATACTCGTTTCGTCTTTAACGGTTATAGAGTCCATTATTTCTTATTCTGGAATAGATGGAGATTTTCGTACTGCATTCGGTTCAGACTATTTATCTTTGGGAAGAATGGCAGGAGTTGCTTCTTTGATGATTGTTTATTATTTCCTCACAAAAAATGACGAATTAAAGATAAGATTTTTATGGTTTTTATTATTTGGATTAAATTTTTTCGGATTATTGTATGGCGGAGGAAGAGCTCCGGTTATAGCTTTTTTTGTAATGATAATTATTTTAGGATTATTTTCTTTAACTCCTAAGATTAGAATAAATCAAGCGAAAATTATTAAAATTGCCGGAGGCTTTATATTGATTGGGATTATGCTTTTTCTTCTTTCTCCTGGTCTATTTTCTACGTTATTTGATAGAATCAATATTTTATTTTTACAGGAAAAAGGAGGAGGATCTGTTGCTGTCAGATTGAATTTGTATGATTCTGCCATAAGAGCAATCACAGAGAATCCTATTCAGGGGCTGGGCATGGGGGGGTTCAGTTTCTATCATTCCGGCGTAGATCAACGTTTGCATCCTCATAACATATTGTTAGAAATTAGCACTGAAATAGGAATAATGGGATTAATTTCCTTTCTTTTTCTTATTGGGTTCTGTTTTTTTTACCTGCTTAAACTTAGAAAAATTTATAAAGAGCAGGAAAAATACTATCTCATAACTGCGATTTTGGCGCTTTTTATATTTATGTTTTTGAACGCTCTGGTTAGTGGTGATATTAATGATAATCGCTTATTCTTTGTCTGGTTGGGATGTGCTTATAGCATAAGAGCAATTTTAAAAATAGAAAACACTATTTCGAAAGATGCAAATGATGTAACCAATGAAAAAACAATTTAAAGTTATAATTATTTATGGAAAAAGTCTGTCATATTACAACAGTTCATCCGCCCTTTGATACTCGTGTTTTTCATAAAGAATGTAAAACGCTTGAGATGGCTGGTTATGAGGTTGTTTTAATTGCCCAACATAATAAAAATGAAATTATTGAGGGGGTTAAAATTATTGCCCTGCCTAAACCTAAAAATCGTTTTGAGAGGATGTTTTTTTTAACAAAAAAAGCATATAGATTAGCCTTGGAGCAGAGTGCTGATATTTATCATTTTCACGATCCAGAATTAATTCCCTGGATGATAAAACTCAAAAAGAAAACACGAGCCAATATTATCTATGATGTTCACGAAGATGTCCCTTGTCAAATCCTTAATAAACATTGGCTACCTTGGATAATTAGAAAACCTGTAGCTTGGATCATGGACGGTGTGGAATGGTTAAGTGCACATATTTTTGACGCTATTATTCCGTCAACCCCCAAGATCGCCGATCGTTTTCCTAAGGTTAAAACAGTTGTGATACAAAATTTTCCGATTATCACTGAAATATTATTTACTACTAATTTGATTCCTTACGTTCAACGGCCACAATCCTTCGTTTATGTGGGCGTGATTGCGAGTATCCGTGGAATAGCGGAAATAGTTCGTGCTTTTTCGTTGCTTAGCGATATTTTTAAAATAAGACTTGAATTAGCAGGAACTTTCAGTCCTAATGAATTTGTTAACACATTGCGGGCACTTTCGGGATGGACTTCAGTGACTTATCATGGAGAAATCTCCAGAAAACAATTAGTATGTCTTTTGGGTAGAGTTAGGGCTGGTTTGGTTGTACATCAACCAATACCTAACGAGATCAACGCACAACCAATTAAAATGTTCGAGTATATGGCTGCTGGCCTTCCGGTAATTGCTTCAAACTTCCCTCTCTGGAAAGAAATTATTAAGGAAAATCAATGCGGAATTTGTGTAAATCCATTGAATCCTAAAGAAATTGCAAGAGCTATTAAATACTTAATAGAACACCCTGAAGAGGCAAAAAAAATGGGCGAAAACGGTAGAAAAGCGGTTTTAGAAAAATATAATTGGGAGAATGAAGGTAAAAAACTATTAAAGATCTATGAAAGATTATCATAAGGTGAATATAAAATGATATTAATAAAATAAAAAAAGAGTTATGTGCGGAATTTTTGGTCAAATCTCAAAAGAGTCAGTAAATTATCCTAATATTATTAAGTTGGCAAGGCACTCTATTCAGAGAGGTAGGGATTCCAGCGGTTTAATATATTATGAAGGTAATGATTATAAGGTTTATAAAGCAGATTATGATATTGAAAAATTGTTAAAAAATATTAAACCAATAAAATCTAAGATAATTTTAGGTCATAGCAGGCTTGTTACTAATGGTCTTAGCGATAATCAACCCGTTATTAGAGATAATATTGCTGTTATCCATAATGGTATTATAGTCAACGAGAATGAAGTATGGAAGAAATTAAAGGTAGAAAGAAAATATGTAATCGATTCTGAAATAATTGTTGCAATTTCAGAAGAGTATATGCGAAATAATGAAGATATTCAGAAGTTACCCGATAAAATATTTTCATTGTGCAAAGGAGTTATTGCGTGTGCACTTTTACTCCCAAAAGCTGGAAGGCTCCTGCTTTTTTCCAATAACGGCAGTTTGTATACAGGACTTAGCAATCAAGAAATTTATTTTGCTTCAGAAAAATATATTCTAAAAAAAATAGAGTGCAAGAATATTAAGCAAATATACAAAGAGCCATGTATTATTGAGGTTCCCGTGTCAAATAAAAATTTAGATATAGATGAAAAAAAAATTAGAACTGAAAATTTGATACCCGGATTTAAATTTATTAAATCCGAAGAGAATTTATTACAGTACCATAAGCCTAAGATTAAACGATGTTCTAGATGTATATTGCCAGAGACCATGCCGTTTATTGAATTTGATAAAGATGGTGTTTGTAATTATTGTCATGATTATAAATTAAGAAATACGCCCAAGCCCAAAGATGAATTATTTGAATTAGTAAAACCATATCGCAGAAAAAATGAGCGTGATTGCATAGTTCCTTTTTCTGGAGGCAGAGATAGTTCATATGGACTGCATTTAATTGTCAATGAATTAAAAATGAGGCCGATAGCTTTTACCTATGATTGGGGCATGGTTACTGATATTGCAAGAAGAAATATTAGCATAATGTGCTCAAAGCTTGGAGTTGAAAACATAATTATAGCAGCAGATATTTCAAAAAAAAGAGAAAATATAAGGAAAAATTTGATTGCATGGCTTAAATCACCGCACCTAGGAATGATTTCTATACTTACGGCAGGCGATAAACATTTTTTTAAATATGTTGAACAAGTGAAAAAACAAACGGGAATAAATTTGAATTTATGGGCAGTAAACCCCCTTGAAGTTACACATTTTAAATCTGGCTTTTTGGGAATAAAACCGGACTTCGAAGAAAAAAGAGTTTATAGCCACGGCGCCTTGAAACAGATTAATTATCATATTAAAAGATTTGTAGCTATGCTCCAAAGCCCGGGGTATTTTAATAATTCTCTTTTCGACACTCTTTCGGGGGAATTTTATAGGAGTTTTAAAAAAAGGCAAGATTATTATCATATTTTTGATTATTGGTGCTGGGATGAAAAAACAGTAAATGAAACTTTGAAATTGTATGATTGGGAAACTGCCATAGACACCAATACTACATGGAGGATTGGAGATGGAACAGCTGCTTTTTATAATTATATTTATTATACTGTCGCAGGATTTACAGAACACGATACTTTTAGAAGTAATCAAATTAGAGAAGGACAGCTTACAAGAGAAGAGGCGTTGAGATTAGTTGAAGATGAAAATAGACCAAGATATCAAAATGTAAGATGGTATTTAGATACTATAGGATTAGAGTTTGAAGAAGTTATTAAAATTATTAATTCAATTCCTAAGCTTTACGAAGTACAATAATGAATATTTTAATCATATCAAAATACGCAAGTGTGCCGATGTATAGCAAGGCTCCATCTAGACTGTTTTATTTATCAAAAGAATTTATTAATTTAGGACATGAAGCCACCTTAATAACATCAGACTCTAATCATTTAGCCGACTATCCTTTAACAAAAAAAACTTTTAATTCTGAAAACATTGAAGGGGTTCCAGTTTGTTGGATAAAAACTAAAAAGTATCAAAAGATAGCATCAATAGAAAGAGTTATCAGTTGGTTTGATTTTGAATTTAAATTATTTCAATTAAATTTTAAGAAACTAAATTTACATAATCCAGATGTAATTATCGTTTCCTCTCTCTCTATTTTTTCAATAATTTACGGTTTTTATTTGAAAAAAAAATTTAATTGCTTACTTGTATTTGAAATAAGAGATATTTGGCCCTTAACAATGACCGAAGAGGGAGGGTTTTCAAAATACCATCCTTTAGTTTCGTTTATTGGGCTCATAGAGAAGTTTGGTTATAAAAAATCTGATTTGATTGTTGGCACTATGCCCAAATTAAATTTGCATATAAAAAATATCTTAGGATATGAAAAAGATTCTTTTTGTTCTCCATTAGGATTTAACCCACATGACTATAAGGAAGAGATACTAAAAGAAACAAACCCCTTTTTAGATATTTTTCCAAAAGATAAATTTATAGTTGGGTATGCGGGTAGCATAGGCACAACAAATGCATTAGAGCCCCTTATTGAATGTATAAAATTATTTAAAAAAAATAATAAAATTCATTTTATTCTAATTGGTAGCGGGGATTTAAAAGAAAAGTTTGAAAAACAGTTGTTGGGTTATGAAAATGCAACTTTTTTAAATAGGGTAGAACAAAAACAAATTAAATATTTCTTGAATCTGTGTGACGTTTTATATTTATCAACCAAAAAAAGTAAAATTTGGGATTATGGCCAATCTTTGAACAAAATAGTTGAATATATGCTATCTTCAAAACCCATTATAGCATCGTATTCAGGTTTTCCCACCATGATAAATGAAGCTGGTTGTGGCAAGTTTATTCCCGTAGATAATCCTGAAGAGATTAAAAGCGCTATATTAGAATTTTTCAATATGTACGAAAAAGACAGAGAAGAAATTGGGAAGAGAGGGAGAGAATGGATATTTAAAAATCGAAGATATTCCAAGCTTGCAAAAGAATACATTAATAAAATTGAAGAATTATATAAAAAAAACGACCAAAGATATTTGCGTTGATAAGATTTATTAAATTGTTTAATTGAGGAATAATTTCATTTTTTGCAAGAATTATATCTAAAAAATTTTGATTTTAAAATCTTAATTGATAAATTAGAAGAAACTATAAATTAGTGAATTTTATGCAAATTATTAAAAGATTATTTGATATTATATTTTCTTTTTTTAGTCTAATAATTCTTTCCCCCCTTTTTTTAATTATCGCTTTTTTAATAAAAATAAACTCAAATGGTCAGGTTTTTTTTAAACACGAAAGAATCGGTAAAAACGGTAGACCATTTTACCCGTTTAAATTTAGAACAATGAAAGAAGGGGCAATAAAAGAGGGACTAGGTTATAATGTCGTCGAGGATGATGAAAGGATAACTAGAATAGGAAAATTTTTAAGGAAATGGGGCATTGACGAACTCCCGCAATTAATAAATGTTTTGATGGGAGAGATGAGTTTCGTCGGGCCGAGACCCACTTTTAGATATCAAGTAGAAAAATATGATGATTCTCAAAGAAAAAGATTATTAGTAAAACCAGGGGTCACTGGCTGGGCGTTTGTCCATGGTCGAAACTTACTTTCCTGGGAGGAAAGGATTAAATATGATGTTTGGTATGTTGAAAATTGGTCGCTTTGGTTGGATTTTAAGATTTTGCTTAAAACAATAAAAATAGTACTATTGAGAAAGGGTATTTATGGTAAGGGAGGAATCAATGATCCGTTTATTTAAGGATATATGAAAGAAACAAAAAATATAAAAGCGATGATCTTTGACCTGGACGACACTCTTTATCCGGAGAGTGAATTTGTGATGGGCGGCTTTTTAGCTGTTGCAAGATATCTAGCCCAAAATTATAAATTAGATAAACTTAGAATTTTTAATATTTTGAAGTCTGATTTTAAAAAGGGAAGTCACGGGAAAAATTTTAATTCTATTTTAGAAAAATTCAATTTGTCCGAAAAAGAACTAAAGAAATTAATTTCTATTTATAGAAATCATAAACCGAAAATAAAGTTATTTCCCGATGCCGAAAAACTATTGAAACATCTTCAGCATGAAAAAATTAAAATGGCGTTGATCTCAGATGGACCTATAGAGACTCAAAAAAATAAAATAGAAGCTTTAAAAGTTAAAAGATGTTTTCAGGTTATTACTTTAAGCGATGAACTAGGAATTGATTATCGTAAGCCTAGCGTAAGACCGTTTAATTTAACCCTCAAAAAACTTTTAGTTAAACCAAGTGAAGCTGTTTATGTTGCCGATAATCCGCAAAAAGACTTTATTGGAGCTAAAAAATTAGGAGTTTCTACAATAAGAATTAAAAGAAAAAGGGGAATTTACGAGAACGTCACAGAAACTATTGACAACAGGGCTGACTTGACTATATCCAGTCTTCTTAAGCTGAAAAATTTATGCTCCAAAAAACTATAAAAATTTTAATTATTCCAGCTGGGTCGAGAATTGCTTTAGGAATAATAAAATTCTTAAGACGAGAAAAAACTATACAGATTATTTCTGCGGATTGTGACAAATTAGCCCCCGGTCTTTACTTATCAGATAAAAGTTATTTAATTAGCCCTTTTTCTAGTCAACGATATTTTTTTAGAGATTTAAAAAAAATCATCCAAAAAGAAAAGATAGACATTGTAATTCCGGCCCTAGACCCTCTCTTGATTAAATTTACCGAAAATAGAGATTTTTTCGATAAGTTAGGTACTAAGATTTTAATTTCTCCCCCGGAAACAGTTTTTTTAACTCGAGATAAATGGCAAACTTATAAATTACTAAAAGATATTATTTCTTTGCCTAAATCTTTTGTAGATAAGAAAAAAATAGATATTTCCTACCCTCTTTTTATAAAACCCCGAAGCGGATCTGGTTCAATAAATACCTTTAAAGTTAATTCTAAAGATGAACTCGATTTTTACTGGAAAAAAATTAAAAATCCAATTATTCAAGAATATCTTGAAGGGAATGAATATACAGTTGATTGTTTGGCAGATATGATGGGAAAGCTTTTATTTTGTATCCCACGGATTCGCCTGGAAACAAAGGCAGGTGTTTCTATTAAAGGAAAGGTAATCAAGAATAAAAAAATAGAAAAAATAGCCGAAAAGATTTCTCAGAAAATAAAATTTACTGGACCTTTCCTTTTTCAGCTTAAAGAAAAAAACGGCATATTAAAATTAACAGAGATAAATCCCAGGTTCGGCGGAGGAATACCTCTATCGGCTAGTGCTGGTCCCAATGTCTATCTTTTAAGTATTAAATTATTTTTAGGGGAAAAGATTAAAAAAAACCATAAAATAAAATATAATTTATATTTTACAAGATTTGATGAAGAAATTTATTTAACTGAAAAACAAATTAAATCTAAAATTAAAAAATTGTAAATGAGAATGAATTATACTGAAACTATATTATGTCCTCTTTGTGGCTATAAAAACAATGTACCATACGCTTACGAAAAGGTACCTTTTAAGAGTCTTAATATTAGATTAGGTATCAACAAGTGTCTAAAGTGCTCGCTTATTTATACTTCTCCCAGACTCAATTCGGAAGGATTAGCAATATTGTATAATGAATTATATGCTGCTCATACGGTAAGTGGTATTTATAGTACTTCTTTCGATACCTCTAGCAAGGAGTATCTAACTTTCAAAAAATATGTATATAAAATTCTACCCAAAGGAGGGAGAATTTTAGATATTGGGTGTGGAACAGGGAATTTCCTTTCCCAATTCAAATACGATAAGCAATATGTAGTTGAGGGAGTGGAATGTTCCGAATATGCTGGAGAAGAAGCTGAAAGTAAAGGTATAAAAGTTCATTTGGGGGACATTCTTAAATTAAACTTACCTTCTCAACGCTACGATTGTGTCTGTTTATTATATGTATTAGAACATTTTCCAGAGCCCCTTGTTTTATTAAAAGAAATTCATCGCCTTTTAAAAGTAGACGGGTGCTGTCTAATTGCCGTGCCTAACTTTAACTATTTGCGGCTGATTTATATGGGTCCGATATCAAGTTTATTCTTTGGAAAACAAACTTATTTGCATGCAGAAGAACATCTTCAAAATTTTACCCCAAAAACCCTATCAGCGATGGTTAATAAAGCCGGATTCTCAATTGTTGAATGGGGGGTTGCTTCATCCTTTAAAGTAGGAAGTTTGCCGACACGAATTGCTAAAAAATTAATATCTATTATTATACATTGCTTGTTTTATCTCGGCATTCATTTAGGTGGTATCCATTTGATAATAAGGAAGACAGAAGCTGAAAATAACAAATAAACCCATGAAAATTCCCCTATCTCAACCAGACATAACTTTAGAAGAGAGAAAAGCAGTCTTAGAGGTTTTGAAAACACCTTATTTAAGCCTAGGACCAAAGTTAAAAGAATTTGAAGAAAAAATAGCAAAATATATCGGAGTAAAATATGCAGTAGCTGTGAGCAACGGAACGTGCGCCCTGCATTTGATAACAAAAGCGCTGAATGTCGGTAAAGGTGATGAAGTGATAACCACACCCTTTTCTTTTGTTGCTTCGTCCAATTGTGTTTTGTATGAGGGAGCAAAGCCAGTTTTCGTTGATATTGATCCTCAAACGTTGTGCATCGACACCGACAAGATAGAAAAAGCGATCACCAAAAGAACAAAAGCTATTTTAGCGGTAGACGTTTTCGGCCATCCTGCGGACTGGCAAAAGATTAAAAAAATAGCCCAAAAACATAATCTTTATTTAATCGGGGATTCGGCTGAATCTCTTGGTTCTGAATGTAAGGGTAAGAAATGCGGAACTTTTGCCGATGCTTCTATTTTTTCTTTTTATCCCAATAAACAAATTACCACAGGGGAGGGAGGGGTAATAGTAACCGACAATCCGAAGATAGCCGAAATTTGTGAAAGCTTAAGAAACCAAGGAAGGGCGCCGATGAAAAAAGAGTGGAACTGGCTGTCACATCCGAGAATCGGATATAACTATAGGATATCAGATATCAACTGCTCTTTGGGGATCGCCCAGCTTAAAAGAATTAAAGGGATAATCGCCAAAAGAGGGAAGGTTGCCGATCTTTACAACCAAAAGCTTAAAGATATTCCCGGAGTCGAGATTCCCCATACGGCTTCAGATGTTAAGATGAGCTGGTTTGTTTACGTCATTCGTCTTAGGGATGATTATAGGAAAAAAAATAGAGACGATGTTCTTTTATCGCTTAGGAGAAAGAACATCGGCTGTTCAAATTATTTCTCTCCCATTCATTTACAGCCGCCTTATAAAAAAATGTTTGGCTATAAAATCGGGGATTTTCCGGTTTGCGAAAATATAAGCCAGCGGACGATTGCTTTGCCTTTCTATAATAATTTAAGAGAAAAAGACATTGACCATGTGGTTAGGGCTATAAAGAAGATATTGGAATCTTAGAGTATGAATAATTTCTCCGATAAAATTTTTAAAAAGACTGCTAAGATTAGAGCGTTATTTTTTCTCATTGGGGATATAATTTTAATTATCTCATCTGTTTATCTAGCCTTTTTAGTTAGGTTTGAAGGGCAAATTCCTTCCCGCTATCTTTCTAGTATCGAAGGAATAATAATTTTATCACTGTTAGTCACAATCCCCGTTTTTTATTTTTTTAAGCTTTATTATTTTACTTGGGCTTATGTCAGTACTGAAGAGTTAATTTCTCTAGTAAAAGGAACAGCTTTAAGTTTTCTAGTTACAATTGCCGCCTTTCTTGTTTTAAGAGATCACCCGCTTTTTAGCGGTTTTCCAAGATCTACTCTTTTTATTACTTACTTTTTTATTTTTATTTTATGTGGCGGTTTTCGTTTTTCGAAAAGGCTTTTTTCACATCTTTTCCCGGCAGGGAAAAAAGAGAAAAAAGAAAGAACCTTGATCGTGGGAGCTGGCGATGCAGGAGAACAGATTCTAAGAAGCATATTTGTTTTCAATTCCAGCCCTTATTTACCTGTAGGTTTTGTAGATGACAATCCTGTAAAACAAGGGGCGTTGATCCATGGATTAAAGATTTTGGGCAGGATAAAAGATATCCCTGATATTGTAATGAGGAATAGAATTGAGAGCTTGATCATTGCCATACCTTCGGCTGATTCACAAATTATCCATACAGCCATTGAAAAAGGAAGAGAGGCCGGGATTAGAAAAATCAAAATAGTTCCGCCGATAGAAGAAATAATGGCAGGCAAGGTCACCATTGGCCAGCTTCGCGAGGTTGAGATGAGCGATTTACTGGGCAGAGAACGGGTCTCTCTGGACCAGAAATCAATTGAGGATTTTATTAGAAATAAAAACATTCTTGTTACCGGAGCTGCTGGTTCCATTGGTTCTGAGCTTTGCCGGCAAATTGCCAAATTCAACCCTTCTTTACTTTTAGCTCTAGACCAGGACGAAACAGGCATTTTTAATATTTCGAGAGAACTGAAAGAAAATTTCCCAGAACTGAACAAGGTTGCCTTGGTGGCAGACATTACAGACAAAGAAAAAATTGCAAAAGTATTCGGAGAATTCAAGCCCGACATCGTTTTCCACGCAGCAGCTTATAAACATGTACCTTTGATGGAAAAATATTCAGATGAGGCGGTAAAGAACAATGTTTTCGGCACGGAAATTGTGGCTAGCGCAGCAATTGAGAATAGGGTAGAAAAGTTTATTTTCATTTCCACTGACAAAGCGGTAAACCCTTGTTCGGTTATGGGAGCCACCAAAAGACTTGGAGAGATGATCTGTCAGGCCTTTAATCAGAAAAACTCCACTAAATTCATTTCGGTCAGATTCGGCAATGTTTTGGACAGCCGGGGAAGCGTAATCCCCATTTTCAGGGGGAAAATCAAAAAAAGAGAGCCAATAGAAGTTACTCATCCTGAAATGAAAAGATATTTTATGGTAACGAGCGAGGCCTGTCTTCTGGTTATGCAGGCGGGAAATATGGGTCAGGGAGGAGAAGTTTTTGTCTTGGATATGGGCAGCCCGGTTAAGATTATTGATCTGGCAAGAGAAATGATCAGGCTTTCCGGCCTGGAACCGGACAAAGACATCCCCATTGTTTTTACTAAGCCAAGGCCCGGAGAAAAGCTGTTTGAGGAAATTCTAACGGCTGAGGAGGGAACTATTGCCACCCAGAATCAAAAGATTTTCAAGGCGAAACTTTCTATGGTTGATGGGAAAGAATTGAGCCGTAAATTGGAAAACTTGAAGAAAGCGGCTGAAAGAGACGATAAAGAAGAAATAAGTGAAGCGTTAAAAGAGATAGTTCCTTCGTATAAACCTAATGTATATTAGTCAAAGAGATAAATCTCTTCTTCACCTTCGTCCCATAGGACTCGGTCTTTAAAGTATTGCAACAGTTATTACTGCCTAGCTTGCATAGGTTTTGATTATTTTGCCTAGATATTGACAAGTTTGCATAGATTTAATACAATATCTATGCAAAACAATGAGAAAAGAAGATAACCTTTTAAGTATAAATAAGGCAGCTGGATTATTGGGGGTTTCGATAGATACTCTAAGGCGTTGGGACAAAAAAGGAAAACTTAAGGCAGTTAGAAGCTCTGGCGGCCATCGTTATTATTCTGAGGAGCAGCTGGAGAATTTTGTTTTAGACGTTAAGGCAATTGCTCGTGTTTGGGCCGAAAGTCAAGCAGCCCCAGAATTATCAGCAGACTATTATTGCCAAACACAGGATATTTTTAAGGCGAGGCTTGACAGAATAGCCATTGAATTTGAACAAAACCCTGCCGTTAAAAATTTAGTGTCTTTGATCATTGCAGTTGCGGGCGAGATTGGCAATAATTCATTTGATCATAATTTTGGTAATTGGCCTGACGTCCCCGGCATTTTTTTCGCTTGCGACGCGAATAAACGCATTATCGTTCTGGCTGATCGGGGAGTGGGAATCAAATCAACTCTTTCCCGCATACGGCCAAATTTAAAAGACGATAAGGAGTCTTTATTGACGGCCTTTACCGAACGCATTTCCGGACGTTCTCCTGAACAAAGGGGAAATGGGTTAAAATTTGTTAATAATATTGCGACTGAAAATCCGATAGGCGTTTCCTTGCAATCCGGCTTGGCTGTGGCCGAGATCGCAAGGCAAAACGGCCGCTTGAGAATAAATTTAACGGACAAACATATACGAGGCGTTTTAGCTGTGATAACCTATTAAATATTATGCGCTTAGAGCTTAAAAAATTCGGTAAAGTATTGACTTCCCGCCCCTCGGGCCGGGAGGCTTTTGCTGCTATTCGTCCGATCCTTGATCCTGACGCCGATATGGTGGAGATTGATTTTTCCGGCATTATTTCATTGACGCCTTCTTGGGCGGATGAATTTTTTACTGCGCTTGAAAACATGTATAAAGAGCGGGTTAAATACTTGCCTAGCGACAATCAATCAGTAATAGAAACGCTTAAGATTCTTGAGGAAGATAACTGATAATAAAATTGTAGATGCTTTTCTTTAAAATATTACAACAGCTATTATTGCCCAGTTCTTTTGTTTTACTTCTGATTGTTGTCGGCTTATTTTTCTGGGTCGTCTCAAGAAGAAAGACCTTGGGAAAGGTTTTGATGATTTTCGGCATTCTGCTTTATTATTTTTCTTCTATAACTCCCGTAAGTAATTATCTGCTTTCACCCTTGGAAAAGGAGTATTCGTCTTTAACCGTAGAAGATATACAGGTGGCCGATAAAGCGGTTCTTTTACTGGGCGGAAGCGAAGCCGATATTTTAAGGGGGAGCGAGGTTTTACGCATTTCGCATCTCAGGAACCATGAGGTGAAAATCATCATTTCGGGCACAGACCCTTTGTTGCCTACTAGTGAGGAAGCTTTGGGTGTAAAAAGATTTTTTGTCAGCCGGGGACTGAAAGAAGAGAACATTATTATCGAAGGCCAGTCGCGTAACACCTGGGAGAATATCAGGAACGTGAAAGAAATCGTGGAAGATAAGCCTTTTTTCCTGGTCACTTCGTCTTATCATATGAAAAGAGCCATGAGGGAATTTGAAAAAGTTGAGGCCAGTCCTATTCCGGCTCCGACCGATTTTAAAATAAAGACAGAAAAATATAACGCTCTTGATTTCTTCCCGGACGCTCAGAATTTAAGAAACTCGGATTTGGCTGTTCATGAATATTTGGGAATTTTATGGTATGCAGTTAAATATTAAAGGCGATAAGAGATAAGCCTTTTTCTTTATCTTCGCTTTCATTTTATGAAAGCTTGATGTATAATTAAAATATATGGAAGAGGAAATTGATTTGATGGATTACGTTAAGGTAATCTTAAAAAGAAAAGTATTTATCCTGGTTTTATTTTTGGCGGCAGTGATTGTGGCTGGTATTTTTAGCTTTCTTTCACCGAAAGTTTACAAGATTGATACGGTTTTGGAGATCGGCGGAGTGGGCAAGGAGGCAGTGGAAGCTCCGGCACAGTTGGTGGCAAAAATTAAAAGCGTTTACGGAACAGCGTATTCAGAAATAAAAGCTGAGAATCCAAATAATACCGTTTTGGTTGAGGTGAGAATAGAGTCTGCCGAACCGCAACTGGCTATTGATGCTTTAGAAGAGATTAATAATTTAATTTTAGAAAATCATCAAGAGAGCGTTCTGGTCAAGAAAGATCTTCTGGAAAAAGACATTGAAAGAATAAAGACCAAGATTAGTTCTTTGGAAGAAGAAAAGAATATCTTAGAATCTAAAGTCGGAGCATTGGAAGAAGTCGTGATTTACCAACAGGATCCGGGAAGCCAGTTTGCTTTATTTGTTGCCAAGGAAAAATTGGAAGTTAAAAAACAGGAAATAGAGAGTTTGTATCTAAAAATCAATTCTTTGGAAGGCGGATTGCAGGATGTCCAATTCACCAGAATCATAAAGGCTCCAACTGTTTCGGAAAAACCAATCAGCCCGAGACCCTTGCTCAATATGGCTATTGCGGGCATTCTGGGATTGTTTATAGGAGTGTTTGGAGCGTTTGGGAGAGAATGGTGGGCGATGAGCAGCAAGCGCTCATCTTAACGCTTCGTCTACTTCGCAGACTCGCGTGAGTGGTGGCAGAATACTCGGTAGCCATGAGGGGCAATCCCTCATCTTCAGCTTCACTTTTATATATATTTATAAAATTGTAAGAACAAAAGCTCGCTACTTGACGAAAAAAAATAAATATGCTATGATTTGGCTAGTGAGTGTTCCGCAAGGAACTCTACTAAGTCGACGACAGGCTTTCCTCGAGCAAAGCCTGTTGTTTTTTATTAGTTATCAGGAAATTATCCCTAATAACTAAATTCTTTAATGGCACAAGACCCTTAATTTTGCTTTAATAGGGCCTTTTGTTATAATGAATATAATATTATGAGAATATGCAAAGTTTGCAAGAAAGAATTGCCGGATGATTCTTTCTATTTAAATAGAAAATATAAACTACATACATGTAAACATTGTCTTTCTAAGAGAGAGGTAGCTCGAACTTCACGAAAAAGAAAGATAAAGTTTTCTCGGGCTTGGTTTAGAAGAAGATTTGACAGAATAAAACGAAATGCGAGAGATAGAAATAAAAAATTTGAGTTAACATTTGAAGAATTCTGCCGTATAAGAACTTACGAAAATGAAAAGTGTTTTTATTGTGGAACTACCCATGGTCCTTTTTCGATAGAACGATTAGATAACAATAAGGGATATAATGTTTTGAATTGCGCTGTTGCTTGTTGGCGATGTAATAAAATGAAAAGCAAAGATTTTACAATGGGAGAAATGAAAATTCTCGGAAGGGCGCTTAGAAAAATAGATAAAATGAGAAATATTTAATTGTTTCCATTTTCATAATTTGTTAAAATATAATTGAGTCGGGAGGAAGCACTCACTAAAGACTTAGTTTGGAGTTAACTCTCCCGGCTCATATAAATTTTTATGTTTCAGAAAAACGTTTCGCTGAAAAATCACACTACTATTAGAATCGGCGGAAAAGCGAAATATTTTTTTACGGCAGAAACAAAAGAAGATTTGATTAAAGCCGTAGTCGCGGCAAAAGAATTGAAGTTGCCGTTTTTTATTTTGGGAGGAGGCAGCAATCTTTTAGTTTCCGACAGAGGATTTAGAGGATTGGTTATAAAATACGGGCAGCCGCTTTCTTTATACGTTTCAAAGGGTTTGGAATGGGCAGTCGGTATCCCCGGCACCGTTCAGGGAGCAGTTTGCGGTAATGCAGGCGCTTTCAAAAAGTCAATGAAAGATGTTGTGGAGGAGGTTGAAGTTTTTGATGCTAAAACAGGGAAAATCAAATTTTTTAAAAATAAAGACTGCCGATTTTCCTACCGAAACAGCATTTTTAAAAAAAATAAAAATTTAATTATCCTTTCGGTAAAAATTAAAGAAAAAAAAAGTAATATCAAAAAAATAAAGCAATATTTGGAACATAAGAAAGAAAATCATCCCTGGAATTATCCTTCAGCCGGGTCGGTTTTTAAAAACCCGAAGGGTTTTTCTGCCGGGGAACTAATAGAAAAGGCAGGACTCAAGGGAAAAAGGATTGGAAAGGCTGAAATTTCAGAAAAACATGCCAATTTTATTGTTAATCTCGGCGGAGCCAAAGAGAAAGACGTTATTAATTTGATAAATTTGGCAAAAAAATCGGTAAAAAATAAATTTAAAATTAATTTGCAAGAAGAAATCCAATTTTTATAAATTTTTCAGTTATACACACTTGACAAAGTTGTGCAAAATGAAAAAATAAACTAATACGCAGACAGTTGGTCGACTGTTTGCAGAGACTTTTTCTAAAAATCGTTATCATTCTCATGGCAAAGAAAAAAGCAAAGAAAAAAAAGAAATAGATTTTCTTTTTTGACAATCCCGCGCATTAATTCTGTTTTGCGGGATTGTTTTTTTTGCATTGACATTTTTTTTTAAAAGTGCTATAAAGAAAAAAATAATAATAATGAGTTAACCGCTTTTTTTCACTCTTTGTTTTTTCCTGATGAATTCATCGGGATTAGCTGGGGGAGTTTATTAACTTCTCCTTTCGGTAAGCAGGTTAACTTTAAAAGATATGACCAAGAAAACAAAGAGATCCATTCAATGGGTCAAGAAAACAGAAAAACAAAAAAACGCAGGCATTCATTTAATAGTCGAATTTTGGAATGGGAAAATAGTTGAAGACCCAAAGAAAATTGAGAAGATTTTGCTTGAGGCGGTAAAAAAATCCAAGAGCACTCCCTTGAAAACAGCCATTTATAAGTTTTCACCCCAGGGAATAACCGGGGTTGTTTTGTTGGCCGAGTCTCACATTGCCATTCACGCCTGGCCTGAAATCAACTATCTGGCTGTTGATATCTTCACTTGCGGAGACAAGGCAATGCCTTATCGGGCTTTTGAATATTTAAAAAAGGCATTCAAGCCTGAAAAGGTTGAAATAAAAGAATTAAAAAGAGGAAAAATACATGTTATCTGAAAAATATTTAAGGCACTTGTATAAAAGGTTTTTGAGGTTTCATAAATCTTCCTTTTTGATTGACGCGAAAAAACACTCAACCAGCTTGGAAAATCTGAAACTAACGGATAAGATTATCGGACAGTTTTTTGACAGCTACGTTAAGCCTTCTTTTTTTTCTTTTCTCGTCAGCGCGAAAACCATCATTTACTCTGCAGAAACGGTTTACGAGTTTATCGCAAAGACCTCGACCGAGGACTGGAAGCTCTGGCCGTATTTAAAATTCTTGGAAACGGAAAAGATAATCAAGGTCCAAAGGGACGGGAAAGTTTCGCTTTTGAAAAAAGACATTCTTGATCTGATCCCCAACCTCAAAGCGAACAAGAGATAAAAGCGAAAATCGAAAAGAGGCTTAAGCTGAAAATCAAGGAAAAGGAGCCGGTTACCAGTTTATTTAAAAAATTTCATGATTTTCAGGTAAAAGCAAGATGGGATCAGATGCCAATTTCCCAGGGCTCTGCTATTTTCGTTGCCAAAAAGATACTGGAGAACATTCCCTTGAACAAGAAATTCCTTTTTGTCGGGGACGATGATTTTATTTCAGTTGTTTTGGGCATTGCCGACCCGAAGATAGAAAGTTTGGTTATAGATGCCGACGAACAATTGCTGGAGTGCATAGACGTCCTGGCCAAGAAATTCAATTTGAAAATCAAAACGAGAAAAGTGGATATAAGAAAAACGAAAACCTTGGGAGAAAAGTTTGTCGGTTTTCTGACCAACCCCATTTATACGGAGCCCGGCGTCAGAGAGTTTGTAAAGTACGGCGTCAACCAGCTGGGAAAGGACGGGGGATCGGTATTTTTGGAGGTGGGGGACGAAGACATCGGGAACAGATTCTTGTTCCTGCAGGATTTCTTCAACAAAAGCAATTTGAAGATTGAAGAACTGATCCTGAACAAAATATCCTATCCCTATATTGAGCTTTATAAGGAAGACAAGGAAATCCTGGGAAGGCTGTCCCGGATGATGGATAAAAGAACCATTGAAAGCTCTCCCAAGCTGGCAGCCTCTCTTTACGTGTTTACCTATTTACCCTCAAGGCCTCAGAAAGTTAAGTTTAAGAAACCTATCTATGCCTATATCTAAAAAGTGGTTCTGCGAAGGATCGGTTCCCGGCAAAAGGCTGGGCAAAGTGAAACATTGTTTCTTGATGGACAAGCTGGTCTTTAAGGGGAAAACCCCTTATCAGGACATTCTTATTCTTGATAACGCGGTTTACGGCAGGGTGGTGGTTTTGGACGGCATTGTCCAGTTCTCCGAGAAAGATGAATTTATTTACCATGAGACGATATCTCACCCCATTCTATTTTCCCATCCCAATCCCCGAAAAGTTCTTATTGTCGGCGGGGGAGACGGCGGAGTATTAAGAGAGGTTCTGAAGCATCCGGTGAAAGAAGTTTATCTGGTGGACATTGATAAGAAGGCAGCAGAAATTTTCAAGAAATATGCGCCTTTTGTTTCACAAAATTCTTTTGGAGACAAGCGGGCAAAAGTATTTTTTGAAGACGGAAGAAGATTCATTAAAAATTTCAGTGATTTTTTTGACGTTGTAATTGTTGACAGCAATGATCCTGCCGGGCCTTCTTTGCCCTTATTTTCCGGTAATTTTTATAAAGACGTTGCCAAGGCGTTGAAAAAAGACGGGATGATGGTGACTCTTGTCGGTTCATTCCTGGATTTCGAAACCTTAATTAAGGCAACCGTTGGCAAGCTCAAGAATGTTTTTCCCAGAGTTCAGCTTTATCGGACATCCATTCCCTGCTATCATTGCGGAGACTTTTGCTTTATCGGATCTTCCAAGAAAATAGATTTAGCCGGGGTTGATTTGAAAAAGATAGAAAAAAGGTTCAAAAAGATTAAAATAAAAGAAAAGTTTGAATATTATTCTCCGAAAATTCATTCGGCGATAATGTCATTGCCAAAAATTTGGCAAATCAATTCTTAATGAAAAAAGATTTAAAGGTATTGATTTTAGGGAGGGGAAGCATCGGCAAGGCAGTAGCTTATTATTTGAGAAAATTGGGAGCAACAAAAAAAGTTGCTTTTTTTACCGATGAGAAAGAAATTAAAAATTATGACGTCCTAATCGGTGCCCTGCCGAGCCAAGTTGGTAAAAAGGGGTTGGAGCTGGCTTTGAAATATAAAAAAGATTTGATTGACGTCTCGGCCGCCCCCGCCACTTTTTATCTGAAGCATAAAAAAGAAATTCAGAAAAAAGGAATAAGGGTGGTTCCCGGCTGCGGAGTTTCTCCGGGCTTGGTTAATTTGATTGCCGGGTTCGGGTCCAATAATTTTAAAAAATTAAAAGAAATTGAAATTAGCGCCGGCACTCTTCCCTGGAAGATAAAATATTTCTTTCCCTTTACCTGGTGTTTCGAGGATTTGGTTGAAGAGCATCTTTATAGGGCAAGCGTCATCAAAAACGGGAAAAAAATAAGCCTGCCTTCATTTTCCGGGTTTAGAAAAGAAAAAATAGGGGAGGCTGGTGAATGTGAGACTTATCTGACCGAAGAATGGAACACTTTGTTTTACAGCATCAAGCCGAAAAACATCAGCTTCAGGGTAATCAGGCCAGCCGGGTTTTATTATTTTTTCCAGTATCTCAAGAACCACGGCTTCTTTGAAAAAGAAAACATTTCTTCGGCCAAAGATTTATTAAGCAAAAAGAAAGAGGATAATATCACCCTGATTTCGGTAAAGATAAAAGGAGAAAAAGAGATTGTCTGGCAGGTTTTCAGCTTTGCCAAAAAAAGAGAGAAGTTGAACTCAATGCAAAAGATAACCGCCATAGTTCCGGCAATTATTTTCCGCCTTATTGCCGAGGATAAAATCAAAAACAGGGGGATCATATATATGGAAGACTTGGGCAAGGATGAAAAGTTGTTCAGGGAAATAATAAAAGAGATAAAAAATGAAAAGTCCATCGTGGTTAAGTCCAAAATTAACGGTTAAGAGATCTTCCGTAGACAAAAAAGGCGTTTTCGTCGGAAAGCCGATAAGAAAAAATGAAATTATCGCAGTTTTTGGCGGTTTGGTCGTCAGGAAAGAAGAATACGCCAGGCTGGTCAGGGGCAGATTCAAAAAAGCGGAAGACTACGGCCTCTGCCTGGGCAGCGGTTTCTACCTGATTACCAGCAGGGAAGGAAAGCTGGAAAAAGCCGATTATTTCAATCACAGCTGTAATCCCAACGCCGGGATTAAGGGGCAGATTATGCTGGCGGCAATGAAAAACATAAAGCTGGGAGAAGAAATAACTTTTGATTACGCAACGACGGAGTGCGACGAAGATGATTTCGAGTGCAAGTGCCGGGCGAAAAACTGCCGGGGCAAGATCAGAAAAAGCGACTGGAAAAAGCCGGAGTTGCAGAAGAAATACAGAGGATATTTCTCTCACTATCTTCAGGAAAAAATAAACAAATCAAAAAAATGAACAAAGCCTTGAAAATCCTTCTTTCGGTTGATTTCCTTGTTATTTTTTCCGGAGCCATGATAGGGCCCTTCTATGCGGTTTTCGTTATTGACCGAGTGGGAGGCGATTTGCTGGACGCCGGCATATCCTGGTCTATTTTCGCCGTGGTTTCAGGGATAATTACCCTTCTGATAGGCAAGATGACGAATCCCGTGAAAGAGAAGGAATTGATCATCTCTGCCGGTTATCTGATATCCGGGCTGAGTTTTCTGGGGTATTTGTTCGTTGACAGCATTGGGGAGCTGTTTTTGATTCAGGTTTTTCTCGGAATAGGCGGGGCCATCTCCTCTCCTGCTTACAGCGCGGTTTATTCCACTCATCTGACGAAAGGAGAGTTCGTTTTTCAGTGGGGCAGCTGGGAGGGCATGAATAAAATAGCTTTGGGCATCGGAGCTTTGGTTGGCGGCTTGATTGTTTCTTTTTCCGGCTTTACCACCCTTTTTATCTTAATGGGAATCCTGCCCATTCTTAGCGGAATAGCCATTCTTCTGCTGCCGAGAGAACTGCTTTGATATTGCGTTGACATTTTTAAGGACATTAAACAAGCCCTTTGGTCATCGGTAAAAAGGAGGAGCAATAATACTGCCTCCCTTTATTTTTTTAAAAAAAAGTTATAAAATAAGCAGGTATTATGTCAATAATCAACAAAATCTTCGGCGATGCCAACGAGCACTACTTGAAGAAACTGGAGCCGGTGGTAAAGAAAATAAACTCTCTGGAAAAAGAATTCGAGAGTTTTTCTAATGAAAAATTGAAAGAAAAAACCCGGGAGTTAAAAGAGAGGCTGAAAAAGGGAGAAATACTGGACGATATTCTTCCCGAAGCTTTTGCCCAGGTAAGGGAAGCTGCCAAAAGAGTTCTTGGCCAGAGGCATTTTGACGTTCAGGTGATCGGCGGCATCGTTTTGCATCAGGGCAAGATTGCCGAGATGAAAACAGGAGAGGGAAAAACTTTGGCTGCCACTCTGCCTTTGTATTTGAACGCCCTAGAAGAAAAAGGAGCTCATCTGGTGACGGTGAACGATTACCTGGCCCGCAGGGATACTGTCTGGATGGGTCAGATTTATCATGCTTTGGGCTTGTCTGTCGGCTGCATAGCTCATGATGCAAGTTACGTGTATGATCCTGCTTACCAGCAGATAGATACGGAATCAGACAGGGAGAGAGACGAGGTTGGCGGGTTCAGGGTGGTGGAGAGCTATTTGCGGCCGTGCGAGAGAAAGGAAGCGTATGAGGCTGACATTACCTACGGCACTAACAATGAATTCGGGTTTGACTATCTGCGGGACAATATGGCTTATGATCTGAACCAGCAGGCCCAGAGGGGATTTAACTTTGCCATTGTGGATGAAGTTGATTCCATTCTGATAGATGAGGCCAGGACTCCTTTGATCATTTCCGCTCCCGACATGGAAAGCTCCAAGTTTTATCAGGAGTTCGCCAGGATCATTCCCCAGCTGGATTCCAAGGCTGATTATCAGATAGACGAAAAGATGAAAGCAGTCACCTTAACCGAGCCCGGGATAAACAGGATTGAAAAGATTCTGGGGCTGAACAATATTTATGAGGAGAAGGGGATGAAATATCTGCGTTACCTGGAACAGGCCTTAAGAGCGGAAGTTCTTTTCAAAAGAGACAGGGACTACGTGGTCAAGGACGGCCAGGTAATTATTGTCGATGAATTTACCGGCAGGTTGATGCCGGGGCGCCGCTGGTCAGGGGGCCTCCACCAGGCCGTTGAAGCCAAGGAAGGGGTTTACGTTAACCCGGAATCCCTGACTCTGGCTTCAATCACTTTTCAGAATTATTTCAGAATGTACAAAAAACTGGCCGGCATGACCGGGACAGCTGCCACTTCTGCCGAAGAGTTTGACAAGGTTTATAAGCTGGAGGTCGTTGTCATTCCGACGAACAAGCCGATGAAAAGATCAGATCTGTCCGACAGGATTTACAAGACCACGGAGGGAAAATTCAAAGCCGTGGTTCAGGAAATAAAACAAAGGCATGAAACAGGCCAGCCTGTTCTGGTGGGCACTACCTCCATTGAGAAAAACGAATATCTGGGGAAATTACTGGAAAGAGAGGGGATTGTCCATCAGATTCTGAACGCCAAACAGCATGAGAAAGAGGGTCAGATCATAGCCCAGGCAGGGAAATTGGGACAGGTGACCATAGCTACCAATATGGCTGGCCGGGGAGTTGACATAATCCTGGGAGGAAATCCTGTTGACCAAAAGGAAGCCGAAAAAATAAAAGAATTGGGGGGCTTGCATATTATCGGCACAGAACGCCATGAGGCAAGAAGAATAGACAACCAGTTGAGGGGAAGAGCGGGCAGACAGGGTGATCTTGGTTCCTCGCAATTTTTCATTTCTTTGGAAGACGACTTAATGAGAATTTTCGCTTCCGACAGGATGAAATCGTTAATGACGGTTCTTAAAATCCCCGAAGACCAGCCCATTGAAGCAAGGTTGGTTTCTGGCGCCATTGAATCAGCCCAGGAAAAGATTGAGGGAATGAATTTTGATCTGAGAAAGCACATTCTGGATTACGACGACGTCATGAACAAGCACAGAGAGATATTCTATAAAAAAAGAGCAGAGGTTCTGGAAAAAGCCCAGAAAGCGGAGCTGAAAACCCAAATCCTGGAAATGATAAAAAAGCAAGGGTACAAGGAAGAAGACTACCAAAAAAAGGAAACGGAATTGGGGTCGGAAAGAATGAGGCAGGTTGAGAAGGTTGTTTTCTTGAGGATCCTGGACATGCTTTGGCTGGAGCATTTGGAAAATATGGATTATCTGAGGGATTCGGTAAGACTGAGAGCTTACGGCCAGAGAGACCCTTTGGTCGAATACAAGTCAGAGGGCCACAAAATGTTCCAGGAGCTGTTAAAAAGAATAGAAATCGGCATTGCCAATACTATTTTAAAAGTCAGTTTGACGGAAAGGCCACAGCAAGAGAGGCCTGTCACGGTTTCAGCCAGGAAAGAAAAAGTGGGGAGGAACGACCCCTGTCCTTGCGGTTCGGGTAAAAAATATAAAAAGTGCCATGGGAAATAAATGTTTTTTCTGCCTGCCGGTTGTTTAATTTTAATTCTCTTTGTTCTTTTCTTGCCGGTTTTATTCATCCTCGGTTATTTTCAGATTGTTACCATCGGCTTTGAGAGATTGGGGATTTCTCCGGAAATAACCGTATTTTTGCTTTTGGCTATCTTGATCGGCTCTGCCATCAATATTCCTTTGGGCAGAAAGAAATTAATATATGTTGAAGAACCAAGATTTTTTGGTTTATGGCACTCCCCGAAAATTAAATCTCAGGGTCTGGCGATAAATCTGGGAGGGGCGATAATCCCCGTGCTGCTTTCTTTTTATTTTCTGTATTTGATCTGGTCTGAAGGATTGGCAGTGAGGCCGGTTTTAATGGCAATTCTTTTAATGATTGCTGTTTCTAAGATTTTAGCCAGGGTAGTTCCTGGCATGGGAATTTCCATACCGGCTTTCATTCCCCCCGTATTCTCAGCTGTTTTCGCCTTATTGCTGGCTCCCGGATATGCCGCTCCCGCAGCTTTTGCGGCAGGGACCTTGGGAGTTTTAATAGGGGCAGACGTTTTGAATCTGGGGAAAATCCAGAAATACGGCGGGTTTCTCTCGATCGGCGGAGCCGGGGTATTCGATGGAATTTTCCTGGTGGGAATTGTTTCAGCGCTTTTGGCGGGATTTTAATTTGAACAAAACCATGCTAGGATGGGGCAATTGCAAGTATGTCCAAGAAAAAAGTTTATTTCATTATTTTTTTTATTTTAGTCCTGGCATTTTTCGCCGGTAATTTGGCTTATCCTCAGCTTTTGAATTTGAGATTCATTCCTGACATGCCTTTCAAGCTGGGACTGGATTTGCGGGGCGGAACCCACTTGGTTTACGAGGCTGATTTGTCCAAGGTTAGCGGAGAGGACCATAAGTCTTCAATGCAGGGCCTGAGGGACGTCATCGAAAGAAGGATCAATCTTTTCGGGGTTCAGGAGCCCACGGTCCAGATTCAGGAAAAAGGCGATCAGTACCGCTTGGTGGTTGAGCTGGCCGGCATAGATGATCCGGCTGAAGCCATCAGAATGATAGGGGAAACTCCGTATCTGGAATTCAAAGAACAAAGGAACGAGGAGGAAACAGAACTGATTGTCTCAAAGCAGAAAGAGCTTGAGGGCAAAACCATGGAAGAAATCCAGGAGATTCCCGACTGGCAGCTAGCTTTTGAAGACCCTTATTTTGAGTCAACTATTTTAACCGGCCAATATCTAAAAAAAGCTGAGCTGGGATTTGACCAGACAGCTTACGTACCTCTGGTTTTGCTTGAGTTTGACGAGGAGGGGGCGAGGATTTTCGAGGAATTGACCGAGAAGAATCTTGGCAAGATTTTAGCCATTTATATTGACGATACTCTCATTTCAGCCCCTACCGTCCAAAGCAAAATTGCCGGAGGAAAAGCCCAGATTACCGGTGATTTCACGGTGGAGGAAGCCAGGGCCCTGGCCAGGAATTTGTCAGCCGGAGCTTTGCCTGTCCCCATCACCCTGATTTCCCAGCAGACCGTCGGTCCCACTCTCGGGGCCATTTCCCTGGAAAAATCTTTGAAAGCGGGAATGCTGGGATTCTTGGCAGTGGCCATCTTCATGATTATTTTTTACAGAATGCCCGGTCTTTTGGCTTCGATAGCTTTGGTCATTTACGTTTCCTTGGTTTTATCCATGTTCAAATTGGTTCCGGTAACCCTGACTTTGGCAGGGATTGGCGGTTTCATTCTTTCCGTTGGCATAGCCGTGGACGCCAATGTTTTGATTTTTTCGAGAATGAGAGAAGAATTGAGGCAGGGTAAAAATCTGGGATTGGCCATAGAAGACGGATTCAGCAGGGCTTGGTCTTCGATCAGAGACGGAAATCTGACCACCTTGATCGTGGCAGCCATCCTATTTGCTTTCGGCACGAGCTTCATAAAAGGTTTTGCCCTAACCTTGTCTCTGGGTATTTTAATCAGCATGTTTTCCGCGATTTTCATCAGTAAGAACTTTCTCAGAGCCTTTGCTCAGACAAAGCTGGAGAATATTAAATGGCTATGGATGTAGGATGTACGTTGTAAAATTGATAAGACAACAGACCTATGATAAAATGAAATAATGGGAACGATAACGAATAAAGTTACGATATTTTGGCCGAAGGAAAAAGTTGATTTTTTAAAAAATAATTGGCGGTTATCCAGCAGGGAAATCGCGAAAAAACTGGATAAACAGCCTGGGGATGTAAGCGGAAAGAGGAAAGCATTGGGTTTGCCTTTCAGGGAGTGCGACGTTGTCCCTTTTTCTTTTCTACAAAGACAACTTGTCTTCGGCTCTTTGTTGGGAGATGGAAGTATAGTGAGGGGAAAAGAGGATAGAAATTATCGTTTTTCTGAAGCACATTCAATAAAGCAAAAGGATTATTTACTGTTCAAGCACGAAAAGTTAAAGCCGTTTTCAGGGAAATTCATTTCTTACCCACGGAAGGATGGTGGTCGAGATGTCAAATTTTCTACTAAAGCCCACCCTATTTTTAAAGAATTTCGTAACCAGTTTTACAATAATCGTGGGGTTAAAATTGTTCAGAATCAATCATTAAAAAAAATAAGACATCCCCTTGCTTTAGCGATGTGGTTCGGGGATGACGGTAATAAGGAAAAAGATTCTTATAGAATAGCTACTGGAGCTTACACTGTGCTGGAAATAAAAAGATTGATAAAGTGGTTGAAGAATCAGTTTGGAGTTAAGTCGTATCTGCATAAACATGGAAAATATTGGTATTTATCGATAAGAGAAGATAGGAGGAAATTTACAAAATTAATTAACCCATTTCTTCCCAAAAGTCTTCATTATAAATTATTTCAATTACATGGTAGATAAATCAAAATTAAATGCCCCTCCAGGGACAGGAAAAAGATTTCTGTTCACGTCCGAATCGGTGACGGAGGGGCATCCCTGACAAGCTGTCAGATAGAATATCGGATGCGGTCTTGGATGCCTGCCTGCAAGAAGACAAATATTCCAGGGTGGCCTGCGAGACCGAGGTGGGCATGGGATATGTCATTGTCGGCGGAGAAATAACTACCACAGCTTGGGTGAATATCCAGGATTTGGTCAGAAAAGTGATAAAGGAAATAGGCTATGATCGGCCGGAATACGGGTTTGATTACAGGACGGTGGCGATTTTCAACGCCATTCACGAACAGTCTCCCGATATTGCCAGGGGGGTGAGAAAGGCAGGGGCCAAGAAGCAGGGGGCCGGAGACCAGGGAATGATGACGGGTTTTGCCTGCAGGGAGACTCCTGAGTTAATGCCTTTGCCCATAATGCTGGCTCATAGGCTTGCCAGTAAATTGGCTGAAGTCAGGAAAAGAGGAATTTTAAAATATTTGAGGCCGGACGGCAAAAGCCAGGCCACGGTTGAATATCTCAACGGAAAGCCAATAAGGTTGGACAGCGTTGTCATTGCAGCTCAGCACGACCCTGACGTTCCTTCCGGAAAAATTAAATCTGACATCATTAACAAGGTGATAAAACCTGTTTGCGGAAAGTACCTTGACCGAGAAACCAAATTCTACGTTAACCATACCGGCAGATTCGTCGTGGGTGGTCCCGTAGCTGACGTAGGGGTGACAGGCAGAAAAATCATGGTAGACAGCTACGGAGGATTGGTGGCTTCGGGCGGCGGGGCGATGTCAGGAAAAGATCCCACCAAGGTGGACAGGTCAGGAGCTTATCTGACCCGTTATCTGGCCAAAAACATCGTGGCTTCGGGCCTGGCTGATAAATGCGAAATCCAGATAGCTTACGTTATCGGCGGCACCAGCCCTCTTTCTCTTAACATCAACACTTTCGGTACGGGAAAGATAAGCGAGGAAAAGATAGTTAAAATAGTCCCTAAGGTTTTTGATTTATCTCCTGGAGGAATAATAACAAGCTTGAATTTGTTAAGGCCCATATTCCAGAAGACCTCCTGCTACGGTCATTTCGGCAGACAGGACCCTGATTTTACATGGGAGAAAACTGATAAAGTAAAGGAAATTCTAAAATATGTCGGTTAAATTTTTAAAATATTCCAAGGCTTATTTCATCTTTTCCGGAATTTTAATCCTGGCAAGTGCGGCTTCCTTGTTCTATTTCGGTTTAAAGCCGGGTATTGATTTTACTGGCGGCAGCATTCTGGAGGTGGAGTATGGGGAATTGAGGCCTTCAAATCAGGAAATCAGGGACGCTCTCGCAGGTTTGGATCTGGGAGAGTTTAGCGTGCAGCCGGCAGATGAAAATGGATTGATTCTAAGGATGAAAGAAATTCAGGAAGAAACGCATCAGGAAATCATCGCCAGATTGGGGGAGTTAGGTTCCCTGGAAGAGCTTCGTTTCGAATCAATAGGCCCGGTTATCGGCAAGGAACTGAAAGAGAAAACCGGGATGGTTGTCATTCTGTCTCTAATTGCGATTATGCTGTATATTGCTGCAGCTTTCCGAAGATTAAGTTTCCCGGCAAAATCTTGGCAATACGGTTTGGTTTCCCTGGCAGCCCTGCTTCACGATGCCTTGATTCCTCTCGGTGTTTTTTCCCTGCTGGGTAGGTTTTACGAAATTCAGATTACCATACCGGTTGTCGTTGCCATCTTAACGGTTTTGGGTTATTCGATCAACAACACCGTCGTGGTCTTCGACAGAATCAGGGAGAATCTTTCGAAGAAAGTCGGGAAGGATTACCAGGAAACGGTTGACGTTTCTTTGAGCCAGACCCTGGCGCGCTCAATCAACACCTCCATCACCACTCTTTTTGTCTTGGTGGCCATATTCTTTTTTGGCGGAGAGACATTAAAATATTTTTCTCTGATGCTTATCTTGGGAATTGTTGCCGGAACCTATTCCTCTCTCTTTTTGGCCAGTCCTTTGTTGGTGGCTTGGCTAAGATTGACAAAACGTTTGTAAAATGTTAAAAAGTATAATCATGAATATTGACTACCGTAAAATTTGTTCTGACGTTTTGAAAAAACTGTCTCCCAGGCAGAAAGAAGTAATTCTGCGGCGTTTCGCTTTGTCCGGCAAAGAAGGGGCCGAACGGGAAACGCTTGAATCAATCGGCAAAGATCTTAATGTTACCAGGGAAAGGGTGCGGCAGATCGAAAGGGACGCTTTTTCGGTTTTGAAACCGGAAATCAAAAAACATCAGAAGGTTTTCAATTATTTCAAGGACTCTCTTAAAAAGACCGGCAATCTGAAAAAAGAGGATGTTCTTTTGTCAGAGCTGGGCGGGAAAGAACTAAAAAATCAGATTTATTTTTTACTGACTCTGGGACAAGACTTTGAAAAATTCGGGGAGACGGCAGATTTCCATTCTCTCTGGACTATTGACAGGGCTTCTTGGATTTCGGCCCAGAAAATCATTAATTCCGTTTACGAGAAACTTAAAAAAACCGGCAAGCCTTTGCTGATGAAAGATCTGAACGGGTTGAGCAGGCTTGGCTCGGCGGCAGCCGCTTCTTATCTGGAAGTTTCAAAAAAAATACAAAGGAACGCAAAAGGCCTTTTCGGCTTAAAGGACTGGCCGGAAATCAACCCCAGAAGGATAAAGGACAAAGCCTATCTGGTTTTGAAGGAGTGTCAAAAACCCCTTCATTTCGTTCAGGTAGCTTCGTTGATCAGTTCGGCTTTGCCCCAGACCGTTCATAACGAATTAATCAAAGATTCCAGGTTCGTTTTAGTTGGAAGAGGCATTTACGCCTTGAAAGAATGGGGGTACGAGGAAGGTCAGGTAAAAGACGTTATTTCAAATATTTTAAAAACAGCCGGTCGGCCTCTCGGGAGGGAAGAGGTTTTGGAGAAAACCTTAAAGCAGAGACTGGTAAAAGAGAACACGGTTCTCTTGAACTTAAGCAATAAAAAATACTTTTCAAGGAATCCCGAGGGACGCTATACGGTCAGAGAAGCTTAGTTGATTATGCCCATCGAGCTCTCGTCCATTTATCCTTTTTTGGCTACCTTGTGGCAGATATTTAAAAATTGGTGGTGGCTACCTCTGCCTTTTTGGCTTTGGCCGTCAGCAAAATTCCTCTATCTTTACTACATAAAAGAGAGATGGGACGGCACGGTAAAGAAAATCATATTGGAAATAAAAATACCTAAAGAAACGCTTAAGCCGACCAGGGCCATGGACCAGGTTTTTGCCGGTTTTCATGCCATCCACGACATACCTACTTGGCGGGAAAAATGGGTTGAAGGGGTATTCCAGCTGGGCTTGTCTCTTGAGATCGTCAGTATCGGCGGGGAGATTCATTTTTTCATCAGAACCCCGGAAATGTTCCGTAAGCTGATTGAATCAAATATTTACTCCCAGTATCCTGAGGCTGAAATTTCTTTGGTTGACGATTATACCAAATACGTTCCTCAGAACATTCCCACCAAGGACTGGGACATTTGGGGGGTTGATTTTGTCAACGCGAAAGACGAAATTTATCCGATTAAGACCTACAAGCAATTTGAAACCGAGTCTGAAAAAGAAGAAGAAAAAAGAGTTGATCCTGTCGCCGACCTGTTGGAAGGATTAAGTACTTTAAAACCCGGAGAGCAGTTTTGGCTTCAGATGGTTGTTAAACCGGTTTTGGGCAGAGATAAGCCCTGGCAGGAAAAAGGAAGAAAATTGGCAGATAAGCTGGCCAGAAGGCCGGAGAAAAAAGAGTCAAAGTCAATAATCCAGGAAGCAGCCGAGATTTTGATTTCGGGACCCGCTGAAAAAAAAGAGGAGGCAAAAGAGCTTATTCCTCCGGAAATGAAGCTCACTCCCGGGGAAAGAGAAGTTTTGGCGGGGATTGAGGCTAAATTATCTAAATTCGGCTATGACTGCAATATCAGGTTTCTTTATCTCGGCAAGAGGGAAATTTTTTTCAAACCGACAACCAAGGTCGGCTTCAGTTTTTTCAAGGAAACTTCTACAGAAAACCTGGGAGGTTTGAAACCAACATCCAAGACCATGACTAAAGTAAAATCGGTTCCCTTCTGGTTTTTTGACAAAAGAAGGCTCTATCTGAGAAAAAGGAGGATGTTCAGGTACTATACCAAGAGGTGGAATCCTTTATTTCCCAGACCCGGCATGACTTATATTCTTAACACTGAGGAATTAGCCACTCTGTATCATTTCCCAGGAGAAGCGGCAGCTCCTGCTTTGGGCCTGTCCAGGCTCGAGACCAAAAGAAAGGGCGTGCCGTCGGATCTGCCGGTAGAGCAGTAAGAATCGTGTTCTCGTCTTAATTTATGTCAAGTGAAATCAATTTTTTCGGCCTAACTACTTTCAGAAATCAGAGAAAGAAATTCGGCATCAAGACCGATGACAGGAGAAGACATCTGTACATCATCGGCAAGACCGGCATGGGCAAGACCCTGATGCTGAGAAATATGGTTGTCCAGGATATACAGCAGGGCAAGGGGATCGGTTTTGTTGATCCGCACGGAGAGGCAGCCGAGGAATTGCTGGATTACATTCCTTCCAACAGGATAAACGACGTCGTTTATTTCAATCCGGCTGATTTGGATTTTCCTTTGGCTTTTAACATCATGGAGAAAGTTGATCTGGAACACCGGCATTTGGTGGCTTCAGGTCTTATGGGAGTTTTTAAAAAAATCTGGCCGGATGTCTGGTCGGCCCGCATGGAATACATTTTGAACAATTCCATCCTGGCTCTTTTGGAATACCCGGGTTCCACTCTTCTGGGGGTGAACAGAATGCTTTCTGATTCCGAATACCGCAGGAAGGTGGTGGATCACGTGGTGGACCCTGTGGTTAAGTCCTTCTGGACCAATGAATTCGCCAGATACACCCAGAGACTGGAAGTGGAAGCCACGGCTGCCATCCAGAACAAGGTGGGCCAGTTCATCTCCAACCCTTTGATCAGGAACATCATCGGTCAGGTAAAGTCCAGCATTGATATGAGGAAAATCATGGATGAAAAGAAAATCATGATAATGAACATTTCCAAAGGAAGGGTGGGCGAGGACAATTCCCGTTTGCTGGGAGCCTTGCTGATTACCAAGCTTCAGCTGGCCGCCATGTCCCGGGTTGACATTCCGGAAGAGAAAAGAGAAGACTTCTTCCTTTACGTTGACGAATTTCAGAATTTCGCCACCGAGTCTTTTGCTACAATTTTGTCTGAAGCCAGAAAATACAGATTGTCCCTGACCTTGGGGCACCAATACATAAACCAGATGGAAGAAGAGGTGAGAGATGCGGTTTTCGGCAACGTGGGGACGATAGTCGTTTTCAGGGTGGGGGCGGAGGATGCCGAATATCTGGAAAAAGAGTTCGCTCCCGAATTCATGGCACAGGATCTGGTTAATCTGCCCAAATACAACATTGATTTAAAGCTGATGATTGACGGGGTTGCCGGGCCTGCTTTCTCAGCCGAAACCCTGCCTCCTCTTCCTAAATCGGGAGAATCAAATCGGGAAAAGATAATTAATGCCTCCAGAGAGAGATACGGCACTCCCAGAAGGACGGTTGAAGAGAAAATCAGCAAGTGGATGGGAACAAGGGCAGTGCCGGAAATTGCCGCCGAGAGGTCTCAGCAGGTTTTGTACGACGCCCAGTGCGCTTTATGCAAGAAATGGACCAAGGTTGTTTTCCCGCCAGACGCTGCCAGACCGGTTTATTGCAAGAGCTGTTTAAAGAAGGTCAGGGAGGGAAAGCCCTCTTCTCCGCCTTTGCCATCATCTCGCGAAAGCTCAGATATCAAAGACGAAAAGGAAAACTCTCCGGCAATGTCTTTAGACCAGGCTTTCAAGAGAGAGCCGGTCGCTTTCTCTGGCAGAAAAGACATTGAGAAAAACAAAGAAGGGAAGGAGAGAGTGAGAAAGGAAGTTAATTTGGAAGAATTAAAGAAGACCCTAGAAGAGTCTTTGGAAAAAATGAAGCCGGAAGAAGATAAAGAAGATGAAGGGTTTAAAAGCGTTTGATTTTAAAAATAAAAGGGTCTTGCTTAGGTGCGATTTCAACGTTCCCCTTTCAGATCAGGGGAATATTTTGGATGATTTCAGAATCAAGAAAACGATTCCCACTATTGAATATTTGCTTGAGAAAAAAGCCAAGGTAATTTTAATGAGTCATTTGGGAGATCCTGGAGGAGAAAGGGTGGAGGGGCTGAGCTTGGTACCGGTCCAGAGCAGGCTGAGAGAGTGCTTAAATTTGCCGGTAGTCAAAGCTTCCGATTGCCTCGGGCCTGAAGTCGAAAAATTGGCAGGTAGCATGAAAGGCGGAGAGATACTGCTTTTGGAAAATTTAAGATTCCACAAGGAAGAGGAGGAAGGAGACGAGGACTTTGCCGGAAAATTGTCCGGGCTCGGCGATATTTACGTTAACGACGCCTTCGGAGCTTCTCACCGGCCCCACGCTTCCATTGTCGGGGTTCCAAGATTTTTGCCTTCGGCTGCCGGGTTTCTTCTGGAGAAAGAAATTTCCGCTTTATCCAGGGTGCTGGAAAATCCGGCAAGGCCGGTTGTCGCTCTTGTCGGCGGAGCAAAGATTGAGAGCAAGATTTCGGTGATCAAAGCTTTCTTGGAAAAAGCCGACCACCTTTTGCTGGGAGGCAAGATCGCCAACAGCGTTTTGGGAGTAAAAGGCATATGGATGGACGGAAAGGGCCTCACTCAAGAAACCATAAGAGTGATAAACGAAGTGCCTCTTACCTCAACCAAGCTTCATCTACCGGTAGACGCCTTGGTTTCCTTTAACAGTTCAGGGAAACCATATGTCAGAGAATCTGCCCTGGCCCAGACCAAAGAGAACGAGTTATTGTTGGACATAGGTCCTGAAACAATAAACATTTTTTCAAGGATAATTCAGGAAGCCAAAACCATTGTCTGGGCAGGCCCTTTCGGATTTTTTGAAAACCCTTTGTTTGAGAAAGGCACGAGAGCGATTGCCGGTGCCATAGTGAGCAATCAGAAAGCTTTTAAGGTCGTTGGCGGAGGGGAAACCTTGGAGTTCCTGAACAAGATCGGCCTGGCGGAAAAGTTTAACCATGTTTCTACGGGCGGAGGAGCCATGCTGGAGTTTTTGTCCGGCAAGATCCTCCCCGGGATAGCAGCTTTAAAGTAAGGCCATGGAAATTAAAAACCTTGGAAAAGCGGCAGATAGAATAAAAAAAGCCATAAAAGGAAAAGAAAGAATTATTCTTTACGGAGATGCGGATTTGGACGGAGCCACTTCGGTAATAATTCTGCAGGATTCCATCAAGAGCCTGGGAGGGGAGGTTTCGGCGGTTTATTTTCCGGATAGAGAAAATGAGGGCTATGGGATTACGGAAAAAGGCTTGGATTCGCTGAAAAGCAAGGCTCCTGCCTTATTCATAACTTTAGATTGCGGCATAGGGAATTTCAAAGAAGTGAAGCTGGCCAGTAAAATGGGGTTTGAGGTGATGATAATCGACCATCACGAAATCTTGGACAAACTTCCTCAGGCTCAAATCATAGTTGACCCCAAGCAAAAAGGCGACGAGTATCCTTTTAAGGGTTTTTCTGCTGCCGGTGTCGTTTTCAAACTGTCAGAAGTTCTTTTGAGAGAGAAGCTGACCGAGGGCCTGAGAAAAAATTTTCTGGAGCTGGTGGCTCTTTCAACCGTCGCTGACATGATGCCTCAGAAATCGGAGAACAAGATTTTTATTGAAGAAGGGCTTTCATATATGGAGAATTCCTGGAGACCGGGAATTAAAGCTTTTCTCGAGACCGAAGCCTTCAGGAAGTACCCCAACGTCAATCAGAAAGTTTCCCAGATCATTTCAATCTTAAACATAAGAGACGTAAGGAGCACTTTGCCTGCCAGCTTCAGGCTGCTGGTCTGCTCTTCTTTGGAGGAAGCAAAGGAAATAATTTCTGGATTGCTTGAAAAGGCTGAGACGAGAAGAAAGAGAATCAGGGAGATTGAAGATGAGGTCGAGAGAAGATTGCAGGAAAACAAAGAGCCGATAATTTTTGAGGGGGGAAATGATTTTGACCTGCAGCTCATCAGTTCGGTCGCTTCTACCGTTTCCCAGAGATATTCAAAACCAGCTTTCTTGTATAAAAAAATGGAAAAGGAAAGCCATGGCACGGTCAGATCTCCCAAAGAGGTAAACAGCGTTTCCCTTATGAAAAAGTGCTCAAAGCTATTAATGACTTACGGCGGACATCCCCAGGCAGCCGGTTTCAGACTTAAAAATACGAATTTGGAAAAATTCAAAGAATGTCTTATCAAGAATATTGTTGTCCAATGAAAAAAATAACCATCTATATAGACGGAGGATCGCGGGGCAACCCCGGGCCAGCTGGCATCGGTGTCGTTTTTTGCAATGAAAAGGGACAGTGTTTCAAGAAGTATTCAGAATACTTGGGGGAAGAGATAACTAACAATGAAGCTGAATATCAGGCTTTGATTTTTACTTTGAGGAAGTTCAAAGCGCTTTTTGGCAAAGAACTGGCCAAGAATACCGATATTGAAATCAAATCGGATTCGGAATTGTTGATTAAGCAGGTAAAGGGAGAATATAAAATCCTGGAGCCGAAAATCCAGTCTCTTTTTATCACTGTCTGGAATTTAAGGATTGATTTTAAAAAGATTAAATTCACCCTCATTCCCAGGGAGAAAAATAAGGAGGCCGATGCTTTGGCCGGGGAAGCTCTGGATAACAAAGACAAGAACCAAAAACTGCTCTAAGGGTTATTAAATTTGCCGGGCTAATTTATTGACAGAGCCTGTTTTTTTGTTATAATAAAGCTGCTCAAGTAGACAAGGCAATCGCGCTGGCTTCTGCAAGGAAGCACAGTGAGGAAAGTCCGAACACCCCGGAAGATAGCGGCTAACAGCCGTCCACCGTGAGGTGAGAGGTGCGAGCAGAGACGCCCGAAGTCGAAAGACCGAGGGAGTCCCCTGAATTTCAGGGGATTAGTCCCGAAAGTAATTTTGGGAGTGAAACGGCTAAATCCTTATCGGGTGCAAGAGTAAAGCCCAGCGAGATATTTTACTGTCTCATAGGGTTAAAAGTAACTCGCATAGATCTGGCAAGTAATTGCCGGACCAGATAGATGATTGCCCAAAACAGAATTCGGCTTATTGTCTGCTTGAGCTTTTTAATTTGGGCGAAGAAAACTTTTTTCTTCTTTAACCTTCATTATTATTCTGATAGAATAAAGAAGATGTTGTCCAGATTTCTCAATTCCCAAACCAGAACAGTTACTTTTGCCGCAATCTTATTGGCGGTATCGGCTCTAATCAGCCGATTTTTAGGTCTGGTAAGAGATCGTTTACTGGCAGGAAAATTCGGAGCAGGGGAGGAACTGGATATTTATTTTGCCGCTTTCAGGATCCCGGATTTCGTTTACGGGATTTTGATTATGGGAGGGGTGGCGGCCGTCTTCCTTCCCGTCTTTTCAGAATATTTTAAAAAAGAACAAGAGCAGGCTTGGGAATTCGTCAGCAATCTTTTGAATTGTTTTTTTATCTTGCTCGTCATTGTCTGCGGAATCCTGGCTCTTTTTACGCCTCAGTTGGTTAATCTGATTTCTCCCGGGTTTTCTCCGGAAAATAAAGAGCTGACAGTGACCTTGACCAGGATAATGTTTCTTTCCCCGATATTCTTCGGACTTTCCAGCGTTTTCTCGGGGATGCTGCATTATTTTAACCGGTTTCTGGCTTATTCTTTGGTGCCGGTAATCTATAATCTCGGTATAATTTTCGGCATCCTGTTTCTGGTTCCGATTTTCGGTCTTAACGGTTTGGCTTACGGGGTTATTTTGGGAGCTGCCCTTCACTGGCTGTTCCAGCTGCCTGTAGCCAGGGCTGCTGGATACAAATACCGGCCCGTTTTGAATTTCAGAAGTTCCGGGCTCCTCAAGGTTTTCAAATTAATGGTTCCCAGGACGATCGGGGCCGCCGCCTACCATGTAAACTTAATAGTTATTACGGCTATAGCTTCCACGCTGACAGCAGGATCTATCGCCATTTTCAATTTTGCCAACAATCTTCAATATTTCCCGATAGGATTGATTGGCGTTTCTTTCTCTGTGGCCGCTTTTCCCGCATTGACAAAAGTTTGGGCTTCCGGCCAGAAAGAAGAATTCTTTAAAGTTTTTTCTTCCATCTTCCGCCAGATTCTTTTTCTGATAATTCCCATTTCCATCCTGGTCTTTATTCTGAGGGCGCAGATAGTCAGACTTGTTTTGGGAACGGGTGAATTCGGTTGGCTGGAAACGAGGCTGACCGCGGCCTCCCTGGGCATTTTCAGTCTGAGCGTTTTTGCCGCTTCCTTCGTGCCTTTTATGGCCAGGGTCTTCTATTCTTTCCACGATACCAAAACGCCCTTGTTAGCCAGCTTGTTTTCCATGGCGCTTAACGTTTTGCTTTGTTTTTCCTTTGTTTTTTTCTTGGGCTTTCCCAATTCTTTCCAAGAATTCACGGTAGAAGCTTTAAAGTTGCAGGGGATTGACAATATCAGCGTGATTGGCCTTCCCCTGGCCTTGTCTCTGTCGGCAGTGTTTCAGTTTTTTCTGCTTTTGTTTTTCCTCAAAAGAAAAACAGGAAGTTTGGGCAACGGAGAGGTTTTGAGGTCTTTTGGCAAGATTATGGCGGCCGGCATCTTGATGGCAATCTCCCTTTATTTTTCTCTCTATCTTGCCGCAGGATTCCTGGACACCGGAACTACTGTCGGGATTCTGCTGCAAATAATGATAGCTTCTCTGGTCGGTTTTGCGGTTTACGTTTTGGCAACCTTGCTGCTGAAATCTCCGGAAATTAAGATTATCTGGTTCTCTCTCGTCGGACAATTCAAGAAACAACACTAATTTTATTTTCTCATTTACGTTAACGGCCCTTCCAAAAGGATGTTTTTCGATAAATATATTTTATGGTAAAATAGACATAATAATACAATTAGAGCACGAAAATATGCCAAGGAAGAAAATAATAATTCCCGAACAGCAGCTCCGTCATCTTTACTGCGAAAAAAAGATGACCATTCGGGCTATCGGCGAATTAGTCGGATGCTGCAGGGAGACAGTAGTTTCTAGAATTAAAGATTGTGGTCTTCATTTGCGAAAATTAGGGGAATGGCAAACTAAGTACAAAAAACAAGATTTTTCCGGAGACGAAATTGAGAAAGCTTATCTCCTCGGGTTCCGCATGGGGGATCTTAGCGTTCACCGTCCTTATAAAAATTCAAAGATTATTGTCGTACGGTGCCATACAACTCAGCAAGATCAGATTCGGGTCATGGAGAATCTTTTCCAGAAATATGGAAGTTTAGTTATTTCGCGGTCTTGGAGTGGAGATAAAAAGCCATCGTTTATCGTAAACTGTAACCTCAATAAATCATTCTTTTTCCTTATCCCTTCAAAATTTAATCAATTGAATTTTAGGACGGTAAAGAGAATTAATAACTCAGCCGCTTTCGTTGCCGGGTATACCGACGCGGAAGGAAATTTTATTATCAACCAAGGTAAGGCACGTTTTAAAATTGACTCTTATGATTACTTTATTTTAAATTGGATTTATAAGTGGGCGGGAGAAAATGAGATAAAAGCAAGACTTAGACTTATAGCGAGCAAAGGTTCTAAGGGATATAATAAGGGACGACCATTGCGGAAAAATTTATGGCGACTTAATATCAACGAAGCATATTCTTTGTTAAGATTTTGTGCGTTGATATTGCCTTTCAGTAAGCACAGAAAGAGGATCAAAGACATGCTTGCTTGTGCATTAAATATTATCCAGAGAAAAGAAAATGAAACAATTTAATCAGAGTTGCATCAAGAATTTCTGTATAATTAGCCATATCGATGCGGGCAAGTCAACTCTGGCTGACAGGCTTTTAGAGCTGACGGAAACAGTTCCCAAAGGCAAGATGCGGGAACAGTTTTTGGATTCAATGGATCTGGAAAGGGGGCGGGGCATTACCATAAAGATGCATCCGGTGCGCATGGACTATGTTTTGGATTCAGTGCCTTATACCCTGAATTTGATTGATACTCCGGGCCACATTGATTTCAATTACGAAGTTTCAAGAAGTCTGGCCGCAGTGGAAGGGGCAGTCTTGTTGGTTGATGCAACCAAAGGCATTCAGGCGCAGACCATACACAATTTGGATTTAGCCAAAAAACAGAATCTGGTCATAATCCCGGCGATCAATAAGATTGATTCTCCCCAGGCCAGGATAGAGGAAACGAGGTCGTCTTTGGCCCAGTTGCTGGATGTTCCGGAAGATGAAATTCTTCTCATCTCAGCCAAGGAAGGAACAAACGTCAAAGAGCTTTTGGAGACGGTAATTAAAAAAACCCCTCCGCCCCAGGGCAGCGCAGATAAGCCTTTCCGGGCTCTGATTTTCGATTCCAAATACGACTCCTATAAGGGAATAGTGGCTTTTGTCAGGGTTATTGACGGAGGGATAAAAACTTGGGACAGGTTTAATCTGATCCAAAGCAAGGGCCAGGGCGAGGTCAAGGAATTGGGTTATTTCAGGCCGGGATTCCAGGCAAAAGAGGATCTGGGAAGCGGAGAAATAGGCTATCTGGCCACGGGCATCAAAGAACCGGGAATGGTCAGGGTGGGAGATACCGTTGCCAAAAGTCCGGAAGAACAAGCCTTGCCGGGGTACAAGGTGCCCAAGCCCGTGGTTTTTGCCTCGGTCTATCCTGAAAATCCGGATGACTTCGAGAATTTAAAAGAAGCCTTATCGAAATTAAAGCTTAACGATTCTTCCTTCAGTTTTGAAACGGAAGCGAAAGAGGCCTTGGGCCGCGGTTTTCGCTGCGGATTCTTAGGTTCTCTGCATGCGGAAATAGTTTCCGAGCGGCTTAAAAACGAATTCGGTTTGGACTTGGTCATATCTTCGCCTTCAGTGGTTTTTAAAATAATAAATCAGAGGGGCAAGGAAGTCCTCGTTTTTTCTCCTTCTGACTGGCCCGATCCTTCCGAGATAAAAGAGGTTGAAGAGCCCTGGGCGAAGCTGGAAGTCATCACCCCCTCGCAGTATCTGGGCAGGGTTATGGAAATTTTGAACAGTCTGCGGGCCGAATCTCTGGAAACCAGATATTTCGCTCAGGATAAAATCCTTTTGATTTACGAGGTTCCCTTCAAAGGAATCATCTCCGGCTTTTACGACAATCTCAAGGGAGTAAGTCAGGGTTTCGCTTCCATGAATTATGAGATTACTGAATACAGGAAGGGAGATCTGGTGAAGCTGGAGATTCTGGTTGCCGGCAGAAAGGAAGAGGCGCTTTCCAAGATCGTTTACAGGGACGAAGCTTCCAAAGAAGGTAAAAGAATGGCTGAAAAGCTGAAGGAGGTTCTGCCTCACCAGCTTTTTTCCGTTCCCATCCAGGCCGTGGTTTCCGGCAATATTGTGGCCAGGGAAACTATTTCCGCCAGGAGAAGGGATGTGATAGCTCCTTTGTACGGCGGAGACTACACTAGAAAAAGAAAATTACTGGAAAAACAAAAAAAAGGCAAGCAGGAACTTAAAGAAAAAGGAAGGGTCAGAATCCCTCCTCGGGTGTTTTTGGAGATCTTTCGGTCGGGCTGACTTTATGCTAGAATAACGGAGCCACGGTAAAGAAAACCATGCTCAGAACGACCAGAAAGGCCAAAATGATCCATGTTATTCTGAAAATTTTGCCCTGTTTCATATTATAGTTTATGTTAGCAAAAAATAAGAAAACAAAAAAGCAGGGTAGGTGGCAAAACATTATTCCTTCGGTATTACTTGGAATCTTTCTGGTTGCGGCCATTTGGTTTCTGGTGTCTTCCAATCTGCAGATGAACCGGAAAAGGGCAGGTCTTGCAAGCAGGGTGGAGGAATTGAAAAAGGAGATTCAGCTTTTGTCGGAGAGGAAAGAACAGCTGGAAGCGGGCATTGTCAAGACGGAAGACGATGATTACTGGAAGGGCAGGCTTGCCGAGCAGGGATACTTTCCGCCGGGCGAGCAACCGATAGTAGTTATTCCTCCGTCTGAAGAAGAGAAAGAAGCTGAATCAACAAAGGATAAAAGTTTATTGGAAACCATAAAAGAGATGTTCGGTTTCTAGCCTGGCGCGGGATTAGTATAATGGCAGTACGCAACCTTCCCAAGGTTGATGCGCCGGTTCGATTCCGGTATCCCGCTAGATTTCGTGCCGATGTAGCTCAGCGGTAGAGCAACTGTTTCGTAAACAGTAGGTCGCGGGTTCGAATCCCTCCATCGGCTCCCGAATGTTAATGAGGGGGAAGATGAAATTTATTTCATCGCCCATTTATTTTTAATTTGAAAATGGTAAGATAACAGGCGAAGGCGATGAATTTGAAGATTCATCTTTACCTTCATTTGTTAAGCAAATTTGTTATATGGCGACAATTGCTGAGAAAATCGAACAATTACAAGAAAGACTCCTGAAATTGGGAGACTGTCTTTGACGTAGAAAGCAAGCGTAAAACGATTGAAAGGCTGGAAAAGGAGACCCAATATCCGGGTTTTTGGCAGGAAAAAGAAAAGGCAGTGGAAGTTTCCACCAAACTGAACGAACTGAAAGAACAGACAGAATTGTTCGATAGCTTGAGCAGGGAACTGACGGATGTTAAAAAACTGAACGAATTAGAAGAGAAGGAGGAATATCTGGAAAAAGAGATAGAGAAATTTGAAAAAAGAATAAAGAAAGAAGAATTCAGGATTTTCCTTTCTGGCAAACACGATAGAGGCAATGCAATCTTGACCATAACAGCCGGAGCCGGAGGCCAGGATGCGCAGGACTGGGCGACTCTTTTGCTGCGCATGTACGAGAAATACTGCGACTTGAAAGGATTCAAAAACAAGGTCCTGTACCAATCTTTTGGCGAAGGCGGCGGGCCCGAAGGAAGAATCGGCACTAAGCAGGTTTCCCTGGAGGTAAAAGGGAGTTACGCCTACGGTATTTTAAGAAAGGAAACAGGAGTTCACAGATTGGTCAGGACTTCTCCGTTTTCCGCCAAATCCCTTCGCCACACCTCGTTCGCTTTAGTGGAGGTCCTGCCTGAAATTGAAAAAGAAGATGAGATTGAGATTAAACCTGACGATTTGAAAATTGAATTTTACCGGTCGTCTGGTCCTGGCGGCCAGAATGTCAATAAAAGAGAAACTTCAGTAAGGATCATCCATCTGCCCACTGGCATTGTTGTTGCCTGTCAGTCCGAGAGACTGCAGGGAGAAAACAGGAAAAAAGCAATGCAGCACCTCCTTTCCCAGCTTTACCGCCTCCAGGAAGAAACCGAGAAAAAAGAATTGTCCGAGATTAAGGGAAAGAAGATTTCGGCCAGTTGGGGAAACCAAATCAGATCTTATATCCTTCATCCCTATAAATTGATAAAAGATTTGCGCACCGGAGTGGAAACTTCTGACACCGAAGGAGTGCTGAACGGTAATTTAGACGAATTCATTGAAAGCGAAATAAAACATGGTTAAGTTCCAGAAAATCACAAAAATTTATCCGCCTAACGCCGTTGCCCTGGAAGATGTTTCTTTTGATATCGAGCCCAAGGAATTCGTCTGCCTTGTCGGCAAATCCGGAGCAGGTAAGACCACGCTGTTAAAACTCTTGATGGCGGAAGAAAAGCCGAGCAGCGGCAGGATATTTTTTTACGACCAGGATATCCAGAAAATAAAGCCTAAAGATTTGCCGGAATTCAGGAGAAAGATCGGGGCCGTTTTCCAGGATTACAGGCTTTTGCCTTCCAAGACAGCTTATGAGAATATAGCTTATGCCATGGAGGTGATTGGCGCTTCTGACTCTGAAATTGCCAGGGACATGGCCGAAGTGCTGGAGATAGTCGGGTTAACGAGAAAAGCTCATAATTTTCCTGCTCAGTTGTCGGGCGGAGAAAGACAGAGGGTGGCCATTGCCCGCGCCTTGGTTCATCGGCCGGATGTCATTCTGGCGGACGAACCGACAGGCAATCTTGATCCCTACAATACGCTGGACATAGTTCGTCTTCTGCTGAAAATCAACGAGTTCGGCACAACCGTGATTCTGTCCACCCACAACAGGGAGGTGATCAATTCTCTGTGCAAAAGAACCATCACTCTTAATGAGGGAAAAATAGTCAGAGACGAAAAAGTGGGCAGATTCATTTTGTAAAAATATGTTTGTTTTAACCAAAAGAATATTTCGTTCAGGCTGGCAGGGTCTGGTCAGGGACGGAGGCATTATTATTGCCAATATTTTCATTATGGCAATGGCCATTTCAGTCATAACTTCGCTTTTCCTCTTTAGAGACATCAGCCAGTTCGTGATCCAAGGCTTGCAGGATAAAGTTGACGTTTCGGTTTACTTCAAGTATGAGGCCGCGGAAGAAGACGTCATAAGAGTCAGGGAGGCCGTAGCCTCTATCCCTGAGGTCAAAGAAGTGAATTACGTTTCAAGACAGGAAGCTCTTGAAAAGTTCACCGAAAAACACGGCAGCGATCCGGTTCTGATGGATTCTCTGACCGAAGTGGGGGTGAATCCTTTTCTGGCTTCCTTGGGCATTAAAGCTTTCCAGGCTTATCAGTATGAGGCGGTGGTCGGTTTTCTGGAAAGTCCCCAGTATGATTACCTGATTGAAAAGATAGATTACCACGAGAGAAAGCCGGTTATTGAAAGCATCTACGGTCTGACTTCCAATTTTAACAAGGCTGGCATTGCTTTTTCCGTAATCTTTGCTCTGATTGCCGTTTTGGTGGCTTTTAATACCATCAGGCTGTCAATTTATAATTCAAGGGAAGAAATAAAAATACAGAAACTGGTAGGGGCTTCCAATTGGTTTGTCCGGGGTCCGTTTCTGGCCCAGGGAACAATCTGCGGATTCTTTGCCGCAATCTTCTGCTTCTTGCTTTTTACCTTGCTGACCTGGGGGCTCGATTCCAAAGCAGAGCTTTTGTTCCCGGGACTCGGTCTGTTTTCTTTCTTTGTCGCCAATATCTGGATGATTTTGTTGATACAGCTGGTCAGTGGTATAGTTTTGGGGGTATTGTCCAGTCTTATCGCGGTCAGGAGATATCTTAAGGTTTAGCGCACAGTTTTTTTAATCATTGCGGGGTCGTCTAACGGTAGGACCGCGCCCTCTGGAGGCGTGTATCTTGGTTCGAATCCAAGCCCCGCAGCTACCTTGAGCGCGGTTCGGAAGACCGAGCCGCCTCATATTTTAGAGAAAAGTTCGAGAAAAACCCCGGTACCCCGATAGGACATCAAACTTTACAATGAGATAATATGAAAAAGATATTTATCATCTTCTTATTGTGGATTTTAATTATAAACGTTTTTGCCATCTTTGTTCTTAACCGTTTTAATTTAGAAGGAGATACTGCTTATAATTGGATTGATCCTGCTCAATTTTATCAAGAACAAGGATGGGATCTAGTTTCCCTTCACGCTAAATGGGATTCATTTTGGTATTTAGACATCGCTCAGAACGGTTATTCTCTTGAATATAACCAATGGGGGCTTTATAATATTGTTTTTTTCCCACTATACCCCTTTTTAATGAAGATAACTTCTTTTTTGACAGCTGGGAATTTTATTTTATCTGGCTGGTTTTTAAGCATTGTTTTTCTCTTGGTTGCACTTTTTTACTTTTTCAAATTGGTTAAAGAATTTCATCCCGAAATTAATCCTTATTTGCCAATCATTTTTTTACTTATTTTTCCTACCGCTTTTTTCCTGAATTCAGTTTATACCGAATCTCTATTTCTTTTTCTTTCTTTGGCAACCTTTTATTATGGATTAAAAAAGAAATTTATATATGCCGGGATTTTTGGTTTATTTGCTTCATTAACCCGAGTCACGGGCGTACTACTTTTTATTCCACTTATTTGGGAATATCTCAAAAATTATAATTTTAAACTAAAATCTATTCTAAATCTAAAAGTTTTACCGATTTTTCTCGTTCCTATAGGAACTTTTAGTTTCTTTTTGTATCACTATTTCAAATTCGGAAATTTCTTCTTATTTTTTGAAATTGAGAAAAATTGGGGGCGAGCATTTACTTTACAGAAGGGACATTTTGATTTTTTCAGCAATCCGGCGATTATTAATTTTTTTCTCGACGTCTTTTTTGTAATTTTTATTTTACTGGTACTTTATTTTGTTTTCAAAAAACTGCGTACCTCCTATGGTTTTTATATAATAGCAACAATCGCTGTCGCGCTGAGCACGGGAACGCTTATGAGTACAGGACGATATATTTTAATCTTGTTCCCAATATATATTTTATTAGCCTCAATAAGAAATCAATATTGGCAACAAGCTTGGGTTTTTATCTCTACTTTACTTTTGGCTTTGTACACTATTTTGTTTGTAAATAATTATTGGGCAGGTTAGTAATTTTTATTCCGGCTTCCAAAATCTTAATTAAAAGAACCCGCCCGAGATTCGAACTGAAAAATACGGGATTTTGAACATAAAATGAAGCTATAGTTCGAAGCAGCGCGGCAGCCATATTGAACGCGGCTTGGAAGACCAAAACGCGTAAGAAATTGCCAAGCAGGCGATTCTTTGGTATAATATAAGTACTTAACATTAACCATTAAAAATATGGACAAAAATTTCAATAAAATCATTTATACGGGAATTATACTGGGAGTGTGCTTTATAATCGGCATTTCCGTTAACGCTGGGCTCAATTACAGAGCAAAGCAATTGGACAATACGCTTTCGGTTACCGGTTCGGCAAAACAGCAGATAACTTCAGACACCGCAAAATGGAGAAGCAGTTTTTCGCGTACGGTTGCTACCTCCGAGCTCAATGCCGGATATTCTCAGATGAAAGCTGATGAAGAGCTTGTCTCAAGATTTTTAAGAGAAAGTGGCATAGATGAAAAAGATATAATAATATCTCCTGTGGCCATGAATCAGAATTACAAATATGATCCTAACGCTCCAAAAGAATATGATTTGTGGCAGACGGTCGAAGTCCAGTCTAATGACGTTAACAAAGTTACGCAAATTGCCAAGAATATCCAGAATTTGATCCAAGAAGGAGTTATTTTTTCTTCTGATTCTCTGGAATATTATTATTCCGGATTGCCGGAATTAAGGGTAACCATGCTTTCAGATGCCATAAAAGATGCAAAAGCGAGAGCTCAGAAAATTGCCGAAAGCAGCGGAAAATCAATAGGCGCCATAAAGTCGGCCAGTATGGGAGTGGTTCAGGTTCTGCCGGTTAATTCCGTGGAAATTACGGATTACGGTTCCTACGATACTCGGACAATAGAAAAAGAAGTGATGGTTACGGTAAAGGCATTGTTTACCTTAGAGTAAACGGGGGAAGCATTGGTTAGACTCAGGCATTATGTAAATAAAAGATCCTAAGATTTGAGTAATTTTTTAAAAATATGGCAGATTGTAAATGTGGCATGCCGTTAGAGAAAGAGGAAGATAAATGCAAATGCAATAAAGAAGTTTGCTATCATTGTTGCGAATGTCCGAAAGATTGCGATTGCGGCTGCAAAAACAAAGAGTAGATATTTAACCAATTAATCGCCAAGCAGGCGGTTTTTTGGTATAATAAAAACATAAGCCGATTGGAAATTTTTGCTTCCATAAGAAAATCCCCCCCTCCCTGCGGATAATTATTAGGGAATGAAGTAAGTTTTACGTTGTTGACTCATTTGTCCCTCTTTGCTAAAATTCACTAAGGAAAATGACTACCCTTTTAGCTAAACTGGGTTCGCTTCTCGAGAGAGAAAGCTCTAAGTTTCGTAACTTAGATATTTTAGGTAATTCAATAACAAAAAATTTGACGCACTCGCGAACGAGTGTCTTTATTTTTTATAAAAGCCAAAATGATTTAAGCTAAAAATATATTTATGTCACTTCTCAAGCAACTCTCTTTTATATTAGCCGTAGCGATTCTAAGTGTTGCCGTCGGTTATCTGGCTCTGGCTTGGACAGATGCTCCTGGCGTTCCCCCTGACTGCCCGGTTGATTACCCGGGCTGCAATACTCCTTTGAACGTCAGCATTACTGCCCAGGCTAAGCAAGGAGCTTTGGTGTTAGGCGCCAATCCTGCCGTAGAGACCGGTCTAATCGTCCAGCACGGCAAGGTGGGCATTGGGACAACGACGCCATCGTATACTTTAGATATCTCGGGCTCTTTACGAGTATCTTGGTCCTGCGGTGAAGAAGTGACCTTTGTCTATAAAGGAAGTCAAGTTACCTATGGAACGGTAGAGAGTCAGGGCAAGTGTTGGATGGACAGGAATTTAGGTGCCTCGCAAGTAGCCACAGCCTACAATGATAGTGCGGCCTACGGCGACCTTTTCCAATGGGGCAGATTGGATGATAGCCATCAGACTAGAACCAGTGGTACAACCTCTACTCGTTCTAGCACTGATAATCCTGGGCACAGCTCCTTTATCACGGCGCAATATTGGCGGAATCCGACAAACGATAATTTATGGCAGGGAGTTTCAGGTATCAATAACCCCTGTCCCAGCGGTTGGCGGCTACCAACTTCTGCAGAGTTGAGTGCTGAGATGTCAAGTTGGAGTGAGCCAAACTATAACGGCGCGTTTGCTAGCCCTCTAAAATTAACAGCGGGCGGCAACCGTTATTATAACACCGGGGCACTACA
>Ga0265297_10001814_pt1 | contig 46996 bp, 55 predicted proteins | sample Munlanlwell13791_FD_192502 | JGI IMG/M metagenome (GOLD analysis project Ga0265297, IMG submission 192502) | Leachate microbial communities from a municipal landfill in Southern Ontario, Canada - Leachate well 137-91 | ecosystem: Engineered > Solid waste > Landfill > Unclassified | place...
TGATCACATTAAACCCTTTGCATTTTATCCAGAATTACGATTTGCAATAGATAATGGCCGTACGCTTTGTGAAGATTGTCATAGAAAAACAAATACTTATGGTGAAAAAGCTAAAAAATATAAAAACGGCTTTAAGATAGAATAATTTAATTTTTAACATTATAAATATTATGGAAAAGAAAAAACTATGATTAACCATTATCTTTATCTAATCTTTGATGAGCGTGCGAGACTTATGCCGAATGAGCAATGCGTTTGTCTTCTCGCCACCGATAACAAAATTGAGGCGTTTAGTTTTGCGAGAGAAAACAATGGAGTGATATTTGGATATGTAACTCAAGGAGAAAAAATCCAAAACGAAACAGAGGAACAATTAAACTAACCTATGGAACTCCTCCTCCCCTTTACTATTCCTCTTTATGGCTTGCGTCGGTATACTTATAATAATTAGCGTGTTGTGCTTAAAAATAATCATATGAAAAAACCATTAGTTGGTAAAAGAATAAAAATAGTTAAAGGTAAAAATTATTTTGGAATGGAAGGTAAAATTGAATATTGTGGAACTTGCTGTCGGGCATATAGAATACAATTTTACGGAATAGGTAATAATGTGAAATATAAAAATTATAAAGACAAGTTGATTTTTATAAAATAATTTAATAAACTAAATGAGAAAATTATGGAAATATTTTTTAAAGGATTGTCTATAGGGGTATTACTTGAAACTTGGGTAATAGGACAAATTTTTCTTTTCTGGATAATAGGTAGAAAAATATTTAAAGATTAACATAAAATCAGCAGGGCGATAGTATGGTTTGAGGAATTTGACCACTATCTTGGAGAGATATAAGACCAAAATATGTAATGAAAATCCTCACCTCTGTTTGGCATTCAATCTAAGCGGTTTTGTCCGTTCCTGCTGATAAAAAAAATAATTATGATAAAATCATTTCCAAAAATTTTTCACTTAGGAGATAAATATACACAGAATATTTTTAATGAAGATGTAGAAATTACCGAAAAAATTGACGGTTCTCAGTTTGATTTTGGTAAAATAAACGGTGAACTTTTTATTAGAAGTAAAGGGTCTGAAATTATAGAAGGTAATATTCCTAAAATGTTTCAAAAGGGAGTTGATTATGTAATTAGTATTGTTGATAAAATTCCAGATAATACAATTTTCTATGGAGAATATTTAAGCAAACCAAAAGCAAATGTTTTAGCTTATGATAGAGTTCCTAAAAATAATATAATTCTTTTTGGAGTATCTGACGAACAAGATAATTTTATAAGTAAATATGATGAGTTAAGAAAGTTTGCTGATTTGATTGATATTGAAACTGTTCCGTTATTATATTCTGGTAAGATAGAAAAGATAGAAGAACTTCATAAATTATTAGAAACAATTAGTATTCTTGGCGGTCAAAAAATAGAGGGATTTGTGGTAAAAAATTATACTCAAAGTTGTGTTTTCGGTAATATGATTATCCCAATTTTATCTGGTAAATTTGTTAGTGAGGAATTTAAAGAAGTTCACGCACACGATTGGAAGAAAGAAAATACTGGTAGAGGAAAATTTTATTTATTTAAACAAGGATTTAGAAGCGACGCACGATGGAACAAGGCAATCCAGCATTTAAAAGAGAAAAATGAATTAGATAACTCTCCGAGAGATATTGGAAATCTTTTAAAAGAAATTAAAAAAGATATTATTGAAGAAGAAAAAGAAAATATTAAAGATTTCTTATGGAGAGAATTTAGTGATGAAATATTAAGATATTCAACTAATGGTTTCCCTGAATATTATAAAGCAAAATTATTAGAAAGTAATTTTAAATAACTATGAATAAAATAATATGCCAAACTTGCTTCAGTAGGGTTAGAGATGGAGGTATAAATTATTGCAATCTGATTGAAAACGAAAATGGAGGAAATATGGAAGCAAACTTAACCGAATGCGAGCATTATCTTAAAAAAGGCACAGAACCCCTTTGGTTATGCTGTATGTGTGGAAAGAATACTTATGGTGGTAGTTTAACTATTGAAAATGGCAAGTATTATTGTGATAGTTGCTATTGGAAAAAAGAAGCCAAAGAAAAGGAAGAGAAAGACAAAATCAAATATAAAAGAAATATAGAAAAGATTTCCTGTGCTATGGGGTGCAGTTTAAAAAAGGCGGAGGAAGTTTTAAAACTAATTGATTAAACTATGGCAAAAGATAAATTAACAAAAAAAGAATCAGATAAAATTATAGCATATTGTGTAAAACATCCACGCAAAATGGTTTGGGAGTTAGCAGATAAATTTAATATTACAGGTAATTTAGCTTTTTATTTAGTATGTGAATCTGCTAAAAAATTAAAATAATATGAAACAATTAACAATAGACGAAAAAATAAATATAGTTAATAATTATACAATTCAAGGTGTGCCAGAATCTCTTTTAAAGAAAATGTGCAGGGATGCGAGAATAAGTTATCCTAAACTTATGAAAGAGTTAACTGGGCAAACAATGGCGTTGGTTGGAAATGAAGGAGTAATTTATCCAAGCGATATTATTAGATTTATTAAAAACTTACCAGTTATAGATTAAAACTATGAAACTATCAAAACAACAACTTGAATTGCTTAAACTATTAAAGAAACTTTGGGAAAAGTATCCCGAATTTAGATTTGGACAATTATTAGGCGTGATATATAGTTATGAAGCAGGACATTTGAATGACCCGTTTTATAAAAGAGATGAAGATGTTATTAAATATTTAAAATAAACTATGAAAAATTATTTAGTACAAATTACCGTTCAATTGCCTTATCCCAAAAAGATTGACATCAAAGTATCCGGATCAGGATTTGGGACCGCCGCTTCTCGTGGTATTCGCGAAGCAAAAAAACAATTTAAGGGTTGTCATTTAAAAGAAATGATTATTAAAATAATACAATTGTAATATGTTTGAACAGAAAAAACCACTAGTAAGTATAGTAATACCCTCATGGTTTGAGGGGGGCCAGGATGGTCGTTACGGCGAGGACGAAACTTTTAATATTGCCAATGAATGTCTAAAAAGATTGATCGAAGTAACGCCGAAAGAACTATACGAATTAATTATCATCGACAATGGATCAACTTTCGTCGGAGAAGAAGTTGAGAAGTATTTTAAAAATGCTGATATTTTAATTCGTAATAAGATTAATCTTGGTTTTGGACCGGCGGTAAATCAAGGGATTGCCGTAGCGCGCGGAATGTTTGTGATGCAATTAAATAACGATATATTAATATGGAAAGGATTCTTAGAACAAATGTTGGCAGATTTTAAAAATTTAGAAAGATTTGGTGATAAAGTTGGTCTGTTAATGCCAGCGATAGTCAAAGAAAAAATAAGATTCTGGGATGCTCTTAAAATGGAAAAGAAAGACATAAATATGACCTTAAATGCGGGGAAATTTGGAGTCGGTGCTGAATTTGGATCATGTTATTTGGGTAGAAAAGAAACATTTAATTCTATTGCTAAATATAGAGACGGTTATCAAGTGCTTGATGAAAATTTTTTGATCGGATTTGGCGAGGATCGCTGGCTATATAGAGAAATAAGAATGAGAGGTTTAGAAACTTATAGAACCCATAATGTGCGCGTGCTTCATGTAGGAAATTTATCTATGAGCAAGGCAAAAAATCAAGAAGGAAACAGAGAACTAATTTTAAAAAACAGAGAATATCTAGAAGAATTAAAAAAGAAAAATAATATACAATAATATGAAAAAATGTATTCATTGTGGAGGAAAATTTTACAATACTTTAAAGAAAAGACATTTTAAAGTTGAATTCAGGAAAACATGTAAAATTTGCAAGAAGAAAATTACCGGAGAACGTTTCCGTACATTTTGCTGTGGCAAATGCAGGAGAAAATCTCATAACATAAAATCTAAAATATATCAAAAACAATGGGGCAGAAATAAACGAGGACGATATGAGGCTGGCAAGATCCAATGTAAGATTTGTAAGAAATGGTATTGGCAACTAGGAAGTCACGTTGTTGCGCGTCATAAAATGTTGGCTCGCGATTATAGAATAAAATTCGGGTTAGATTATAAGACGGGAAAAATGACACTTGCAAAAAAATTACGAAATTTATATAAGAAACAAGCATTAGAAAATGGAACATACAAAAATTTAAAAAATGGTAAAAAACATAGATTTGTAAAAGGAGACACTCGTGCAGGAAAATATATAAGATCTAAACAAACAATAGAAAGGTTGAAAGAAAATTTTAGGAGGATGAATTATAATAAATAAATATGGAAATAAAAAAATTAATACTATTAAGTGAATTGGCAAAAAAATTGTGCATTAATAAATCCAAACTTACTCTTTATGCCAAAATGGGACTATTCATAAAAGAGAAAGAGTTTGGTGATATTAAAACCGGATTTTATAATGAAAAAGAAACAATGGAAAGGTATAATTTCATTAATAAACAGAAAGAAAAAGGTAAAACGCTGGAAGAAATAAAAAAAATGCTCAATAAATAAATTGCAGTCTATCATGGAAATAATAAAAGAACTTACAACTAGTTATAAGTATGCTTTTGATTATAATTTTGATTATGCAATCATGAATTTTTGTCGTATTTTAAAAGATAAATTTGGATATAAGAATTTTGGTTTTAAGGAAGGAAAATGGAGATTTAATAATCTTGAGTGCGTAGCGATGATCAAGGAAAGGTATCCTGAAGTTATGATCGATTCTAATGTTCAACATGACCTAAGGAGGTTTGAATTAGAACAACAAGAATCAATTGAACGAACGCAAGAAGCGGAAAAATTAAAAAACTCTACGACCTCTGATTTGAAAATCAAAGGAATTAAAGGAGAATTGTACGATTTTCAAAAGATTGGAGTAGAGTTTTTTATCAACAATAGGGGTAAGGCAATCCTGGCTGATCAAATGGGTTGTCTATCAGGAGATACAAAAGTTATTATCAATCGGGGCGGTGGGGCAAGACAATTTACTCTTAAACAAATATGGAATAGATTCGAAAATACTTGGGATAAATCTATTCCAACGAAAACTCGTTCTCTCTGTAATGGAATATTAAAATTAAATACTATTAAAAAAGTAATTTATAAAGGAAGGCAAGACGTCTGGGAGATTAAAACAAGAAATAAAAAAATTAAAGCTACTTCTAATCACGAATTTTTAACCCCCAATGGTTGGGAAGAATTAAAAGATTTAAAAATCAATGACACTATCCTAACAAATGGAAAACTTGTCAAATGGTGTCCTGTTTGTAATGAAAATACAGAACATTCTTCTTATAAATATGCCAAATTTCATGGTGAATGCAAAAAATGTATTTATAGAAAATTACGCAAAAATTATAATAATAGAAACACTTCATTACCAAAAGGAAAACATTATGATGACGATGGGTATATTAGATTAAGTGGTCATTTTGAACACCCTTATTCTAATCCTAAGGGAATTATTTTAGAACATAGATTCGTAATGGAAAAAATTCTTGGAAGGTATTTATTACCGAACGAAATTGTTCATCACAAAAACGGAATTAAAAACGATAATAGGCCGAAAAATCTTAAACTTTTTAATACAGTAAAAGAACACGCATGTTTTGAAGGTAGACATAATTATATAAATTTTCCTATATTTATACCAAAAAAACAAACAATAACTTCTATTAAATATATAGGTGAAGAAGATGTTTTTGATATTGTGATGAAAGATCCATATAGAAATTTTGTAGCCAATGGATTTATTGTTCATAATTGTGGTAAAACAGTTCAATCCTTGGCTTATATAGTGCATCAAAAATTATCGAAGACATTGATCATATGTCCGGCTTCAGTGAAATATACGTGGGAGAATGAAGTAAAGAAATGGACTCATCTAAGGCCATATGTCATTGATAGTCAAAGTAAGATAATAAATTTTATTGAAGAAATAGAAAATTACGATATCTTTATTATCAATTATGATATTATAAAGAAATTTTATAAATTTTTAACAGCAATAAGATGGGACATTTGCATCTGCGACGAATTCCATTATATTAAAAATTCTTCAAGTATTAGAACTAAAGCAACCGTAGCATTAACGAAAAAGATTCCATCTTTACTACTTTTATCTGGTACACCATTCTTGAACAGACCGGTGGAATTATTTACAGGGTTAAATTTAATGGATCCATATACATGGAATGATTGGTATGTCTATACTAAAAAATTTTGTGCAGGTTATCAGAGTAGGTGGGGTTGGGATGCGCGCGGATCTAGCAATATTGAAGAATTACAGAAACTTATTAGCAGATATTTTTTAAGGAGAACTAAGGATGAAGTTCTTAAAGAACTGCCTCCGAAAGTATTCATTAATTTACCCGTAAAATTAGAAGATAAATATGCAAAAGAATATAAGTTGGCAGAGGATAGTTTTGTAGATTATTTAATAGAAATTAAAAAAAAGAAGGGAGATAAGAATAATATAATGGCCACCAAATTAATGAAATTAAATGAACTCAGGCAGATCACGAGCAAGGGCAAGATTTGGGCCGCCAAGGAAACAATTCAAAATATTATAGATACAGACGGAGAGAAAGTGGTAGTTTTTTCAAATTATCATTATCCACTAGAAACTCTTAAGGAATATTTTGGAGAACAAGCTGTTATTTTAACCGGACAAACCCCTATCCAGGAAAGACAAATATTAATTGATAAATTTCAAACAGATAAAAATATTAGAGTATTTCTGACTGGGATTAAAAGCGGAGGAGTTGGTATAACCTTAACCGAAGCGTCTCATGCTTTATTTCTAGATCAGAGTTGGGTACCAGGAGATCATGCGCAAGCTCAAGACAGAATTCATCGTCCCGGTCAAACAGCGGACCATGTTACAATTTATCAATTGTATTCTAAAAATAGCATTGATGAATATATGTTTAATATTTTACAAGAAAAACAAAAACTTTTTGATCAGTTGATTGAAGGCAAACAACCGGACGAAATAATTCAGAATACATTGTTGAGTGAAGTGATTGGATTATTCGAAAAAGAGTAGAAAAATTTATGCACTTTTTATCCACAGTTGCCACTTGACAAAAGTCAAAATTGTGCTATACTAATTATAAGATTAATTAATTAATATGAATAAATTATGTTAAAAATAAAAGTAACAATAGTAGGAACAGCGCCTTTGTTGGGGAATAGATTTCCAGATGAAGAACATCCAGAAAAACCCCCAACGGGAACAAAAGGAACAATGTACAATGATGATGATGAAGCAAAGAAAAGACTTTATCTTAATGGAAATATAATTTGTCAACCGGCAAATCATATAGAAGCATCAATGATAAAATCAGCAGCTCAGTTTAAATTCGGCGGACATGGTAAGGCAACTTATAAAGATGCTTTTAAAGGTGGAATATTTATTAATCCAATATTAATTCCTCATAAATTTCCGAAATATGAAAAAGATAGACAACCAGTAGTTATTGGTGGAAGATCAAGGATAATGAGAGTAAGGCCAAGATTTGATAAATGGGAATTATCATTTGAAATTGAAGTAATAGATGATAGAATTTCACCAGAAGTAGTTAAAGAAGTTTTAAATTTCGCAGGTCTTTATAAAGGGCTAGGAGACATGAGACCTCGTTTTGGTCGATTTAAAGTAGTTAAATTTGAAGTAGTAAAATAATTGCGTTAGGTTAGGTTATGTTGAGTTATGTTAGGTTCTGTTAAGTTAAGTTAAGTTTAAATATAATAAAAATAAATTTATGGAAACAAAAGAAAATATAAAAGAATTTGATTTAATTACACCATCACAAAAATTACTTGATGCTGTGATTGTATCAACAGATGCTTATTCTCCAAAACCAATGGATGAAATAAGATCTAAAAATATGAAATTAGCATTGGGTTATTTAAATGCTTATATTAGAGCATTTGGAACCAAGGTTGGATATTTTAGATTAACTGGAATATCAGACAAAGTTAAGGTAGTTGAAAAGTTCTCAAAGAAATTTAAAAAATAAATTTTGTTGGGTTTCGTTTTGATGCGTTGAGTTGAGTTCTGTTTTGTTGTGTTAAGTTAAGTTTTAAATAATAATAATTAAATATCATTTTGTTATGATACGTTGAGTTTAGTTGGGTTGTGTTGAGTTGCGTTAAGTTAAGTTATTATGAATAAAAAATATAAATTTAAAAAAATGCCGAAACTTGAGATTAGACCTCCCTTCGAAGAATGGATAGAGAATAAAATAAAACAAATCTTAGAAATGATGTTGTTGGATTTTGTAGATTTAAAAGTTACTTATTGCGATAAGAAATATCACAATTCAAGTGAAGTTATTTTTTCTATAAATTATACAAAGCATTATAGAAATGGAGCAATATTTATTTATCCAGAAGCAGAAAATATGTATAAAAATAATGAGCAGAAAACATTAGTGAAAGCTCTTATTCATGAACTTTCTCATATACACACAATTCCATTATCAGAATTAGCTCGCCAAAGATTTATAAGCGAGAAAGAAATCCAAGAAGCAAACGAAGAGATAACAGAAGTAATGGCTCAATATATTAGGAAGTATGTATATACCATTAATCCTGATATATATAAATAAAAGTCGAACTTAAATAAATAATTAATTAAAATAAATAAAAACATTATGAGTATTTTTGACAAAAAAAACAAAGTAAAAGGAAACTGGACAAAGTTTCTAAAAATTGGTGATAAAATCGAAGGAACATTGGTTAGCAAGAAATCTGTTCCAAACCAATTAAGTGGCAAGGACCAAACCGTATACGAACTTAAAGTTCCCGTTAAAGCAGAAGTTGTAATGGATGGTCAAAAAATTGACATTAAAAATGAAGAGTATTGGAACGTCGGAGGCAAGGTTGGAATTGACATGCAAATGAAACGCGTAAAAATTGGACAAATTGTCGGATTTGAATTTATCGAAGAAAGAAAAGCTAAGAGACCGGGATTAAATCCTACCAAGATTATTCAGGTTTATGCAGACCCATCAACTGTTGATAAGGAATGGATTCAAGAACAAGAAGAAATCAACGCCGTTGAAGAAAAAGAAGAAGATCATTCTTATCCGCCGGAAGCTCCGTTTGAAGTTACTACAAGACCAAAAACTGGTAGTACTTTTTCTCCATTATCTAACGATGAATTATTGGAACAAATCGGTGCATTGGCGGTAGAAAAATTAGGCGCAGTTACCCCATCTGATGTTAAAATTAAATCAATGGAAGCAACTAATTTAGCATTTATTGATGCAAATTTAGCGGATATCTTGAAAGCACTTCAAGAATTACCTGCGAATAAAACTAAATAGTTGTTTTATATGCTGTCCTTATGTCTTGAAACTGTAACCGAAAGGTTATGGCCTCTAAACAAGACTTAAGGCAGTAATAAGTCAATTATTAACTAATTAAATAAATTTAAAACTATGACAATAGACAAAGAAGAGTTAAAAGAAGCGTTAAAAGAAATAAAAAAAGAGGAAGAAGGAAAAGAAGGACAAACTTTATCTGAATCATTGGGTATTGGTAAAGAAAGATCTATAAAATTAGGTATTATTTTTGCTGAGGCTGCTGATAAAGATTCAATTTCTGAGTCTTTTAAATATCTCGTAGATAAGTTGAGTGGAAATGAATTATATATGTGTCTATACACATTAGGTAGATTAGAAGAATCCAAGCAAGATCTCAATGGTTATAATACTATGATAAGAGCGTTAAAAAGTCATATGTCTGAATTATCTCCGGAGATGGCGTCTAGATTAGAAAAATTATTTGATAAAATTTTATCTAAATAATAAATATTAAAATAATTATTATGAAACTAGGAATTGTGCCTGATATGCACATGCAAGAAAAATTAGGGTATGCAGACTACATCGAAGATGGCAGGAATCTTGAACGTAAAATGATTCTAGATTTTATTGTTGCTTCATTGTCGGATTGTGATTCCATAATTTTCATGGGCGATCAATTTCATAGTAGGAATAATACTTCCAAAGTAATTAAAGAATTTGTACAATTCCTAGGTAGATTTGAAGGAAAGAAAATATATATGTTAGCAGGGAACCACGATAAGACCGGCGATGGTAAAAGCGCAATTGATTTCTTGAAAGAGATAAAAAATAAACCGAATTGGTTTATAGTTACGGATGAAATTTATACGCAAGGATCACTAACTTTTTGTCCATATTTTACTAAGGCGGAATTAAACGCTAAGAACGATAAAGAGGGTATAGTAAAAATTATGGGTTCTCTCAAGGGCGGTAATATCTTATTTCATCACTTTGCTATGTCGGACACAAAAACTATTTCGGGAATTGATACAAACTTATTTCATGAAGTAGTCTTGCCGTGCAAAGAACTTGAGAATAGGTATAATTTGGTCGTTGGTGGACATATTCATTCTCCTCATAAATATGGAAAAAGTATAGTATCCGGTTCTGTGTTTAATAACGAGGTTGGAGAAATAGAAAAGTTTATTTGGAAGATTGACGCGGATACATTTGACATAGAACAGATTAAATTGCCGGGCAGAGGTATTTATGGCCTTGAAAATCCAATATTAGAAGAATTAAACGCACTTCCGAAAGATAGTATTGTAAAAGTTACCCTTACTGACGCGAACAGAAAGGATGATGTTCAAGAGATTAAGGAGTGTTTGAAAAGATTTGACGCATATTTATTGCTGGAAAAATATCCAAATCAAAGAGAAAAATTGCACTTTGACGATGGAATGCTCGAGTTTCCTGTCGAGAAATTGCTGGAAGTTTATGCAAGTGAGAAGAAAGTTGATATTAATAAATTAAAATTCGCCTGGGAATTAATTAAATAGAATATGAAAAAACCAAACATAGTTCTCGGACTTGATTTATCTCTAGTAAGCACTGGTTGTGTTAAAATAGACATTAATACTGGTAAAATAACAGAACAAAGGGTTATAAGATCAAAACCAAGTGGACCAAAACCAATAGATGAACTAGGAAGATTATTAACAATAGTTGATTCTATAAAAATTACTGCGGAAATTAAAATTGTAGTTATTGAAGGACTTGCATATATGGCTAGAAACACTTCATCTCTCGTTCAATTGGCTGGATTAAATTATTTAATAAGAGATAAATTTGAATGTTACGATATACCATTTATCATCGTCGCGCCGACTTCTTTGAAGAAATTTATCACCGGAAAAGGGAATTATCCAAAAGACCAAGTGATCCTTGAAATATACAAGAGATACGGAATATCATTTGACGATAACAATTTGGCCGATGCCTTCGGGTTGGCCCAGTGTGGAGTTGCACTTTTAGGAAAGAATAAAATTAAATTAACTCAACAACAAAAAGAAGTAGTAGAATTATTAAAAAATCAATTATGAAAAAAATTAAATAATTAACTAAAATAAACTTATGAAAAAAAAAGAATTAGAACTATTAAGTGAAGCGCAAGTGACCGTAATAAGAAATGCTTTTATATCTGACGTACCTAAAGATCTTAAGAAAACTCTTGGCGGTGACAAAAGAATATTAAAAGCTATCAATTGGTTCATTGATACAATTCAACAAATCATCTGTATCAAATTGAGCGATAAAATAGTATTAGATAAACTTAATAAAAAAGATAAAATTAAAAAACTAAAATAAAAAATTTATGTTTAACCTTAAAAAAATTGAACGTTTAGAAGAAATAAATAGTGACTTAAAATTACAGAAAAAGGCATACGAACAAAGATTAAAAGAAAATGAGACAGAAAAAAATGAAAGAGAATTTAAACATATACCAGAAGTTCCAAAAAAATTTTATTGTGCCAATTGTAGTAACAGCGGATATAATAATAAAAAATATAAGACATTTAAAATTTTTGACGGTTATTGTAAAAAATGGAATGAAGTACATATTTGCGAAAAGTGTTTAAACAGTTAATTAAATTAAATTTATGGAAATTATAAACTTTTTATTTGGCGCATTAGTTTTATATGCATTTATCCATTTATGGATATTGCAAAAAAAATCTTATGAGCTGAGAACAACTTATGAAAAGGTTGTTACGTATATAGCATTGGTCGGAATTGCATTAATATTTATTGGAGTAATGTCATCTAATTAATTAAATTAAATAAAAACTATGGAAAATTCAAAATCAATGAGATCTGTATTCCCGGAATTATGTCCGCATTGTGGAAAAGAAATTATGGTATCTGTAAGATCAACAACGCCTATAATCGACTGGGTTCACAGACCAGAGGACTTAGAAGCCTCTAAGAAAAAAATATTAGAAGGAGTGGAAAAAATAAAATTTAAGAACGAGGAAGAGAAAAAGGGAGTTCTATTTTGGATTAATGACGAAAGTACATTACTTGGTCCCAGCGAAGTTGATATAGTATTAAGTCAATTAGAAAAAGAAAATGAAGAAGTCAAATAAAGTAAAAAAATCACCTAGAGTATTAGTTATATTCGATAACGAACTATTTGTTTGCAAGGATAAAAGAGTTATTAAAATATTAAGAAATATAATAAAATCAAATAAGATATGATTACTCTTAAATCTATCAATCTAAAAAACTTTTTGTCACATCAAGACACCAAGATTACGTTCGAAGAGAATGATCACCTTAGTATTGAAGGGAAAAGCGGTAGTGGTAAATCTTCAATTATTGAGGCCTTAATCTGGGGTTTATATGGAAAGGCAAGGAGCGATAGTCGTTCTATAATCAAGCGCGGTACAACCGTCGCAAGTGTTAGAATTGAACTTGGTGGAGATAAGACTTATTTGATAGATAGATGTATCAATTTGCAGGGAAAACAAGAACTAAAAGTTCTAGAGAATGATAGGGTGATACCCACAACCGGCCTTCGTGATACTCAAGAATATCTTGAAAAGAATATTTTACATTCTTCTTACCTATTATTCATTAACTCTATTGTTTATCCCCAGGAGAATACAGAGAGTTTCGTTAAGCAACCAGCCAATAAACGCAAGGATATTATCATGGAGATAATCAATGCGTCTGTCTATGATGGATATTATAAAAAGACAAAGGATAAGTTGACTGAATTGCACGATATTAAATTAAAGGAAGAAGAGAGGATTCATTATCTTCAAGAAATGCTTGGAAAAAATCATAATTATGCCAAACAAGTAGATGATCTTACTACAGAAACTATTTTATTAGCAAAGCAAACAGAAACAATAAACAAAGAAATAGAAGAGACCAGGGAAAAGAAAATGTCTTTGCAAAATAATATTCTTATTATTGCTGAAAAAAAGAAAAATCTTTCCGAAATAATACTAAAGATAATTGATATTGACATAGAATCTAATAAGCTTAATGGTTTGAAAGAAGAACTGAGCAGGATGGACGATAATGAGAATGAATTAAATATACTAAGAAGAGAAGAAGAAATGTTTAACCAATGGCAGTCAAAAAGGTTAGAATTAATAGAAAAGAGACCAACTCTTAAAAATTTTGATATAGAAATTTCAGAAATTGAAGGAAGAATCGTTGAATTAACCAACAAAAAGATTGATTTATGTCCGGAGATCAACAAGGAATGTCCTATTATAGTTAAAGAAAATACAAATTTATTGAACGAAGAAAAAAAACGTCTTACCAAAAAAATGATAGAGAGAGAGAAATACAACAAAGAATTAAAAGAATGGAAAAGTGAAGAATCAAAATTAGGTACGCCTCCACATCTTGTAAATAAGAAAAGAATGCAAGAATTAGAAACTGTGATAAAAGATAAATTGAATATTCAATCTAGGATATTAGAAATTGAAGCTCTTAATAAAGAGTATATTAATCTTACTAAAAAAAGAAGTGAGTTGGAAGATGAAATTAAAAAAAGAAATGATGTCGGTATTTTAAAAGAAATACAAGAGATGGACTCACAAATATTAAACTTAAAATTTAAACTTAATTCAGTTCAAAAAGAATATGTCGCTGCTATGCAATCTTTATCAGTTGCGAATGAAGCTAAGAGAATGATAGAAGAATATGAGAAAGAATTAATAGATTTAAATAAAAAAAATTCAACAACATCAAAAGAAGTGGAATCACTAGAATTATTAAAAGATGCTTTCGGTACAAATGGCATCAAATCAATTGTCATTGACTTCGTGATACCACGTCTTGAAGAAAAAATTAATAATGTTCTTGGTAAATTGTCTGATTTCAGAGTACAACTTGATACTCAAAAGAAAGGAGTTGGAGAAGATACTACATTGGAAGGTTTATTTATCAATATTTATAATGAGAGTGGAGAACAATTTTCCTATGAATCATATAGTGGTGGGGAAAAATTAAAAATAACCGTCGCAATCTCAGAGGCATTATCAGAAATACAAAATATAGGATTTCGTATTTTAGACGAACTGTTCATAGGGCTTGACGAAGAGAGTACCGAAAAGTTTACAGAAGTTATGACGACATTGCAGAATAGATTTAATCAATTGATATGTATCTCACATCTTAGAAACATCAAGGATATGTTTGACAAAAAAATACTAATCAATAAGATTAATGGTACGTCTCACATTATTAATAACTAAACATTAAATTTATGGCAAACGAAACAACCGAATCAACGTATAATTACCAGTTAACGTTATCTAGTAATATTGTAGATTTAAGTGGAGAAGCAACGGTAACTAATATTACTAGTGGAAGTTTATTTATCGACGGTGATACTTTAAGTTTGGGTAGTAATACCTGGGGTTGGGGAGCAAATATAAAAGCAGATAGACTTGTTTTAAGAGGTACAAAAGAAAAACCTATTGTAGATGGAAATATTGAAGCAAGATTTATATTAAAACAGATTAAAACAAAGTTAAATAAATTACAACAGAATAAATTTCAGGAATACGCAGAAAAAGCATTCAAAGAATCAGTAGAAAATTATAAACTTGGATTAGTGACGGTTGCCCAAGAGTTTGAGAAGATAATGGAAAAAAATTTAAAACTGGCGGTTATTCAAGCAAGTGGATTTGATAAGTTTATTTCATATAAACAAATAGATAAATACAGAAAGGATTTACCAAAATGCAAAGAGTTGGTGATTGATAGTTTAAAAGAGTATGAAAAACCTATTCCCAGGGATGCACAAAAAGTATTGTCATTGGCAAAGAAATCTAAATTATTTGATGATTATAAAATATTTTGGATCAGAGAAGTTAAAGATCCAATTATATTTGGCATAACAAAAGAAATGCCTGATTTATACTTTTTTATATCGGAATGGGGAGAGGATATTTCCTTTAATGATTTTAAATAAACTAATTCCCTCATAAAAAAAACTGCGAGAAGTAAGTAGGGCTAACGCCCTATCACGGTCAGCTATAGCAAAAGCAAAGACGGACGAGGCTTAGGCACGTAAAATCGTGGTGGGTAGCGAGCGGTCTTTGTGAAAAAGGTGTCAAACCGTAGACTTACTTCTCGTATATGCCCATATAGTTTAGTGGCAGAACAGTTACCCTGTAAGTAACTTGCGGGGGTTCGATTCCTTCTATGGGCTAATAAAATAATTTTAATATAATAATATGAAAAAAGAAAAACAACGAATAATTAATTTTTTAAATTCTATTGATTGGATGTTTCAAACTAATAATTTTGACAAAGAATTAATTTGGCAGAAAGAAGATAAAGATAATATTCAAGCAGAAATAATAATAATAGAAAAATATCAAAAATTAGAGGTTTATATTTACCCAAGATTTTTTAAAGAAAAATTAGAAAGTCAAAGAAAAATATTATTACACGAATTATGTCATATTTTAACAGATAAACAAAAATCTTGTTCTTGGGATTTATTGAGTGGAAAATTAAAAACATTTGATGAAATTAAACATATTAATGAACAATCAACATCACAAATAGAAAATATTTTAGATGGATTATTACAGGGAAGATTAACTTATGCAAAAAAAGCTTTTAATAAATATTTAATTTAAACTATGATACAATTATTACAAACAATTAAACACTGGTATCAAAGAGCAAAACGTGGTTATTCATACCAAGACTTATGGTCTTTTAATTCTTATCTTAGTTCTATTATTCCGCCCGCATTGCGAGAATATAACAAAAATGTTTCTGGATGTCCAGGAGATTTATATGACGAAAGTAAGGTTAATGATGGATGTCATAAATGGAAAGAGATATTAGAAGAGATGGCCCAGGGATTTGAAGCTGCAGAAGAAATGAAAAATATTCACTTCCTTTATAGAAAAGATAATCCTGATAGACCTGATAGAAGTCACAGTTTTGAATATGATGAAAAAAGAGCACAATATTTAGTAAATAAATTTGAACGAGGAATGGAATTATTTAAAAAATATTACTTTTCACTCTGGGACTAAAATAAAAAATATGACAAAATTTAAAGTAGAAATAGACCAAGACAAATGTATCGGATGTGGAATGTGTAATGGTTATAATCCAAAAATAGAGAAAGAAGTGCAGAATGTTACAGAACAATGTCCGGTTCAAGCAATTAAAATAATTTACGAAGATTATAAATAATTATTAATTATAAATATGAAAATACTAGTAACAGGCGGAGCAGGTTTTATAGGCAAACATTTATGTAAGGCATTAAAAACAGCCAAACATGATGTTATCATATTAGACCTTAAATTAAGTAACCAACACGATATTAGAAATAAATTTGATTTATCAAACTTCTTTCTTTTGAATCATTTCGATATGGTCATTCATCTGGCGGCACTTGCCGGAACAGTTCGCAGTAAAGATTTTCCGGAAGAATACATCAGTACCAATATATTGGGAACACAAAATATTATTGAAATGTGTCAAAAGTATAATGTTAAATTAATACATTTCAGCAGTTCGTCTGTATTGGGGGGTTGTTCGGTGGCAAATAATAATAAAATTAGAGCCATGTCTGAATGCGATCCTTATAATCCTAAAAATATTTACGGAGTTACAAAAGTAGCCGGAGAATTATTGGTTAAAAATAGCGGACTTCATTATACGATTGTTAGACCATTTACTGTTTTTGGTAGACAAGGAAGACACGACATGGTTATTTATAAATGGGTTGATCAAGTTAACGCCGGTAAACCAATTACCGTCTATGGAGATACCACGTCATCAAGAGGATATACCTATGTCGAAGATTTGGTAGAAGCTGTTATTAAAATAATAGAAAGAATGAAAACGGAAAAAATCAGCAGGACAATTCATTTGGGCGGTTCAGAGGTAATTAAATTAATGAAATTAATAAAACTTTTTGATGATTATTGTAAAAAAAGAGGAATAGAATTCAGTATTAATAATTTACCAGAAATGCCAGGTGATGTTAGACACTCTTTTGCCGATACTAGTCTTGCTAAAAAATTAATCGGTTTTGATCCTAAGCCTAGATTCTTAAGATTAATCAAAGATATATTAATAACAGAGTTCTATACTCCGCCAAATACTCGCAAAAAATAGGGACTTGTGGTATAATATAATATAAGATATTAATTATAAATTATATTATATGAATGAAACTTTTTCCACGAGAGATCTATATTTAGCAGCTACACTTATGACATTAGGGTTCGGGATAATCAGTGTAGATTATCAAGTAGAAGGAACACGAAATATGCCAGTTGGTTACTTCAATTTCGAGGATTCTCCCGAGATAAAATCTGCCGAACAAAAATACTTCCAAGGTTCATTGGCTATTGAACCAAGAACTTTTGTCACTAATCTTCGCGGTCTTAAAGCGCAAATTAGTAATGTATATAAAGGACCAAGAGTTGACCAAAGTCAATTTAAAAGAAAGGAAACTGAAAAATAGAACTGTGTATAACATGTGTAAAAGTGTACTTTAAGTTTTGTTACTTTTAGTTTAAAATAAGTAGATATAATAATATGAATATAATGTCGATGATAAGTAGATATCATTCTAAATTTAATTTACCTTTAGATATAAGATTGTTGATCTTGTGTTTCAGGGAGAAATTTGCTGAGCTTTAAAACTCTCGGCTTTTTTTATTCCCTGGCAGTTTTTTAATCTACTTCTGCTCGACTGACATGAGATCAACAATTTTCTATCTAAAATATTATGAATAAATTATATGAGTAAAACTAGAATTATAGATACCAACTTTTATCAAGATACTTACGTGGGCGGACTTAAACCCGAGTATAAGTTTTTGTTTTTATATTTTCTGACTAATTCGCGCACTAATCTGTGCGGTATATATGAAATATCACTACCATTGATTAATATAGAAACCGGTTTAGATATAAAAGAAATAAATAAAATGATAGAGCGGTTTGCCAAGGATGATAAAATGTATTATTTCAATGGATGGATTGTTATTAAAAATTATACTAAATACCAATTTTATAATCCAAATATGAAACTTGGTGTAGAGAAAGAATTTAACAAGATACCTAATTATATTTGGCAATCAATAAAAAATTTAAATACTTTGTGGAATGATCTACAAGTATTATGGATATCTAAGAATATACACGCCCCTCAATATGTATCCCAAATTGAAGTAGGAGAAGTATCTGAGGTTGTAGAGAATAAACCGATGGAAGAATTAGTTAATGAAATAGTCTTAAGTAAAAATATTGAATCATCTGATATTGAAGCGGCTAATTATCTTTGGAGTTGCATTAAGGAACGACTTCCTAATCATAAAGAACCTAATCTCGACGATTGGACTATGGAAATAAGTAAGATGCGTAGAATTGACAAGAGAGAGCCTGAAATGATAATGGACGCCATTAAATGGGCAACTCAAGATAGTTTTTGGCAAGCTAATATTATGTCCCCTGCAAAATTACGAAAACACTTTGATATGATGCAGTCTCAAGCTATAAGTAAAAAAGATGGAGCCAAAATCAGTCCGGAAACACTTAGAAAAATTTTAGAAAGTTAATATGAGAAAAGTAGTATTAAGTAACAAGTCGGAATATCTTTTAACAGATAACGAATTCAAAGAAGCTTCTTTCTCTTGGCTAAAGAAAGAATTATACTTTTGTGAACGCCTTAAAGCGATTATTAATGGCGCTTTCATTATCGAGGTAAAAGTACCTGACGAAGAAGTTGACAGAGATATTTTTATTTATCCATTTGATAAAATTCTTCATAGATTTTTTATATCTTCAAATGGTAAAATTTGGGAATTTTTAAATTATGAAGGTCCTGATAATTTATTAGAAATTACTTTTAAAGACGAAGAATCAAAAAAGAAATTTATAGAACAATCGATACCTCAAGATACATATTACGAAAAACAATTTAAATTATTAAAAGAAGGGAAAAATGACACAAGAGAACAAAAACAAATTCAATGTAGATGAAATGAAAGGATTATTGGATAATGTGGAAAATTTACCACCACCAAAAGGAGTATCTCCCGAGATTATTAGTGCTGTTAAATCATCTCCCATTGGTCAAGTTGACAATAAATTTTATGGTTATGAAGAATTAGCCAAAGAAGTATTAGATATGCCGGTTATTCCTAAAATACAGTTTGGATTGGAAGAATTAGATGAACAAATGGAGGGGGGATTAGAACCTGGTGAGTTGGCTATCGTTATGGGTTGGACAAAGCAGGGAAAGAGCTTGGTGAGTCAAACAGTAAGTTATCTACAATCAATCCAAAAAATTCCTTCTCTGTGGTTTACGTTGGAAATGCCTTGGTCACAGTTAACAAAAAGATTTATGGCAATGGATGATTCATATAGAGAAACAAATAATATTTCATCATTGCCTATTTTTTATTCTAAAAACAACAAAGTATTCTCTTTAAAATGGATAGAAGAACAAATTATTAAGGCCAGGGAAGAAAAAGGTGTAAAAGTTGTTTACATCGATCATTTACATTTTTTATTATCATTATCAGATAATCAAAGTAATCTTCCATTCGTTATTGGAGGAATCGTTAGAGAGTTAAAACAAATAGCAACTCGTACTAATGTTGCCATTGTTTTGATGGCGCATACCAAGAAAATAGACGCGTCAACACCACCTGATGTAAGTAGTGTTCGTGACGCTTCATTTATCGTTCAAGAGTCAGACTTCACGCTTATTATTTGGCGCGAACCGGTTAAACAAAAAAAGAATGCAGATCCGATGGCAAATGACCAATTGTTCACCGGGAGAGTAATCTTAACATTGTCACTTAATAGAAGGAATGGTAATACTAAAAAAATTGCCCTTGGAATGCTTAATGGAAGATTTCATCCATACGCTGAATATTTAGATATGATTAGAGACCAGGAATTAAAAGAAGCAGAATCACATGCCGGTGACAATAATGAACACTTAAAAGAACTTATTAAAGATAAAGAAATAGAAAAAACTTTATTTGGATAATTATGATTCATATCAATAAACAACTGCCGATAGCCATTAATAGTAGGGAAAAAATAATATCTATATTGCGCCAAGCGCAGGACAATGGTTTTAATAATCTTGCCCAATGGTGCGAAGATTTTTTAAATGAATCAACGGGTGACGAGGCTCTAATAGATTGGTTAAAACTAGGAGATGAAAATTATAAAAATCAAAAAGAAGTAAAAGATAAAATTATTGAATTGAAAAAAGAAGTTGATATTAGAATCCAAAGAGAAGGCAGATTAGGGTTTTTATCAAATATAATCCCACCTATTGTTGCACAAATTAAAAATTTTGAAGAAGCTAAAGAAATATTGGGTGACTATTGGCCTCCAAAATGGGAGAATGAATTAAAAGATTGCGAAAGAAAATATAAAAAATTGTACATAGAATATGCCACCTTAAAGGGTTATCAACAGTCAGATGATAACACAATTTCTGACGATATCTTACAAAGATGTAGAGAAGTGCCTATTGCAGAATTGATCGATGGAGAGACATGGGATGCTGGTAATGGTCGCAAGCGCTCACGTTGTCCATTTCACAACGAGCAGACAGGTTCATTCTTTATCTTCCCAGACAACTCATACCATTGTTTTGGGTGTAATGCTCATGGAAATAATGCAGTAGATTTTATAACAAAATCACTAAATTTAAATTTTATTCAAACAATAGATTATTTAAAAAAATTCATATGACAAAAGAAAACATTATCGAAGACACAATGGAAGAACTTAATAAAAAGTATGGCAAGAATTCAATCATACAAATGAACGACAAACATCGTATCAAGATTGAATCAATTTCGACAAATTGTTACTCACTTGATGAGATTTTTGGTTGTGGAGGTCTTCCGCGCGGCAGAATAATTGAACTGTTTGGAGAAGAGTCGAGTGGAAAGAGTACAATGGCTGCATATATTGTGGCGCAAGTTCAAAAACAAGGCGGAAAAGCCGTCTGGATCGACGTAGAACATGCCTTTTCAACTGATTATGCCGAGGATATTGGCGTAAATATCAAAGATTTGATACTTTCTCAGCCTTCTTCTGGCGAAGAAGCACTAGATATGGTAGATAAAATGGCTAAAACTGACAATATTGATATTATTGTACTTGATTCAGTCGCCGCACTAGTGCCACAGAAAGAGTTAGAAGGAGAAATAACTGATAGTACAATAGCTCTACAAGCGCGTATGATGAGTCAGGCGTTGCGTATGATCACTGGTACCCTATCTAAAACTAAAACTACGGTAGTATTTATCAATCAAATGCGGGATAAGGTTGGCGTATTCTGGGGCAATAAAACAACTACCTCTGGCGGCAAGGCTTTAAAGTTCTATGCCTCAGTTAGACTAGAAGTTAAAAAGGGAAAACACATCAAAGATAAAGATGAAAACGTAATAGGTAATTGGATAAGTATCTGTGGGGTTAAAAATAAAGTTGGATTTCCATTTAAGAAATGCGAATTAGAATTAATATATAAACAAGGTGTTGATATAGTCGGGGAAATATTAGACATTGCTATAAAGAGAGATATAATTAAGAAGGATGGTAATACCTATGTATATGAAGATAAAAAATTAGGAGTTGGGAGAGATCAGGTGAAAGAATATTTAAAAACTAATATAGAAATATTTAACAAAATTAAAGAAATAGTGTATGGAGATATTAAAAATTAATTACGTTAAATCGATTCCAGTTAATCATTGGAATCAAGTTAAAAAAGAAGTCGCAGAACTTTTAAAATTTATGAATGACAATGATGCAACATTCAATGGTCGTGGATGTTTCGCATTACATCATTGTCAGGTAAGTGATAAACCATTTGATTTCTTCATTTTCGACAGGAAAATAGTGGATGATAAATTTTTCCCTCATCAAGTAGTAATTAATCCTAAAATAATCGAACATGATAATATAAAAGTTAAAGTTTTAGAGGGTTGTATGTCTTTTCCATTTAGAAAAGAAAAATATGTTGAACGTTGGTGGAAAATAAAGGTTCAATATCACACTCCTGTATTTCCAGGCATAATGAAACTAATAACAAAAGATCTGGACGGAATGATCGGTCAGGCTTTTCAGCATGAGTGTGATCATTCTCAGGGTCAGAATATATATTTTAAACAATAATTTTATGGATAAAAAAATTGAACTTTGCAAACATTGTGGAATGGATTTAAGTATCCGTAATCCTTCTGGATATTGCGATCATCTTTTTTACCCAGATTATTGTGAGATTTGTGAAAGAAATATTAAAGGAATGGATCAGTTAGAAGCAATTAAATATCTTATTGAACATTCCGTTTTTGGAAATGAATGGCAACGGGCGGGAATGTTCACGGCGGTAGAGAAAGTAATGTCACATAAAAGAAACTATGTTACAAAATATTTTTTAGATAAATTATTAAAAGAAGCAGAAGACTATTAATTTTAAACATATGGGAATAATAAAAATAAGTAAAGATGCAGAATATAATAGAAATCGTATTGTCCATTTGGCAAAAAAATACATTGGTAGTAAGAGTTGTCCAAAATGCAAGGCGAAGAAACCATGGAAAATAGTCCCGTTATTTGAGTACGGGGACCCATTTATGCCATCAAAAGTGGTAATTACTTGCTCAAAATGCTTCTATAACGAAACATATTGCGAGGCGGATAAGAAAGAAGCTGCGGCATGGGCAAAGGATATGGCCAAGAAAGGTTTTGCAATTGCGCCAAAAAGTAAGGCAGATAGTTTAATAATTAAACCATAATAATATGAGAATAAAAAGATATGTAGGAGAAACATTTAAACAGTGGTGTACAAGAATGTTCTATTCTATAAGAATCAAACATTTCGATTTGAGTAAACTTGAAATTAATCTTTTATTTGGTCTTTTATTTTTCTTTATAATTTGTGCCTTCATAATAATGATATTTGCAATTATTTATTTTTTTAAATTATTTATATGAAATTATTAGTTACCGGCGGAGCCGGATTCATCGGTTCAAATTTTATTAAATATTGGCTTAAGAAATATCCAAACGATAAGATTGTTAATCTTGATAAATTAACATACGCGGGTAAATTAGAAAATCTTACTGAGGTAGAAAATAATCCTAATTATAAATTTGTTCAAAAAGACATATGTGATGTTAATATTGATAATGTTATCGGTTGGGATCTTCCAAAAGACTTTGATGTAATAGTAAATTTTGCGGCCGAAAGTATGGTTGATAGATCAATAGTATCAGCTGATGAATTCATACGGACAAATGTCATGGGAACACACGCTCTATTGAAGTTTGCACTTAAACATAAGATACGATTTCATCAAATCGGGACGGATGAGGTATTTGGGTCTCTGGCGCTTGAATCTACATATAGATTCCACGAATACACTAGTTATGAACCGCACAACCCTTATTCCGCTTCTAAAGCAGCTGCAGACCATTTGGTTAGGGCATTCCATGAAACTTATGGATTGCCAATAACTATCAGTAATTGTTCAAATAACTATGGTCCTAATCAAGATATAGAAAAAATGATACCAAAAGCTATCACCAATTTATTGCAAGGTAAGAAAGTACCGGTTTATGGAGACGGTCTTAATGTGCGCGACTGGTTATATGTCGAAGACCACTGCCGTGCTATTGATTTAATTCTTCATGATGGTATGATAGGAGAGACATATTGTATTGGCGGTCTGACTGAAGACGTTAATAATATAAAATTAATAAAGAAAATATTAGAAATAATGGGTAAGGGAGAAGACATGATTGAGTTTATCACTGATCGAAAAGGCCATGACCGCAAGTACGCCATAGATTTTAAAAAAATACAAGATAAACTTGGATACTATCCTCAATTTAATTTTAATGAATATTTAACCAAAACCATCGACTGGTATAAAAATAATAAAAGTTGGTGGACTAAAAAATAAACATATGAAAGGAATATTATTATGCGGCGGGAACGGTAAGAGGCTATTGCCACTTACTAAAGTAACTAATAAGCATTTATTGCCGGTTTATGACAAACCGATGGTGTATTACCCCATTAAAACACTTGTATCTGCTGGAATTACTGATATTATGATATTGACTGGGAGTGAATATGCTGGAGACTTTATAAACCTACTTGGTAATGGCAAGGAGTTTGGTGCAAACTTTACATACAAAACTCAATCTGGAGCCGGAGGAATAGCAGAGGCTCTTGGTTTATGTAGAGATTTTGTAAGAGATGAACCTATGGTGGTTATTTTGGGTGATAATATATTTGAGAATAACGTTACGGAAGCTGTTCAAGAATATGAAAAGGATCATGACGGTGCAATGGTATTTTTGAAAGTTGTCGAGGATCCAACTCGCTTCGGCATCGCTCTTGTTGAAGGTGATTCTATATTGAATATTGAAGAAAAACCCAAGCAACCAAAATCTAATTTTGCGGTAACTGGTTTATACTTTTATAACAATAAAGTTTGGAATATTATAGATTCTTTAAAACCATCTGCGCGAGGTGAACTTGAGATTTCGGACGTAAATAATTGGTATATTAAAAACAGTGAGTTAAAATATAAATTATTAGATGGATACTGGTCTGACGCTGGTACCGTAGAAAGTCTTGATAGAGCAACTAGACATATGAGTAATTATGAAACAAAAGTAGAAAACATGGGTAAGGATGAATTATATTGTGATTTTTTAAAATGTTTATCTTGTGGAAATGATGAGATTCCAATTGGTAGTAATTTTTGTTCGATGTGTGGCAGAAAAATAAAACATTAATCAATAAATAATTTTATGGCAACAAAACAAGAAATTATTGAAGCAAAGGGATTAGTTCTAGTGGACTTTTACAGTGACAATTGCATGCACTGCAAGAACATAGAACCAACTCTTAAAAAAATAGAAAGTAAGATTAAGGTTATAAAATTTAATATTCAAGATGATATGGATTTTGTTCAATCTCTTGGAATTAGCAACTTACCTACACTAATTATATTTGGAGGAGGCAAAGAACTTAAAAGGTTTGACAACGTACAATGGAAGGGAGACATTGTCCGAGCAATTAAAATTTGTAAAGACTTAATTAATTAAATATATGAGTATGAGAAAAATAGGTGAAGTTTTAGTAGAAGAAATAATTTTAAATATTACACCACCAGAAACCCATGGCAAAATTTTATGTAAAATAAAATGGAATAATAAATATACTGATAAACCTGGTAACATAGAAGGAATCTATATAAAAATAGATTATTTTGATATTACTACTAATGATTATACTAATCATGAATACATCGAATTACATTTTGAAGATTGGGATATTATTAAACACATGTTAAGGGGAGATGATTATTTAACATACTTTGATTTCCCTGGAAATAAATTAATAACTCTATATAATGGTAAAACAATAAATGATTTATTTTATCTTTTAAAAAATAAATATTTAATTAAATAATATAATAATCATATGGAAGAAGAAATTTATTTAACAGAGTATAGAAATTTTATTTCAAGTTACAAACGCGGAGAGACTTCTGCTGAAGAAATTGGAGAAATTATCAGTAGAATGGCGCAGTATTTTGCTGAAAAGAATATGTTATTGGGTGATCAAGAAAAAATTTTACATAGAGTTGCAGCGGAAATTATTCAGCAAACTGATCCCCAAACCCTCAAAGCAATTAGTGCTGTTAAGGCAGAAATATTAATAAAGGCTACCCCGGAAAACGAGGGTGCCAGTATGACTAAAATTCATTTAGAAAATATAGAACAATATATTAATGCAATGAAATCTTTGCAGAAGGGCGTTATGAATGAATACGCTCATATGGGAGGAAGTTAATATGAACATTTAAGTATTCAAGGTCGATGGTTAAGTAACAATAAATGGAAACTAGGGACAACCTATGGCCATTTGTCCAGTTTGCGGAACCAAATTTACACCCTATAGGGTTAAACACTTGTTCTGTAGAAGAAAATGTTTTAAAAAAGCTTATCTATTAAAATTAAAAATTTCAAAATACCCATTTTTCATATGTCCTGATTGCGGGAGGAAATTTCAACTAAAATTCGAACCAGCGTTACACAAAAACTTTTTAAAATGGACTAAATTTTCTTGTAAGTGCGGATATAAACCCTATAAATATAAAGAGTCGCAATAAAAGCGACTCTTTATTAATATGCAAAAACCGCTCCAATAAATTGAAACGGTTTTCGGACTCCTTGTACACGTGGCACATGAGCTGGTACTTATTTGTTGATCATAGCAGATAAGTCTTTAAATTTCTCCGGTTTTACCTCAACGGATCCTGCGACTAGTTGAGGCGATGATAATTTATTTTGTATATTATAATATTCCTTGGCCATTTCTGGATTGAGTTTTATTAAATTATTTTCTAAACGGAAAACACCACCAAAACCACCATTAGTAATATTACTTTTGTAAAACATCATTAACTGCGCAGTATTTCCTTCTGGTGCGGTAATCAACCAATAAGAGATTGCTTCTTTCTCGGCTGGATTAAAATCAATTGTATATTTATCAAACCAATCATCAAACTCTTGTCTTATTTGTTTTCTTGCATTTTTAACGTTATTTATATCTTCCACAGGATAACCATTTTTCTTGAATTTGTTAGATATTTCTTCCCTTGTTTTCTGGATTTTTTTTATCGTTCCCTCTATTTTATCATTTTCTTGTTTTGTAAGTATTATTTCTTGTTTTTTTTCTCCATTTTTAATTCTTTCTTTTATAATTTTATTCTTCATTTGACTTCTTATTTCTTCGGTTGTTCTAGAAAAATTTTGTATATCACTATTTAAATTTATTCCCTTGTCCACGAACGTTTTAATTTTATTTCTATCAATATCTTTATTCGCGGGTACATTTTTAATTTGAAATTCATAGTTATTTCCTTCTCCTTCGGTTATACTAAATCTATCGGAATATTTCTTAGAAAATTCTTTCTTGATCTGTTGATCCCTTCTAAATAATTCTTTATTATCTGGAACTTTTTGTGCTTCAAAATCTTTATATAATTTATAATTACTACCAACAACCCCAATCTTACCACCATTTTTTTCTATAATATCAGACAAATCATTTATTCTCTTTAACTTTTCCGAAGTTTCTTTTGTGCTTTTTAAAGTTATATCTTTATTAGCCAAATTATACATCAATTGAAATTCACTATCAATTTTTTTAATAGCTTTTATAACATCCTTGTCTTCCGTCTTCCAAACATTTTTTATTAAATAATCTCTGGCCGTTTCACCTTTTAAACGATCGTGTAGGTTTATCTTTTTAGGAGCCTGTACAGCTTCTTGCTCAAGAGTATTACTTAAATAACGTTCTTCTTTGCCCCAGTTAGGGACAATAGTACTAGATTTATATCCCGGACCTACCTTAGTCTTAGTTATAACCGGTTTACCATATATTTTATCTCCAACCCATGTTTCAACAACCTTATTACCTGATTTATTAGTATATGTTTTAATTTGTACATTAGCACCAACCAATGAATCGATGCTACGCGCAGTAGAACGAGCTTGCCCAACTGCCTCTGCGCCCTCTCGTGAAATAGAAAGCATATCTTGAAGTCCTTTCACGGTAAGTGACTTTTTAGGTGTTGTAGACAAAGAGTTAAGCACGGTCATTCCCTCGGAACCTTGTTTGGATATTATCTTATTGATTATACTGTCTGGTATCCCCTTTTTACCACCGATGGAATAAGCAACATAAGGATCACCGTCCCAATCTCCACCCATAATCTTTACAGCCCATGATGGTAATACTAAGTGATTTTTACCTAAATGATTAACATCATAGTCTTCTCCTACGAGAACTTTTAATTTAATCATCTCAGTCGCATTTTGAACGGGATTTCTAAGAACTAGAACATAAGACGGTTTGCCCATGGCTCTCCATTTTTCTTTACTCATCATAACCTCTTCCTGAAGATATGAACCATTTTTGAACCCCCAATCTTCTAATCCTTTAAATACAGATCCATCAACTGTTTCTTGACCTGATAATATTCTCTTTTGAAAGATACTATTAATTTGATTATCGAGTTGTTTACCGACAGCAGACCAACCCGCTCCATGTTGTAATTTTAAAACTAAATCTTCTGGTAATGAAGTTTCTGGTATATTATATTCTTTAAGTACATTAAGTATCTCTGGTCCGGTGGAATTTTTAAGTTTCTTATTAAATTCAATAAATTTTTCTGCAGTTGGAAGATTAAAATTTGCCCAAACTTCATTAAGATTATCATTATAAGAAAGTTTATTTATATGTGCCGTACTAAAAGAAGCACCTTCTGTAGGTTTATTAAAAAATTGAAGAGCGACTTCTTCGGATGGAATGGTAAATTGATGATAATCCCTTCCCTCTCCTTTGATAGATGGATAGTGAGATAATAAATCTTTACTTCCAAATTTAACATTATTAGTAGTCATTACTAATGTATTTTCTGGTATTTTTTTACCTATTATTTTCTCTATCATTTTTATTTGAGAATTTTCCAGTGTTCCCGTATATCCTTTTATGGTAGATACAAAATTATTTAGTTCTCCATTATCTCCTATCTTTGAGAATGGATGAACAATCATTGGTTTTAATCCCTCTGCTTCAAAATCAAATCCCCTAGCTTTTGTAAGTTTTTTTACCATATCGGGCGTACCCCAAATAGAACCATCCTTAATAGTTCCTTCTTCAAAGTCATTAATGGCGTTTTTATCACCCGTTAAATTACTTGTTTTAAAATTTGTATTTTTTAATTTATCAGAATCATTTAACCCCAATACAATAATATTTACTTTTTCACCTTTTAGCGGCGCGAAACTATCACTTTCTAATTGTTTAAGTCTTTCTACCAATTCATCAGCACCAGCATTTTTTTGTATTTTAAGAACATCAGTTCTTAAAACTTTAAGAGCCTTGTCAAATTTTAATGTTTCAGGATCTTTCGAAATAAGAATCTCCTTGTCAGATAAATATTTTTCTGGAGTTTTATCAAACTTTTCAGCAGCATCGCTAATCCATTTCTTACCCAAATTAACTCCCATTGTAGTATTTCTTTCAGTGCCGGCTTGTCCAATAGGAAGTACACCATTTTTCATCATGGTATTAAATATCTCTTTGTCTTTTTCGGCAGATGTAAATCCAGTTAACTTTGAATTAGTATTATCAAAATATACTATTTTCTTATTTATGGCGGCCAACTTATTTCCTATATATCCAAGATTTCTATTACCTTCTGTTTTAATATCTGCAACATTACCATTAATAGTAATTCTACTTTTTGGTTGAGCAAGTAATTTGAAATAAAAACTTTTTAATGCCTGTCTATTAGTATTATTAAACGGAGATTCAATACCAAGTTTTTTAAATTCTTTACTGAAATTAGATTCAAATTCATCAAATGATTTCTGAGGATCATTATTATTTTTAGTTAATATATTTTTAGCAGACCTCATTAAGTTTGGTTTCTTTAACTTATTTTTAAATTCATTTATCTTTTTAGCACCATTAATATCTCCTTGTGCTATTCTTTGTTTTTCATATGAATCAAGTAATATTTCAGAACCCTTATGTATTCCAGTACTAGAGAATTCTGTCAAACTTTTGTTAGGTATTTTAATATTAGGGGTATATTCTATCAATGTTTTTGGTGCTTCTTTAATAGTTCTGGTAATTGGAGACACATTTTCCGGTACAATACTAGTCTCTTGAGGTTTAATTTCTACCATAGTTGTCTGTTTTTCAACAGGATATTTGTCCGTCACCTTAGATATTGCTTCTACAAGTGTCTTTTCTGGCGTTTTTTCTGTCGTTTTAGGTACCTCTAGTGATGTTTTAGTCAAAGATGGGGTAGATTTAACAACATCTTCAGATTGAAGTAATTTTAGATCGTATAAATTTGATCTTTCTTGTGGTGTTAAAGATGCATAAAGACTATCCCTATTACCAATCATCAGATCATAAAACGTGTTACCAAATCCACTTAACTTTTCATTATTTTTATTCGCCTTTAAAAGTTCTATTACATCTCCAACTGTATAATCTTTGGCATGATCAATAATATTTTTAGCAGATTCTTTGTCATAATAAATACCCAATTTTTTCATATAAAGACGTAATGTTTCGGGGTCTCCTTTTCTGAATATATCTTCAAAATGATTTTTTAATATATTAGTAAATGAAGTTTTACCAAAACTATCTTCGTATTTATTCTCTATAATATCTGAAGCACCCTTAGTTGAAATAAGAGAAGAAGGAGTTTGTGGCACGCCTCTTCTGTTTTGTAGATTTGGTTTGATAGATTCATTAGAAATTTTTATAGATTCATTAGCTAACCCTTCTCTATATACTCTATTTAATTCTGGAGATCTAGCCCAATCTTCTTTAGAAACTTCGAAAGTAAGCCATGGTTGTCCACTATTTTTAGCCTCTGGACTTATTTTTACCAATTTCGCAGTAATAATAGATGATCCATTCGAATCCATTGATGTCCCAAAATTATCTTTATTAAACTTAGGATCTACTGGAGGTAAATCATATGGTTTAATAGAAGCATTAATATTATTAGGTTTTATATTTATCCTATCTTCGCTTGGAAAGAATCCTAGTGAATATAGTTTACCATTCTTTTCTCCAAAAATTTGAAGATTATTTTCTGGATTTATTCTTTCAGTATATGGCAAACCAGCATTCTTAATCTTCATAAAGTCGTCCATATCATTCCGTTTCAATATTATTAACGTATCTCCTTCTTGAGCCCCAGAATTTATATATTCACGAATATCTTTTGTAGTTTTAGGAGAAATTGTTTCTGCAACTCCAGTAGAATACATTGAACCAGTTGGTTTATTATTTTGCATTTGTAATTCTTCTTGAGATATTTTGGTAGTAGGACGACTGAATATTTTATTTATATTGGAAAAAATACCATTGGTTTGAGGTGGTAATCCAGATAATTCTGCTTGACTCATTTGTTTAGCACGTCTATATAATGTTTGTGTGTCAATTATTTCTTCTTTTAAACTTTGTTCTCTCCCTAGACCACCCTTATAAATTTGTCTTGCCGTGGTAAGAGCCTTCTCATATTCAGATTTAAGTTCTTCCGGAGAAACATCTCCAATTAATCTTGATCTTTGTTTTATAGATTCAAACATTTGATTGTTTTCCCAATCTAATCTATTTGGATCATTATATGGGAGACTTTTAATTTCATCCGGCATAGTAACTCCCTCTAAATATTTTGCCCTATAATCTATTGCGCCTTTTGTAGCCGCAGCATTTATTTTTGATTTTAATCCTATTGCTCCAACGCCATGTAATCCAACCATTAATGTTGTATTTAATAAAGCTTCAGATGGCGTAGAACCCTCCATAGAAGATAATGTATATACCCCCATTCCGAGACCAGCGTAACTTTTTAAATTTTGTCCAGCCATGCCAAACAATGTTCCGTAAGTAGCATCATATAAAAATCTTTTGGTTCTTTCTTGAAAAGAGTTATCTTCTTGTTTGGATAATTGTCCATGTGTTGTGAACGCCCCAATATTCTCTAAGACTTTTATTCCCGTTAAACGAGGAATAATCACTTCTCCTGCAGTTTCTGCACCCTTAATAAAAACCCCGGCATTCTTGAATAAAGAACCCAATTTTAAAGCACCGGCGGCCATTTGTGCTCCTTTTATAAATGGTATAAAACTAATAAGACCGCCAACTAATTGTCCACCCATTTTGGCTACCTTGGCTTCTGTTTGTTCTTTGGCAGTATCGTATTTATATTCTTCTGTGGGAACCCAACCCATAGTTAGGCCAGAAACAACTCCACTTGCCACTTGTCCTGGGATACTTTTTTTAATTTCATCCCATTTTGTAAGTGCCTGTGTTGGTTTTATAATTGTTGGATTCTTCCATTCTTCAAATTTTTGTTCAGCTACACTTAAAGGAATTCTTCCCGTATTTTCATCAATCACAATTCCATCAACATTTTTACCCTTCCAGTCTAATGCCAAATCTCTAGCCTTTGACAATGGTATTTTTTTATTATAATAAAGTTCCATAGCCACTGCGTTGGCCGCGGTTTTAATATTATGTTGAGTTATACTTAATTTTTCTTTATTCTTAGAAGTGTCGGCGCCACCTAAAGCAAGGGGAACAATATGATCTATTTGCCAAAGTCTACTAGAAAGACCTTGACGTTCCATTTTTAATAATTCAGGTGTATAAAAACGTTCTGATTTAATAAGTGTTTCTGGTCTTTGAGGATCATACACATATTGTCCACCACCTTTAATATTCTTAAATTTTGTCGTTGGAGAGGGATTTTCCCAGAGAGGAGTATCATAACTGGTATCAACTGGTACAAATTTATAATCTTTACCAATATCAGAATACTCCTCATACTTTTCAGTAAAAGGAGTAGCCGTGACTTCAGGCGCAGTATACTTTTCTAATAAACTTTTAGGTTGTGTAACATTATTTGTTACGGGAGTGATTATTGGTACCGAAGTATTACTAGCCTGATTATTCGGTATGGAATATTTTTCAAGTAAACTTGGCATTGTTTAAATTTAAAACGTTAAATACTCAGATAATTCTTGAGATATTATAAAAGTTATAGTATTGTCGTCAGAGGTATTTAAACCTTGATATATTTCTGCCGCACTCATTCCGTCTTTAACATTTTTTGAAGTGTAATCATATAATGCTCCAGCTATGTCATTTCCTAATTCATCTCCCCATCTTTTAACAAACCAAACCTTTCCCTTACTATAATATTTAATTAATTCTTTAATACATCCCTTTAAATCATTAGTTTTGTCTGTTAAATAAGATTTTATTCCAGATTGAATCGTTGATTGCAAAGCAGATTGCATTTTGGTATAATCACCAGCCACTCGTTGTAAGTTTTCCAAATAAATAGTTTTTTGTTCGGGGGTTAATTTAGCCACCTCATCTTCCGTTAATTGTTGTATTGATCCAGCCACATCATAATCCATGGAATTTTTAAACTTTTTAAATTCACTTAAATCTCCAGTAGAAAGAGTACTGTTTATTTTCATTCCCATCAATTGAATAAATCTAGTGAATGCAGGGGCTGTTGATTTCTGATATTCTTGTGCTGTTTTCATTGCTTCATATGGATTATATGTAAGAAATTCAATCGATTCTGGAGTGTCAGTTTTACCGTTTATGATATAACTATCATATTCAGATGTACTTCCGGCCTTAACCTTAGAACCACCATTGTCTATCTCAATTTGTTTTTCCATTAAACTCAATACACCCTCAGCTTGTTTTATTTGCTGGTTAGTTCTTTCCCATTGTCTGTCTTCTAACTTTTGAGCCTCTTCAGTTTTACCGGTTATACTTGTGAGAACACTTTCTAATGTAGTTTTTATATTGTTATAACTTTCTTCGGTTACGGCAGACATTGAATTAAATTCATTCTCAGCTTTAGCAAGACTATCTTTATAATTATTTTGTGCCCGTTCTAATTCAGCAGTATGATAATTTATAGAATTGTTTATCATGTCTTCGTATTTTTGATTTTGTTTGCCCTTCAATATGGTCAAATAATTCAAATAATTATCCATACGTTTTGCAACATAAGGATTTGAAGTATCCATATTTTTCATTTTATTATATGCTTCTGCCATTAACTTATCAACCGTTCCTAGATATTCATCTTTTCCTCTTACATAATCAGTTAAGTCTTGCTTAACCGAATATCCCCTATTCTCGAGATCTGTTATTTTTTTTGCTTGTTCGTCTAATCCATATGATATTTTAATCTGATTTCTTAAATCATTGATTTGTTCTGATAATAGTGGAGAATCCGGTAATTTGGCTGCAGCTTCAGGAGACATTCCCAAGGCTTTTGCAAGCATTGTTTTATCAGCCATTAATCTCATACTAAATAATGCTGGACTTTCTCCAGCCATTGCAGCATCATAATATGGTTTATACATTTCTTTAACAGAAGGATCTGTAATACTATTGTACAATGCACTAAGGACGTCTGTCGGTTGATTTAACATATCACCAACATTAATGTCTGTTTCATCTTCTTTTACAGTGGTATCTGGTAATAGAGAAATTACTTCTTCTTTTTTTGTTGGAGTTTCATATTTTCCAGATTCTAATACCGTTGGTCCTACGTTTCCAATTTTATCCACTGTTTTAACCTTACTCCAATCAGTAGGACTATCTTTCTTCTGTATGGTAAGTTCTCTATATGTTTTTTCATTAGGAATCGGTCTATAAGTTCCATTAAGATATAAATAAACTGTATTACTATCCTTAGTTTTTACCAAATCACCTTCAGTAGGTGTTAATTGTTCGGCAGTCCCAGTTTTACCATTTATTTTTTGTTGTTGAGCAAAAGCAATAGGAGTCGTAGTAAAATTTGTTCCTAATATTTTATTCATTCCTATCGTTAAAATATTTGGTATTTCACCTGCTACATTTCCCATTTCACTAACAACCCCGGTTCCGGCTCCTCCTAATTTTTTTATAACTCCATAATTTCCTTCCGCTCCTTTGACCGCGCCTTTTGCTACCATAGGAAGAAACGCTTTCTTTTCTGTCCAAGATTTAACTCCGCTTGGGAGTGTAATACCTTTTTGTATTACTCCATTTAACCATTCCTTCATCGCACCGTCTGGTTCTCCAGAAACGGTACTTGGAGTAGAGCCTACATTTTCAGTTGATATTTTATCTGTGGGAATTAAATAATCTATACTTTTTGCAAATTGATTTGGCGCGGTTGATATAGGTGCGGTATTATTTACCGGAGCAGGGTTACCATAAGTTGCTCCTTGATTAAAAGGATTACCCTGCCACCCAATAGATTGTTGAGGAGTTGGAGATCCGCCGCGGCCATCCATTGCGGGATTAATATAATTATAATTGACACTTGCTTTATGCAGTGATTTTAAAATTGACCTTGCTTTAGTATTTCTAGTACTTCCGGCAGGTGCGTCCCAACAGTCTAATAAAATCTTTGAAAGTTTTGGATCTTTCATTATAGACTTAATGGTGAATGATTTTGATTTAATTGATCGTTTGTCAACTATTTGCATATATTTATTTTAAATTAACAATTTCTTGAAATAATTTTATATATTTTTCCTCATAACCTCTTTTTCTGTATGTTTTTTGCCATAAAAAGGATTCCCGATACCATTGTTAAATTTTTTAAAACATTCTTTATTACAAAAATTCTGTGTCTTATGAGACATATTCACTATAAATTCTTTTCCACATTTTTTGCATATTTTATTTATCAAGGTTACATTTTTTTTCATAATATATAACGATTTGGGTTCACATACTTTCCGTAGAGATTTTTAATTCTTAAATCGAGATGAGAACCAGTACCACCACTTAAAGAATATGTTTGCCCCGTATTTCCCATAGTACCTATAACAGAACCTTTATTAACTGTTTGTCCTATTTTAACATTTTCTCCAGCCAAGTGACTATATCTAAATTGATTTCCTTCTGGGTCAGTAATGACTACATAGTTACCAAAATCAGGACCACCTTGTTGTTGTCCGGTTCTTACTGCAGTAACTTTACCAGGAGTATAACTTTGAATTGGTGTGCCAATTTTGTTTGCAATATCGAGACCGGGATGGAAAGATTCGTACTTTGTACTTCCACCATAAGGAGTGGTGACTTGTCCCAATCCTCTCACCGAGGATGGTTGTATTGATTGTTGTGTTACATTGGCTAGTCTACCAAATTTAGCAACATTAGAAGATTTTTTAGACGGTAAAAATGGTTGCATTTTACCTAATGCTTGCATCATCGGTTGATAAGCCGATCGATAACTTTTATATTGTGTATTTTCAGTTAATGATCCCATATTTAATTATTTTATTATTACCAATTGAAACTTGACCAATTCCCATTAGAATATCCCTTAAAACCCGTAATATTTACCTTATTCTTTTTAGCCTCCGCCTCTATTTCTGCCTTAGAGGTTCCAAATATTCTTCCACCTTCTTTCGTTTCAGCCATATAGTTCTCGTATTGAGGTGTAACAGAAGACGTTGATGATGAAGAAGAAGATCCACCAGCGAGTTTTTTTGCCGCTTCACTTGCTGCATTCTGAACCGTTTGATTTAAAACAACTGGATTATTAACTACTGGTTTTGGCGATATAGTTGGTTGAACCGCCGGTTTAGCTGGCATAAGTTCTTCTGGTGTTTTAGGAATCCCATACATATCTTTTCCATTATAAACCCAACCCGCGGTACCCTTTTTATATTTAGATATTTCAGACGGAGAAGAAATTTTTACATATCCAACTGGTGCAGTAAACGTCGGAGTGGCAGTAACCGGTTTAGTTAAAGAAACTCCTGCATAATATTTACCCGGTTGAACGTATACTAAATTACCTTTAGCATCGTACGCTTTAGTAGTATTTGTTTTTGTCCAAACAGACGAAGGAGTGTCTTCAGCTGTAGGTAAATTTTGAGTATTCTTCTGTAATAAATTTTTAGTATTATTTAGTAACTGATCTTGAACTTTTTGTTCCTCTATTTTCACTTGTTCTTGTACTTTTTGTTCTTCAGTCTTCATTTGATCTTGTACATTTTGTTCTATCTCTTGTTCGGTAGGTTGGTTACTAGCATTCTCTGGTTGATAACTAGATAATGGATTAGTGGTCGCAACTTCTATATCTCTTAATTGTTGATTTAATAATTCTGTCTGTTGATAATCAAGTTTATTTTGACCTATATCATATTTATTTTTATATAAATTTTTATATAGATTACTTCTATAATTTCCATTATCATCAAATATTAAACCACGTAATTGAGTTATTTCTTCATCAGTCATGGTTGGATATTTTGCTTTCAAAGCTTCAATAGAAAACTCATTCTTAATTGTTCCCGCTGGAGTTAATCCCCAATTTTGTGCCTTAAGAGCATTTTCTGCGCTTTCATTAATAAAAGCCTGTATCTCTTCTGGAGAACCACTATTCCTTAAATATTCTAATTTTTGTTGTTCTTTGGAATCTAAATTTGCTTCTCTAATAATTTGGTTACTTCTTCTTACATCTCTTAAATAATTATCCAATACCTCATTTATCAATCCACTACCAGAAATACCCTTATTAGTGGCTCCGGCAAATATTTCTTGCAACTGACTCCATGCTTGACGAACATTATTACTTAAATTAATATTATATGTTTTTCTTAAATTCTCTGCCCAAAGATCCCAATTACTTTTAGCGATGGCTTTTTCTTGAGCAGTAGTAGCCTCAGCGGTTTGCATTTGTAAATCATAATAGTCTGCTTCAATCGCTGCAGCTTTTTCTTTATTTTCAGGCAAAGTCCAATCGATCGGTTGAGTACCTGACAATGATTTAAACACACTATCAGGAACTGAAGAAATGGGAAGATTCCAAAAATTTTCAGGAACATCTATTACGGTGTAGTCTGGTTTGAGGGTTGTATCACTCGTTGCATTTTGTCCTTCTGTTGTATTTTTCCAAACAGATTTTTCGGTGCTTCTATTAAAACCAATTGTATTTTGGTATTTCATATCCCCTCCGGCTGATAATGTTTTAGCTTTTAAATCCCTGTAAACATCATCCATTGTATAACCTCCATAAGCAAGGGCATTCACAGCGTCTGCTACCCATGTAACATCATTAGACATTTTATTAATCTCGTCGTCAGATAAAACCTTACTTAATCTAAGAGTAGCGATTAATTTATCCAATTTATTATAAGCAGAAACAGTAGCATTGTCGTCCTGAGTTTTACCATATCTTGGTAATTTTGTTTCTGTAGATTCTTTAACATTATTAACTGAATCAGAAATTGTTTTATTAAATGTAGCTCTTTCTGATTCTGGAACATTTCCATCATCTTGAATTCCTTGTCTAACCGGAAGAAATTCTCCCTTCCATGATTCATTATTTAATTCAGATGTAGGTATAGTTTGTATTGAATCTACTGCCTTTTGCCAATTATCACCAAAAAAATTCTTCAAACCATTCATGGAAAGAAATGGTCTATATTTTCTATCTATTGTATTATAAAACCAAACAGTGCTTGAATCACCCTGAAGATTACCATTTGGATCAGAATTAAACTTTATTAAAAATACATTACCATCTTGATTCCATTTTGATGCCGTTAGGCCGGAAACATTATCTCCCGCACCTCCTTGTCCTCCACCGGCAAGTGCCGCAGGTGTTGGATCTGCGAACATTTGTCTTGGCGCGGCCGGCATAGCAGCGGACATTTTCATTGAGGATACATCATTCTCTCCGCTTACTTTCATTTTTTTATTCATTAAATCTCTTTGTATATCTAAAATTGCCCTGAGTTTATCTTCATCATTGGGCATAGTTTTTTTTATTTCATCAAAATTATTAGGGATTGGCAATCCATATTCACTATAAATGTCTCTTAATTCTTGATCTGTAAACGGACGTGTGCGCTCATGTTCTTCGTTGTCCGTCCTTTGCTTCTCCAAACCCATATCTCCTTCATCTTTCATTTTTTTCAAATGATCCCTCAAGAGACTTTCTTCTGATTCTAAAATACTATCAAATCTATCAGACTCTTCCGGAGTCGGCATTCTATTCAAATATAATTTGAAAAGACGGTTAACTTCTTGCGGAGTTAAAACGACTTTTTCAATTTTTTCTTTTTTTAAAATTTCTTCTGCCATATTTTAGTTTAGATAATGAGATATTAAAAGTTTAGTTGTTCCCAAAGCCCTGCCCACAATAGCATCCCAGCGGTGGGTGGTTTTAGCTTGTATTGCTCCTCCTGTTTCAAATAATTCATATAAACTGCTATTTGTAAGTCCAGTAAATCCACTTACTATTCCACTTATTTGAATATTGCCAGTTGCCTTTTTTGCTATTGCACCGTTGGCAAATCCAATCCAATTTAATTCTCTTTCATCAGCTCCATAATAAGTTCTATAAACTTGCCCAGCTTTATTTGTAGTTCCTGTTACTATGAAATCCCTGTCATTGACAGAAGATGTCCAAGAAGCACCTCCATTGTTTGATGAATATTTATATTCTGCCACTCCACTTGAATTGCTTCCTCTCCAAGTATGAGAATTCCCTGTATCAGCACAATCTGATTTTAATACAATTACATAAGTAGCGTCGCCATTAGTAGCGAATGTTAATGGTGATAATAATGTAAAAGTTGTTGAACCATCAACAAGAGCGGCATTTTTTGACGAAGTGGCAACTGCTATACCATCAGGATTGCCCGCAACTATCTTTTGAACTTCAAGTGTAATCGTTCCGACAGGTGTTCCAACCTTATCTAATACGATAGTAATGCTATCCCATTGCGACCACAAAATACTCATATTAGAACTATCAACACCTTGTCCCAACCAAATTCCAGTATATAATCCATTACTTTCAGTATTATCACCTGTATAACTTCTTAAAGTTTGTCCAGTAACATCAGCACCGCATTCATAAACACAATCTCTTTGGGCAATAGCTTGTCCTGCGGTATAAGAAACAAGTAATCCATTAGCAATTAAATTATTAAAAGTCCAGTTTCCTGTTATCGTTTCCGTGTCTGTCTTGTCAACTATGTTGGCGTGGAGTATCCCACCATAGGAAGTTCCGACAATCGCACCTGCTTTCGTGGCATACCAAGTTGACCCAGTTCCGTCTATGTCATAACCAGTTCCTGAATTAGTTATATCTATGACATTACCAGTTCCTGCCCCTGTTTTTGACAAAACAAGTGCATTAGCATCAGCGGTTTGGACTAAATCCAATACCTCCCAACCTGCTGTTTTATTTTTAATATACCCTTGATATGTACCTCCTACTCCGCCAATTATTATAATTGCTTCATTAGCAGAGTCGTATTTTGTTAAATTATGAACACCACCTCCGATAGAAGAACCCAAAATCATCCTTTCGGCAGTAGCTCCAGATGTTGAAGTAGAATGTAATCCAGCATAAATTGAACCAGACGTAAATGTTCCCCCAACTTGTACAATATCTACTCCGTCGAAATTCCAATAATTTGTTGTAGTACCTAAATAAAATTTAGATTTAGAATCAGAGAAATCATATCCTAATATAAAACCTGTTTGAGTATTATCAAAATCAGTTTTCCCGTAGTTAATCATTACATCTGTACTGGCAGAAATAGCAGTTAATCCATTCGCTCCTACACTCCAATAATTAGTGGAAGTTCCAAATTTTCCAGAAGTTGCGTTAACGGCACCTGTAATTGTAGCAGAACTTGCAATTAACGCTCCAGCATGGGTAACTATAAATTGTGGAGATCCGGTTGTTCCGGCTATATAAGCATTTGTTCCTCCAGAGGCCATTGTAGTGGTATTACCAGTATTCACAGAACTAATAGAACCAGCCGCTATAACCCAACCAGTAGTACCGCCAATATAACCAGTATTCGCTACTACAACCCCCTTAATATAAGCATTGTCGGTATAAAGACCCCAAACATCAGTCGTAGCCAATCCAACATCAGCGTCAGTAATTCCTTTTAACCAACCAAAACGACCATGTATCGTATAATCAGTATAAGTATTTGAATTTCTTCCGTAAATATCTATATAAGGAGAATTTGAAGAAGAACTATCTAATAAAATAAATCCAGTTTTAGTTCCAGTTCCAACACCCATGGAAACTACAGCTGTTCCTTTTTTCCAAATAGGATTGGTATTGGCAGGATAAGATGATGCTAAATCTCGCGTAACTACATAGGTTGGAGCACCAGAGGCGTCTGTAACCAACATCCATTCATCATCTGTTCCATCTTTAATTCTTATAACTTCATTATTTACGAATGTTGTTTCACCAACTATAACTACAGTAGAAGCATCCAGAGCGGTCATATCAGTATTTAAAACATCAGCCTTTGAAACTAAAACCATTCCATTAACACAAGAAATTGTATCTTTTTCAAAAACAGAAGTTCTAATTACACCTCTTATAAAAGCATCTTGAAGTTCTGCCCTACCGGTATTGGAAATATTCCATCCAGAACCTAATGGTCCGGATACAAAAGTAGTTGAACCTATTGATGTTGTAGCCAAAGTACAACCACCAATTGTACCAAATACTGCATTAATATATCCTGTTTTTAAAACATATGCCTTGGCATTACTATGATCTGCGGTCCAATCTGCGTTATTACATCCCCACCAAGTATTACCGGCATTATCAACATGAAATGAGTCAGCCGTTGCTTGATCTGGTATATCCAAACTTCCTCCAATTATACCCCCGTTCCCAACATATAATTTCATGCATTCAATATATCCTTTTGCTCCATCAATCATAAACCCTTGAGATTTTGGTTTATAATTAATTGATTTTATCCAAGTATTTATAACTATATTATCAAAGGACTGCCCTCCGACTACTTGTTCGACTACTGGAGATTCTGGATTAGAACTGGATTTATCAGAGTTATTAGATGACGAGCCTGATGAATCTGATGATGTTTCGTCACCTGAACTAGATCCTTGTAATGCAGTAGTAGGTATAACATTTTCATTTGATCGTTCAAGTAAGTTGTTGTAAGGGGTATCGATGTTTTCGTAATTTAAGTCAGAAATATTAGCCATGTTTATCAGGTTTAATTGATTCTTCTTCAAGACTCATTTTATATTTAATAGCGACTCTTGAAATTTTACATAATTGTTTATCAAAGTGTCTGAATGATAGTTTGATCCTTCTACAACGAGGGGGTTCACTTCGTTCCTCATCTCTATTATTAACTTTTAAAATAGTACAACCCTTTTCTGATTCTCCTTCAATTTCGTAAAAATCATCTCCATCAAGAGAAACAAAACATTTTATTCCAGATCCACGTTCTGATTCAACAATAATTTCTTCTGGATAACAAATTTTTTCAAATTCTTTAGATAAAGTTATAGTATCACTATCTATTCTCATTGGAATAGCACTACCGTCGTCTGTTTCTCCGCTTAAAAATTCCATAACTGGATAATTTGTATCTGTGGTAGTCATTTCTAATCTATCAGAATCAGTACTTTCTGGATATGTTGTAAATTCTGTCACCTTAATATTAGTATGAATATACCAATTTTCTTGTCTTAAATCTAGTTCTAATACCACATTACTTAATGTCTTATTTACTGAACCATCTGGATGATATAAAGTTACATCTCCAATTGATGAAAATATACTTGTTTTCTTCCTGCCCATAGAAGATGCTTCCAACCCAGACTTACTTGCTCCTGTAATATAATCATTAACTTTTGCTGATATTAATTTTGGTTGTCTTGCTCCATCTGACATGGAATAAATTCCCGTATAATGAGTAAAGAATAAAGTACCCATTGTTTTTATAAAACCTCTTTCAGAGACGCACCCAACCCCTAAATCTAAATTTTGTAAATTATAATTATCCCAATATGCTAAATTATTTTTATTTCCTATAACCATTATGCTCCCGATATTTGTAAATAAAGTTATCGCATCATTTTGATTACCGGTTAATTTAAAGGTATCGTATTCCTTACAATTTATTCCACTTGAAGGATTGTCAACCCATCTATATATACCCGGTCCAGGGAATGTATTTGCCACCCACAACTCATCTGCTGCCTGAATGGCTACTGTAGTAACGGCAGACAAAGTAATTGATTCTTCTGTTTTTCCATTAACAGAAAGAGTTGTTATTTTAGTATTACCACGATAAACATCTAAACTATCAGATGCATGAATATATTTTGTTTCACTAACTTCAATAGTACTTACTCCAACGGCATAATCATTTTCTGCTAAAGCAACTATTCCAACTAATGGAGATGACATTAAAATACTATTTTTATATCTATTAGAACCCACTGTAAAATCTCCTAAATATAATTTATCTTTATAATAATTTATTTTTCTAGCTTTTGGAGAATTATATAAATGACCAGTTGTAGATGTAGATGTTACGACAGTGGTCCCATTTGACTGGATATACATATTGTCGTTATCACCATTTACTAAAAAACAATTTCCTTCCGCAAAAGTGTATGAAAATTTATTTCCAGTAACAGTGATAGATCCCGTTCCTATTGTTTTATTACTCTCTACAACACCACTTGTATTTGTCACCTCGAAATAATTAGTTGATACTCCAGTAACTGTAAATGTTCCTTTGTTACCTGCACTAAAATTTTGTGCATTTATAACTACTATTGTGCCCACTCTAATATGGGCATCAATATCCGGATCAGTACCAGTTGTATCATAAGTATATTTATAAGTTGTCCCGCCGGTAAGTGTAATATCGAATTGAGTAGTACTATCTCCTAACTCATAAATTTTTGTTCCGCTACCTGTCAATGCTGTCCAAACATTACTACTATTTAAATAATAAATTGATGTTACTCCCGAAGCTGTACTTATTCTATAAATTCCATTATTTGTACTAGTAGTATTTTCAAAATATGTTAATCCGTAATTAGCGGTTGCAACTATTGCGGTACCAGTCACTGTTGTACCCTGTCTTTTTTCGATTGTACCAATGACCAATGACCTTGCATTTTCAATGTGCGATAACTCTTGTATTTTTGAAATATTTGCACCAACCAAAGTATTGGCTCCTTCAAAATAAGGAACTTCTACTCTTTCAATTTTTTGACCCTGTATTTGTCCCATATTTTTTAAACATTAGCAGTACTATCTATACCCCATGAATCAGAAGAATCATCTCTTTTGTGTGAGGTTACTTTCATTCTACCTATCCCGTCCATAAATCTTGCATATTCAACCGATCCATCTCCTCTCCCTAATTTTGGAGCCGCCCTAGACAACATGAAGTCTTTTAAAATATAAAAATTATTATTAGGTATACTCACTGTATCGTAATAAGAAGTTAATACAGTAGTTATTTTTTTATATCTAACCGTATAAGTTACCGAAGTGGATGGTTGTGGTGAAAAACCAATATAAGAACCTCTTATATAATATTTTACCGTATTTCCACTATCACTATCCCAATCAGAAACATCTTTTATATCTATTGGACTTACGGACTCATTGTCAGTGCCATTATATACAGAAATTATACCCCCAAACGCCGGTAAATATGTTTCTAGTGCATATTCGGATGTTCCTGATGTAACTGCGACGCTTGTTGAACCAGAAACTTGATATTCTGAATTAATTAAATTTAATTCATTTATCGCGATGGCATATGCCTCATCTAACCAAGTAAACGCATCATCATTAGAAACTAATTTTAACTCGTTATTACTAAGTGTACTGAAAAAATTATCTAATATTGATTTTACTGAATTAACGGCAAAACCAGCATATGGAATTGCATTAGAATTTTGAGTAGCCTTTAATGTTGTTGAATTATAAAAAATAAACCAACCGTAACCGGTGGTATTTGTTGTATCGTAATATTTAGTATAAAGATCATCCACTTGTAATGGAATATATCCATTTAATGGATTTTCCGATGCTGAAAAAGTAGCCGCAGCTGTTTGATAAAATTTTACTTGATTATACTTTAATACTGAAACTTTAGTACTTTCTGAATGAGCAAATTTAGTAATAACAGTAACTGTTGCGGCAACTCTATTAGATTCTGCCGAACCACTAGCATTAACTATTTCAAAATAATTTGCAGCAACTAATGTAACTATAAATGTTCCATTGTTTGCGGCCGCAAAACCAGCAGTAGTTATCCTAGAACCAACGTCAAGATTTCCATCAACATCAGGATCTGTTCCGGTCGTATCCCAAGTATATCTATAAGTATTTCCACTTGTATTTGTAACATCCCATTGAGTTGTGGCATTAACCATACTCGGCAATGTTATAATATTCGTAGAAGTATTTATACTTTTAATTTTTACTATTTCAGTTGTTTTAGATCCGAAAAGACCTAATAATATATAATCATTTTCTGTGAAAATATCGCTATTAATTATTACAAAAGAACTCACGCCGGATACATAATTTGTGCTTAAATAAGAATATTTAGCACTTGTAAGTAGGTCTCTGTTGTCTGCCTTTAATGTCAACATACTTAAATTAATTAGTTGTTAAAGTTTTGTTATTTATACTAATAATTATACCACAAGTCCTTATTTTTAGCGACTCCCACGACGATTTGTATTAAGTGAAAAACCACGCGGAGGTCTATTCGTCCATAACATACTAATTGTTGATGTAGAAGACGAAGTTGAACTACTTGTTGATGAACTTGTAGACGATGTCGAAGACGATGTCGAAGACGATGTCGAAGACGAAGTTGAACTACTGGTCGATGAACTTGTGGACGATGAAGTAGATGATGATGTCGAAGAAGAAGTTGAACTACTGGTCGAAGATGACGTTGATGAAGATGTCGAAGACGAAGTTGAACTACTGGTCGAAGATGACGTTGATGAAGATGTCGAAGACGAAGTTGAACTACTTGTTGATGAACTTGTAGACGATGTCGAAGACGATGTCGAAGACGAAGTTGAACTACTGGTCGAAGATGAAGTAGAACTAGTTCCTTCTAATAAAATATAACCACCATCTTCTTTTAATAACCCTCCTCCATCTTCTTTTAATAATTTTGACATATTTTAAATTATAATTTATCCAACTGCCTCCCACATTATATAAGCAGTTTGTGTAGGAGTACCTGTTTTACCCCAAGCAAGAGTAATATTAGTTGCATCTACCGTAACAGTAGCTACCTGATAATCATTATTATAAGTTTCATAAATTCTTATAATATTAGTATTGTCGTTTCCTCCCACAGAATTAGATCCTTGAAAAAATTTATAAACACAAGATGTTGTTGTACCATTATATACTCCATAGGATTGACTTCCACCACTAGTAATATAGGTTAATCCTGTTATTCTAACATATTTTGGAATTTTACCTACTCCATGGGCGATAGTTTGATTACCAGAAGCAGTCGCCAAATCATAGGTAGTTGTTCCATTTTTAAAAATAGTAGATAATCCCCTAAGATTTGCCCATGTTATTTTTTTTGTTTCTCCTGTTGATACATCGACAACTACGAAAACATCTGTATCAATAGGAGGTGTATAAGCTGTTAATGCACTAATTGCTTGATCTGCCATATTTTTATTATTAAATTATTAAATTTATAAAAAATTATTATAATCTCCTCTTTTTTTACTAAAACCACCAGATCCTCTTTGATTCTCAGTATTAATTTCTCCTCTTTTACCAGAAGAGTTTATTGATCCGCGCGGTACCCAATCTTCTATTATCATACTAATTGTTGATGTAGAAGAACTCGTAGATGAAGATGTACTAGACGACGTCGATGATGATGTTGACGATGATGTAGAACTAGATGTTGAACTACTGGTCGATGACGACGTAGATGAAGATGTCGAAGACGAAGTTGACGACGTAGATGAAGATGTCGAAGACGAAGTTGAACTACTAGTCGATGAACTAGTGGATGACGACGTAGATGAAGATGTTGAAGATGAAGTTGAACTACTGGTTGATGAACTAGTGGATGACGACGTAGATGAAGATGTCGAAGACGAAGTTGATGAAGTAGATGAAGATGTCGAAGATGAAGTT
>Ga0265297_10001815_pt1 | contig 46974 bp, 75 predicted proteins | sample Munlanlwell13791_FD_192502 | JGI IMG/M metagenome (GOLD analysis project Ga0265297, IMG submission 192502) | Leachate microbial communities from a municipal landfill in Southern Ontario, Canada - Leachate well 137-91 | ecosystem: Engineered > Solid waste > Landfill > Unclassified | place...
TTATAAAACCAGAACCTAAAAACATTTCTATAAATTTAGATTATCATCTTTTTGATATTCAGTTTAGCAATTCTTTTGATGAATTTATCCAAATTAAATTACCGTATTTTCAAAAAACAAAGAAAAGAACTATTACACTAAATTTACCAGTTAAATATCACAAACAAAGTTTGAAGTATTTTGATTGGAAAAGAAAGAACACAATCTGTTTAAGTAAAATCAACTCTAACTTCTATTTTACATTTTTCTATGAAAAACTTGAACCAAATAAAAAACAAACTGGTTCAAAATTAGGTATTGATATTGGGTACAAGAAACTTTTAAGTACTTCTGATAATAAATTTTATGGAACAGAAATTGAAAATCTTTGTACTAAAATTTCAAAGAAACTCCGTGGTTCCAAAAATTATTCTCAGACTTTAACTCAGAGAACTAATTATATCAACAAGGTCTGTAATTCCTTAGACCTAAAGAATATAAACTATTTGGTTCTTGAAGACCTTAAAAATCTAAAACATAAATCAAAACTTAGTACTAAGTTCTTAAATAAACTTCAGTACTGGGTTTACCCAAAAGTATTATCAAAACTTGAATTACTTTGTTCTGAACAAGGAATATATCTGGAGAAGGTTTCTCCAAGATATACTTCACAAACTTGCTCAGAATGTGGATCTATAGATAAAGAATCAAGGAAACAAGAATCTTTTATCTGTACATCATGTGGAACAGTAATGGATGCTGATTATAATGCATCATTGAATATTCTGCATAGAGGAACCTATAGTTCCTCTCAAAGGAAACTACAAATTTAAAAAAGTTTGTGGTAACTATAAACCAATTTTAAATTTCTCCTTTTAAAATTATTTATATATTTTTTTATGTATTTTATGGAATTTTATAATACCATATAAATCCTGGACCAAGTTTATATTCTGGTAAATTAGTTTCAAGTGCTTTATTTATATCTTTAAAAACATTGTTATTATAATCATGTCCACAAATAATTCCACCAGACTTAATTAATGTTATGTAATTTTTGATATCATTATCTATAAATGGACTATAATGTTCACCATCTATAAATATCATATCTACTAAAATATTACGTTGTTTTAAAATTTTATATGCTTCATCAGAATTCATTTTAAATATTTCTAAAATACCAGATTCAATTTCATATTTTAAATTTTTACAAAAATTATTGTATATAAGTTCTGCTTTTACTTGATTTTCTTCCCATTTTTGAATTTTAGTATTCAATTCATGCATCCAAGAATCAATAACAATAATTTTTTCTATATTTTTTCCTGATAGTGCTTTTGTTGATTTACCTTCATAAGAACCAATTTCAATAATTGATTTATAGTTACTTGATGTTTCCATAAGCCATTTTAATTCAGAATCAAGCATCCAACCTGATATTTCTTTTGCTTTATTTAATCTGTCTAAATCAATATTCAATTAAGTATTCCTCTTTTTAATTTAGTAGGTACATACCAAGGAGGTTTATTTGCTATTTCTGCAAGAATATCACCATAACATGCTTTAGGTTTACACCAACATCCAAGTATTTTTCCTTTAAGTTCATCAAAAATAGCACCATATAATTCCAGATTACTATAAATATAATTTCTGTATTTTTCAATAACTTCAGTTCTTGTACCATCTTTACCTATAATAAATGGATTACCCCATTTTGAACCTCGACCAATATATACATCAAATGGTTCTTTTTTACAATGAACTACTGTTGTTTTTGGAATTAAAAATTTAGAACTTAAATCAATTTTTTTTATATATAATATTTAGTTTATTCAATTTTCTCCTTTAAATATTTTTGGCATCCCAAGAAGGATTTGAACCTTCAATACTGAATTTGGAGTTCAGAGGCTTACCAGTTGAACCTATTGAGATACTATTTTAAACTATTTACCATAAATCTTCTGAATACAAATTTGGTGGCCATTTTAATTTTTTAATTTGACCTGTATAAATTGCAAGTTTACCAGCAAAAATTCTATCAACAAAAGTTCCATCAGAAAGTAAAAATCCTTGAGTTCCTTTTATTGGATATATAAGTTGAACTAAAGTATTATGTCTGTATGGTTTAGGTATTGAATATATAATGTCTGAACATTCTGGTTTTATTGCAACAGAAACTATCTTTTTCTTGGTATTGAATTTTTTATTTAATTTTTCTACTTCTAATTTAAATCTTGAATTTTTAAATAATTCATTGATATAATCTTGTAATGATTTCATTTTATTCCTAACACAAGTTATTAGTTGTTTTTAAATTAAAGGAAAATGTAGCGGGTACAGGATTTGAACCTGTGATTAACTGGTTATGAACCAGGTGAGATAGACCTCTTCTCTAACCCGCAACACTTTCCTCTTTTTTCTTTTTATACATAAATTATCTACAACCATGACAACCTGAACATTGAACACAATATTTTGCATTATTAAAATTTTCATTAATAATACATTTAAAATCAAATCCTTTTTGTTTTTGAAATACTGGTTTTTTATATTTTTTAAATTTATCAGTATCTTTTTCCATATTTTTAATACATTCCTTTTAATTTTTATGGTCTGGGCGGGAAATTATGATATTCCGACCCTCCGGTTCCAGACCGGATACTCTGCCTCTGAGCTACACCCAGACAATTTCCTTTTTAAAATATAAAATATTGATTTGCTATGTGTTGGTTCAATATTCAAAACCTCTATATATTCCATACATTTAGTAAAGAATTATTTTAATTTATAATTTTATTTAGTTTATTTATTGGCGATTAGGAAGAGAATTGAACTCTCATCATCAACCGTGACAGGGTTGAGTTTTACCAGTTAAACTACCTAACCTTATTTATAACTTTACTCAAGGAATTTCTTCATGTCAAGTAAAGACTAAGTTTATTTATTTTCAAATTTATTATTGTTTAATTCTTTTAAAACATTCTTTTTCATAAAATTCTGGAAGAAATCTTTTCATCCAGAAATTAACTTTTTGTTGATGAATATTTAAAATTTTTGATGCTTTAGAAACCCAACCATATTTAGAAAAATCAATTCCTGAATTTAATAATACCGGTATTTTTTCTTTTTGTATTTGTTCATATTTTTGTTTATTTAATAATCTTTGTTTAATCAAAGGTTTTTTAAATTTTGGTTTTAAATTTTTTGGAATAAAAATATCAGTTTGTAAATTACAATTAGAACAAGGTATTTCTAAATTTTTTATGTTTTCTATATTATCTATAAAAGTTTTTGCAATATTTATCCATTTTTTTGTATCTTTAAATATTTCTTTCCATTCAATTCTAAGAATTTTCCAACCTAAAGTTTTAGCATAGTTATCTTTTTTGATATCTCTTTCTTGATATATTTCAAATCTTTTATGTTGTTCACCATCTATTTCTATTAATCTTTTTATTTTAGGCCAAGCAAAATCATAAGACCATATTGATATTGGGTATTCTTTTATATATTCTTTATTTTCAAATTCATTATTAATTACTTTTTCAAAAAATATTTCTGGGTATGATTGTTCATTATTCCATCTTGATTTACCTATATTCCAAGCTCTTCCTTCTTCATGAGCAAGTTTCATTGATTCTGAAATTTTTTGTTTATGATTAATAGATAAATGTTTATCTTTAAAATAAGGAACAAAATTTTCAGAATTAATTGCTTTTAATATTAATTCTGCTGATTTTTTAACTCTTTCATCTGTTTCTTTAGTTAATCCTTTATTCCAAGGTTCTTTTTCAAACATTGGGGCAATTCTTGTTTTTTCATGTTTTATTGATATATGATTTTTTATTCCTGATATACTAAATAATTTATTACAATATGGGCAAAATACTTTTTCATAATGTTTATTTAAATGTGATTGTCTTATTTTTTCTTTATGTGCTTCAGAAAGATGTCTTTTTATTTTTTCCATTATAAATAATTTCCTTTATAATTATTTATAATAATAAGATTTTTAACTGTATAGTAATCTGCCTTTCTATTAAATTAATTACAAATCAAAAATTTTAATTATTTGATTATTATTGGCTGTCATGGTAAGTCTCGAACTTACATCTTGAAAATTAACAGTTTTCTGTTTTGCCCATTTAAACTACATGACAACAATTTTCTTTTATCTTATTTAAAAATTACCTAAATTTATTTCTTTTTTAAATGGTGGCATTAAATCAATTAAATATCCATGAATATCAATACAACTATGTATATAAAGATTACTTTCAATTTTTATATAATTTGGAATTCCCCATACAATATGATTATAGGAAGTATCAGATAATTGAAATTCATCTGCAAAAAATTCAAATTCATCTTGAATATCATGCTTACATAATTTTACATATCTTTCTGTATTTAATTGTTTTTTATAACCATTATTTAAAACCCAAATTTGTAATTCATTCTTAGTTACCATTTAAAAATATTCTCCTTTTTCAATTACAATTTTATTTATCTTCAAACTTTTTCAGTAGAATTTTATTATTCAATTTCTGTTTGGTTCTTACTTCATCAACAATCTTTGGATTTCTTCCAAATTTTTTATTATGTTTATTAGGAGTTTTCTTGAATTCATAATTTCTTGGGTCAAAATAATTTATCATTTTATTTTCTTTCCCCCTTTTATTAATTATGTCCTAATTATTAAGTTCATATCTTCCATCAGAACAAATAATGTTTTTTAATGTTTTTTCTAAATCTATTTTATCAAACAAATCTTTGCAAATAATACAATTTTTATGTGCTTTACATTCAGCACTAAATTTAAAAGAACTTCCAAAAACACCTTCTTGTTGTTCGTAAAAAACTTGAAGATTAGAGCAATTATAACATGATGTTTTACTATTAACTATAAACTTTGGAAATTCAAATGTTTTTTTGTAAAATAGTTCAAAATCTTTTTTCATTGTAAAACATTTTCCTTTTTACTTTGTACTTTGTTTAAATTATTTATAATTGAATTAATGTTTATAATATATACAATTTAAAACAAAATGTCAAGTATTATTTTAAGCCTTTCTTTATCCTTCTGTAAAATGATTTATTCTATTAATATAAGTGTCTTCAGGAACAATATTAGGATGTGAATCATTCAAACAATTATAACTTCCTTTACATCTCCAAAGTCCATTTTTATGATCAAAATATATTTCAGTTGAACCACATTTCATACATCTATATTTTGAATATTTTTCACCTTCTGATGGATTATTTAAATCCTTAATTATTGGCATATTTTATATTTCCTTTTCTTTTTATCTATTTCTATTTATTTAATTGTTAATTTAATTTTGGCACTCCTACCTTGATTTGAACAAGGATGTGTCGGGTCAAAGCCGAGCCTTCTACCAATTGAAGTATAGGAGTATGTTTTATTATTATTTATAAATCAATGATTTTTTCTATCAATGAATCATATTTTTCATTCAATAAAGCCATTTCTGTTCTTAAAAACATAATTTCATGAATATGCATCATAATATCAAATATAATTACTTCACTATAATGTTGTTTTTTAGCATATCTTAAATCAGCATATAAATGAGTAATAATATTGTCAAAATAATCTGCTTGTATTTTTGTAAAACTCATGAATTTTCATCTTTCATTTTTAAGTAATTTTTAAGTAAACCTTCAATATTTTCTTTTCCTACTAGATTTGCAGAATGTACTTCAAAATTAAAATTATCTGGATTTATAATATTATTATCCATATCATATTCAACTAACCATTTTGCAAAATCCATACCTGTTTTATCTTCACCTAAATCATGGTCAATAAATATGATATTTGGGCATCCAAATTCCTGTACCATATTTACTGCTTCAGAATAGGTTTTAGCACATTTAATTTCATAATTTAACATAAATTCATAATTAAAAATATATCCTGGATTTCTAATATCATCAAGAAATAAAATATATTCATAATTATTAGGTTTATCTAAAAGATTTTTCATATAAATCCATTCATCATATAAATTATCAAAATTTGGAATCATTATACCTTTCCTTTATATTCAATATGCTTAGTTGGGTCAACTATAAATCCAAATTTATTTTTTTCTCTATCATAATCATTATTGTATTCTGTTTCTGGAACCAACCAATAACTTTCAGTTCCACCATAATTCTTTCTTCCACCAATTTTTGCAAGAGCAAGAACCATTCCTTTTGGAACTCCTTCTTTCCAATCTCCCCAAGCACAAGTAACAATCAAACTATCTTTGTTTACTTTGTAAAAAAGTTTTTCATCTTTTTTGCGACTTTCACCTGGATTTAAAATAGTTAAAAAATATCTTTCATATTCATCTGGATAATAATTCTTAAAAATACCCTTTGCAGTAATATAAGTTTTATCAAAATCTGTAACAATATTTTTTAAAATATCAGAAAGTACAACATAAACTTTACTCCATTCACAATCTTCTTCATACCATCCATCAGAATTTCTCATATAATTAGGAATTAAATTATTATACTTTTTATAAACTTTCAGACCACCATGACTTGGAGTTCCAATCCAAACAATTCCTTTTTCAATAATAGGTTCTTCAGAATCAACTTTACCCCATGGAGAATTTTTCATTTTAAAGCCCTTTTGTTTGAAAGTTTTAATTAAATATTATAAAAAATTAAAACATAGAATTAATAATAATTCCATTTTCTTTTGCTAAATTTTTTCCAACATCAGTAAAATTAATCCAAATATCTCCTTCATCTTCAAAAGTAGTAATCAAATTCTTTTTCTTCAAATCAGTAAGATTTCCATTTTCAATCTTACTATGAAATACATTACCACCAACAAGAGGAGTTCCATTCCAATTAGAAGCATCTTTAGCATATTCTAAAAACAATTCAAAACTTCTTTTTGTCAAGTCTTCCATTTTAAATCTCCTTTGAAAGTGGTTTTTAATTGTTATTCAATCAACAATAGATAATATATACAAAAATAATCCTAATGTCAAGGATTATTTTTAATTTTTCATCTTTTTTATAAAATCTTTTTTAAAATATTTTTAAATTATTATGTATTTTTAGGAATTTTAATGGATAGAAGAGAGAGAATTGAACTCTAAATTTAACAGTTTTGCAGACTGTTTCACGTACTCACCGTGATGCTCTCCTAATTTAGTTTATTATTAAATTTATATGGTGGAGCACTTCGGATTTGAACCGAAAGTTTTTGGTATGCAAAACCAATGCTTTCCCAGTTAAGCTAGTACCCCATTTTTAAATTATTTCAGTTTTAGTTCAGTTTAATTTTGGTACCCAATGTAGGATTTGAACCTACAACTTCTATCTTGTAAAGGTAGCACTCTCCCAGATTTAGTTAATTGGGCATATATTTCATTCATTTTATTCATTTTATTTAAATTTTTAATTTAGGTTTATTTTTGGTGGCTTAGTCCAGAATCGAACTGGAGACCCTCTGTGTTTCAAGCAGATGCTCTTCCTAAAAACTGAGCTACTAAGCCACAAAACCAAATAATCAACTTATATTTATTTATAATTATTCTAATAATCTTTGGTGACCCAGGAAGGAATTGAACCTTCGACCCTTTGATTAAAAGTCAAATGCTCTCCCAATTGAGCTACTGGGCCAAAATTCTTAATTTATTTAATTTATTTAATCTATTATCTATTTTAAAATTTGTACTATAGAACAAGTTAATCCAGTATTTTTGTATTCGCCATTGAATGAAGTAACTGAATTATTCACTAATAGTACAATTTTCTTTTATTTCTTGTTTTCTTGTTTCTTCAACAGATTTTTTTAAATTTATAATTTCTTTTATATTTTGATTTTTATATAATTTATTTAAAAAATTTATAGTATCTTTTATATTTAATTTTGGTGTTGGTTCTATAGGTCTTGACATATCCTTAAATCCTTTTTAATTTTTGGAGGAAGAGGAGGGATTTGAACTCTCAAGTGTTATTAGCACAACTGGGTTCAGGCCAGTCGCCTTACCAATTAGACTACTCTTCCTTTATTTTTGGTTCCCCAAGAAGGAATCGGACCTTCGACTTCCATCTTATAAGGGTGGCGCTCTCACCACTGAGCTACTGGGGAATAATTTTTATTTATATATAATAAATTTTAATTAATTTTCTAATATTTTTTTAATACTATAATTATTTAAATTACTTATTCCTGAATTTTTAAAATAATCAATATTATCAGAATTGCTAAGACTATATAATTTATTCTCTAATTCTTCAGTTATTTTTTTATCTATTTCATATGCAAGTATTTTACTCATTTCTGCATAATCTTCATTTTTAAGTCCATATAATCTCATATTCTAAAATTCCTTTTTGGCGGAAGTAGAAGGATTTGAACCTTCAAAGGTTTTATCCCGACAATGTAGCAGATTGTTGTATTACCGTTATACTATACTTCCAAGTTTATAATTGTTTCTTTATAATTTCTTTATTTCCATTCATCCAACCATCTTGAAAATCAAATTCTTGTTTTACTTTTGTTTCAATTTTTATTGCATATTCTTTAACATTATCCCAATCCATATTATCTATTGCCCAATCTTCTATTTCATAAGCATCTGCCATAAACAATGGAATAGTATCAGTATATAAAGATTCATCAAACGTCATTCCATCATATTGTGCATAATATTTTGCTCTATCATCTGCAATTACTTTTACTGGAATTGCATAAATATTTAAATCTGGCATTTCAACTGTTAGGTATAAGTCTTTAAGAAATTCATCCACTTGTTCTTTTGTAATAACTTCTTGCATTTTTTATTTTCCTTTATAATATCAACATTTTTATACAAAATGTGATAAATAATCATTAGAAGCAAACCAACCATAATTTTTTAAAATACAAATATCTTCTTCTGAGATTTTAGTATTACAAATATCTGAAATACTTTCAGAATAAATTTGGTCATGTTCTGCTGTTTCAATTGTGGCATCCGGAATATATTTTCTAATTAACTCTAATCCTTTAAATAATCCATCAGATAAATTATAAAAATTATAATCTATATCACTATTCATAATTTCTTCAAATCTTTCAAGTTTCATAATTCAGTTTTCCTTTTAAAAATTTGTTTAAAGGTTAATTTTTGGTATTCCTAGAAGGATTTAAACCTTCAACACTTGATTCGTAGTCAAGAATTTTATTCAGTTAAACTATAGGAACATTAAATTTTTGGTACCGGTAAAAGGATTTGAACCTATTAAGTTATGAAACTACGGATTTACAGTCCGTCCTAGCTCTCCAACTCTAGCGCACCGGCATTTATTTTAATCAAGATTAAATTGTTTTTAAAAATTCTTTAGCATTTTTCTCAGCAAGTTCATAAGTATTCCATTTTTGATTTCCATTTACCACAACATCTATATTACCAATTTTTGCATACCAATGTTTTCCACCTGGCCATTTAGAAATTTTTATTTCATAATTATCAGGAAATATACATTTTTCATTAAAAACAGGTTCATCATATTCTATTATATCATCAGATTTCATAAAATAAGAACCAACCTTTTGAATATATATAGTTCCAAATTTTTCTATATTTTTTATTTGTCCTTTTGATACTTTAGACGAAAAATTACATAATTCATAAATATAACTTGTTTCTTTAGCAACTGCTACAGTTTCAATACAATCATTAAGATTATTTTTAAAATGGGTATTTATTTTTGTTCTTATTCTTTCTTCAACTGTTTCTGCATAATCTAAAAAAGCTGAATTATAAATACCTTGAGTATATTCCATATTATATTTTATTAACTGAAGAAAATTACTAATTTTTAAAACATATCCATAATCTAAATTTAAACCATTATAAACATATTTTACTTTAACAAATTCATAATTAGTTAAATTTTTCATTTTAAATTTCCTTAAAAAATTTTTAATAATTTTCTTTCTTTATACTTATAATATACAATTTTAAAATTGACTTGTCAAGGATTATTTTTTAATTAATATTAAATAAATTATTTTTGAACCTTTTGGTATATTATAACTTAAAGTTCTATAATGTGTCTGAAATATTTACAATATCTTTAATATCTTTTAATTTCAATTTACCATTTTACCTTTCTATTAATTTAAACCATTTTTTTATTTTTTCTTTATCAGAACCAAAGTTTTTAATTTTTTTATCAATGATTCTTTTAAATTCAATATTTCTTAAATAATCTATATAACTATCATAAAATTTTATATTTTTAGTACCTTCTATTTCTTTTGAAGTCATAGTTTTTTCAAATTCTTTTATTTCTTCAGGCCAAGGTATTCTATTTGATAATAATGATTTCATTTTATATTTCTTTTTATTTTTATTTTTCAATAATCATTTTATTACGATTTAAAATTATAAGATATTGAAGTCCTTGTATATCTATAGCATCATAACCTAATAAAATTGCTAATACTGAATTATCTTCTTTAATATATTTTATTATATTTTCATATTTAGTTTTTAATAATTTATCATCAGTTTTTAATATTAATAATTTATATTCTTTTTCAAATTCTTTAACTTTATTTAATAATGTTGTTCTTTTAATAATTTTAGCATTTTTTTCAATAGTTAGAGTTATTAAATTTTCTGGTTTTTCATTTGAATATCCTGATGCAATTTCTAAAACTGGAGTACAATATGTTCCGCTTCCAGCTGCACCTGAACCAATATAATAACTTCCGTATTTAAAATTTTTAATTTTTTGTTTAACCCCAGTTCCAGTTAATCCTCTATAATATTTTTTATATCCATTTGGAATTTTATCTACTATTATATAATAATTTCAATTTTATTCCTTCTAACTAAAAATAAATTCTTTTATAATTTCATATTGCCCAGTATTTTTAAGTTTCATAATTATAAAATCAAGCATATTTGGTTGTCTTGGTTTTAAGTGTAAATGCATATCAGTATCTTGAAGAAATTTATCACCTTTATATTCATTACATTTTTTACATGCAGTAACACAATTTTCCCAAGAATCATTTCCACCTTTGCTTTTTGGAATAATATGGTCAAGAGTAATATTCTTTTTATTCAATTTTTCATTGCAATATCCACACGTATAATTATCTCTAATATAAACATTATCTTTAGTAAATGATACTTTTCTCCGGTAAAGTATATTTACAAAATTAATCAATCTTACAACAGATGGAATTTTAAATGAAGACTTAAAACTTCTTATTATATTTTCTGAATATTTAATTACTTCTATTTTTTCTTTTGCAAGAAGGGTAAAAGCTTTTTTATAATCAATAAAATTCAAAAATGTATAATCTGAATTAAGAACTATAACCTGTGTTGACATTTTAAAAATCTCCATTTTTTATTTTTGGTGCAGGTAGAGAGATTTGAACTCTCATAGCTATAAAGCTAACAGATTTTGAGTCTGCACGGTATACCATATTCCACCATACCTGCATATTTTTAAATATACTATAGAACAAGTTAATTCAGTATTTTTTTCACCAAGGTTGAAGTAACTGAATTATTCACTAATAATATATTATTATACTATTAATTTTGGTGCCGCTAAAAGGATTTGAACCTTCACGCAATTAAGCACTGGGTCTAAGCCAGCTGACTATTCCATTCATCTACAGCGGTATTTTTCAATTCATTTTATAACTATTTATTAAAAATTATTCCTTTTTTCAAGTTCTGCATAATATCTACCTTTAACTTGTGCAGCAGTCAACCTAAGATTAAATTTAGAATTTATAAATTTTGTTATTTCAGTCCAAATCATTTTCGGATTTCCTTTTCTTGCTTTATCAATAATCTTAAATTGAATTTCAGTTAAATGTTTATTTTCTGCAAAAGTATTCATTGCTTTATCAAGTTCTGCAAATAATTCAGATTCAGTAATTTCAGTAATTTCAGTAATTGCCATTATAAATAGTTCTCCTTTAAATGATTATATATTTTCATCTATTAATGGTTTACATAACTTTATCCATCCTGCTCTTGCTTTACCACCTTCATTAAAATCATTACTTCCACTGCACCAAATAAGTGCTTCAATATATTGATTTATTTTTTCTTTTAGTATAATATTTTCATTTACAAGTTCATCAAATGTCATTTTTCTTAAAGTACACATTTCTTTTCCTTTTTAAATTTAAATAACAACTTCTTGAGTTCTTGAAACATTTTTAACAAATGAACGTGAATAATGTTCTTCTTCACCTTGACGAATTAAAATTCCACCAAATTGTGGTAATGAATTTCTTCCACCTGCTATCTTCCATGAAAATGGAGTTTTTAATTGCCAACCAGGTGTTACAATACTCATTCCATATCCTCTTGATGTAGAAATTACTGTTTCTACATATCTATGTCTATGACTTCTAATAACAAAATCTGGTGCATTAGTACTCCATCTTCCTGCTTCAAGACAAGATTCACCATATTCTGCCATTGGTGCAGATGTTTCATAATGTGTTCTTCCAGTAGTTCCAATATGATGAAGAATATGTGCAAGAGCACCATTTTTTCCACCAATTCTTAACCACAATTCATTTCGAGCATAATTACCTATTTCATCTGGTATAGCACCAAGTGCTTTTGCAAGTAATTCCTCATTTTCCCCACTAGGTCCAGTATGTGCTTCTGTTCCTCTAGTCATATACAATCCAGCAACATTTGGTTGAGCAAGAATTGGTTGAAGAATTTCCATTGCTATTTTACTTTGATCACTCATATTTTGTGATATTTGAGTAGTAGAACCATGATGTCTACCATCAGTTGTATCACCATTTATAACGATAACATATTTTTCATTTTTTGTTACTCTAGGAACCCAATCATTCCAAAATTCATTCCACCAAACCCAAACTTTACTTTGAAGTACTGATTGACTTACTTGATTTCCACCATCTATTAAAAGTGTCTTATCTGGAAATAATCCAAATTGACAACCTGCATGAATATCACTAATTATAATTGCTTGACGTATTGCATTTGTAACTTCTGTAACATTTGTAATATCAGTAATAATTGCATCTTTAAATCTATTTTTATTAATTTGCATTATTTTAGATTTCTCCTTTAATTTTTGGTAGCTCTAACCAGGATCGAACTGGTAATCTTCTGATTGAAGGTCAGGTGATTTGTGCCAATTAATCTATAGAGCCACATATTTTTATATTTATTTATAAATTATTTTTGAATTATATATAATATCAATATCTACAGAATATCCAGCTTGTGGATTAAAAATTCTTACCACATTTTTATCTTTATCAAAAATTTTTATTTTTCCACCAATAGATTCATATTCCCATAAACCATCTTCAGGAATATTTAAAGTATAATTATTTGGTTCATAATTACTTGAAGTCATATGGATATATAAATTCACAGGAAACTTTACTACAACTGGTTTAGGTTCTTTTACTGTTTTTTTCCAGAAACACATTTTAAATCTCCTTGAATAAAATTGTTTTAGTTAAACTTCTTATAAACTTCAATTTGAATCAATATTTTATAATATACAACATTAAAACTTAATTGTCAAGGATTGTTTTAGTTTGTTTCAGTTTCAACAATTTCTAATTCTAAAGTTTGATATCTTTTATTAGATGTTCTTTTTTCAAAAAAATTACATGAATCTGAAAAATACATATCAGAAAAATATATATATTCACAATTTTCAAAATATAAATTTTTTCTGCAAGTACATCTGTTTTTTATATATTCATCTTTGTAACTATATTTACAGTATAAACAAATATTTTTGTTTCCTTGTATATATTTTGTTCTTCTGATTTCTTTCCAGTTATTATTTTTTATTCTTGAATTATAAACATCATCCCAAGCATTGGGAATATTAACTGGAGATCTTTTAAGTCTTGGAACAAATCCTTGGTCTAAAGAATCAAACCATTTTCTTCTTTCCTTAGTAGTTTTTGGTTTTCTAAACATTTTTAAATTTAATCCTTTCTTTTTATTGATTAGGTATAATTACAAGAAAGGATTTTGTAAGTATTTCATTTTAACTCCTTTTTAACTTATTATTATTCTTATTAATTTAACTTTTAATATCATATGTCCAAACAAAAATATGATATATTAAATTTTCTTCTGGTTGAAAAGAATCAATATATTTTAAAGGTGATAATTCATCTGTTTGAGTTTCAACACCAGTAGGAAATGTTTCAAAATTTACCCAAACAAAATTTTCAGAATCTTTATCTACCATAATCCAAATATATGGTTTATTACATTGCATCTTAATTCCAAGAATTTTGTAATTTTTTGATAATTTAAGTGACCAAGAACCATAATATTTTACTGGATACTTGTAAATAATCATTTTAAATCTCCTTTGTTTATTTCTATTGCATCTGGTCCATATATTTTATGTAATAGATATCGTCTCCAGCATGGTGTACAATCATATGAACAAGAACTGTTTTCAAATTTCGGCGGACATACATTAGAAATTTCAAGATGATTACACATCTTATCAAGAATATTCGACATTATTCTATCTACTTCCATTTTTCATCTACCACCTTTAATTTATTATTGTTTAGTTGCTAATACATATACACCTTTACCAGATTCATAAACAGTAAGTTTACCATCTTTGATACTTTTTAATCTAATAAATTTTGATTGTGCATTATCAAATGATTTTGAAAATGCAAAATCTCCACATATTGTATGTTTATACCCATGTTTGAATGCATATTCCTTAAAAATCTTACAACCTTCATGATAAGTAAAATTTTCCATTTTTAAATCCTTTTATTAATTTTAATATCATTATTTTTACAATAGATAATATACAACATTTAAAACTAAATGTCAAGAAATATTTATGTTTTACAAAAATAATAAACTAAAAGATAAGTTAAAATAATTCCAATGATAAAAAAAGTAACACTGAAATAAACTTTTATTTATAAAAATTATTGTTAAAGTACTACCTAAAAATATATTCTTTAAAGCATTCATATTTACACCTTTAAATAAACCTATTAAAATATTCTTGAGCAGTAAATGTAATTTCTGAAATCAATGGTTTTGTATTATTTTTAGATACACTTACATAAAAATTAGTACCATTTTTACATAGAACTTTAGTAGTATATCTTTCATCAGTTTCTTTTACTTCAACTGGAACAATTGACTGATCTGAAGGAAATGCAAGTTTTAAACTTTCAAGAATGATACCTTCATTCTTTTCTATTTCTTCATCAATATCAATAAATCTCTTCTTTTTCTTTTCTGTATATTTACTTTTCATTTTATTCCTTTGGTCTCCTTTTTAAATGTTTAATTTTTATCAATTAATATTATAAGTTAAATCTGGAAATTCTTCTAAATATTGATATGCAAAATAAGCACCTTCTATTAGGTTCCAGAGAGTATTTGAATTCATATCTAAATCACCATTAATATCTTCAAAATCTTCAAATTCAAGAGAGATACATAATTCATATTACCAGTCTTTATACATTCTAATTTCATTTCAATTTTTTTGTATTCTGGATAATATTCACGAATCATTTCTTTTGTTTTTCTTAAATAATCATAATTCCTATAAAATTTTTTTGACATTTTAGATACTCTTTATTATATACCCATCATAAATATAACTTTCTCTATGTTCTTTACATAAGTAAGCTCGTTTAAAAAATCCTTTTGTTCCTTTTTCAGTTACAGTAACAAATTTAACATCATCATCATAATTATCATGTTCACCATCTCTGCAATCAGAACATATTTTAATTGCCATTTTAAATCCTTTTTAAAGTTGTTTAGGTTAAATTGGTTTTAATCAGTTTCAACTTACAATAGATAATATATAAAAAAATATTCCTCTTGTCAAGGAATATTTTTGATTTTTTCATACTTTTCATACTTTTTTCAATATTTTTATGAAAAATTCAAAATACAATATAAAGGAACAGTACTATATTCATATTCTTCTGTAAGAATGTCGTTCATATTATCCAAATCCTGCATAATTTCGTTATTGGAATTTGTTATAATCAGTTTAGATTTCATTCCTTCAAGTTTTTTCTGAATTTCTTCTGGGTCTATATCATTTGTACCTTTATAAACTCTTGACATAACAATTGGTCCTTGTTGACTCATCCCAAGAAATTGTATCATTACAAATCTTTCATCACCTTCTTTATATTCTTCTTTATCTTCACAAAATGAAACTCTTTGAAGATGAATTTTATTTACATTTGTTGGTATTATAATATTTGAATCTGGTGTTACTATGTTATTGGTATTATTAGTATCTTCTACAATTTTTTCCGTTCTTCCTGCACCTTTAATTTTTATTGCCATAATTTATTTTCTCCTGTAATTGTTTAATTGCTTTTAAATAATCAATACTTTCATTCAAATCTTTTTCATTTAAATAATATGCAATATCTATAATTTTTAAAATTGCTTTTTCTGATTTTGATTTTTTATTAAATATTTTAAACATAATTTATTCACCCTTTATAATAACTGAACTATAAAACTTTCTATTAGAAAATTCCCAGTCTCTTCTTGTTGGATTCCAATCTTTTACATTTGTAATAAATCCAACTACCCTAGTAAAATATGTTAAATTATTTGAACCACAAATTGGACATTCTTTAGTTTCGTTAGAACCTATAAATGAATGACCAGAACTACACTGGATGTAAATATAATTGAGTGCCCAGTAGATAGTTTTAGTTTTTAAAGCTAATTCAAATAATTTTTTCATTTGAAGTTCTGATATTTTTTCTGATTCATCAATATTTATATGAAGTATTGAACCACCTGATGTTTGAGTATCAAATTTTCCTTGAATCTTAAATCTATCTGATATACTTATATTATTTTGAATTAATGGAACATATTGATTAGAATAAAGTTTATATTCTGTATTTTTACCAAGAACTTTGTCTACTTCTGCTAATCTTATTGCAACAGATTCACCTGGAATTTGTTCAAGATTATATTTTGAAGTTCCAAGTTTATTCCATTCAGATATATTTTTATTTATAACTTTAAGAACATCAAGAGCAAATGAATAATTTGTAATATTTTTAGCTTTATCTTCTATATTATTTAACTTATTATAATATTGTTGAAGTTCATAAACTCCTATTATTCCTATTGTAGAATATTGTTTATCAAGATTCATCCAATTATATGTATAAAGTGGAAGTACTCCTATTTCAATATGATATTTTATTATTTTTCTATGTGCATCAAGAATTTTTTTACAATAATTAATTCTATCTTGTAATGCATGTATAAATTCATTTTGATTCAAAACTTCATTCTCTGTATAATCTTTAATAAGTCTTGGAAGATTTATACCACAAACTCGGTGAGAACCTATACTTACTCCAGAAACACCAAATGAATTTTGATAATCGGTAAAAGTTTTTATATTATTTTGGAGTCTACAACAACTAGACAAACTTGTTGGATCTCCAGTATATATATTTCCTAATGCTTTTTCTGAATTTACTTTACATACCCAGTCTACAAAATCTTCATCTATAAATTTATCATCTTTTACTGAACATGCTAAAGTAATTATAGGAAAAGTAAATATTCCTTCTTTCATATTCATTTCTGAAAAATATTCAAAAAATCTTTTACTAAATTCATAAACCGAATTTATATTTACTTTTGTAAAATCTGGATAAACTTTATCTTTAAATAATGATTCCAGAAATCCTTTATCCATAATTGAAACATTTGTAAATGGCGACTCCCCCGTTCTAAACTCGAAATTGCAAGAATAAATAAAATTTTGAAAATTATTTTTTATAATATTATTTAATTCTTTATTATTAATATAATCTTCTCCAAATTCTTTTCTATTAAACCAATCCCAGTATACAAATAAATCTGGTAATGAAATTGCTCCAGCTAATTGATTACTCATATATGCTATTGATTGAATTACAAGATGTATGAAAGAAGTAAGTCTTTTTGGTGGTCCAATTTTTATATTACCATCTATAAATTTCATTCCTTCATAAACAAGTAATTCTAATGATTGTGCCCAACAATATGGTTTTTCTACTGATGCAAGATCATTAATAAAAAGTTCACCGTTTATTACTTTTTCAATAGCAATATTAGCAGTTTCTATTGAAGTCTCTTCAGTATTTCTATTTTGAAGTTCATTCTTTTTTATGTATTTCCAAATTAAATATAATCCATTAAGACGTAAATTAGCTTTATTATTTTGTACAGTATATTGAGATACTGTTTTTGATTTAAAATTTGCATTTTGGTCTACTGTTATATCAGCAATTTTTGAAGCAGATTTTGAAAAGAATTTTTTTGAAAATTCATTTAAGTCTCTTGCTTTATTAGAAATTCCTTGGATATTGAGTATTTCTTCTGGATATTTTTTTTGGAGTTCTTCTATTTTATTTACAAAATGAGAATCATAAGATGTATATAATACTAATCTTTTTGTCCTTTGTATTTTTTCTTCTATTATTTCCGTTGTTTCTTTTACCACAATTCCCTTTCTTTAATTATTTTTTATATTATTATTTATTTCAAAATTTATTTTAGATAATGTTTTTTCTGTTACTTTATAAAAATTTATTTTTTTATTTTCTCCAAAATTAATTTTAGATATCATTTGTAAATCATCTATAGAATTTTCAAAAATATTTATTATAGCAGAAGAACATTCTTTTATTTTATCTGCTAATACTGAATATATAGAAAATTTAGAACCAATATTTATAATATTAATATTATCTTTAGCATATATTGAATCTATTAATATTTTTTCTTTTAATTTAAATCCTAAAAATCCTGTTTTAAATTTTACATTGTAAATTACATTAGATATTGTTTTGATATCTAAATAATCACATATATTATTTAATGAAAATGTTATATTATTGTTTGTAGGATATATAAATTTTATATATTCATCTAATTTTTTATTATATATAATCTTATTGTAGTAATTATAAGGATATATTTTATTTTTATATTCTTCTATTAATTTAGCAGTTTCTATATTAATATTTAAATGTTTTGTAATTTCAAATAATTCTCTTCCTCTAAATTTTTCCCATATACTTTTATCTAAAAAAAATCCATATTTATCAAAAGATTTTTTATATGCTAAATATAATGCATTATTAGTAAAATATAAAGTATCATTAAATCCAAATACATTAAATATAACTTTCATATTATTCTCCTTTATATCATCCACATATATTCTAAATCATTCTGTACATTCCACAAATATTTAGAATAGAAATTAAAATCTTTGCGAAGAAGATTAGATTTATGTGAATCATGAAAATCTTTATTACCAAGCCATAGAGGATATGAAAATTTAGTAGGTAAATCATAATACTGCATATTATTTTTATATCCTCTATTAATCCATTCTGTTAAAATAACATTAAAATATTCTTTAAGAGCAAAAGAATATCCTTTCCACATTTTTACAATAGGATGATTTTCCCATGCAACTTTTCCATTAGAATTAAGTTTAGATGTTCTTTCAATAATCCTTAATATCTGAAATGCTTCAACTCTTTGTTTACCAAGACGGCGATAATCTAAACATTTAGCTGTTTGCTTAAAATCTGAATACGGCAAGAAAGTTTGCATTTTTACTCCGATTTTAAAGTTTTATTTTCAATGTTTAAATATAACTTAATTGTATTCTAAAGTCAATCTTTTTATTTTTTATTCCATAAGTTTTTTAAACTTTTCAATTATTTCTTTTTCATCGACTTTAGTAACACAATCTGGAAAATCACCAAATCTTGCATATTCACAATATCCCATACTTAATTCATCTTGGTGATAATAACATGGATATAAAATACATTTACAATTTTTTGGTTGTACATATTCATATCTATCAAATGTATTTATTCTTACATCACCAGTAAATGCTGTATAAATTCCAAGAACTGGTTTATCTAATGCACCACCAATATGAATAAGTGCTGAATCAATACCTATTACTGCATCAGATTTTGATATTATTGATATTGTATATTTAAGACCTTTAGCAATTTTTGAAAGATTGTATGTATGAATTCTTTTTTCTTCTGGAAGTTTTAAAATTATATCATTATTATATAAATCATAAAAATCTGGAGTATCTATAAATACTACATCATATCCAAGATCAATAAGATTTTCTGTTATATATACCCATTTTTCGGATTGAATCATTCTATTAGATGTACTTGCTCTTACTTGACATACAACAAAAGATCTTTTAGGAAGTCTTTTATTTACTTCATCAAGAATCCATTTTTTTGGTTGAAGTTCTGTTTTATATTTTTTAAAATCAATATCTATTCCAGCATATTCACTAAAAATTTTATATGCATTTTTTTTATGAGATTCCATATTTTTTGTTATAACAAAATTTGAATATAAATGATAATCAGAATTTGTTATAACTTCTTTTTTTATAAACAATGTAGATTCATAAATTGTATCAATAAGTCCTTTTGGATAACAAGAAATTAAATCACGAATTGTTTTTGATGCTGCATAAATTATTTTACATGTAGGATATTGTTCTTTTATATATTTTATTGTTGGTTGCATAAAAAGAGTATCACCAATTGATGTAGCCATTACAAAAAGTGTTTTATTATCAAGATTTTGTCCTTGATATGGTTTATAAAAATCTTTAAAATTTTGTTCATATTTTTCAAAAACATGAGTTTTATTATCTCTTACAAGAAAATTATAAACAGAATAAAAAAGGTTAAATTGCATTACATAAACTTCATCTTTTAAAAGATCATAAATTTGATTATCTAAATTTATATTAAAATTTTCTGTAACTTTTACAACTACCATTGGAGGAATTGTAGATTGCATTTCTTTTGTATCATTTAAAAAACGTAAATCATCCATAGAAATTCCAAAACTGGTAAGATCATTTATCTGTGGCTGCGGATTTATCTGCATAGTTATTTCTTTCTTCTCCTTTATTTTATATTTTTAATTAATTGTCTTTAGTCTTTATTCCTATTTATAAATTAAATGGAAATTTTTTCTTCTTCACCATTCTGGAAGTCATGAATATTTTGTGTAACAGTTTTAATAACCTCGATCCACTCGATTCCATATTCCTTTATGATATCATAAAAATCTTTAACATTATGGTCTTGTAAACCTACTATCAATTCTCCATCTTTTTTATACTCAATAAGAATATGTTTCATTTCGTGAAGCATTAAGATATATTTTGTTTCTTCAGTAAGTACATCCCAAAGTTCTCCTGAAACTTCAATTATAATATCAGTATCATTAAAAAATTTAATAAGTTTTGATGCTTTTATGCATCTCCCTGCACAAGTTGGTGTAATATTTGGATAAACTTTTATATATTCAATATTAATATTATCAATATCTCCAGAAAGTTTAACTTTATCTTTAATGTATACTGCATCTGCTATTTCTTTAACAGTAGGATCTATTACATAATTCTTTTTCCCAATTTGCTTTTCTATCATTTTTATTTTCTCCTTTATTTTATTTTTATTTATATAATTTCATAATCTTTAATATAACCATCAGAATATAAATCATAAAATACATCTAAAAAATAATTATTTACAATATTTCTAAATTCTAAATTTACTGAACGAATGCCATCAGAATAATTATAAAAATTATTATTTCCATTCATTAAGTAAATTTTATCATAAGTATATCCTAAATTTTTTGTAAAATCATATAATATTTTTGCTGTAGTTTCTAATACATCTTTTTCTATTTTAATTTCATTTATAACAGATGCAGCATAGCAATAACAAATAGGATCAAATATTGTCCTATCACATATAACAATATCATATTTTTTAGAATATTCAAGTTCTTTTTTTACCTGGTCACATACTAACCAATATTGTGATAATGAAATTGTATTTTCATTTATTGGATAAGGACAATCTATAGCATTTTCTTGAACAATACCTACTTTTTTATCTTTATTTTTATATTTTAATTCTTTAGCTATTTCAAAAACTTTAGTTGTTTTACCTGTTCCCTGAACTCCACAAATAGCTACTTTCATAATATTCCCCATTTTTTATCTTTTTTCTTATCTTTACTTATTTTTTCTTCAAGTTCTTTATCAACAGTTTCTTTTTCTTTTTTTATTCTCCATCTTTCTTTTTGTGTTTCTGCAATTTTTTTATTTCTTGCATCTATTTCTTCCTTACTCAATGGACATTTTGGTTTTGTATCTGGTGGAGTAATTAATGTATTTATACTTTTATTATCAATAGGAATTTTATTTAAAATCCAATCCATATCCATTTTTTTACCTATTTCAATAAATTCCATTTCTTTTTTATAATAATTTTTACCAAGTATATCTTTTTCATACATATTACTTGGTAAAGTCATACCATACAATGTTTTTATTCTACTTATCCTATTCATTTCTTCATAAGATAAATCAAATGTTTCTGGTAAATTTTTTAATGAAATTTTTGTTATATTTATATTTCTAATTCCAAATTTTCTTCCACCTTGAATTAAAATATTATAATATGGGTATCTTTCTAAAAAACTTTTATCTTTAATTGTTTCATGAAGTTCTTTTGGAACTGGACAAATTGAATCTAGGATATATTCAAAATCAAAAAATCTTTTTCCTGTTTCTTTATATGTAAGCAAATCCATAAAAAATATGAATTTATAAAATTTTGCAAGATACATTTTTCCTGGATAATTGTATAAGAACATCATGCAACACTCATTATATTTACGACGTACCATAGTTTTATTTCTCCTTTATAACTATTTATACTTCTATATTATACATCTATTATTGTATAAAATTTAAATCCGCTTTCAATATTAGAAAGAACTGTACATTTAGTATTTTTAAACATAAAAGTTTTAAATATATGCCAATGTCCAAAAAACCAAGATTCTGGTTTATATTTTTTAAGAATATAAGAAAGTTTTTTCTGATTAATATCTTCAAACATTTCTTTATAATGTCCTATAAAATTAGAAACAAATTCTTCAGGACAAGTATGAGTAATCATTATATCAATTTTAATATCTGGAAGGTTATATAGATCTTTTTCTGAAATATTTTCTTCTGGAAACCAATTTATTCCAGCAGTTCTCCATCCTCTATCAATAGAATTTGCACCACCAAAAAACATTATATTTTTTTCATTTACAGTTATATATTTTCCTCTTGGAACATAAAATATATTATTAGAAATTTCAGTAATATCATTAAATTTAGAAAGTAAATCATGTCGTTCATGATTACCGCAACACCAATAAAGTTTTATTCCTTCTGGAAGTTTTATATCATTAAAATTATATTTTGAACCAGGCCAGTACCCAAAATCTCCGCATGAAATTATAATATCTATTTTTTGGGTTTTAATTATTGTTTTTAACCAATAATTAAAAATTTTAAATTCACCATGAATATCACCTACTATCATTACTTTCATTTTAAATTTCCTTTTAAATTAATTAGTTAAAGTTTAATTGTTAATTTCCTTTTATAATATACAAAATTTAAAATGAAATGTCAAGATTTATTATTTCAAATTATTTTTAAGTTCATTTAAATTTTCTTTAAATTTTAGTTTCTTTTCTTGTATTTCTTTTCTTTTCAGATTTTCAAGAGTTTTAACTTCATTAATACCCCAAGCAATAGTAGGAACTAAATCTTTCTTAAAATATTTTTTTGCTCTTTCTATCATTTTTTCAATATCTGGTATAATACTTATTGGTGGTAAAAAATTATCACGTTCAGAACTTGTAATTGCTCTTTCATAAGCAATTTCTAATCCACGTTCTTTATCAAATTGTTCTAATTTAGAATTACACTTAGAATATCCAATAAATACCTTTGATTCATCAATTGATTTATCAACAAGTGCTACAACAATACCAACTTTTTGTCTCTTATGATTTCTTACATAAGAATAAATACTATTCATCATTTTACAAATCTCCTTTTTTAAAGTTTTAAAATTTTATCCAAATATAGAATATTCTAATTCAGTACCAAGTTTATTAATAAATTTCCAAAGTGGTTTCCAACCAAAATATGTTTTACTTTTAGAAAAATAAGGTAATAATGGTATAAGAACTATAAAATATAATAATACAAAATCACCTATAATTACAAGTATAAATAATTTAAATAAAAAACTTAATATTGAATATATTTTATTTAACCACCAAGTAATATAATACATTTTTTATCCTTTATATTAATATTTCTTTTTGTTTCAATTTGTATTAAAATAAGATTCTGATGTAACATAATATATATATAATTTTTAATTTCATGTTTACAATTTTTAGATAATCTATTATGATCTTTGCATCTTTGATAAACTAAACATGAATGACATGAATTAGTTTCTGCTTGAATTATATTTATAGATGTTTCTATTAATTTTTCTATAAATTTAGCTTTCTTTTTAAATATTCTTACTTGTTCTTTAAGATTTATATTTTCTTCTTGTAAAGTTTCAATTTGTATATTATTATTTAATATTTGTATCACATTTTCCTTTTTAAAATACAATTAATTACATTCTGAAATATCAATATAATATTCTTTGCCTGGTTGAAAAATATCATTTTTATAAACACCAATTTTTAAAGAACCAGATGGTGTCCATTTAAAGAAATTTTCATTTTCTTTACTTCCACAAGTTACTGCTGTGAATTCTGCTTGATATACATATTCTAATGGACTTTGTACTGCTAAAGTTTTAGTTACTGAATTACAACGAAATTTACATCTTGTCATTTTTAATATCTCCTTTAATTTTTAAAATCTTAAATTTAATCTCTACAAATAATTTCAAGAATACAACTACTTAATATAATAGACCCAAATATTAATTTAAACATAATATCATAATTAAAAAACAAACTTATTCCAGTAAAAGAAACTAATATAATCATTATTATGTTTATAATTTTATTTGTTTCGGTAGTATTTTTTATTTTTGGAATATTAAATTCATCAAAAATAAGTCTTTTTGGTTTTAATTTTTTACTACAACTCGGACATATAATAATAAACTTATTTTCAGATTCTAATTCTAAGTTATAATTACATTTTTTGCACTTATATTTTAATATCAATTTTAATATTCCTTATATTAATAAGTTACTTTTTTATAATTTAATATATTCTTTAATAACATAATATATTAAATATATCCAAATTCCATTTAATTTATATTTCCTTTATTTAATCAACATAATTTATATTCATTAATTTCCATCCAGATTCAAATTTTTTAAATCTAAATGTTTTTGTAATTGTCTTAATTTCCCCAACTTCAAGTTTAGGAATTGTATCTGTTTTATCAATATCAAGATTTAATATAGCCCAAAATCTTGTACACATTTCATTTACTATTTCTAAATATTTTAGACTTGTATCTAAATATTGTTTATATGCTTCAAGACTACTTAAATCTTCTTTATATGGATTATTTTTAAATATTGTTAAAATATCAGTTGAACTATTTTCAATCAATAAATTATATTTTACATCTGCATAATAATATCCTTCTTTTTCATTAAAATGACCATCTATTTTTTCTAATGATTTTACAGAATAAAATGGAACACACTTGAAAAATTCAGATGATTCTTTTATATAATTATTTAATGCTTCAGTAACTTGTTTATTTACAGTTCTATTACTTGGTTTATCAGTACCACAAGATGTAAATACAAACATTGTAAAAATACTAATAATTCCTATCAAAAAATATTTTAGTTTCATTTTATTTTCTTCTTTCTTTTTAATTTGTTTAATTTAAATTTAATCCAATTATAAAAAATTTCAAAATATTCTAAAAATAAACCAAGTAAAAAACAAAAAATGCCAAAAAGAAATATACTAACTACTGATATAAAAGGTACAGATAAAATTACAAGAAATGTTATAATTGGTATCAATGCAGGTAAAAAACAAAGAAACCATGAAAATGTAACTAATCCAAGAATTTTTGCAACTACAAAAATAATTGTCAAGATATACAAAAAGTTCATTTTAATCTCCTTGTGCCAATTTAAATTGTTGTAACCATGATTCACAGAAAATATCCTCCAATTCTAAAATTTTATCATATGGAACTTTATATATTCCTTCAAAATTTCTTGGACAAATTAATAAAAATTCTAGTTCTAAAATTATATTACAAAAAGGTAAAGAATATAAATTATATTCATATAAATAAAGTCCTGTTGTACATCCATAATTTAATAATTCAGTTTCTATATTATTTCTGCTATAATGTTTTAATTTAGTAATTTTAAAACCAATATAATTTTCAAACATTTTTAATTCATCTGGTTTATCTACTAAATCATTTAAATATTCCTTTAAGATATTATCAAATTTTTCTTTAAAGTTCATTTCCTTTTTCCTTTTTATGTTTTCTACTTTTTGATTCTGTACTTTTATAATTATATAAAGGTCTAATTACTTCAATTATTTCTACTGAATCACCTATTGCATTTATTATTTCATCTTTTCCTTTATATGCCATTGGAGATTCATCAAGAGTATTTGAACCTATACAAGAACTCCAAATACCATCCATTTGTAGTTCAAATTCTTCTACAGTAAAATGTTCCTTTGCTTTACTTCTTGAATAAATTCTTCCTGCTCCATGTGGTCCAGAATAGTTCCAATCTATATTTCCTTTTCCAATACCTATAATTGAACCATCTTTCATATTTAAAGGAATAATCAATTTTTCATTTTTTTGAGCAGAAATAGCACCTTTACGAATTATCATATTGTTTATATCAATATAATTATGAACAGATTCAATAGTTTCATGAAGTAAATCTTCTAATCCAAAATAACTTAAAAGTTTGTGAACTATTGAAAATCTATTAATACTTGCAAAATATTCCATTACTTTCATATCATCAATATAATTTTTTGCAAGTTCTCCTTCAAGATATGCAAGTGATTTAGGTATAGAAATACATTGGTCTTCACAATATTCTACTGCTTTTTTCTGATGATAATTAGCAATCTGAAGTCCAGGATTTCTTGAACCAGTATGAACAACTATCCAGATATTATCTTTAGAATCAATGTTCAACTCTGCGAAGTGATTTCCTCCTCCGAGTGTACCAATAGCTTTAAGAGCAGTATCATATTCAAGACTTTCAATTTTATCAGAAATTCTTTTCATTTCCCTACCAAGATATTCATCTTTTTTAATATTATGAGTTGAATTAATACTAAATCCAGAAGGAATATTATTTCTAATAAATTCATCAAATGATTTGAATTTAGAATCAATATTAGTAATCTTACCAATATTTACTGCAAGCATTCCACAATTAATATCCACTCCGATTAAATTTGGAACAATTTTATCATCATTCATTTTTGCAGTAAACCCAATACAGCATCCAGCACCTGCATGGATATCAGGCATAAATCTAATTTTAGATTTTTCAAATGCTGGATGATTTAAAATTTCCATAATCTGAGATTGTGCAGATTCTTCTACAAAATCTGTAAAAACTTTTGCTGAATTATATTTATCTTTAAATTCAATCATTTTGATTTCCTTTTTAAAATTTTATTCTAATATACATTTACCACCATAATTTACCATTATTGTATTTGAAGGAAATATTTTATAATAATCAATATCAGAAAACTTTATATTTTTAGTTCCATTTTCTGTTCTAATATTCCATTGTTTTTCTGCTTCTTCTTTAGAAACTATTTCAGTAACATCAATCCAAACATTATCAAAACCATCATAAAGTCTAACTACAAATAATTGTTTTACTTCATATTCTTCACTAAGTTTTGATTTGCATTGATTTTCCATGAATTAAGTCTCCTTAAAAATTAAGAATTTATAAATTTTCATTTAATTGTATCTATAATATATACAATTAAAAATGATTTGTCAAGGATTATTTTTGTGGTTCATCAAGAATTTTATATAATTCTCTAGTTAATTGGATATCATATAAACTATCATGAAGTTTATTTTCATCAACATTTATTCCCATGAGTTTACAAACAGTCTTAAGTTTCATATTTGGAATTTCTGGTCTAATATCCATAGTATTAAGAACAAATTTTTGCATAACATCAATAGGTGGATTCCAAAAATATGAACCAAAATAAGAATCATTATTTCTTTCAAAAAATGATCTCATAAAATCATAATCATAATTTGCTTTATATCCTATAAAAAACATTTTGTCTTTAGAATTGAATTTATCAACACATCTATTGAATATACTTATTATTCTATCATAAACTATTTCTGGTTCAGGATAATTCTTTATATCTTCAATTTTAAGACTATTTACTTTCATTGCTTCATCTTGGTAAATATCCAGATTTTTATAATTGAATGGCCTAACATTAGAACTAAATGAAAATGTTTTTCCTGTTTTTGGATTTTCAAGTATGAATGAAATTTGAACTGTTTCATGAATTTTACAATCAGTACCAGTTGCTTCTAAATCAAGATAACATAATTTCACTCTTATTCTCCTTTATTTTCTATTAAAAAAACTGTGTTAATAAGAATATTTTTAAAATTATCAGAATAACCTAACTTTTTTTGATTATATTCAATTGATTTAAATATATTTCCATTTGGATTTCTTTTACTTGCTGAAATCCAATCGCAAAGCATTTCTATAATATCAACAAGGTTCATTCCGTTAATACCATTTTTAAAATATTCAGGATGATGTCTATTATTTTTGTTATGATGTTCAACCGCAAATTTCATTTTATTTAATATATTTTTATATTCAGTAGAACCATATTCTGCATTTTTTAATTTTGGAATAAATTCATCAAATTTAGATTTTTCTGGTTCAATAAGTTTACTTGCATCATGGTAATAAGCATTATGAATAAGTTTCGTAGTTATTTTTCTAACATTAGCTTTGACTTCTTCTATATGTTCAAGAGTTGATTCTTTAGAATCAAATTTAGACTCATTTTTATTACCTATCGAATCGGTTGTCGTATTCATAATTTTCTCCTTGACAATAATCATTTTCAGTGAATTCTTCTTTATCTGGATTATTTAAATCACAATACCAGTAAAATATATCTTGTTCAAAAGTATATTTTTTACACTCTGAACATTTTTTACCTTTCATAAATTCATATTTACTTTCAAATTTTTGACATGTTTCATTACAAGATATATTTTTTTCTTTCTTTTTTAAATTACAATACCAACCCACAAAAAGATAAATATAATTCTTACAGTTTAAACAGATTTTTTTACAATGTTCTAGACTATTTAAATTATCCAAATTATACCTCTGTTTCTTCTATGTTTATATCATTAAAAAATAATGGTAATTTTACTTTAAATTCATTTAATACTTTTTTCATAATATATCTCATATCAGGATGTGCAGATTTAGAAACTCTTAGTTTCATAATATGACGCCATTCTCTGATATTTGCTTTTATTGCAATTTCTGTTTTAACCCAATGTGGTAAACAACCTCTTGCATCTTGTGGATTCATTCCTAAAGTTATTAATCTTTGATATGTATCTTCTGCAAATCTTAATGTTTCAAAATAATGATTTTCTGTTAAAGTATATTTTAAATTATTATGAATTGCAGTCTGTTCATAATTTCCTTCTAATATATTAGTTATCCAATGTGGAATTACAAAAGTTACCCCACCTTTATAATTACAATACCTTGTACTTTCTTGGGCAAAACTACAAATCCTATGACGAACCATTTCATGAGTAACTCCACGGTCAACCACAAATTTTACAACAATATCAGAAAATTCAAGCATTGCTCCATGATTTTTATTCAAAAGATTCTTTATAAGTTTTTCTGCTGAACCTTCACATATTTTATCTTCTGATTTATAACATGTTCGTGCTACTAATTCAATAAGTTTATCTGCATTTTTATCAATATTTAAAATTTCAAAACTTGGTTTTACTAAAATCATTTTTTATTTCTCCTTTATATTGTTCTTCTGGAATAGTAATTATTATAGGTTTCATTTTATATTCAAGAATATATTTACATTCTAAAAGTTTATTTATTTGTTTTTCTAAGTTTCTCAAATGTTCATACGGTGTATGTTTAATATGTAATTCCTCATAAAGTTTTGTTTGTAAATAAATTATTCCTTCATCTATATCATTCATATCAAATTCCTTTATATTTTTCTGTTAATATACAACATTGAATTCAAAATGTCAAGGATTATTTTAAAAAATATACAAATTTAATAAATAACTATATAAATTATATAAATGATAATACATAATGAAAGGAATTTTATAAAATGATTTACGAAGAAGATGAAAAATTATCTAAAAACTTTAGTCTTGATGAATTTAGTGTTTCAAGAGATTTTCCAGAAATAGCTAAAAAAATAGTAATAACAAAATATTTAAAACAAAATATAACAAATTTAGTTATTAATGTTCTTCAACCAATAAGAACAGAAATAAATGAAAGAATAGAAGTAATTTCAGGAATCAGAAATAAAGCACTTAATAAAGCAATACATGGAAGTAATACATCAGACCATATGGAAGGTTCTGCATCTGATATAATTTCTGAATCAATACTTAAAAATCCTAAAGAAATTGCATATAAAATTTGGAATATGAATCTTCCTATTCGACAAATCATATATTATCCAAATGATAATTTTATACACTTATCAATAAATATAGATTCAAAACCATTTAAGCATGAACTTCTAAAATCTGATAATGGTAAAACATATATAAAGGAAGGATAAGTTATAATAAAATGAACCAAATTTCAAACAACCAAATTCTTAATACAAATATTACTAATAATTTTAGTATTTCATTTGTTAAACATCCAACATTAAATTATAATGTAGTAAATGTTAGACAACCAGGAATCTCTATAGAATCAACAAAGGTTTATAAACAAACTAAATTTAGTCCACAACCTAATCGTTCACAAGACCCAGTTAGAGAATCTTGTGAAATTACTTTTAATGTTTCAGAACTTTATGAAAATTATTTTGAAATTTTTGATTGGATTCAATCATACATAAAAAGAAGAGATATTGATATTAATGATATTGTATCTGATATTCTGATAATTCAATATGACCTTAATAAAAATCCAACAAGAAATATTTCATTAGTTAAAGCATTTCCAGTATCAATTACAGGAGTAGATTTAACAACCAATACTTCTACTGCTGAACCATTAAAATTTAGTTCTACTTTTGAAATGACTGAAATTGATATAAGCAGTATTAAATAATGTAAATAATACTTGACATTTTAAATTAAATGTATTATATTATAACAAATAAGAAATAAAAATAGGATATAATCCTATTAATAAATTATATTAATGAAAATTCTTCCAAAAGGAGTACATTATATTTTATAAATAGTTATAAAAAGGAAATTTATGAATAATTGTATACAAATAAATATAAAAAAATATGATAATTTTAATGTATATCTTGAATTACTTGAAATAGATAAAAAAGAAATAAAATTAAATCTTAGTTCTTGGTTTTCTCAATTTGTAAAAGGATATAGATTTTCACCTAAATTTAAAAATCATATTTGGGATGGTAAAATAAGATTTTATGATTCAAGAAATTCTACATTACCATTAGGACTTTTAAATGAACTTATTAAATTTTGTAAAACAATGAAATATTCATATGAAATTGAGAATATTCTTAAAATAAATAATTTTAATGGTTTAGAAATTCCTGAAATACAAGAATTTATAGAAACTTTTGTATCTTCATTAAATTTTGATAAACTTTCAAAACCTATAATAGTAAGACCATATCAATATAAATATTTTGCTAAATTTATAAAAGAAAATATTTTACTTATGGAATCTCCTACTGCATCAGGAAAATCATTAATAATTTATATGTGTATAAGATATGCTTTAAATGTAATAGAAAAAGGAACTCAAGTACTTCTTATAGTTCCAACTATTCAACTAGTAGAGCAAATGTTTAGTGATTTTAAAGATTATGGTTTTAATTCAGAAAAATATTGTGCAAGAATTTATGCAGACTCAAAAGAAAAATTTATTAAACTTAAAACACCAAAACCTATTATTATTTCAACATGGCAATCATTACAAAATTGTGAACCCGAAGAATTTAATAATATTCAAATGTTATGTGGTGATGAAGTACATACTCTTGGTGCAAATAAAGCAAAAACAATTATTACTAATTGTAAAAATGCAAGATTTAGACTTGGAACAACTGGAACACTCCAAAGTAAAGATGTATGTTCTGAATGGACAATAAAAGGAATGTTTTCGGAACCAGTAAAATATACAGATACAATGACACTTATTAAAAAAAATTACATTTCAAATTTTGAAATAAATGTAGTAAATTTAATTTATTCTGATGAAATATGTAAAATGAATAATAAACTAGATTATGAATCTGAAATAGATTTTATAAATATGCATGATTCTAAAGTAAATTTTATTATAAAATTAATTCAAAAAATTATTTCTAAAAATGAAAATGTACTTGTACTCTTTAAAACTCTTGAATATGGTAAAAAAATAGTTTCATTTTTAGAAAATGTAGGATTAAAAGCATTTTATGTAGATGGAACTATAAAAACTAAAGTTCGTGAAAATGTAAGAACAAAAATGGAATTATCTGGTGGCCAAATTGCTGTTTGTTCTTATGGCACATTTTCAACCGGAATAAATATAAAAAATCTTCATAATCTAATTTTTGCTCAAACTACTAAAGCAGAAATAAAAGTTCTTCAGTCTTTAGGTAGATTATTAAGACTTCATAAAACTAAAAAAATAGCAAAAATTTATGATTTAGTTGATAATATGAAGTATAAATCTAGATTAAATTACTGTTTGAAACATTTTGAAGAAAGAAATTCTATATATTCAAGTGGTGGATTTACTGTAAAATACTTTGATATTAATATAGGGTAATACATTACAAAAAATAATTAAAGTAAAATATTAAAAACTATTTTCAAAAAATTAAAAAATATGTAAAAAAAGACTGGACAAAGTATAAAAAAACAATTATATTAAAGGCATCACCTGTCAAAAGTCTTTACTAGTTTTCTTCAATTTTGGAAAAATTTTAAAAAAATAATATTAGATTATATAAAGAATAGAATATGTAAATGCGTAGCATTTACAAAACTAGTATACTAGAATACTAGTTTTTGGTTCAAAGAATTTTTAATTTAATGTTTTTATAAAAAATTTTATTCTTATTTTAATCTATTTAAATATATTTTTAAAATATATGTTGACAAAAATAAATAAAAAGTTTATATTGTAAAATTAATAGTTATAATTTAACATTAAATATATTAAATAGGAAATTACAACTATTCTAAAATTAAAATTAGAAAGGTAAAATAAAATGAACAAATTAATGATAGTTGCAAGAGAACCAATAACTATACAAGATAAAACATTTAGTGCTTCTAAAATAATAAGAGTATTAATTGAACTTGAAGATAGTTATATAATAACATCAGATTTATATGCTTCATTTAAAAAAATAAGTAAAAATAATGTAACAATAATTCCTAAACAATATTTAAGAGAATCAGAAGATTATTTTAAAGAAATCGAAAGTTCTTTTACTAATGAATCAATTTTAGTTCAAACAAAACTTGAAGATTTAAAAGAAATAAGATTAGATTTTACAAAACAACAAAATAAATTAAATAATATTTAAACTAAAATAAATTGGAGAATTTAAATGAAAAGAATACTTTTTGTAGATTATAGTAATCTTATTGCTAGAAGTTTTTATGCATTTAATGTTTATACTGAAGCAGGGAAACATTCGGGATTGTTTTATGGAAGTCTTAGATTAATATATTCAAAAATAAGACAATATAATATAACTGATGTTTGTGTTTTTCTTGACAAAAAACCTTATTGGAAAACATCAATATTTCCAGAATATAAACAAGGAAGAAAAGGATTTCAAACTGGAGATCTTACTGAAGATTTTAATGAAAATGCAAAGGATTTAGAATTTTTACTTCCTCATTTACAATTTAATGTTATATCATTTCCTTCCTTTGAAGCAGATGATTTGATTGCAGCATTTGTACATAAATTTAAAGATTCTTGTGAAAAGATATATATGTATTCAGGAGATCATGATTTATATCAACTAGTTGATGATAAAGTATATTTTATTAAAGCACAATCTGGAGATAAAGATATACTTGTTACACCAGAAAATGTAGAAGAAATGATAGAAACTACATCAGAAGAATATACTAATGTTCTTGCTCTTTCTGGTGATAAAGGTGATGGAGTTCCAAGTATTTTTGCTATTCGTGAAGGTAATTCTGAAACTGGATATTCTTGGAAAAATCCAAAAATAATTATGTCTGAAGGAAAAATTATAAAATTATTAAAAAATAATAAACTTGAAAATCTTCTTTCTGGAAAAGTAAATCCAGCAAAAGGAGTAGGTAAAGCAACTGAAGAACTATTTATTAATATATCAGATATTCATAAAGAAAATTTTGAAAGAAATTTTAAACTTGTAAATCTCCGTAATGGTGGAGAAAAAATGAAAGTAATTGAAGAAAATCATTCTATTTTTAAATTAGATAAAAAAATATTCAATGAAGAATTATTAAAAGAAATGCTTAAAAAATATGAATGTAAAAGTATAAAGATAGATTCAAAATTTCCATATTATTATGTTACAGATAATACTAATAAACCAGTTATTGATAGAAATAGTTTTCTTTCTCTTTTAAAAAAGAATAAATAAATATTAGAAGGAGAAAATTAATGAATAATGAAACTGAAGAAATATTAGAAATTCCTAAAATTAATATTGATTTTGAATTTAAAAAAGATTTAGAAATAAATGAAGAAAATCTTGTTGGTGAACATAAAAAACAAAAAGATATAATGTATAAATGGAGTACAAGATTAGCAAAACTTGAAAACGAATGGAAAAAAACACTTATACAAATAGATTTAATGACTAAAGAAAAACATAATTTTTATTCAGTAAATTATGATAAAATACTTAGTTCTCCAGAAGTTAAAATATATATAAATGGTGATGTAGATATAATAAAATTAAGAAATAAAAAAAGACAACTTGAAACAATGATAGATACTATAAAAGGTGGAATTTCTGCAATTAAGGAACGTGGAAAAACTATACAATTGCTTATTCAGCAAATGAAATATTAAAAAGGTAAATAAATGAAATATACTAATATTATAGATTTAAATAATTTAGATTTAAATGTTTTAAATGAAGCTAAAAAACGTAATTTATATAAACTTACTCCATTAGAAATTTATAATTATTATATTGGATTAAGAGATAATAAACCTGAAGAATCTAAAAAGATGCTTCAAAACTATATTAACTGGAAACTTCCAGTATGGGGTAAAGAAAAACTAAAAAATATGTATGATGCCTTAGAATTGTTTAAAACTGGTATTAAAGATTTAGGACTTAAAGTTTCACCAGAAAAAACTATAAAAGATATAGAAGATATAGAAAGTAAAAATAAAACATTTAAGGAAACATATAAAAATACTAAAGATTTAGATAAAAAGTTAGTAAAAAAACAAAAATGTTATATTAAATTAAATGATAGTAAAAAAATTCTAATATCATGTAAAGATGTTATTATACCAGGATATGAAGAATTTAAATTTATTATTCATAAAAATTATAAAACAAAATCACTTGATGAAAAATATATAATATCAGAAAAAACAACAGGATTAAGTTTAGGTGATTTTAAAAATAATACAGAAGAAGAAGTATTAATTAATGCAAAAAAAAGACTTGATGAAATAGGAAAAGAAAAAATAAAATCTTCAATAGATAGATCAGAAAAAATAAATATAGATACAGATTTAAGTAAAACAGATTCTAAAAAATCTAATGAACCTACTAAACCTATTGAATCTGAAATTAAAGAACTTATAAAAGTAAAAAAATCATTTAAAGAAATATATAAAAAATATGATGATGAAAATAAACTTAAAAAAGAAATTGATGAATATAATGACAATTATAATAATGATTACAGTAAAATTTTAAAATCATTAGATGATGAACTTGAAGATTTGAATAAATATTATGATGAAAAAATTAAAGATGGTGGAACTAATAATACAATTATTGAAGATGAAATAAATTTAAAATTAAATCTTAAAAAAATATTCAAAAAAAAGTTAATTGAATATAAAAAATCTGAAAAAAATAAACCTAAAGAAGAAATTAAAGAAGAACCTATAAAATTAGATAAAGAAAAAATATTATTTAATCCATCTTTAGTATCAGGAGAATTTGTTCCAGAACATAAAGAAGCATTAGATAATTTAATAGAATCTTGTTCTGTTTATAATGAAAAACAAATAAAAGAATTAAATAATTCTGTAAATGAAATTATTAGAAATATACAAAATATTAATAATAATAGCAAATATAAAGTAATGACAAAAAATAAAGAAGATAAATTATTAGATAAATTAGATAAATTAAAAAATAAAGATATTATTCAAAAAATATCAGACAGATTATATGATGGTATTGTATTACAAATAAATGCTCCAATAGGATTAAGATCTGGAGAACTTGGTCAAGATACACTTAAAAAAATTAAAAAATCTGGATTTTTAAAAAATCAATTTGAAACAAAAAGATCTGAAGGTTCATTAGGTCCAGAAAAAGGTACATTAAGAGATAGTTGGGAAAAATCTTTATATGATGGAATTTTACATAAAAGACCAGAATATGAAAAATTATATTATAGAAATGAATTTCCTGAACAAGAAGCAAAGGTTAGACCTGTATATGGATATACTAGATGTAGTAATATAAGATATATAGATAGTTATGGGGATGTAGTTTTTGAATTAAAACCAGAAGTAAAGCATAGAACAAGTTTTACCCTAGGTAATTCATCTGGTAAACAACCTATTTTTGAAAAAGGAACTATTTCATATGGTAATATTCCTTTAATAAGAAATATAATAAAAAGAAAATTAAATTATAAAACAACTGATGATTATAAAAAAGATTATGATGATTATTACAAATATCTTACTGAATTAGTTGACGGGAAAGAACCATTACTTCCTATTAGTAATGAATATGATGGTTATAATGAAATTCAAATACTTGGTGGTATTTCTGTAAATAGAGATATTGATAAAATTGTTATTAAAAAAGGATATGAATATGGTGATAAAGATAAAATATATAAAAATTTAGAAAAATTAGCAAAAAAATATAAAAAACCACTTTACACATATGAAATGAAATATGATAGTAATGGTAAACAAGATCATAAGTATATTTTAATATATGATCCTAAATATGATAAAATAAATAAAACTAAAAGTGAGAAAGAATAATAAAAATGAAAACATTAATAAGTTTTAAAAAGTATGATAATGAAATTTCTGTAATAATTGAAAGTAAAGATAATTATGAAGTAGGAAGGATATTAAATACTGATAAATTTATTTCTATAAAAAAATATTCTAAAAAGATTTATAAAGATTTTAAACATTTTGCTGCAATTCTTGGAAAATTTGATCCTTATGTTGAAATATTAAAAGTTCCGATAAAAGTAAAAGATTTAAAATTTTCTACTTTGTATTCTATAAAATAACTATTGACAAATTTAATTTAATTTTGTATATTATATAAAGAAACTTAAAAATTTAAAAAGGTAAATAAATGAAATATACTAATATTGTAGATTTAAATAATTTAGAAATCCTAAATGAAGCTAAAAGACGTAATATATACAAACTTACTCCTGAACAAATATATGAATATTATATGAGTCTTAGAGATAATAAACCTGAAGAATCTAAAAAGATGCTTCAAAACTATATCAACTGGAAACTTCCAGTCTGGGGTAAAGAAAAATTAAAAAATATGTATGATGCCTTAGAATTGTTTAAAAATAGAGTAAATACAAAAGAACAGAAAAATGAATTTACTGAAGAAGAAATAAACAAATATGTTAGAGATTGGTTAAGAGAATATAATAATGATATTGAAAGAACTATTGAAAATTTTAATCAAAAAATAGAATCATATAATAAAATAATAAAAGAAAAAAAGGAAAAAAAATTAGATTATAATGTAAATAAAAAAAATCTTGATTTAGTTCTTCTTGCTAAAGAAGAACTTGAAAAAATAAGGGGAAAAGAAGAAAAAGAAGCTAAAGTAAATATACCAATTGAAAAAATAAATGATAATGTAAATTATTTTTTATCAAAATATTATGGTAATTTAGATGAAATAAAAACTGAATTAAAAAGAAAAATTAATGGTAATTATGATGGTAAAGAATATACACTATTATATAAAGAAGTATTAAAAGTTATAGAACAAAAAATAAAAAATATTGAAAATAACCCGGAAAATTATGAAAAAGAAATGAAACCTGGTATTGAAAAATATATTGAAAATATATCAGAATATGAACATAATATAGAAATTTTATTAAGTGGTGTTAAAAAAATGTTAAATAGTTCTATACATGAAAAAAATAATAATGATATAAAATTTTTTAATTTTGCTAAAAAAATTATAGAACAAAAAATAGAAGATGAAAATAAATTAAAAGAAATTAGATTAAAATCAAATGAAGAAATTTTAGAAAATTCTTATAGTAGTAAAAATAAGTATAATTCAGTAAAAGATATTCATACTTTAAAATCTATGGAAAAAGACCCAATTACAAATGAAAAATCTTTAGGTGGTGGAGTAAATGTTACTTCAATTCTTTATGATGATATTGAATCTGTTTGGAAACCAAAATTTGGAGAAGATCCTAATTGTAGACGTTCAATACCAACAGGAACTTATTATAAAAGAGAAGTTGCTGCATATTTAGTAGATAGAATTTTAGGTATTGGACTTGTACCTCCAACTAGTATTAGAGAATATAAAAAAGAACTTGGTTCTGTTCAAGAATTTAAAAAAGGATATACAACATGGGGGAATTCTGATAATTCAAAACGCAATAAAGTTACAGATGAAACTTGGCAAAAACTTGAATTTCTTGATAATTTATTAGGTCATGAAGATAGACATAGTGGTAATTTTATGGTTAATGATTCTGGAGATGTAATTGCAATAGATAACGGACTTTCATTAGGTTCTTTTTATAGTTGTAGATGTGATTCATATGAAAAACATATATATAATTCAGATGCAACACCAGAATTGAAAAAAATATATAATAATTTTACTTATAAAAAATTAATGGAAATTAAAAAAGCAATTTATATTTCTGGTCTTATTAAAGATGAAGAATTAAAAAATTTAAAAGATGATGCTTGGAAAGCATTTCTTGGTAGAGTTACAAATTGGTTAAATGGAACTGATGCTGGTTTAAAACCTGATCATCATACTTCAAAGAGTAAAAATTATTCCCCAGGTACTTGGGCAGAAGAAGAGACAATTAGAAAATCTTCAAAATTATATAATAAAACATCAGTTGAAGAAGTCGAAGAAGAAATAAAAAAACTTTTTGAAAAATATAATAAATTAGGAGAATAAAAATGAAATATTATGTTGATTTAAATGTAATAAATGATAATGCTACATCTACTACAATATTTAAGTTTTATTATGATGATAGTACTAAAAAAATTACAACAAAAAATTTCAGTAAAATTACTAGTTTAAGTCGGATTCTTGGCCCTAAAGATGAAATAATTGGAGCAAATAGTAAAAAATATTATATAAAAACAGATGGTATTAATTTTATGAAAAATTTAAAATATGCTTTTTCTGGTTCAAGATTTAGAGCAACTGATATAATAATTGATAAATAATAAAAATATTTAAGGAGAAATTTATATTGGATAAAATAGCTATAATAGGAAGAATGGCTTCAGGAAAAACATATTTAGGTAAATTATTGAATGAAAAATTATTCAATAATGAAGCACTCATTTCTGCATTTGCAGAACCAATGAAAGAAATAGAATCAAATAGAGAACTTCTTATAAATTATCTTTATAAAGGTAATTCTTTGTATATGAATGATGATTTTATGAATACACTTGAAAAATATGATTCAGAATTATTAATGGGAGAAAAGCATAGAAAACAATATCAATTTATTGGTGAATTTTTTAAAAGAGCATATGGACAAAATTTTTGGGCAAAGAAATTTTTTATTGATTTTGAAAATTACTGTAATGTAATGAAACCGATTTCTAAACTTCCAAATGCTCTTATTATAGATGATACTAGATTTATGATAGAATACGAAACAATCAAACAACAAAAAGGAGAGTTTATATTTTTTTGTATAGAAACTCCTGATGAACTCAGATTGAAACTTATGAAAGAATTAAAACTTGGTACTCCAGAAACACTCAATGATATTTCTGAAACCCAAGTTGATGATGTTATTGGAAAAATAAAATCAAATTTCTATTCTAATATGTTTGAATTTGACTCAGGCAGAAGAATAACATTAGGAAGTAGTAAAGAAAAACCTAATGCTAAACTTATCAAAAAATACTCTGATTTTATTATTAAAAATTACTAATTATATTAATTTAGTAAAGTAATTTCTAAAATTATTTCAGATTATTTCCAGAGAAAGGAAACCCCTAAAAATGAAAAATATAAAATTGAATTTTTATGTATTTTATATAATTTTACTTGGATTTATATATTTTGGATTATCTGATGGAAAAAAAATAGGAGAAATAATAACTTTAAAACATGAATTAAAATATATCAAGAAACAAAGTGAAACTATTAGTATTAAAATTAATAAAGATAGTATTGATATAAGTTTTAATAATTATAATAAAAATTCAAAATTTGCTAAATTATTAAGTGAATTTGAATATATAGATTTTGTTATAAATCTCTCTAAACAGTACAAACAAGATCCTAGAATATTTTTATCTATGATATATGTAGAATCAGGATTTAATGCAGATGCATTATCACCAAAAGAAGCTTCAGGTCTTATGCAAATAACTCGTGGAATCATGGGTAAAGATGCAGACCCATATAATGAAATTCAAAATATATTTATAGGTATTTCATATTTTAATTATTTATATAATGATATATATAAAGATTATGATTTAAATAATAGACTATTATTATCTATTGCTGCATATAATTGTGGTATGAATAATGTAGAAAAAGCACAAGCTAATGTTATGAAATTTAGAAGAAATTCTTATGCAAATATAGAAAATTATTTACCAGATGAGACTAAAAAATATGTTGTATCAGTTTTATATTATAAAAACATAATAAACTTGCAGTAATATAACTACTGCAAGTTTTATAATAATACAACGAAAGTTACTTTATCTTCAAGTTTGTTTTCTTTTACTGTAAAAAGAATAGAAATGTATATTGAATTATCACTTGTTTTTTGAATATCAACATTGTTTATTATGACTCTTGATTCATAATTTAATATATCAGTTTTTATAACATCTTTTAAATAATTTATGGAAATATCATCAAGAATTTCAAAAATATATTTATATAAGTTTGTGCCATAAAAAGGATTCATTAAATCTTTTCCTCTTGGTGTATTAAGTATATTTTTTATTGATTGTTTTATAGAATTTAAATTTTTAAAATATGTTATATCACTATTCATTCCTTTTATAAAATTAGCATCAAAATCTGACCATGCTAATATTGTTGAACTTGTTCCCATTTTTCTTTTATTTCCTTTTTATTTAAAATTAAATTTACATATTACTGAATACTTTTTTATATATATCACTTGCTGGTTGTTTTACTTTAGTTTGACTTTTTATTGCATTAATATATTTTAAAGCAGCAGTTCTTCTTAAATTTATAAATGCTGATAAAGTATGCATTGAAGTTACTATTTTTATCATATCAGTTCTTAAAGCAGAATAAGGAGAACCTTTAAGTTTAACAAAAATTTGACCTTTATCTAATTGTACCATAGGATCAACTATTTTTTTAGTTTTTTTATCCCATTCTATACATAATGAAGTAATTACTTTTGTAGACCATTCGCTAACAGTTGGGATATTATTATCAGAATAATTCTTAGTAGTATCTCTTGTATCTGCCATATCAGGAACTATAATACTTGCTATAGTTGGGTCATTAGATAAAAAAAGTCCACCTTTCCAAAGAGTAGAAGCAAATGCCATATTATTTATCCTTTATCAACAGTAAGACTATTTGTATACCAATTAGATGAATTTTTTAATCCAGCAGTTGCTGGCATCACTGTTCCGGAAGGCCCAACCGCAGTCGGGTGAATATGATTTAGAAATGCTGTTAAAAATTTTTGATGATTAACTAAAATATCGCCAGTATTAGTAGAATCTTGTAATGTAATAGTTTTACCTTCTATATTTACTTCTTTATTAGGAGCTTTTATATTTATAGTTCCATCTGTAATTTCTATTATAGTTGAATTATCGTCTTGTGTTATTCGTATAAGTTTATCTGTAATTTCTATTTTATGATTGCTTGGTGTTTTTATAGTTCTAAATCCTTTACCAGATAAATATGTATCAGGATTTGGAAGATCATTTGTACCAGGAACACAACCAAAATAAATTCCTTGCATAATATCTCCATTGATGAACTGTACAGCTACAATACTTCCAATTTCCGGAATACTTGAATCACCTATTCCTTGATATTGTGCAGATGTTATTGGAAATACAGGTAAAAACCAGGGCAATTTATCTTTTGATATTTTAGAATTATGAATTCCATAAACACGTATTTGTAATTTACCCATTTTATCTAGGTCTGTTCTATTTTCAACTTTTCCTAAATAACTATTATTAAATTTTTTAGTTTTTTGTTTTAAAATTTTCATTAATTATTCTCCAAACTAAATTTATTTTTAATTATTTATAATAAAACTTATAAATCTACAAATTATACAAAATAAGTCTTGACAAATGAATTTATAATGTGTATTATAAAGATATAAAGTAAAAATAAGAATAATTTTATTTATTCCTCATATTTAATATAAATAATACTTGACAAATAATATTTAATGTATTATATTATGTTAAATATAGAAGTATTAATTAGAAGGAGTAAATAAAATTAAATATGCCTAAAGTAAAAAAGAATTATATTAATAAGGAGCAATTTTGTGAATTAATAATGAAATATAAAAACAATACAGCTACTAAAAGAAATATTCAAGATCTTGGAAAAATGATTCTTTTATTAGTAAATAGAATAGCAATGAGACCAAATTTTTGTAATTATACATATCTTGATGAAATGAAATCAACTGCAAATTTTCTTGTATGGAAAGGTATTAATACTTTTGATATAGAAAAATCTAATAATGCATTTTGTTATTTTACTACAACTATTATGAGAGCATTTATTTTTATTATAAATAAAGAAAAAATATTATATGAAAAAAATAAAGAATATTCTGAAAATGCAATTGCTGAACTAGAAATGAAAGAAGAACGTTATGCAAAGAAAAAATTTACAAGTGAAATTCGGCCTAATAATTCAAATTACTAAATAAAAATAAGGAGAAATTAAAAATTATGCAAGATGAACTAAATACAAAAGAAATTAAAAATGTTGAAGATGAAATAGTAAAATCATCAAAATCATCTGAACAAGTAGAAATGCTTGATATGGATAAAGAAATAAATAAAATTGTAAATGACCAAAAAATTATTCCCACAGAAACAGAAAAAGAAATTGATTATGAAAAATATCTTAAAGATTTTAAATTTCCAGTACATAGTTTAAAATGTAAAAAATGTTTTGGTAGAATGTATATAGGATATAAATATGATCCAAAAAATATTCAAAAAGATGAATCTGGAAATAGAATTTTAGGTAAAAAAATTCCTTGTCCTAAATATGAAATAGAAGTATATAATGCATTAAGAATTCATACTATAAAAGTTATGGCTAAAGAAAAAAATGCTGAAATTACAATGAATGAAAATGAAATAAAAATGAAACCCGAAGGTTTTAATGATATGATTTCTTCAGGAATTGTAAAATAAATGAAAATTCCAAAATATATACCTTGGATTGGATTATCTGTTTATTGTATTGGTTCAATAATAGCAATTATATTAAGATGTAATAATATCTTAGAACAAGATTTTTGTCTTTTGATAGCAATATTTTCTTTATTATTTCCTATTGTTTGGATGAAATATCAGGAGAATTAAATGAATAAGAAAGTTAAATCTATTTGTATAAATAGTTGTTATTTTTGCCATAAAAAATTAAATCATAATGGATGTATTTCAAAAACATTAGCAATAATTTGTCCTGAATGTTTTAAAAAAGAAATAGAAATTGATACAAAATATAATATTAATGTTAATGATGATGTAAAAAAAATACATGTATATGATGGAACTTTAAATGCAGGTAAACCTATAGGAAAAATTTTAAAAGTAATATCAATTAAAGATCATATTCCTATTGATGGGCCAAGAGAAAAAGATTGTATTGTATATCTTTCTGATAATACTTGGGAATTTATATGGAATCTTTATAAGTTGTAAAATAAATATTGACAACTGATTTATAATTGTTTATATTATAAGTATGATTATAGAGACTGAAAATTATAAACATTTATTTAGGAGAATTAAATGAGTAAATTTGATAGTCTTATAAAAAATAAAAAACAAGAAACAGGATTTAAAGTTTTAACAGAAGTTGAAAAAGCACATCTTAGACCAGAAGAACTTTTAGGTACTATAGAACCAATAACAAAATCTTTTAATATATTAGATAAAGGTTCTGATGAATTTGTTCCTAAAAATTTTGAATTTTCTGAAGCATTTTTTCGTTTATTTGAAGAGGCAATAACAAACTCAGTAGACGAATATGAAAGAAATAAAAAAATAAAACATATTAATGTTAATGTAGGAAATGATTATATAGAAATTTTTGATGATGGTTCTGGATATCCTCTACATAAACATTTATTTCAAGGAAAAGAAAAATATGCTCCAGAATGGATTCTTACAAAATTAAATTCTGGAACTAATTTTGATGATAAAGATAGACAAACAATCGGAATGAATGGAGTTGGAATTTCACTAGTTAATTTCTTTTCAACTAATTTTGAAATTGAAACTTCTAATGGAAAAATTAAATATTATCAAGAATTTAGTAATCATTCTAAAAATTGTTCAGTTCCTAAAATAAGAGAAATAAAAGAAAAACATTATACAAGGATAAAATTTTCACCTGATTTCGGATTATTTAAACTTATTATTGATAGAAAACTTGCACTTGATTATTATATGCCTTTATATAAAGAGTATATAAGAAATCTATCAATAATTTACCCAGATATTAAATTCTCTCTTAATGGTGAAAAAATATTCATAACAAAGAAAAAATTTATAAGTTCTATTCTTGATGATGGTGTTATAGTTTCTCATACTAATGATTGTGATATAGCAATAGGATTTTCAAAATGTACTGTTAATAATTTTCAAATGATAAATTCTAAACCAATACTTGAATATGTTAATTTTTCTATATTTCTTCAAGAAGTATATAGTAAAGCAAGGGAAGTTTTAAATAAAAAATTAAAATTAAATGTTTCAAGAAATGCTTGGTTTAAAGAAAGTATTTCAGTTGTAGCATTTTTTAGAGGTACTAATGTTAAATTTAAAAATCAGACTAAAGATATTCTTGTAAAGTTTGATAATCCTAATTTTAATTTTTCTGATATTGATTCTGATTTTTGGGCTAAAAAAATATATACTAATTCTGAAGTTATTGAAAATTATTCAAAATATTACAATATTAAAAATGATGATATTGCAGAAAAAATTATTAAAAAGAAAATTGAATTTATACCAAAACTTGTGGAGGCTACAAGTAAAATTGCAGAAGAAAAAATCATCTTACTTACAGAAGGGGAAAGCGCATCAGGACAATTAGATTTTGTCCGAAATCCTAAAATTCATTCTTTATTTCCAATGATGGGAAAACCTTCTAATGTATTCAAAGAATCTTTTGCAAATATAGTTAAGAATGACAAATATGCACCTATAATTTCTGCAATAAATCTTGGAGATAAAGATAATTTACGACACGGAAAATGTTATATTGTGAGTGATTCAGATGAAGATGGTGCACATATTAGATTATTACTTATTCAGTTTTTTGTAAAATACTTTCCTTGGTTTATAGATGAAGGAAGACTTTATGTTTTAGAAGCACCAAAATATTCATATAAACTAAATAATAAAATATTATATTCTATTGAAGAACCACTAAAAGAAGCAAAGGATATTAAATATTTTAAAGGACTTGGTTCTATGAATAAAGAAGCCACAAAAGAAATGCTATTTAATCCAAATCTTATACATATTATAAATTCTGAAAGTATAAATAAATTTTATAAAGAAATTTATGGTATTATATAAAAAATTTAAAAAAAAAAGAACTTGACATTTTAATTTTAATATTGTATATTAAACAAAATAAATTAAAAACAAATTTTATTTAAGGAAAAATAAAATGAATTTTAAACGTTATCCAGAAATGATAAATCATTATAATACTAAAGATATTGATAGATTTATTAGTTGGTTTCCGGAACTTGAAGATGAAAAATTTATTCTTTCAGAAAAACTTGACGGAAGTAATTTTTCAGTAACTTATAATCCAGATGGTTCAAGAAGTTTTGGTTCAAGGAATCAAAAACTTGGAGATAATTCTAATTTCAATTCATTTCAAGATGTACTTAAAAATACTCTAAGATTTAATGAATTTGATTCTCATATGAAATATTATTCACAATTTTTTAGTAAATCTTATATTGTATATGGAGAAATTTTTGGTTCTGGGATTCTTAAA
>Ga0265297_10001816_pt1 | contig 46973 bp, 70 predicted proteins | sample Munlanlwell13791_FD_192502 | JGI IMG/M metagenome (GOLD analysis project Ga0265297, IMG submission 192502) | Leachate microbial communities from a municipal landfill in Southern Ontario, Canada - Leachate well 137-91 | ecosystem: Engineered > Solid waste > Landfill > Unclassified | place...
GATAAAAAACAGAAAAGTAATTGACAATTCATACTTTGGAATGTGGTTTAATAAAAATCTATCAAGTATTGTTTCTACATATAACGTGAAGTTTGCAACTGAAAAAGTTGATAAACAGACAACGTTTGATAAACTCGCTTACAAATATTATGGTGACGAAAAATATTGGTACATTATTTGTATTTTCAATAACATTGTTGATCCAATAACAGAACTAGAAACGAAACAAGAACTTGTCGTTCCTCTTGATATTCAAAATTGGATTGATAAAATATAATGGCAACACTTGCTAGAGACCCTCTTGAATCATATCAAGGCACTATTGATCAAATAGATGCTCAGATTGATGTAGCAGAACAAGTTTCGTCAACACCTCAGCAACAACAAGTTCAAGTTGCACAAAACCAACAACCGAGAGTTAGGCAGACGAGATCGAGAGATCTAGATGTAACAGATACAGTTAACTCAATAGAAGAAAAAATCAAGACTATAGCTGTTGAAGATCTTCCAGATGGTATTTCTATAATGAAGAATGGTTGGCCAAATTGGGGCCTTCGAAATAGAGATCTAAAGATCCTCGAGGGTTATTCTTCATTATATGCGCCATACATAAATACAATATTTTCGATGCTTAATCCATACGTTTCTTTAAAAATAATTAGCGATGAGCAAGAGGAAGACAATAGTTTGTCTGCTGATGAATGGTTTATGGAAAGCGAATTAGACTTGAGTGCTCAGCTTTTTTCAAATAGCGAACTTATGCAAAGTATTTCTCAACCAATAACGAAGAAGGACGAACTTGGGTTTTTATCTTTCGGAAAGAACATATTATCAATAAAAAACCTAAACATAGATATCGAAGAAACAACAGGATTATATTCAGTGAAGAGATTTAAGTTTGTTTTTGTTGCTCATCGTTTTGGATCATTTGACAATGACATAATAAAAAATATACTGAATCCGAATAAAAAGTTTATACTAACTTGGGGTTATAATCTCGATCTCACAAATAGTGATTTGTTATCAAAGGCTAAAAGAATTGCTTCGATCCTCGGTTCACAAAATAAAGAGACCATTTCTTTTTCGTCTTGGGACATTAAACAAGAAGATTCAGATCAGAACATAGAAATAAGTGCTGAAGCTATTCCAATTTCATCGAAATCATACGTTACAATAAAGATGGGTGAGCATAGAATAACGAGCGCTGAAACTATTACAGTTCTCGAAAGTTATCAAAACTCTCTTGAAACTATGGAAAATGTTTCAGGTGAAAGAGAATCAAGAGCGCAAGAGAAGACAAAAAATAATATACAGGGAAAGATAAACGCAATCATTATATCAGCATTTGAATCATCTATGTCTCTTATAACAAAAAATAAAAGCGATGGAATACTATTTAAAGATATTCTTGATGAAATATCTGCTTGCATAAATTATTCGTTCAAGAAAAATAACTATAAAGGAATATTCAAATTTGTATGTGGTAAAATAAATGATTCAATAGGAACAAGCGATGATTATATAGGAAACTTCAAAATAACCAATGAAGCTTTTTCTACTTTCATAACAAAGATCAAGAAAAGCAAAAACATACCACATGCTCTTGAGTTTCTTGACAATGTAATAGCCGAGTTTATTTCAGATTATGAAGACTTTCGATCAGTTAGTGAAAACTTAAACAAGATCTTAACAAAGAAAGAATCACAAGAAGAAACTCTAAAGAAGTCTTCTGCTACAAAAAATGCTCAACAAATAAACGACGCATCAACAGCACTATCAGAAGTAGAAAAAGAACTATCAAAGATAATGATTCCTTCTATTAAGTTTTTCACTCATGAACACGAATCTGATGAAGGAAAGACTTTTTATTGTTTCATTCTCGATTCGTCTTATGGTATTCCTACTATATATGAGAACTCAGAACAGACTGCTTTTGAAAGAGTTCTCGAATCAAATAGATCTTCTGGTGTCTTACTAGAAGATTCTGATTTTTCAGAAAATGAACAAACATTTATGGATGGAACTCTTGTTGGCGGAAGTGGTGATGTAAATAGTACGAAGTCATTTGACATTCCAATCATTAATATATTTTCTGAAAACTTAATAATAAAAAATCATAGTCTAACATCAGAAACAGACGAAGAACTCCAGGCTTCACTAATAAAACAAATGGTTGACAAAAACGAACAGGGAGATGTTAAGAGAGAAATGGTTTCTCCAACTGACATGTACAAGTTTTTAACAACTAAGATTTCATTTTCAGCAATAGGAAACTCAGCAATGCAAATTTATCAACCATGGTTTACTCGATTTGCACTCAAAGGTTCGATATTTGAAAGGTGTTACAATATAACAAAGTTAAGTCACGAAATTGAGCCCGGGAACTGGCAAACAAATTGCGAGTGCACTATTTGTGCTGTGTGATGAAGTTTAAACACTTTTCTATTGTTTCAATTTGATTATTGAGATACTCTTCTTCTTTTATTCTCAATATTTTTATATTTGGAATTTTATTAACTATCTGTCTTGTTCTTATTTCGTCAAGCTTTTTTTGTTTTTCGTCTTCGTGATACTTTTCATCAAATTCAATACACACTTGTATATCTGGAATATAAAAATCAAGAAATCTAGAAAACGTATTGTTGTCTGCAATAAAAACTCTATATTCACTTGAAAACATACTGCTTTCTTTAGTAGCATAAAAACATTCAATGCCATTTAAGTGCTTTTCTATTTCTTTGAATAGTTCTTGCGATAAAAGCGAAAAATTACCCCAACATGGATGTTTACCTGTTTTTTCAAAAATAGTATTACTTCGCTTCATTTCTATACGGAATTTTCTTGTTGGATCAAGCTCATTTTTTAATCTATTTGTCCTACCTGATTTTTTTCCTGCTATTTTGTATGAACCATTATTTTTTCTTGTGTTTTTGACTTTTCTATCTCTTTCTTTTTGTTTTTCTTGATTGTCTTTCCAATATTTACTTAGTTTTTGTCCACCTGTTTTTGAACTTCCTCTTAATATTTTTGTCAGAGCAGCTTTTTTAACAGAAATCTTCTTCTTTTCTGGATTATCTTTGTGCCATTTACTAACTTTTTTACCTATTTCTTTTGCCGTTCCGTTTTCTTTCCTTCTTTGACCACTTTCTTTACATATTTGTTTCCATCTATCTTTATTTTCTTCCCTCCAGAGTTTGTTCTTCTCTTTTAATAGAATGTTTCGTTTTGTTACTCTTGTAGGATCTTTAAGATCGTTTTTCTTTTTTGTTTCAGCAGCTCTTCTGTTCGATTCATTTAGCGTTCCTTCTCGCCTTCTTTTCTCTATTGCTTTTTTGCCACCAATTTTATCAGTACCGCGCATTCTTTTTAATAAAGTAATAACCTTTGTTTTACAGTCTTTTGAACAACACGTAGAAACACAAACACCTTTATCATAAACTTGACAATGCTTTTTTCTAAAAACTTCTTTTTTGCAAATAAAACACTTTATAACTTCATCAGTTTGAAACATGAAAGCATATTGTTCTCTAGAAATGTCTTTATGCGCTTTTGTTAAATGATAATATAGTCCTTTTCTTGTTTTAAATCTTTTGTTACATATCTTACAATAAAAGTCATATAAATCTGATTTTCTTTTTATTCCTTTTTTTATTCTGTTTTTCTTTTTTATTTCTTCTAACATTATGTGCGCACATTGACTGCTGCATGTTGCCATAATCATATTAGCATCATTACGCTTTTGATGAGTAATAGCTCTATAAAAGTTTTTCTCACACACATAGCACGAAATCCACTCTTCTGTTTTGAAAGTTTCTGCATATGCTTTATGGTTTATTTTATGAGCAAGAGAGACGTGCTTGTTACAAGACTGTCTTGTTAAAAATTTTCTATCACACAGTTCACAATTTATCATATTTCATGCCTTGATTAATTGTAGTCTTGTCAAAAATACATTCGTAAATCACTTTACAAGTTCTTTTTTATGTTCTTCAAAGTATTGAATTAGAGCCTCATTTATCACTTCTTCGAGTTTGCACTTTCGAATGGCAGCAAGAGCTTTCATTTTGTCGTGTATAAATTGTTCTGTTCTGACAGTTGTTGTTTTTGTTTCCATAATATAAATATACTGTCAAAGAGAATTTGCTCAAAAAAGTCGAAGAATGATTCACTTTTTGTACTAAACAAAACAAAAAGATTATAGTATAATACAAGTATTGGAAATTTCTTCTAAAATCTCAAAAAACTCATTTTTATGTTTTAATGGAAAAGAGTTTCATACTGATTGTTGTGAAAAAAAATATACTGATAGCTTTGATTTTGGAATAAATCTTATTAAAATTTTTGAACTTTGCTACGAACCATTTACTTTTGATAATGAAACATTAAACAATCATTTAAGATCTTTTAGAGAATGCAAAATAAACGTTGATGATTTTCAACTCTACCAATTAATAGACGAAGATTTATTTTTAGAGATTACAAAAGACAAACTAACAAAGATGTTTTCTATTCTTGAAAAGATACATGAAAGACCTGAGTTTGAAAAGGCTTGTGTATACTATGAAAAGTTTGGAAAAGAACAATACAAGTTGTTAAATGCAATAAGTAAAAACAATATATACTTATCTAATGGAAGTAAAATAAAAATTAAGTATAACGATACGAGAACTGGAAGATTATCTTGTGACGGTCCAATAAATATATTTAGTTTGCAAGCTGACAAAAGACAGAACATAGTTTCGAAGGAAGGTTTTTCGTTTCTAAAACTAGATTATTCAGCTTGTCAAGTTAGATTATTTTTTTATCTATTAGGAAATGAACTGTATAAAACAGAAGACCCATATTTTGAAATATCAAAAACAATATGTTGCTCTCGAGAAACAGCAAAGGATCTATCGATAAAAATGTTGTTTGGAGCTTATAAAAAGACTTTTTTGAAATCGATAACTGAACAACAATATGAAAAACTAGAAAAAATATTTGATAAACAAAAAATCAGAACTGATGGTGATTTTGTCTTTGATATATTTGAGAGACCAATAAAAGTATTTTCAAACAATAAATCAACAGTAATTAATAATATTCTTCAATGTATGGAAAGAAATGTTTTGTTAAGTTCTTTATGTAAAATAAACGATCACTTAAAGAAAAGTAAAATACAAGCAAAAATATTATTTCCTTTTCATGATGCAGTTGTTATAATGATACGAGACGAACACTTAATAGGTAAAACACAAGAAATCAAAGAAATATTTGAAAACTCATTTTTTGGTTGTAAGATGTTTTCAAAAGTTAAAAAAGGAAAGGATTTTAAAGAAGTATCATGAGTGAACAAGAAGTTTCATCGTCAATCGCACCTCAAGAAACTGAAGCAACAAAACAACAAGAAGAGTTTGTAAAAAAGTCTGCTGGTTATTTTCTTCGTGAAAACCATCACAAAAAAGTAATACAAATATATTACAAAATAATAAAGATTCTCGATCGTGTTTCTTTTGAAAGAAGACGCAACATATTGAGAATGATTGATGATATTGGAATAAAGTTTTTTACAGCACCAGCTTCATCACGTCTTGATTTTCATTCTTGTTTTCCTGGTGGTCTTGCAAGACATTCACTCTATACAATAAAAAATATGCTCAAACTAATTGATGCTTTCAAGATTATAGACTACTCAAAAGAATCAGTGATTCTCGTTTCTCTTTTTCATGACATAGGGAAAATAGGCGACATTGAAGAAGATTATTATATTCCGCAAGATGACTCTTACTGGAAAAGAAGAGGTTATCTCTATAAAATAAATGAAAGATTATCAAAGACTCCTGTAAATATCATTTCTTTATATTTGCTACAACATTATAATATACCAATATCGATGGGCGAGTATCAAGCAATTTATTCTTTAACAGAAAGAAAAGATACTTTTAGAGAAGAATACAATCTAACTGCTCTTTTACAATGGGCTGATAAGTGGTCTATTATGGAAGAGAAAAGAGAAATAGTTGATGCTGTTGAACCAGAAAAACACAATGCTGTAAATAACAGAGAAGACATTGAAAATATCGATTTGTCTCTTGAAGAAGGAAAAATAAATCCAGAGGAACTGTTTCTTGAACAACAAGAAACTATATAAGAAGAAAGGAAAAGAAAATGAGCAACGAAGAAAAATCAATTACTTCCATGTTTGATGTTCCAGAGGTTGATGAAGTTGCTGTTAAGTCAGCACAAGAATCAGAAGAAGGAATAAAAGACGAAGCTAACGGAGCTATAACTTATGCCTTCATTGGTTCTGGTCAGGGAGGTTCTAGGATCGCAGAAGCGTTTTACAACTTTGGTTACAAAAAATGTCTTATAGTAAACACAGCTGAACATGATCTTAAAGGAATCAATGTTCCAGAAGATCAAAAACTACTTATGAAACTTGATGAAATTGCTGGCGCCGGCAAAAACATGGTTCGAGGAGCTGAGGCTGCAAAGAAGTATGAACAAGATGTTTATTCCAAGATAAAAAAGGTATTCGGAAAATGCGATAGAATAATCGTATGCATAGGTGCTGGTGGTGGAACTGGTGGTGGTTCGGTTTGGCAACTCCTTGGTGTGGCAAGAAAATATTTGAAGTACATTGGTGTCACTGACGTTGATATAAAAGTTGGCGTCATCTGTTCAATTCCAGAAAACAGTGAGTGTGTCTCTGGTCATGTAGCAAAAAATGCGATAGAAGTTATTTCTCCTCTTTGCGATGCAGCAGAATCAAATAGAATATCTCCTCTATTGTTTGTCGATAATAACAAAATTCGGAAGCTATATCCAAACCTCACAATGAAGAACTATTGGCAAACTGTGAATAAAACAATCGCAGGCTTATTCAACGTGTTCAACATTATGGCAACAAAGAGCAGTGAATATGCTTCATTCGATACTGCAGATTATAATGCTATAATGAGTGCTGGCGGCTGTTTGATCATGGGAGCTACGAAAGTAAAAGATTATGGTGACAAGGATTCAATTGGAGTATCTATTAAATCGAATCTCGAAAGAACTCTTCTTGCAGAAGGTTTCGATCTTTCAACAACGAAAGCTGCTGGTTCGATAGTAATAGGCGGAGACATTTTGTTCAATACTGTTGAGGGTCTCCATGACTCAATCAGTAATGGTTTTGGTACACTCGCAAACATAACTTCGAATGCGGTAGTTTATAGAGGAATTTATTCTGAGGAAGGAGACAAAATAACGATTTACAATATTCTAACTGGACTTTCAAGACCAAATAGTAGACTAGAGGATTTATCTCGCTTCGTAAAAACTACAGTTAAACAAGAAAACATATACGGTGAAAAGAGATAATAGAAAGAGAAATACTATGATAAAAAGAGAAAGAAACACATCACTACTATGTACGTTCACTAATAGCAATATGTACATCAAAGCTAGAACTTTAAGTGACATAGCAAATTCTTTTCAGCTCGAAGGTGAAATTTTTATCTTCGAAGACAAAAACAATGCAGATCGAGTTGCGATAACATACAATATACTAAAAGACGAGAAGTATGATTTTCCAAAAAATACATTTCAAGTTCATAGAAATAAAGCAACGAATACTCTCTATACTCTCAATGCTTTGAATGAACTTATTAAAAGGGATTCAGAGCTCGAAAATGCTAGCAAAGAAAACTATAAAGTAAACTGGGAAAAATATAGAGACTCTCTTGTTATAATGCAAAAAGAAACTAGAGAGAGTGATAAAAAGATTTTATCAATTATACCGTTAGTTTTAAAAGACGTGAAGAGCGCTAAAGTAGCGTAAGAAAGGGAGAAGAAAAAGTGACTATAGACGTAGACAAACTTGAACAAAAACTGTTACAAATTCAAGGAAAAATCAGACCCACAGAAAACGATGGCTTTAGATTTTGGAAGCCAAGAGAAGCACACGTAATAAGAATTGTTCCTCATACTCCACAATTTGTAGAACTCATGTATCACTATGACGTCGATCCAAATGGTCCAATTGTTTGTCCAGCAACATTCAATAGAAAGTGCCCTATTGATAATCTTCGAATCAAACTATATAAAAGCGGAACAGACGAAGATAAAGTTATCGCTAAAAAACTCAAGACAGTCTGGAGATTCTTTGCTCCTGTAGTTGTTAGAGAATCGAACAAACCAGAATCTGAATTGAAACCGATGTGGTGGACATTCTCAAGAACTATTTATGAAAGCATCATCCGTTATTGCAAGAACCCAGAATACGGTGATATTTCTGATCCTGTGAGCGGAACTGATCTTGATATTGTCCTAACGAAAGCACAGAAGAAAGGCGAGTTTTCAAAAACAAGCATTTCTCCAAAGCGAAGATCATCAGCTCTTGCTTCAAGCGAAGAAGAGATCAAGAGAATCACTGATTCAGTTCCTGATATGATGAAAGAAATAAAAGAACTATCGTTTGACGAATTACAAAAGATAGCTGACAATTGGCTCGACTCAATGACGTCAACAAAGGTTCCAGAAGACGAAGAAGAAGTTTCTGCAGAATCAATAGATGAAGTATTCAAAGAGATCAACGAATAGCTAGTTAATAAAAAGGCTTGGAACTTGGAGTATCGTTGAAAAGCGATGAGGGGTTCGAGTCCCTATCCAAGCCCTAAGGAGAAAAAATGGCAAGACCGAAGAAAGAAGAAACTGTTTCGTCTGATGGCAAAATGCAACCACGAGATCTTAAGTCGCTTCTGACAAAAGTAATAAACTCAAAGTTTTCAGAAACAGTTGCTTATGAACTTGGAAAAGAAGCCCCAACAAATGTAACTGATTGGATATCAACGGGATGCACAATTCTCGATTATATTATATCGAATAGAAGAGACGGAGGGGTTCCAGTCGGAAAACTGACTGAAATAATCGGTCTTGAAAGTTCGGGAAAATCTCTTATTTGTCAACACGTTGCAGCAAACACTCAAAAAAAGGGAGGCTTCGTAATATACATTGATACAGAAGCTTCGCTCAATAGAGATTTTGCTAAGAGACTCGGAATAAACATTGACGATTTGTTCTATGCAGTTCCACCAACAATGGAAGAAGTATTCGAGACAATTGAAGAGTCTGTGAAAAAAATTAGAACTGTTGACAAAGATGTTCCAATAACAATAATCTGGGACTCAATTGCTGGAACTCCAACGAAGGCTGAAATAGAAGGAACATTTAATCCTCAAGAGCAAGTAGGTGTTGCAGCAAGAATAATCTCGAAGGCAATGAGAAAACTTGTTGATTCGATAGCAAGAGAAAAGATAACTCTTGTCTTTACAAATCAACTTAAAGCTTCAATTGGAAAAATGGGTTATGGAGATCCTATGAGTGCTACTTATGGTGGAAAAGCTGTTCCTTATCACGCTTCTATTCGACTGAAGCTAAAGAAAGTAGGAGAGATAAAAGTAGCTGAACAAACAGTGGGAATCGCTTCTGAAGCAAAAGTTATAAAGAGTAAGCTTGCTCCACCATTTAGATCCTGCAAGTTTCCAACATTGTTCACTACTGGAGTTGATGACATTACAGCAATTTTTGAAACATTGAAGAACTATAAAGAAATTGAACAAAAGGGCGCTTGGGCATCTATGATGTATAAAGAGGAAGAAGTAAAATTCAATAAATCTTCGTTCCATGAAAAAATGACAACTGATAAAGAGTTTTATAATTATTGCATGGATATCATCGAAAAGAAAATGATCATAAAGTTTGAAGATTCAGAAGAGAATAAACTAAAGAATATCGACATAGATCCAGATTCAGCGATAGAGGTAGAAGCTGTGGGTGAAGCAGTTGAAGAAATCGAAGAATAATAACGGTAACAGAGAAATTGATATTTGTGCTCAATGGAAAGGAATGTCTGAAGAAGAGAAGCTCGCTCAAAAAGATGGTTTGCTTATTGTTTGTGGACACACTAGTTGTATAAAAGAGTCTCATATTGAGCCATGTGCAACAAAAGAACTCGTAGAAGAAGCTTTTAACAAAAATGGAAAAGCAAAGATATCTGCAGCAACTCTTAGGCAGAGACTTCCGAATGTATTAAAAACAATAGAAAAAAGAGAGAAGAAAATATATTTTTCGAGTAGAAGCACAATAAACAGAGTGAAGAACTCATTTAAGAGCTTTGTTGAGTTGATAGAAGAAAAAGAGAAAGAAACAAAGAATAAAGTTACAATTTTTGTTTCACTTAAAGGAGAATAACATATGGCATTCGGAATGGGAAATATAATAACGTTTTCTTATATAGGAAAAAGATCGCATGATCCGAAGCCAAAAGTCTATGTGATGCATCCGAATTGGCGAGGGTGCTGCCACGGACTTGCACTCAAACAGATTCCAAATAACTACATCGAACTCATCAAGTTTCTCACTCAAAAAGACTTTTCTGATCTTAAAGATAAAAATCTCTACAAAGCATACTATCGATGGAAGAACTTAATGCCACCAAAAATTTCACCTCTAATTATTTATAATACGTTCGTATCGAGAATTCCAGCAATTCGAAGAGCTTATCGAAAATATAAGCCTCAAGGTATGAGTGGTGTAAGAATTCTGTCAACAAATCTGTAAGAAAGAATAATTAAGATATGGAAATATCATCAGACGAACAACTTGTTGATGCTTTAGTGAAGCTTCAAAATCTATATGAAACAATTGATTCGCTTCGGAATGAAATGAGCAATGACTCTGAGTTCGAAGAAACAGTAAGCGGTCTCAATGAAGAAGTGAACGTCATTCAAGAAGCAGCATCAAAGTATGTTGATGATAACACAGAAAGATTTGATGAAGAAGTAAATGAAGAAAAATAATCTTAAAAGCTTGATCTTCGAACAAGGCGTACTGTCTGCTTTAAAATCTCTCATTTCTCCAGTTACTGATGCTATTTCTAAACTAGACTTTCCAGAAGATGAAAAGGATGCTGAAAGAGCAGCTGACTGGGAACAGATTCAAACGAAGATACAAAAATTCTTCGAAGAGTTTCCACAATTTACTCCAGAAAGCGAAAAAGAACTCGATGCATTCGAGAAATGGCTAAAGAGAAATAAGCGTGCTATGACTCCAAACAATGTTTATTCTATGTTATCGAAAGCATATATGGGAAAGAATACAGACGTTAAGTTCGCAAACGATATTCAAAAATTTCTTAACAATCTCGTTAATGCATATAAAGATGATATTTTTAAGAATGCAAAAGCAAATGAGTTTGAGACAATAACAAAGCAAGCTCTCGCTAATTCATTAGGTGACCTACAAAAAGCAAAAGATTATTTCCTAAACTTCATGTTGAAGAATCTATATAAGATAAGTCGATACAAGCTTGGTGTAGTATCTAAAGGAAAAGAAGGTGTTGAAGATCCTATTGCTTTTAACTCAGATCTAATAGCAAGAGCACTTGACCTTCCAACAGAATATGTTATGAGAAAGATTGAAGCGAAAATCAAAGAAATTGAACAACTCTCTAAATATGAAAAAGAAGAAAGAGTATTCATTGGAGAAAAAGAAGAGAAATTCATAACTGATGTTGTTGACGACTATTCGAAACTCACTCGAGTTGATCCAAAAGATAAGCAAGTTGTTGCAAAAGTTAGAAAGGCTTGCATCGATATACTCAAGATGGAGCCAGGTTATGATCTTAGATATGAATACAACGAAGCAAAGAAAGCTGTTATACAAAAACTACTTGGTAAGAAGGTTGAAGCTACTACTACTACTAAGACAGAAAAAGAGAAGCAAATAGATGAAGACGAAATTGATAAAGTGTATGAGCTAGTTGAAAAAAGAAAGAAAAGAGTCGTAAGACGTATTGTTAAACATATTCTAAGTGCACACCCAGAATTTGAGACTAAAACAAAAGATTTAGAAGAAGCAATTTTTGACGTTGCTGAAAACGAAGAAATAGACGAAGACAAAACGTTCGCTAACATTTATGACGCTTATATGGAAGCTGTTCTAAAAAGAATGAATAGTTCGAAAGAAACAACCCCTGCTAATGCTAATAATGATGATACTGACAAAGTTTCGAAGATGAAAACTGCTATCGAGGATGTCATAAAAAAGAATCCACCTGTAGCAAAACTCAACAAAGATCAACTTTCTAAACTACCAGAATTGATCTCAGTTGCTCTAAAAAATAATGATGTAACTGAAGAAGATAAACTCAAAGATGTATTTACAAAAGTGTATCCGTTCATAAGAGATGAGCTAGAAAAACTTTCATAATATAATCTGGAGAGGTACCGAAGTGGTCAAACGGGCTTGACTGTAGATCAAGTGGGCTCCGCCCTTCGGGGGTTCGAATCCTCCCCTCTCCACCATGACAAAACAAAGAATCCTCTTAATAGACGGAAACAACAACTTTTTCCGCCACTTCGTCGTTTCTCCAGCAATGGATATTAATGGAAATCCAATTGGCGGCGTATTTGGTTTCATAAGATCTCTTATGTTCTTTACTGAAAAGTTTTCTCCCACAAAAGTCTATGTTTGTTGGGATGGTGAACATGGGTCTCAAAAGAGAAGAACGATCCTTAAAGAGTATAAAGAAGGAAGAAAAGTTCCGACTCTCAACAGAACTTATGAATTTACAGAAGACGAACTTGAGAAAAATAAATCTAATCAATTTAGAAAACTGAAAGAACAATATATTCCCGCACTCCCTGTAATTCAACTTGATTATGAATATACGGAAGCTGATGATATAATATCTCTCGTTTGCTATCTCAAAAAAGAAGATGAAAAAATAATCATATCGGCAGATAAAGATTTCTATCAACTTCTCGATGAAAAAACAGTTTGTTATAATCCGATTACTGAAAAATATAAGACACATAAAAATCTCGTTGAAGAATACAAAATCAGTTCAAAAAACTTTGCTGTTGCAAGAGCTCTTGTTGGAGATAACTCTGATAACTTAAAAGGTGCAAAGGGTGTCGGTCTCAAGAGTGTATCAAAACTATTTCCATTTTTGAGCGAGAACAAAGAATACTATATGAAAGACATTCTTGTTCATGCAACAAATAACATCGATGAAAGTAAGAAATATAAATCAATAGTTGAGTCATTTGACCACTTAATGAAAATATATAACGTTGTGCAACTTCGTGATTCAATTTTACCAATAGAAAAAATAAATCAAGTGAAAGAAAATATCGACTGCGGTGTGAGCTGGGAACCAATAGCTTGCAGAATACTGATGTCTGATGATTTTCCAAATTTTGATATTGATAGATTCGTAAATGTTTTTAATGGTTTGTTTTTGACTTCAAATCATAAAAATTAAAGTTTGATATAATAGCTATACAGCTTCTATATTTATAGATATAGACAAAGGAGGATGAATGAGCAGTAGTAGTGGAAGCGATTCGTTCACTGAGTTCGGCGGAAGTTTTCAGGACAAACTTGTTTATTCAATTTTATTAGACAAGCAGTTTGCTGAACAGATTCTAGAAGTAATCGAAATAACATTCTTCGATAAAAAATATCTAAGAGATCTCGTTCAAACAATACAGGAACATTATCAAAAATATAAAAAGATTCCGAGCATAGAAAGTCTTGAAACTTCAGCAACTGAGATAAAAGACAAAATATCGAAAGAACAAGCGAAGATCTTCATTGATTCAATAAAAGAAAGCAACATGAAGAATAGTCCACTTGAAGATCTCGACTTCATTAAAGATAAGTCTCTCGATTTTTGCAAGAAACAAAATCTAAAGAAAGCTTTATTTCAAGCAGCTGATATGTTGAAGTATTCGAAATTTGATGAAATCGTCGCAATAATAAAAAAGAGTATAACTCTCGGAACGAATAAGGACATCGGTATATTATACTCAAGTGACTTCGAACAAAGATATGATGAGAAATCAAACAGGGTTATTCCAACACCTTGGCATCAAGCAGACAAACTTATGAATGGTGGGTTTTCAACAAGAGAACTCCACGTTTTCATGGCTCCAGTAACTAGAGGAAAAAGCCATCTTCTCGTTCAATCAGGTGCCGAAGCTGCAAAAAGAGGCTTCAATGTTATTCACTATACTCTCGAATTATCAGATAAAAAGACTGCTCTTCGTTATGATTCATGTATTTCGAAAATATCCTACGATGATCTACTCGAATTTAAAGACATAATAAAAGATAAAGTACAAAACCTCATAAAGGGAAGCATAATCATAAAAGAGTTTTCGACAAAGACCGCTTCAAGCCAGACAATAAGAAATCATATATCAAAAGTTAAGATGAGAGGAATTGATCCAGACTTGATAATTGTTGACTATGCAGATCTCATGAAACCAGTATCATCGACAGAAAATAAAAGATTTGAACTCGAGTCGATTTATGAAGATCTTCGAGGAATAGCTGGTGACTTCGATGTTCCAGTAATCACTGCAACTCAGTCACAAAGAGGTGCCGCAGAGGAAGATTATATTTCTCTCGAATCGGTAGCAGAAAGTTATTTAAAAGCTGCCGTATGTGATACTCTCATTTCTTTCTCAAGAAAAATCGAAGATATGGCTCTCGGAACCGGAAAACTGTTCTTCGCAAAAAACAGAAGCGGGATTTCCGGACTCGTTCTCAATGTGTCAATCGACACTTCAACTTCAACGATTACAGTTCTTGATGAAGAAGCTTCGCTTCCAGATGTTAAGAAACAGCAACAGAACAGGAAACTTTCAGTTGATAGAAGATAGAAACAAATTTTATTGTAAAGTTCCGGGATGCAAAAAAGTAGTTCATTTAAAGGGAACATCAAGACATTTGCATTCTCATAATCTAACTTATGAAAGTTATTCTTGGAAATATCACACAGAAGAAATAGTGAAATGTCCAATTTGTAACAGCGAATATTTTAGAACAAAATCACAACAAGTATTAAATACAGATAGAACATGTGGAAAAAAAGAGTGTGTATATTTATTACAACAAGAAACTACAAGACGTGTTGTATTAGAAAAATACGGCGTCGAACATATTATGAAAGTAGAAAAAATAAAACAAAAACAACAAAAAGCTATGTTAGATAAGTTTGGAGTTGCCTGCAATTTTCAACGACCAGAAGTTAGAAAAAACTTAGTAAAAAAACTTAAAGAAATAGGTCATTATAAAACTGTTGCTAAAAAAGCTAATAAAACAAAAAAAGAAAGAGGATCAGATAAAATAAGCGCTGAAAAACAGAAAAAAACTAAAGCATTAAATCATAGAAAATATAAAGAAGCTGCAAAAAAGGGAGTTATTGTAAGAAGAAAAAGTGGAATTGATATTATTTCAGCAAAGAAAGCTGCAGTAACAAAAGCAAAAAATGGTTTTTACGATTACGATAAAGCACAAGAAAGAGTGAGAAAAGGATTCGAAACACAAAAAAGAAACGGAATGTTTGGAAAAAGAATTTCTAATGGAGAAATAGCATTTGCTATATTGCTACAAAATCATTTTAAAAATATTGTATGGCAATCAAAGATAAACACACAAGATTTTAATAGTATTTATGGAGATTTGTTTTCTGATTTTAAACAAGATCTAGAAGTCGATTTTGTTATTTTAGATTATGAAGAACCTATCATTGTTTGTTTCGATGGAATTTTTATTCATGGTCTTGATCGACCAATAACAGAAATAGCTGAAAAAGCTCTTACGAGCAAATTCAATGCAAATATCTTTAAAAAGTATTATTCTGACCGTTCATTTGAAGAATATTGTCAAAAACGAAACATAAACCTCGTTCGATTTGATGAATCATCGTTTCAAGACTTTCTTTTCAAAAATGACAGACTTCAACCGTATTTTGTTTGTGGTAAAAGCGATAATATAGATAACTTATTCAAAGCTTTAAATCTTTAAAGGAGATTTGAATGACAGAAAATATTAACAACAGTGGATCTCTCGAATATAATCCAACAGGTTTTTCGCTTCAGATTTTTAAAGACAGGTACAGTTTTTCTAAAGAAGAATCTTGGGAACAGGCTTGTAGAAGAATTTCTAGAACAATTGCTTCATGCGAATCAAATGGTAAAAAAGAAGAATGGGAAGAAAAATTCTTCAAAGAAATATCATCGAATAGATTTGTACCAGGTGGAAGAATATGGGCAGGAGCTGGAAGACCAAAACCAAATCTCATTAATTGTTTTATAATTGACGTTGCTGATTCTAGAGAAGGATGGGGAGAGTGTGCCTCTAATTGTATAGTAATAGGATCTCTTGGTGGTGGAATAGGATGTAACTACTCTTCTGTAAGACCGAGAGGCTTTCCAATAAGAGGAACTGGTGGAACTGCATCTGGTGCTGTATCGTTTATGAAAATAATAAACTCCATTGCTGAAGAAATAAAAACTGGTGGCGGAAGAAGGTCTGCTCATATGTTGCTTCTCGATATTTGTCATCCAGATATAGAAGAGTTCCTAGACGCAAAACTCGATAAAAAACAACTTAATAATGGAAACGTTTCTGTTTCTTTTGGATGTGTATCACCAGAAGACTTTTTTGATCTTGTTGATAAAGACAAAGATTTAGAATTAGTATTCAAGGGCCAAGTTTCAAGAAAAGTAAAAGCTAAGAAGTTGTGGAACAAAATCATAGATAACGCATATGAAAATGGAGAACCCGGTTTATTTAACAACAGTCTCGCAAACCAAATGAACAACTTGTATTACTATAAAGAAATTGTTGGTTCAAATCCTTGCGCCGAAATCTGTGGTCCTGCCTTCTCAAGCTGTGTATTAGGTTCTTTAGTTATTTCGAGGTTTGTTGAGAATGAGAAAATAAACTGGGATAAACTAGATTATACAATAAGGGTTGCAACTCGCTTTCTTGATAACGTAGTTTCTGTTACAACATATCCTATTAAGCAGATTGAAGATGAAGCTATGAATACTCGGAAGATTGGTCTTGGGGTAACAGGACTTCATGATGCAATGTTATTGTGTGGAATAAAATATGGCTCAAAAGAATCTTTAGAACTCGTTGATAGAATCTTTGATTTCATAAAAAATAAAGCATATGAAACAAGTACTTATCTTTCTGTAGAAAAAGGTTCATTCTCAGTTTTCGATAAAGAAAAAATAATGAAGAGTGGATTTGTTAAGACTCTCAAAAACTCAGTAAAAATGAGGATAAAAGAATATGGACTTCGAAATAGCAACTTGCTATCTTGTGCACCAACTGGAACTATATCAATAATATCAGGAAACGTAAGTAGTGGAGTCGAACCAATTTTTGGGCCTGCATATAAACGAAAATACTATGATAAGAACGATGAAGATAAAATGAAAGAAGAGATTGTGTTTCATCCACTGTTTGATAAATTTATGAGCGACGGAAAAGACGTGTCTCATTTCGAAAGTTCTGATAACATACCTCTTAGAGCTCATTTCGAAATACAAAAAGCGTGTCAAAAACATATTGATCAGTCGATATCAAAAACAATACTTGTAGATAAAGCTAATCATTCGAGAAAAGACATTGAGAAACTGATTAAGGAATTTTTGCCATTCTTGAAAGGTACTACGATTTATCCTCTTGGAAGTCGTGAAAATCAACCGATCACACCGCTCGATTTAAAAACAGCAAAGAAATTGTGGACAGAAGAAAAAGAAAAACACAATACAGATGGAGAGCAATCAAAGGGAACTTGCAAAGATGGTATGTGCGAGTTATGAAACTTAAAGAGCTTATAAAAATAAATAGCGTTAATGATGCTATTGAGTTTATAAAGAAAGCACATGAAGGACAAATTGATAAAAGTGGAAAACCATATTGGCAACATCCTCTTAGCGTTATGAAGCGTCTTCCAAAAGAAGCAACATATGATGTTATAATTGCAGCTCTTCTACACGATGTTCTCGAAGATACTGATTATACTGAAAGTGACTTAAGAGAACTTGGTGTCAGTCAAAATTCAATTAATATGATAAAGATTCTAACAAGGAATCGAGATAAGACATATAGTGAATTCATAAAAGATATTGCTTCAAGTAAAAATAAGGGAGCAATAATGATTAAGATCGCTGACAATGAAGACAACCTCGATCCAAGTAGAATTCTTCCAAAAGAATATGATGGATTGAGAGATCGATACAAGAAATCGATTGAAGTTCTCAAGAAAGAAACCTGAAAATGGAATTTATCTCTGGTTCGATTGAAACTGCTCGAATTTGTTGCAACGAAGAAGGAGCGATGTATGTTCGCATCATATATGATAGTCATGACCCAAATTATAGAAACGCATGGCCAGTTCGATTTGTAGTAGACGATGAACATTCAATTGTTGTAACTGTTGATAATAGGCACACTCGTTGGCTAATAGGTGAGTCCGATAAAATTCTTAATCAAACAGATAAGTGTCTTGCGAAAGTTATGAGAGCAGTGATCAAAACTCATTCTAAAATTCTCGACTCATTTACGTTTGGCTCAGATAAAAAAGATTCATTTATCATGATTGTAGAAGTACCAGAGGGAAATGAAAAATTATTCGAACAGCTTGCAGACGTTGATTTAATAAGACCACCAAAAGCTCAGGTAAATTAGCAGTGAAAAAGATAATTAATGTATGACAAAGAACAAAAAAATAACAATCCAATTTTCTAATGGTGATGACAATATATCATCGATTAAGTGTCTCAAAATATTTACAGAGGAACATTTCAATAAAATAAAGAACAAGGTTTCTCTAATAAAAGAGGGTGGAATACTATATCCATCGAAATTTGCTAAAAACACTAATAAAAACTCAATATTTGTGTCAAAAGATGGTAAGATTGTGAAGGAAAAGAAAGATTCCTTTTATGTCATTGAAACAACGAGTAATACAATAAAAGAAATAAAAGATTGTACTGATGTTAAAATATATTCGGAATTCAAACATATTGGTAGACAGCCACCAAGAATCTCAAAAGAAGCTATTGAGGAAAGAAAAATAGAAGATCCAGTTTCTCTACTTGGTGCAAAATCTTTGACAGAACAAGAAATAAACAAATGCGATTGTGATAAGGTTATAATTGAAGAACAAACACACAATCAGTAATATCTGCTCCAGCAAAACAAGACAGAACTGTTAGAGCAAATTGAGAACAAGTGAGTGGACCGATATTACGCCAATTGCTACTTTCAACCTATAAACTTCATTGGATCAACACGTGGCGGCAGACCATTAACAAACGAGGACTTTTCTGATAGAGAAGATGAAGTAAACGATTTTTCAATTCATTCAGTAAACATTATTAATGACGATTTAGTTGTAGAAAAAGATTGGCACAGTTTTTGTGATTCAGTTGATATTGCTCTCAATTTCAAAGCAAAGAAAGGTGATACTGTTTACGTTGTTGTTGTGACTTATGAAGATGGTGATACATTCGGAAGATCTTATGGAAACATTTGTGTCGTTGATGTATTTGAGAATGAAGAAGAAGCAGAAAAAATTGCATCAATTATTTATGGTGATGAGAAAAAGAGTGATAAAGACGACATCTTCGATAAAAAAGTAAAGCGATCATTCAAGGGATATGCTCCATGGGTTGGATATTTCGAACGTCTTCAAAGTGTTGATGTGTTTCCGTTTGTGATATCGAAATTTAAGAAAGGAAAAAGATGAGAAAAATATTTCTTCCAACTTGTGAAAAGGGTACTTTCGCATCGAGGAATAACACCATCATTGATGGAATAGTCGTTCATACAACGGCAACCACAGTAAAACGCGTTACAAAAATAAGAAACTCTGAAGATAAGAAATACATTGACTCTCTCATAAAAAGAGCACTTGATCTTCCTGGAATCGCGAAGAAACAATATGACTACTTAACAACAATTTATAATATTGGAACAGAAATGTCTGACGCTCTTCGACTTTGTATTCAAGCTGCTGGTTTGCCTCGCCGCGCTTCATGGCATTATTGTATAGGAAGTACGAAAACTAAAAGATACAATGTTGTAGCAATAGAAGCTGGAAAAGAAATTGAACAAGAAGTTATCGATACTGATGTTATCGAATTCGTTTCACCAGAACTTCAAGCACATCATATTGGTGATCTCGGAAAACCAACGAATAGGCGTTCAATAGGCATCGAAAATATGTATCCGCCCGCTCTCTTGATCAAAGGGAACTCAGAAAACGAAGCAATCGCTTATTTCGAGAACATAGGTTGGCCGAAGCCAGAAATGAAACGTGGGCCAGATAAAGCAAAATATTGGTATACTCCGATGAGCGAAGAACAACTACTTGCTCTCGAAGATCTTTGTGTTGAACTCGTACTTAAATTCAAAGATATCTACTGGATTGGTTCGCACTTTCAATTTTGCGCTGACCGAATAGATCCAGACCCACCAATTAATCTCGCACTTCTTAGAAAGAATGTGACAGCGAGAACAGGAAGAGAACTCATAGCGAGCCCTAAAGGATATCCAAAGGTGACGAAATGAAACTAATCATCGCTTTCATCGTCTCTATCTGTCCTGCATGTTTTCCAAAGAGCGCATGTGAGCTCGACTGTCATGAAGCGACGAACGAGTGTGTCCTCGAGTGTGAACATCTTGCGAACGACAACGATCTATATGAGGACGAGTACATACGAGGCTGTATTCAAGACTGCAAGAACTATAGTTCAATGTGCGATCAGAGGTGTAAGTGAAAGAGCGCTCACAAGAAGTTAGAGAACAAGCGATAACGAGCGTAATACAAGAGCGCTATCGACAAGATAATAAGTGGGGAATCCAAAGACATAGATACCTTTTATGGCGCACAATACTTGGAGAAGAAATAGGTGAAATGGACAAAGCGTGGCTTCACACTCAATTCGGTGGTAGTGAAGCTGGTAAAGATAAAGTTATGAAAGAGATGGTTCAAGCGTGTGCTGTTCTCCTCGCAATGATCGAGACACAAATAGAGTGTGGAGATTCGTTTATAGGACTATCTGAAGAAAATGGAGCAGAAGTTAAATAATAGATTTTTTGATTCCATTAAAAGATCGAAAAGTTTAGAATACAAATTGAAAATAATGAAGAGACATAGATACAAAGTACTCAACAAGTTCATTCTCGATTTCACAACTCCTCAAGACCAATACCAGCTGTGGATAGAACCCGGCGATATCGTAGAGAGCAATGGAAAAGATACTATTTGGGTGACATTTTCAAATGGTGAGCGTCTAGAAACAAACGACATTATTACGTCAATCGAAGTGCTGTTAAAACACATGAAAATAAAGGAGATAAAAATGAAGCAGCCAAAAGGCGAACTCGTCATTTATAGACAATTCAAAGGTGACGAAATGCTCATATGCTCTGTTAAAGAAGAGAAGAAGCTTGTGAAAGAGTGGTTCGATTCAAAGGGATACGATGGAGTATCAAGAAATAGGTATGACTATTATAGACAAGTAATCAAAGGAACTCTCAAAATAACGTGTTCGATGACAAAAACAGTATTGACTGATCAAATCATAGAAGAACAATGACACCGCGTATTTTTGTTATAAGTGACTTACACTTTTTTCACGCGAACATTATTACTCTTTGTAAAAGACCATTTGCTAATGTAGAGATCATGAATGAGTGTCTCATAGAAAATTGGAATAGTAAGGTAGAGAAAAACGATCTAATGATTTTTTGTGGTGACTTTGCTCTTTGTACTGCTGACAATTTTGACTCAGTTATTCATCGTCTAAACGGAAGAAAAGTTCTCGTAAAGGGAAATCATGACTCTCGTTCGAATAAGTTTTATCTAGATAACGATCGTTTCTCATTTGTGTGCGACTACTTCTCTATGAAGAACGTTCTCTTTACACACCGTCCTATCGATTATCAAAGTGTTTGTGACTCAAAGTGGACAGAGTCTGTTTGCGTCCATGGTCATATTCACAATAGTAGACCTGATATCATCAAAAAATACGAAATAAGCGATCAGAAGCTCTTCAACGTTAGTTGCGAAATGCATGAATATTTTCCAATATCTCTCGATGAGATAAAAGAACGATGTGAAAAATAGCATGTCAATTCCAAAAATAGAAAAAAAATATTCTTTTATTGCGACACCTTTTGGACTTAGTCTAGCTATTAAAGTTTTTAACGTCGATGAAAAATATCTTGAAAAACTTGTTTGGCGTTATCAAAGCGGAAAAAGAGTTGGACAGCTCCGTGGAAAAATAACTTGGTGGCGAATAATAAGTGGTGGCTTCATAAATGGAATGGTAATAAAAGAAAAAGGTGCGCAATTCGGTTTTAGAATAACAGACTATACAGAAGAAAAGATCTATCTTGGTTCACCAATAATAAACAAAAGTGAACCTGAATGGTTAGACGACTATAAAGATTGGATTGAATCAAAGCTCACAAACGAAGAAAAAGTAATAAGACAACAGAAAACATATATCGACAAGAAAACAACTTTAGCGAACAAGATGATTGAGAAGTACATATCAACACCAGAAAATGATTCGAACGTTGAAAAGTTTGCAATGACGATAATAGAATCGAACAAGTTCAGCGAAGACTCAAAGAAGTTTCTCATACAAGAAGTATCGAAGTGGTGCTTCAAAAATAAAAAACATGAATTTGCTGAAAACATAAGAAAATCATATCTTTTGACTTGTAGTAGAATAACTGATATTGATAAACAAAGCACAACAGATATTCTCAATAATAAAGAAAAAGGCTGATTCAAAATTTAAAGATTCTTTAATTAACGTCCTTTACTTAAAAAAATCAGGTTACGCGGTCGGTGAATTGGCAGAGTTCATTATTGTAGAAAATATAAACAGAGAACACTTTAGACCTCTAAGTGCTTGCCATATTGGTCAAAAGACAAAAAATAAGTTTGATTCAAAAACAGACATCGTTATTTCATTAAATGGTGAAAATATTCCATTTAGCATAAAGACTGGGTCAAGACCACGACTAAAAATAAAAAATGGAATCTCAAAAGAACTATCGAATGTTTTGATGAGCGATGACATAGTTGATAGAGATGATATTGTAAAAGCAATAAAAAAAGAGTTATCGACTGATTTATATATTCTTCACCTAAACAAAAAGAAATCAACTTTCTACATTGACCTCAAAAAAATAAATTTAAGAAGTTTTGATTCACTTAAAATAACAAAAAAGAGTATAATACTCAAAGATAAACTTCAAAAATCATTGATATTCTTTGATCTTGATAGACTTGTCATTTATGCATATTCGAAGAGCGTTGATATAATCGATTCAATGGAACTAGGAAAAGATAACTCTCTCGATAAAAAACATAAGGGCGAAAACTTGCTCATCAATAGCATCATAACAAAGACTTGTTTGTGCAATATCGATACTCTTCGTAAAATTGAAAGGATAGTGAACAAGAAATATGAAGAGTGAAAACTTAATAATGGGTTGTGGGCCCTCTGGTTTAGTAAGCCTCTTTTATCTGAATGATTTTATTGCAGTAGATAATAATCCTCTTGGAGAACTTAGTCAAAAGTATCAGCTTGGTCCAAGACTATTACAAAAAAATAGTTTAGTACTTAGATTTATTGAAGACGTCTTAGAAAAAAGCGGTTCTAACTTTATCATAAAAACAGAATCGGCAAAAATTGGTTATCAATATAATGAATTTGAAAACGATATACATGATTATGCAACAGAGCAGTTTAAGAAACAATATTCGAAGATAACAAGAAACAAGATTCAGTATGAAAAATCTTTCCTGTCTGATTCAAAAAACTCTATAGAAAACTATGTTTTATATGATGGCGAAAATAAAATAGATGATAGTTATAAAACAGTATTTGAGCTAGTGTACTCTTTAGTTAGAGACAGAGTTATAAATAGCAAAGTTGTAAATATACAACGTCTAGATGAAAATCTTCTTGTAACATTTGAAAATACAGAAAGCCATAGTTTCAAAAATATAATATCTACGATTCCATTTCCAAGACTACTATCTATATTTAAACTGAGCGAAGAAAAATATGAAACGACAAAAAAGAACTTTTACATATGTTCATATGATAATGAGCATGAGAGAAATATCTCAAAGAGATACTCATATGTATATTCAATAAACAAAAAATATACACGGAAAACATATCTGAAAGACTACATAGTTTATGAAACTATCAAAAAAATAAATAGCAAACAGATCGATAAAAACAAAATCATTTTTAGCGTACTTGATTTACCAATACAAATAAAGAACAGTAGTAACATTAACAAATTTAATGGTATGACTTTAATTGGAAGATATGCTCAATGGAACCATGCAATTAAGTTACAAGACGTGATAAAAAAAGCCCTAGAATGCAAGATAAATTTCTAAAAATATACAATACGCAGAAAGAATTTACTGATAGTTTTTTGAAGTATCGAAAAACATCAATAGATGATCTCAGAAATAATAGAGAGTTGCTTCTTCAGTACAACAAAGAATACGTCCTGGCAACAATAAAAGAAGCATCTGATATTTTAGACAAACTTGATTGGAAAATGCACATCCATTCTGACGAAGTGTCTGTTAGAGACAATATATTAGAAGAATGTATCGACGTAATAAAGTATACACTCGGAATAGCAATAATCAATGGGTTTTCAAGTAAAGAAATATATGAGAAGTTTATCAATAAGTCTAAAGTAGTAAAAGCAAAATTCGAACAAGAAAAAAAGCTAGAGAACATATATGCAGATAGTAATAAAAAAATTGCTTTTCTTGATATAGACGGAATCTTAGCAGAGTGGCCAGATGCTTTTCTAAATTTAATACAGAAGAAAACGAAAACAAAATTTTCATCAATAGATGACGTAGAAGTAGCTCTTGGAAAGAAAGTTCTTGTTGATTTAAAGACAGAATATAGACTATCGGGTATAAAAAGAAAACTAAAAGCTATCGACGGCTCTGTTGAATTTACTAGTAGGCTGAGAACAAAAGATTATTTTATCATACTACTAACTGCAAGACCATATAAAGAAGTTTTTAGAATATATTCAGATACTCTCTATTGGTTGAAAAAAAATAAATTTTGTTATGATGCAATCATATGGAACGAAAACAAAGAACTATTTGTTTTACAACACTTTATGAATCATAATATACAATTTGCTGTTGATGATTCTGTTGATAATGCAAAGAAGTTAGCAAAAAACAAAATAAAAGTCTATCTTAAAATGAAAACCGATAATGAAGTAGTAGTCAACAAAAACAAATATATAACTCTTTTTTCAAATTTCGATGAGATAAAAATATGACAATAAAAGAGTGCTGTATTCATCTCGACGGCTCTGATAAAAGTGGTAAGAGCTCAATTAGAAGAAAGATAATACAAATTTCAAATGGCAAAATCCTAGTTTTTGTAAGAACATACATCTCACAGATCTTATATAGTAGAATATATAAGAGAAGCATTAATGAAAGATTTTTTGTTGAAGAGATGAAAAGAGCTCAAGAACTTGGTCATAAATTTTTCTTGATAACAGCGTCAACTAAAAGCATAGAAGAGAGATTTATAAAACATAATGAGTCAGATATGAATATTACAGATATTGATTTACATAAAGCTGAGATAAATAATATTGTTCTAGAACTAGAAAGTGAAAATATCATAATAACTAAAATCGATACAACAGCAAAATCTATTGATGAGTCTGCAATTGAGATAATAGAAAGATGCAAATGAAAAGAAAAATATTGATAACTGGAGAATCTGGATTATTATCTACTGCTATCAAGAGATACATACCATCTGTTGATAATAAGTTTGAGATTATCAATACAGAAACTAAAGCAACGTTCTGTAATATTTTTCATACGCACAACAACAGATTTGTAAAAAGTAAAGAACTCGACATATGTAACAGAGAAGCTCTATTAGATATCGAACTAACTGAAAATGATATAGTAATACATACAGCAGCATACGTAAATACAGATAAGTGTAATACTTTTACATATGATGCGATAAAGTCAAATATATTAGGAACGCAAAACGTCATTGATCTGTGTCTCAAAACGAGAGCAAAACTTATCTATATGTCTACGACTGCTGTTTTTGATCCCGAAAGTTATATGAAAAATTCTGGTTACTTTACTGAAGAATCGAGAATAGATCCAAAAACAATTTATGGACTTACGAAATACATTGGAGAAAAATGTGTAAAACAGTCTCTAGAAAACTGGATAGTAATTAAGCCAGTATTTATTTATGGTGACGCTCCGATTGATAACTCGTCAAATATAAGGAAGATATTTGAAGCTGTTATTGACAAAAAGAATATAATCATAACACTAAATAGAAAATATAAAAAGAACTATATGAGGTCAGAAGGTTTCGCTCTTATGTTTAATCGAATACTAGAGAACTCCCAAGGTATAAATAAAGAAGACTTCATAATAAGTAGAGATAAAGAATGTGCACGAGAATTTAGTTACTATATTGAGCTTATGTCGAAAATTGCAGAAGTCGATATAATGAAATACGTCACTCTTAAAGAAGAAGACGATTATTTGGCAGACCACATTGGTATATCTAAAAACTTCTATAAACATTTTCCAGACTTTAAGTTGCCTCATGAAATATTTGATGATTATTCTTCTCTAAAAAAGACATACGATTCTGTAGCGAAACTCAAAAATGAAGTACAGTAATACTCTCTCTAAAAGATTAGACAAGAAACTCAATTGCGCTAAGACGGTTAATAATACGCGAGAACTATACAATATAAACTACACTTGCAGCTTCGATAAAAAAATAGTAAAAAGAGCTATATCAAATAACAATGATGACTTTGTCGAACGAGACAATATAATCACAAAGATTCAAAAATATGAAACAGTAGATATTTTCACAAGACAGTTTGTAATAACTGAAAACTATATAAACAATAAAAACTTGAATGCATGTCTATCACTGTTTCAATTCAGAGTAATAAAAAAACATAGTCAACTTTTTATGGATGAGTTTGTCTTTGTTAGAAGTCAAAACTTTGACAAGAATTGGACTTTTGACAATCAGTCATATATGATATTTTTACAAGAATCGAAAAAAAGATTCGAGAAAATGTTTTTGTGTAAAATAAGATTTGGAAAAATCTACGTGCACGTCACTTCTCTCCATAGAATAATATGAATACAGAAATAAAGAATAAAATACTGTCTTGTAAAAAGTGCAGTGAATCTCAGTTAGTGTTTAATAATAATAGCCAGTCAAGTAAAGGCTATGGAAAATTATTTGGTTACAGATATAGTGATGAAGTGAAATATATGCTCGTTGGTATTAACCCTAGTCATAAGAGATATGATAATATGTGTATGAATGCATTCAAAGCGGGAACGGCACTCGAAGACTTAAATCAAAAAATACACGGCGATATGTTTCTGTATATGCTTCATAAGCTTGAAATAATCAATAGTTGCTATTTCACGAATGCAATAAAGTGTTCAACAACAAGCAACAAAGTAAATAGTGGTATGTTTAATAACTGCTTTGATATACTACAATGTGAAATTGAACATATAAAACCAAAATGTGTTGTAGCTCTTGGAAACGAAGTATTTAGCTTCTTAAGTACAAAAAATATAGAAAATTTAATCAAAGTACATCACCCGAACTATTATTTTTCATACAGAAAAAACGAAATAAAAAACTATATTCTCGAATTTAAGAACTTGGAGTCTTTATGAAAAAAGAAATATATGTACCGCTTCATGGACATTCAACATATTCAATCGGAGATGGTGTCACAAGAATAGACGATCTAATAGAAAGACTGAAAGAAATAAAATCACCAGCAGCTGGTCTTACTGAGCATGGGAATATGTCGAGCTTTCTCAAATTTTATAGAGCTGCAAAAGCGAATAAGATAAATCCAATTTTGGGTTGTGAGCTTTACATAAACGAACTATACTACAAAGATAGAGACAAATTTCTTGAACTAAAGAAAAGTAAGAGTAAAGACAAAGAAGAATCAGACGAAGATGTTGAAGAGATACTCGGTGATACTGAAAGTTCTGATAACAACCATCAAATTGTTTATGCAACAAACTATGAAGGTCTCAAAAAGATTATCTATTTGTCGAATAAAGGATTTTACAATTTTTACTATAAACCTTTAGTAAATCTAGACTTAGTATATAATGATCTCGATTTCGAAACAAACATACTAACAACAGGTTGTCTTAATTCGTACTTCAATAAAGCAATACTAGATGGACGGCAAGACGAAGCAGAACAGTTAATAAAAAAGTTTCATAACAAATTTTCATCAAACTTTTATCTTGAAATACAATTCAACAATCTTGAAGAACAAATAAAAGTTAACAATTTTTATGTTGACTTTTATAAGAAGACAAACATAAAGCCATTACTATCGATTGACTATCACTATGCAAATAAAGACGACTGGGAAATACAATATCTTCTATATGTAATAAAAGGCAGAAAGACAGTTGAGACTTTATCAAAAGAAGAATGGTTTTATAGTGTAAGAGATCTTTACATAAAAGAACTGGACTTGATTTACGATTATGCGAAAAAACAAGGCTTCGATGAAAAAATACTGAATATTGCAATTGATAGTACTTTAGAAGTAAATGATAAAGTAAAAATAGAGATACCAGATTATCCAAACAATAATCCAAAATTCTTAAATTCAAAAACAGAATCAGATAAAATGTTCTATGATTTATTAGACAGAAAATTCAAAGAAAAAATAGAAAGTGGTCTTATTCCAAAAGATAAGATCGGCGAGTATAAAGAGCGTCTTGATTATGAAATGAGCGTAATCAAAGATAAAGATGTTATCGACTATTTCTTGATCCTCGATGACATAATACAGAACCACGTTTTAAAAAATGGTGGTGGACTAGGTGCAGGAAGAGGATCTGCTGGTGGAAGTCTAGTTTTATTCGTAACCGATATCACAAAAATCGATCCCATCAAACATAATCTTATATTTGCTAGATTTTTAAATCCCGCAAGAAAAGATCCTCCAGATATTGACACAGACATAGATTCTGAGACGCAAAAAACAGTTGAAGACTATCTAAAACAGAAATATGGTTTGGAAAAAGTATGCCACATTGCAAATTTTGGTAAGTTTGGACCAAAAACAATAGTAAAAGATCTCTGCAGGGTGTTTGAGTTAGATTTCTATCTGTCTAATGAACTTACAAAACTGTTTAGTGATAAAAGTTCTGGGGGTGTGAAAGAAGAACTCAGTAACGCGAGATCAATCGCATCAAAGACAGGAAACACAAAGCTTATCAACTTTATAGATGAAAATAAAGAGCTATTAATAAAATACGGTGAAAAATTTGTTGGTATGGTTAGACAGTTTGGCCGACACGCAAGTGGTATATTAATTAGTAACAAAAATCTTACAGAGTCTGACATACCTATATCGCGGCTAAAGGGTGACATCATAACTGGAGTTCAAGAAGGTGGAGATGAAAGAGAAGTAACAGAACTTGGTTATCTAAAACTTGATATTCTTGGACTAATCAATGCTTCTGTAATGAATAATTCGTTTAAGTTGATTGAAGAGCGACACGGTATCACAGGAATAGAACAAAAAATATTACAATCTGATATGACAGATGAAAAAGTATACAGTGAATTCCACAAAGGGAACTGCAGAGACATATTCCAATTTGGTTCAGACAATATGATTTCATTTATTCAGAAAGTAAAGCCTACTAACATCGATGACTTATGTGCAATCAATGCTGGATGGAGACCCGCAATTATAGTTGCCGGTGGTGTTGATGAGTATCTTGAAGGTAGAGGAGATCCAGAAAACGTAAAACGAAAGTTAGATAATATACATAAGGACTTGTATCCTATACTTGCAGAATCGTTTGGTGTTCCTTTGTTTCAAGAACAGATAATGTTTATTTTACAGGCTATTGGAGGTTTCTCTCTTGCAGAAGCTGATAAGGGTAGAAAAATTCTGAAGTTATTGCATAAGGGAAATCAAGAGAAAAACGAAGCTTTCGTAAAACTTCTTGAGCAATTTAAAAATGGAGCTAAACAAAAAGAAGTCTCGGATGAGAATATAGAATATCTATTAGATAGACTTGGGAAATATTCAGAGTACTCATTTAATAAGTCGCATTCTCGATCTTATAGTATAAACGCTTATATTTCAATGTGGTTAAAAGTATATTATCCGCATGAATACTTCGTATCGTTGTTAAATTTTGCTAATACAAAAGAGATTTCATGGTTTATGAAACAAATTAGAGAAAGTGGTATTGAGTTTTGCGATTTTAGACTTGGAAATGCTGGAAAGCAATTTGAAATAGACGACAACAAAATAAAGATAGGCTTGAGTTGTGTCAAGGGAATAAGTTCATCTGACTTTGAAAAAGTTGTTAGTTTCGACACAAAAGACATTAGAGAACTTCTAGATTTCATCAAGAATGAAAAAATAAATAAAAGAACGATAGTAAGCTTAAGTAGATTAAAGTTTTTCGAAAACATAATGAGTAACTCAAAGCAAATAGAAGAATTGATGTTAGATTTTAGAAGTCTAAAGGCAACAAAAAAGAATCCGATCACAGAACAAAGAGTTTCTGAACTTATTATGTTGAAGAGTACAGTGAAAGACTGGACGAATAGTGAATATAATACATTTCAAAGAGACTATCTTGGTTTTTACTTGAATGAGCATCCATTTGAAAAATATAATAGTTTTATCCAAAGTAAAAAAGGTGTGATAAAATCTCCGAAAGATATAGATTCTATGCAAGAAGATGGAAACTATTTGGTTGCAGGAATTCTTAACAGTGTTGAAATGCACAAGTCGAAGAAGACTGGTAGAGAGTATTACAAAATTATAGTCGAAGATGATGAAAAACAACAATACATAACAGTATGGAAGTCTGAAGATGTAGCAAATTTAGAAGAAGGTAAGTTCGTGATTGTATATTGTCAAAAATCATCTTTCGGATTCACAAAAGCGAGAGGAAAGGAAATAGTAAAACTATGAAGAAAGAAGATGTAGAAAATATTCGAAGAGCAATGTGTACTCTTCCAGAACAGTCTCCAAAAAAGAACTATGAGTATCAAGACGACGTAACATCAATTTCAGTAAAAATGATTGATTTTCCTAAGAATCCATATAAACCAATTGTTAATAGTGTTACTGCAACTTGGGGTAACGGTGAGCTCGGTTTTGATAATGGAAGTTGCAATAAGTGGTCAAAAATTTCTCCAGAAAATAGATTTAGAGTTGTTCTGTCTTGCTTGACAGGTAATACACTTCCACAAGCACAAGAAGCACTTCAGTTTCAGTTTGAAGTAAACGGTCTTGCTCGACACGACTTTGATCAACATGCAAGATCGAGAATTGGAAGTTATTTTTGTTCAATTGGGTCGCGCGATAATTGTAAGAGTGATGCACCATTTTTATTGTATCTTGATATAATTGACAAGATTGATAAAGACGAAAATTATAGGTTGAAAGTAGAAAACTGGATTAAGATGTCGAAAGACTTATATGAAGAAACAGTGAATATGGGAGAGTCTTCATGGCAAAGTGCTAGAGCTTTCTTGCCGCAGTGTGTTAATCATTCATATATTTTTGGAATGAACTTTCTTGCTCTAAGAGGTCAGATGAATAGAAGATTAATGGCATGTGAGCAAGAAGGAATCGTTGCTCTTCATTGGTACATAAGAGATCTAATTGATATGGAATTCCCTTTTCTAGCATCGTTTTTGAAGCCAGCTTGTGACAATGCAAAGCGATGTATATATATGGAAGGGCCAGAAGGTATGACAAAGTATTTCTCGAATCTGTTTGATGGATGTGGAAGATGGGAAGTAAAAAACAAAGAAAACTCTGAATACAAAGAATTTAATAAGAGCTGTACTGATTATAATCGTCTCAAAGAACTTGGAGTACCAGTTGTTGACAAAGATTGTTTTAATAAGTATTCAGAGAGTGATTTCGAAAAACTCGATCAAAAAGATAGAAAGCTATTTGAGGAAAAATAAATGTACATAAAAATCTCTAAAGTAAAAGATGTAAAGACACCTAAGAGAAGTTACTTCACAGATGCTGGTCTTGATTTGTTCATACCAAAAGGGAGCTTTTTTTCTGTTGAACCTAATAAGTCTGTACTCATAGATTCTGGAATCAAGATTGAGATACCCGTTGGCTATTGTGGAATAATAATGAACAAGTCTTCTGTTGCAACAAAACTTCGATTAATTGTAGGAGCTGCTGTTATTGATTCTGGTTTTGAAGGTGAGATAAAGATTGATCTTCATAATATCGGCGACAAAACAGTAAGAATAGAAGAAGAACAGAAAATTGCTCAGCTTGTTATTATTCCAATAATCTGTCCAGACTTAATTGAAGTAGACGAAAAAGATCTATATAAAAAGCTAAAACAAATCGGAACAAACTTTAGGGGCGAAGGCGGATTCGGTTCAACAGGAGATAAATAAAATGAAAGTTAGAGCAGGGTTTGTATCAAACAGCAGCACATCGTCTTTCGTTCTTGTTGTCACAAAAAAGAACTTCGACAAAGTTTTGAAAAACAGCGATGACTTAACTAAAGATCTGATTAAGCGGTTAAATATACACGAAACCAAAAAAGCATTTGGAAAAGAACTCACTACTATCGTCTGGCCTGACGGAAATACAAACATTTTAGATTTTCTAGATAGCACAGAATTTGTTGAGAAACATATAGACAAAGAAGAAGACGTTTTTGAAGTAATCTTCAGTTCATTTGATGGCTTTATCGAAAATCTAAAAAAAGATAAAAAAAATCACATTGAGCTTGAACAAGAAATAAATGGTTAACAAAACAAAAACGTGTTGATATAATAATCTATCGACTAAGGAGAGAAACAATGGAAACTGACAAACTAGAAAAAATAAAAGAAATGATTACAAAAGTTTTAGAACTTGATGATCAACTTGATACTCTAAAAGACGAAAGAAAATCTCTTATCAAAGATTATGTTAAAGAACATGACCTCGATATGAAGCAGATCGAAATGGCAATAAAAGCAATAAAGAAGGATATAGACTTATCTATTGTCGAAAAAATAGTTGAAGCTCTAGAACCGGTGTTAAAATAATGCAAAAGTTTAAAAAAGGCGACAGAGTTAGAATCCTAACAAAGAAATCAAAAGTTTCGAAGATCGTAGATGCAATAAGAACTTTTCAAGATCATAACGGATATATCAAATCGAGAGTTCTATATAAAGTAAACAATAGTTATTTCTTTTCTTATGAACTCGAAAAAGCGAAATAAAAATGACAATTGAATGGTTTGACTTTTGGAATAAATCAAAAGACGTCGATAAGCTCGACTGTCTGTTTGAAACAAACTTTGATGTTGCAAGATCGATTCTCTATCAACTTAATGCTAAGAAAAGCGACATTCTTGTTGAGTTTGGTTGTGGAACTGGAAAACTTCTTTCGCTAATAGAAAAATCTGTTACTGCATCAATAGGTCTTGATTTCTCAAAAAGTCGAACGAGTGTATCAAAAGCGAAATGCTCAGAATTTATAAATACAGATTGTTTCGATTGCAAATTAAAAGATAACGTTTTCGACAAAGTATTTAGTTTTTCATTGTTCAACTTCTTAACACTCGATGAATCGATTGCCACTCTCGAAGAAATGGTTCGTATAACAAAAAAAGATGGCATAATATTAATAGCTGATATTTTAAAAGATGATTTCGAAAGAGTATTCTACTTCAAAGTCAAAGATGAAAATATCTCGTGTCCAAAGCTTTCTTTTCACAAACCGAAAGTGTTTCAGAAAATAATCAACAATATAGATAAAAATCTTGAAACTATAGTTTATGATACGAATATAGAAAACTATAAAAACAATGACCTAACATTCAATGTGCTCATTCACAAACAATGACCAAAAGACAAAAAAGTATAGTTGATCTCTTCGACAAAAGAAAGAAAGTTTTCCTAGAGAAAAGTAATGATTATGGTGAAGCATATCTAAAATCGGGTGAGCTCCTTGAAAAAATCTTTCCAAATGGAATAACTCTCAAAACATGGAAAGATCATTGTTCATATCAATTAATAACAAGAAAAATGGATAAACTTCTTCGTTATACAAATTTAAGATTCTCAGAAACTAGCAGTATAAAAGTAAAAGACGAAGCTGTTAGTGACACTCTTGGAGATGACGCAGTATACTCTCTAATGTTAGAAGCTTTGGAGGAAGAAAAGAATGACTGAAATAGATAAAGGAATAATTGAAACATTCAAGAATTTTCCACAACAAATTATAAAAGTGAGACTTACGTTTGATGCAAAAAACGAACACTTTGTAAACAATGCAATGATAACAGACAACTATTTTAAGAAATTTGGTTCAAAAATACTTTCTAGGACTAGACAGGGTGATAAAGTTTTCGTTGAAGTAGACACGCAAGCTTTTCTTTGCGAAACACTATCAAGCGAATGCGTTTCATTAATTTCAATAACAAGGTAATGAAACTTCTCAGTAAACTAATAAGAAAGGAAAAGGAAGAAAAAATGACCTTAGAAGAAAGAGTAGTTGAGCTAGAAAAATTAATAAAGAAACTAAATGGAAGAGTTGCTAAAATTAGAGATCTAGAAGAAGATTCTTTATCAATGACAACAACACTTAGAAATCATGATGAAGACATAACAAGAATAAAAGCTTCAATAGATTCACTAAATAGTAAATAACTGTTCAAAATTAGTACTGTGTTATAATTAGAGTATGGATCAGTACTATTTCTCTAGTCTAAAACCATCATCAAAAAAAGAACAACACACACAATCTTCACTTCACAGTGAGTGTATTAATTCAACAGTTTGTGAAAAAAATAGAGAAGCCTGCAACGAACTTATAGAGTCTAAAATAAAGCTTTCCGTATTAAATTTGAAACTATGGATTGTTACATCTATAGTTTTGTTTCTTGTAAGCACAGGCGGAACTTTTGTTTGTGCAATAAGATCTTATGGAAAAATAGAACAAAGAGTTGATACAATAACTGAGAATCAAAAAGCTCTTGAAACATCAGTCGAATCACTTAGACAAGAAATATGGAAGTTGATTCCTACTGGAAGATATAGAACAACGGCTCCTTCTAGTTTGCCATCTACGGAGAACAGAAATGATGAAAGTAATGAAGCTTTTAACAACGGGACTGTCGCAAACGCTTCAAGATGAAGAAAGTGTTTTTTTTATAAAGAGAAGTCTACCACTAATTTCTCTTGCTTGTCTAGCGTTAATAATGATGGGAATGGCACTAGGATTCATCATAAATGTATAAGCTGTTTAAGTTTCCACAAGATTTGTGGTGGATTCTTTCTCAATCAATAGCAACTCTGTCTGTTATTTTTTCTTGTATTCACTTTGTTCTCGTGGCACTTCTTATATCAATTTCTGTTTTTGTTTGTTTCGCTCTACTTTGGGTGAAGTTTATATTTTATCCTTGGTATAAAATTAAAAAGTCATATAGAATGCTTTATAAGAGTGTAAAAATTTGCTATCATAAAGATTTAAATAACTCTGATAGAGCAGTAATTCAGTCTGACATCGATGAAATAGAAAATAGAACTCATTTGCTTCTTAAAATTTCTGACTCTTGTATTGAATCCTCTTTTAATAACATAATAGTTTTACTAGTCGACGATATAAACGAAAAATATTATAATGCAAAATATGGTATGACTTTCAAAAGAATAAGTGGTCTCGCTAAAGGAAAAATGATAATAATTGATGTAGGTAACGGAGTGCAGGGAAGTGCTTTAAAACACGAGCTCTGTCATGTTATTTTAGACAGTTGCTTTGTTCCTAGCTCAGAAACTGAACAACATAATATTATGACAAGAATTGGAGTGTGAAATAATGATAGTAAAGTGCATAAATTGTGAAACTTTATGGGACAAAAAAACAGAAGAAGAAAAGTGTTGCAAAAATTGTACTTGTAAAAATCAAAACGAGTGCCCAAATTGTGGTTGTAACTGTTATGTCCCTATGAACAAAAAAGAAAATGTAGAAGTAAAAAATCAGATTTTATTATTTGACTGAGAAAATCATGGACATAAAAGAGCAAATAAGAAAAACTATTGAAGAACCAGTAAGTTCTGATTCGAAAAGATCTTGGTTTAAAGACGAAAAAACATCAGAAACTTATTCGCTTGATATAGATCTGCTTAGCGACATTCCAGAAGAGTTTGATTAGTATTGATGGAAAAAGAAACAATATATACAACTATCCGCCTTGAGAATTCTCTTCATTCGAAATTAAGGATTCTTTCTATTGTTCGAGATTCTTCAATTCAGTCTCTTCTTGAAGAAGCTGTTTCTGACTTTGTTGAAAAAAATGAAAGATAAGGTTTGATGACTCTTCTTCAAAAAACATATTGTTGCCGAATCGATGGAGCAAATGAGCGGAAGCTCAAAGAGCTTTCTTCTCTTTCATCTTCTATTCAAAAAGTTTCTCATTCGATATTCGATCTGCGCTTCTTCCTTGATGAGAAAGATTTCTATCATGCTGTTCGAGAGCTCCATCCTTCAGTCAACTCGAAGCAAGTTCAAAAAGTGACTGAGCAGTATCGAGACCTCAAAGATGTCTTCTCCCTTAAAAGACCGATCGACTGTTCTCTTCTCTTCGACAACCAAATGTTCGACATTCAGCTCGAACTCGAAGAAAAATATTTTAACGCCTTCGTTCGAGTTCCTTCTACGAAGAAGAATAAGCGTATGAATGTTCCTCTTTCTGGCCTCTGGCCGATAAAGAAACTGAAAGAGGCGAAGAAGATCGATCAAGTTGAAATAAAGAAACATCAAAACGGCTCTTTCTATGCGCATATCACCGCTTCATTTGAATGCGCTCCTTTGATAAAAAGCGGAAAAGGAATCGGAATTGATCTAAACCATAAAGGAATTGTTCTTTCGAACAATAAGTTCTACTCACTAAAGGAACTTATCCATCACAAAGACGAAGCAAGAAAGAACAAAAGTGCGAAGAAGAATGAGCAAACATTCACAAATGATTTTATCCATAAAGTAACAACTTCAATTGTTCGAGATCTTCGAGACATAGAGGTTCTATTCCTTGAAGATCTTTCTGGCCTAAGAAACAAAAGTTCTAAGAAGAAAGGAACATCGAAAGGGAAAAAACTCAATGCGCGAAGCAACAACTTTCCCTTCTCGATGATCCAGAGCCAGCTTGCTTATAAAGCAAATGAGATTGGCATAAGAGTGATCAAGGACAAGAAGCAGACGATCAATACTTCGAAACAGTGTTCGAAGTGCGGATCTCTCAAGACAGAAAGAACGAAACAAAACTCGTTTAGATGTCTTTCTTGTGGCTTTTCCCTCCATGCTGATCTCAACGGAGCGAGGAACATTGAGCGAAAGGGCAAGGCCCTTCTCAATGCGGAGACGAATGATACTCCGCTGCATGCTCCGGAAAATAAAAATGCAGAAATTCCACATTGTGGAATTAATCATGGTTCTATTGAAGAAGCTTCTGTTTCTGGTGGAATAGCTGGTTACCAACTTCCTCTCGGAATGGGAACGAAAGAAAAAGATAGACTTACAAATCCTTATAAATCAAGTGACAAAAATAAAAAAATAGACTCAGACGAAAAAATCAGGAATGAACTAGCAACAACAGATAAAGTAAACTATATCAAAAAACACCCTATTAACAAACAACAAGATATTCTCAAAAAATAAAACATTTTGATTCATTTAAGTGCTAAATATGATAGAATAGTAGCATCTATTGGAGGAAGTGTGGAAAGAGCCATTACATTCGACGACGTTCTCATTGTGCCTCAATACTCTACAATTGAAAGTAGAGACGACGTTGATATATCAACTAAACTTGGTTCAATAAAAATTGATATACCGATAATTTCAGCTCCTATGGATTCTGTGACAGAGCACACTCTTGCGTCTGAGATGATAAAAGCTGGAGCTGGGGCAATTATTCACAGATACAACTCAATTGAAGATCAAACAAAAGAAGTAATAGAAACAATATCATCAACTTCAAATAAACAAGCAAATTATTTGATAGGTATCACTGTTGGTGTGAAGGATATACAGAATCAAGTCGATAGAATTTCTGGATGTTTAGACCAATTAACAGATATTTTAACAACTGAGCAGAAACTAACATCTAGTGATATCAAAGTACTTCTTGAAAATCACTTCATGATAACGATAGATATTGCTCATGGAGATCACAAAAAACTATATTTGGTTGCTGAAAAAATAAAAAAGCAATTTCCAAAAATAACTCTCTGTGCAGGGAATATTTGTACGACAAGTGCTGCTCTTAAATACAAAGAGTTGGGGATTGATATTGCGAAGATCGGTGTTGGGCCCGGTCACGTATGTTCAACGCGTTTGGTTACTGGTTGCGGGTTCCCACAACTTGAAGCAATAATGGAGATATCAGATACAGGTATTGATATTCCGATAATAGCAGATGGTGGAATAAAAAACTCTGGTGATATTGTAAAGGCCCTCGCTGCTGGAGCTAGTGCTGTTATGATCGGCTCTCTCTTTGCTTCATGTCCAGAAAGTTGTGCTCAGCAAATTCAAGATGAAAAGGGAAACAAATTTAAAGTTTATAGAGGAATGGCTTCTTATAGTGCGAAGAAAGACAATCAAATAAACGACAAGTATGTAGAAGGAGAGTCAATAATCAAGAGGCTTTCAGAGCCAGTAAAAAACATTCTAGAAAGACTAGAAGCTGGAATTCGATCTGGGTTTTCTTATGTAGGAGCAAGAAATATAGAAGAGCTTCAAAGAAAAGCGACTTTTATAGAAGTGTCTCAAGGTTCACATCTAGAAAATTCAGTAAGAGGTTCTTAAAGGAGGATATTATGAAGAATTTAGCGCTATCAACAGAAGAAGCAGTAGCAAAAAACAGAGTAACAGATCCAACGAAACCAAATTGTAAGATGTGCCAGAATGGAACTGCTATATTGATGAAGTGGTCTCTTGAAGAGAAGATCGATAAGAGAACAAAGAATCCAAGGCTATCTTGGTTTTGCGTAAAAAAGAATTGCTATATCCATCGGCGAAGTACGAATACTTGTCCATTCAAGTGCTGGACACCAATGGTTAAAACTTCACTAAAGAATGTTTGATGAAGGTAAAGAAATTTTCGATGAAAAAGAACTAGATACAATAAGAGTATCTAATACCAAATTTGCGCGTCTAAGAAGAAAAAGTAGATTATACTCTTCGAGAAGAGACACAAAAAGAAAATCTTGCAAATACACTATAAAACTATATGATGCAGAATATGAGCTTATAAAAGACCAAGTTAAACAACTCAATATGTCTCTTCAGAGGCTTCTTGATTTTTTACTCTTAGACGGTTTTCTTAAGAAAGATCCTAGAGTTATTGAGTTTATAAATGATTGTATTAGAGTTCAGTCTGAAAAATTTGATAGAACAAAAGCTGAAATAGATAGATTTTCAATTCTCGATATGCAAACTCTGATAGAAAAAATAGAAAGGGAATAAAAAATGAACCCCATTTCTGATATGTATGCTCTATTGCTTGCTACAAATGCTCTTCTGATAGAAAAACAAATAATAACAAAAGAAGAACTGCAATTAAAAAGATCAAAGATTAATTCGTTAATTTTAGAATACTCTTCTATCTTAACAAGTGAACACGGTGAAGATGAAGGCAAAAAACTCGATAGAGCATTAGAGGTTATGAAAGAGTTTTTTACAGAATGTAAAGTCGAAGACATCGAAGAAGAGTTGATAAAGAAGCAGTTCATTGAAATAAGACAGAAGGCAAACACAAATGAACAGTAAAGTTCTTTTGGTGTTCAATTCTGACTCAAAAGACGAAAAAGTGATCTTATGTTTGAAGTCTGATATAGAAAAACATATAATTGAACATGGAGTGAGAGTTAAGATATTTGATCTGTCTGATTCTAAACTGAAAGTAGTTTTCAAAATTTTAGACACAACAAATAAAGAAGGGAATGACAGTCTAGAAAAAGAAGAGTTTGAAATTCCAGACTGATTTTAAATTAATGACGAATGAAAATACGAACGTTAATTTTTTCTGTTTCAAAAATATTATTTTCAAAGAGAGAAATTGCAGCTTCAACATCTTTTTAGATCTTGAATGCATAAATGATATTGCTGCTCTTTATTCATATGGATTAATTTTTGATTCAATTTTATACAAAAAAGACTCAAAACAAAAGTCAAAAAACAAAAAAGTTTGATTTCAAAAAACAAACAAGAAGTATAAGATGTATCATGAATAAATGGTTGAAGTTCGCTGCTAGAGTCGCTCATGCGAATAAGTCTGAAGGGAAGAACTTTTCCCTTGGTGCTGTACTCATAAAGGGCGGCTCGATTATTTCTACTGGAACAAACAAAAAGAAAACAGATCCGATAATCAAACTACTTAGTTCACGAATTTATTGTGACACACACAAGTTTCGAACTTGGATGCATGCAGAACTCGATTGCATAAACAGGATCCCATATGAAGTTACGAAAAATTCAGTTCTCTTTGTTGCTAGGGTAACTCATGATAACAAACTAGCAAATGCGAAACCCTGTTCGTTGTGTCAACATGAAATCAAACAGGCTGGAATAAGAAAAGTACATTATACTCTTGATTCTCACAGAGAGGTTATTCTTTATCTAAATGATGAAGAGGAGTTTATAAGTGAAAATTCTGATTCTCGACGAAGCAATTCCTGGCAAAAAGAAACAAGCGTACTCACCATTTCGTGCAATTGAGGTAGAAAACCCTTCAGACGAAGATATAAAGTTTCTATCTTCGATTCATGGTCTAGATCTAACAAACCCAGAACCTAATAGCAGAGAAGACTCTCTAGCTGAAAAGTATCTAAATTTCATATATGACTTCTCTGGAGAAAAAGCAGAACCTAAATACAAATTCGTAATTTATACGGACATTATGCAATCTAAGAAAAACTTAGGACCGTATGAAAGAGTTTTTCATATTACATACTAACTAACCATGACAACAAAAAGACTATACATACAGCAAAAACAAGTTGGTGAAGTTCCGAAATGTACTCATGGTACTAAACTCGGAACAAAATTTTATTTAGACACAAAGTATTCCCAAAAATATAACAACTGTATGTTTTGTGCTATAGAAGCTTGGGGAGGTTCTATGCCACATGCTGAAATAGCAGCCTGTCTTGGAATAGATAGAATGAGAGTTTGTCAGCTTGAAAAAATTGTCTTAGAAAAGCTTAAGAAGAAGATAAATTTTAGAAACAAAAGAGTATTGAGAGAAATCGATTTTGTACTAATTGATGTAAAAGGGTTAGCAAACAAGTTCGAAATAAATTCGATAAAAGAGATTACATCTAAGATCAGTGAAGATTTTGATATAGAAAATCCAGTTAAAATAATCATTTTGAATAAAGAACTTAGTTTGTCATCAAAACTCGGTCAAGCTATGTACGAAAAGAAAAATTCATATCATGAAATAAAAATTGATAAAACAAAAATTAAAAGCAAAAGAGAACTAATCAATACTCTAATACACGAAATGTTTCATGCTGCTCAAGCTGAAAATAACAAACAGTTATCTGATAGTTTGTGTGAGGCAGTTGTAAGTGAGTTTTCAAATAAATACTATCGAAAATTTTTAGATATACAAAGTAAAAACAGAAAGTTAAAATTATTAGGGAAAAGGAGATAGAAAGAAAATGGCACACGAAGTTGAACAAATGTTCTATTTTGGCGAAGTTCCTTGGCATGGTCTTGGAACCGAACTAAAAGAAATCCCAACATCTGAAAATGCGATTATTGCTGCTGGTCTCAACTGGAATGTTGAAAAACACAATATACTTTGCGAAAATGGAGAACTACCAGAGACTAGAATTGAAGACTTTTTCGCTATAAAAAGAGACGATAAAATTGGACCAAAGAGTGTGCTCGGAATCGTTGGAAAAAGGTATAAGCCTGTTCAAAATAAAAATGCATTCAATTTCTTTGATACAGTTGTAGGAGAAAAAAAGGCAATCTATCATACTGCTGGAAGTCTCTGTGATGGGAAAGTAATCTGGATACTTGCGAAACTACCTGAAGGAATTTCAATTTCATCGAATGATAACGTTGAGCTATATACACTGCTAATGAATCGTCATGATGGGAAGAGATCACTTATTGTAAGACCAACACCGATTAGAGTTGTTTGTAATAATACTCTTAATATGGCTCTTTCTGAAAAAAATACAAACAGTCTATCTTTTAGACACACAACTAATATTGATATTCAAATGAAGATGGCTGCTCTGTCATTTAATCATTCTCTAAAAACATTTGAAGAAACAAAAGCGGCTTACAAAGTTATTGCTCAAAAAGATGTTTCAAGAGATTCTTTAGAAGAATATTTTAATAACGTCATCGATTTCAACAAAAAAAGTAAACGCTCTCTTATCAAGAGAAACAAACTCGTTGAAGTTTTTGATTATGACGTTCAAACAAATAATCTAAAACCATCTTTGTGGGTTGCATACAATTCAGTAACATATATGGTTGACCATGAATTTGGAAGAGACAACAAAAGACTTGAAAAAGCTTGGATTGGAAATGGTTTCGATCTCAAGCAAAAAGCGCTCAACGTAGCACTTCAAATGGCAGCATAAAGGAGGATTTTTATGAAAGACGAAAGAACTCTAACAATCAAACAGTTACTAAATGGTTTTATTGTAGTTGATAAAGAAGGCGAAGCAGTAGAAGAATATATTGCGAAGAACAAGAGTGTTGTTAGTAAAGCCGTTAAAAACTTCCTAAATAACAAACTACCAGTTGTTAAAGACAAAACTGTTGAAGTTGAATCTGATTCTGAAGAAGAGGTTCAAGGAATACAAAGTTAAATATGTTAATGACGAAATGTGAGGCTTTAAGGGAGTGCCTAGAAAACAAAACTCCAATAAATGAATCATACGAAAATTATATTACTAACTTCAGTGAAGAAAATGTGTTTACGTTTGAAGCTAATGAAGAAAAAATAAATGTTGGTTTGCTGATAAAAGAGCTTAATGAAATCGGCTTTATAGTTCTCGATTCAAAAAAAATAAATGGTACGCATACTTTCTTTAGAGTAAAAGAAATTCTATGAGCTTCATTTCCATAGTTAAACTTCCAAAGAACAGAAAACATTATAGAAAAGCACTAGAGGTTTTTATTTCGCAACTTTATAATACGCTAAATCTCAAAAAAAATATATGTGTTCATATAAGAGATTGTTCTATGGAAGATATGGATGAAGATGATATGTGCTGGGGGACTTATGAAAAGATAGAAGATGATATTCATCAACATAGAATAGAAATAAATAAAAAACTTTTTGAACTGAAAACGCCAATTCGTTTATTCAAAACAGTCTGTCATGAAATGTGGCATGCATATCAATCAGAAAACAAAAAAGCACTAAATGAAACAGACGCAAACAGAAATGAAAAAAGATTATATAAGAAATACTACAAAGCTTTTAGAAAGTTACTAAATGAAACTCGTAACTGATATATTTGGATATATATTTTTGTTTATTGGTCTTACAATCTTTGCTTGTTGTTTTCCGTTTATTTGGCTTGGATGTAAGTTTTTAGATATAGAAATATTACAAGAAAATGACAATCAATGAGGCACAAAAAATTCTTGGAATCGACAAGAATTCATCTGAAGATGAAATAAAAAAAGTCTACAAAAAACTAGCCCTTGAAAATCATCCTGATAGATTTGTGGATGAAAAAGAAAAACAAAACAAAGAAGAAGCTTTCAAAAAAATAAACGAAGCTTATCAAGTCTTATGTCAAAAATCCTCATCACAAATTCCTAATGGATTTTCTGGGTTTCCTTTTGACATCAACGATTTCTTTAAAAATATTAACGCATACGAATGGGAAAACAATTTCTCTAATTTCTCTCAGCGTCGCAAATGGCAAGCTCAGTCACAAGACAGAGCAAATCTGATTCTTAATATAACTCTCACTTTCGAAGAAATATTGATTGGTTCAAAGAAAGAATTTGAAATCGTTGATTATAATAAGTGCGATGAATGTAATGGAGATCCTTTTAAAAACAAAAAACCATGCGACGAATGTGGGGGAACTGGTTTCGTTATACAGAAAAAACAGTTTCAGCAAATGCAAATGGTAACAAAGAATACATGTTCTAAATGTTTTGGAAATGGCTTCACTGCAGAAGAAGTTTGCGAGAAATGTAAAGGTTCTGGCGTAGAAAAAGTTATAAGAAAGTTCGTTCTTAATATTCCAAAAGCAGAGGAAATTAAATGAAAAATTCTAGTTTAAGCATAAAGAAAAAGTTCAAAAAAATATTAATAGATGTAGAGAACTTAAAAGAAGATTCAGTGAAGTTGTGGAACGATGTTCACATATGGAACTCTAAAAATGATAGTGAATTAAGAACATTCGAAAATATCTTGTTAAATAAGTTTTTGACAGATCTAAGAATAATTCAAAACGAACACATTATACAGCTCGAAAATAGCTTGGACTTACCTACTAACAAAAAAAGTAAATGAATATGAACGAAAAAAAGCTGTTTTCTGATATTGTTATGAGGTTCTCTGAAGAGTCGCATTGCACTCTATACAAAGTTGCAGCTATTGCAGTTAAGAATGGAAGAATCGTAGCAACAGGAATAAATGGAACACATGCACAACTAGAAAACTGTGATGAGCATTTTGTGAATTGTTTTGAAGTATCGAGAAAAATTGATTTCACAACATATGAAGATTGGATAAAATCTGAAGAGTTTAAGAAGCTCCATCATGAGTGGGCAGACATAAACGAAGTGCATGCTGAAGTTTCTCTTTGTGGAGAAGCAATCAAGAACGGAACCATATTGTATGACACTGATATATATGTCACTCACAGACCATGTAAACACTGTTCGAAACTTCTTGCAACATTTAAACCGAGAAACGTATTCTATATTTTTGAGTATGACAAGGCTCCAATTGAAAGTATAACGATTCTGCGAAATTGTGGAGTTAATATAGAGAAAATATGAAGCTTTCAGAAATTCCATGGCTAGTCTGTCCAAATAGCCAATGCAATCAGTTTGGTAGCATCGTTGTTGAAGCGCGAGCTTGTATCAAAATTCAAGATCCAAATGAAGAAACGAAGTATCTAATCGAAGAAATTTACCTTGAAGAAGATTGTCAGTGTTGTTGCAATTCATGCGGGTTTTCTGGAATCCTCAAAGACTTCATAAAGAAGAATCTAAATGAAAATCTGGCTTGATGATGAACGAGTTGCACCAGAAGATTGGACTCGCACAAGAAGTGCAGATGAAGCAATAGAGTTACTAGAGGAGAACAAAGTTGAAGAAATTTCTTTGGACTATGATTTGTTTGACGGGGAACCTACTGGTGGAAAAGTCGCTAAATGGCTTCTCAAAGCTGCTAAATCTAATAGATGGGGACAAGTACCATATATAATCCGATGCCATTCAATGAACTATGATGGCGTTTGTGAAATCGCTTGGGATCTCGCTGAAATCGAATGGCTCCGATGGGGGTTAAAGAAATGACAAGGGAAGAATCGTTGTCTCTCCGTAATGGTTTATATCGCATATATTGGAAGAAAAATGAGGGTGGCGGGACTTCATTAGCAGCAATCGGCATTTTAGAGAATGGCTATAGGTGGATTGCACCAATCAATTGGGTTCATCCAAGTGAAATACAAGACGTTTGGGAACTAATTGAAGAAGTAGAAGAATTAGGGATTCGATGACAAACACAATCTGGGGTTTTAAAGATAAGTGCATCATATGTGGAAAAGAAAATCCGCATGAATATATTTGTGTATATCCATTTGATGGTGCAACATATACAATCTTTTCTTGCTCAAGTTGCATAGATGTAATTGAAGACAATAAAAAATCGCATTGTTTATGTGTTGAACTATGTTGTTCTATAATAAAAAATTCAACTGAGCACTGTGTCATATGTGGAGATAGAACAGAAAAAACTTATATTTATCATCCTATCATTGGGGACAAAAAATATTTCTGGCTTTGTGACAGACATAACTTAAATGTTCCACATGAAATATCTGACAACTGTCTAATAAACCTTATAGAACACAACAAAATGGTATATTTCAAAGGAATCGAGACTGCAGAGAACATAAAACCTACTAATGCGCAAACACAACCTTCAGTTGTAGTAGCAACAACATCAAGATATCAAGAAGAACGAGAAAAGAAAATATTCGAAGCGATGACAGAACTTAGTAGACCATATTTCAGGAGATACCCACAATGAAAGTAATAATTGCAGGATCTCGTGACATTTTTGATTATGACATTGTGAAAAAAGCAATCGAAGAATCGAAATTCGAAATCACAGAAGTTGTTAGTGGAAATGCAAGAGGCGTTGATTCTCTTGGTGAACGTTGGGCATATGAACACAAAATTCCAGTTAAGAGATTTCCTGCTGACTGGGATAAACATGGAAAAGCGGCTGGACCAATTAGAAATTCAGAAATGGCGAATTATAGCGAAGCACTTATTGCGATCTGGGACGGAAGCAGTCGTGGAACGAATAACATGATTGACATCGCAAAAAAGAAAAACCTAAAAGTATTCGTTAAAATCATATGATATCGTACGCTTCAGAAATTCTTAGTTGGTGTGAAAGATTTTCTATTGGCAAAGATGAAGCAATAGTTTGGAATGATAATCTGGGATCAATAGAACCATATACTGGTTATCTAAAATTAATAGATGCGATGAGGTTTCATCCGGTTGCAGCATGCCCACCGATAATATATTACTGGTCAATTAAAAGAGGAAAATATTTAGATCCAAGTACAGGAAACACAATTGGTGAAGAATTCTTCACAACAGCAAGTCCAATATCATGGTTTAGTAACCTTAGAAATCTAATTAAAGACATAATTGATGAACACTTTAAAACAGAATCAAATATAGAAATACATACAAACAGAAGACTAGCTGAAAAATTAAGTCTTATCGAA
>Ga0265297_10001817_pt1 | contig 46968 bp, 41 predicted proteins | sample Munlanlwell13791_FD_192502 | JGI IMG/M metagenome (GOLD analysis project Ga0265297, IMG submission 192502) | Leachate microbial communities from a municipal landfill in Southern Ontario, Canada - Leachate well 137-91 | ecosystem: Engineered > Solid waste > Landfill > Unclassified | place...
CTGCTCTGGGGCTTGCGGGTCTCTTGCATGATATCGGAAAAGTGAATATTCCGCATGAAATCATCAACAAGCCTGGCAATCTGACGGATGCAGAATGGATGTTCATCAAGCGGCATCCTATTGAGGGAGCACTTATTCTGGCTGATGTTCCTGCGATTTCAAAATTAGCCATGATTGCCGCCTTTGAGCATCACCAGCATAGTGATGCCAAAGGATATCCGGCTATTGATAATCAACTGCAGCAGCATCCGTTTTCACAGATTATTTCCCTTGCCGATGCATACGATGCACTGACTGCGGCACGAGTGTACTACAAAGTTCAAATACCGCCCGAGCAAGGGATTCGCATTCTTATCAAGAAACGAAATAACTTTAATCCGACATTGGTGAAGGCTTTTGTCAATATGATGGGAATATTTCCTATCGGAACTTTGGTTAAATTGGATACCGGTGAAACAGGAATAGTGGTTCGGCAGAGCAAAAATCTCATGCGACCATCCATTCTTCTTCTCACCCGATTTGATGGTTCTGAAAAACAGGAGGGAAGGGAAATTCCTCTCCTTGAAAACCAGGGAGGCCGATATACAAGAACCATTATCGGCACTATCGACAATCATGTTGCAAAGGTCGATGTAAAAAAATATCTTCTTTGACAAATCGTTTCGATCGAACATATCTTCTATGACAGAATCAGCGCCAGACAGATGCGATACACGAAACCGTTTTCTTCTTGTTGTAGACAGCGATATTACCACCCTGTCTCAGACCAGTAGAATTCTTGAGCGGTTTCACTATCAGGTATTCAAAGCAGCATCGGCTGAAGAGGCACTTCAGATGGCGACCGTAGCATTGCCTGCCGTCATTATTACCTGCCTTGCCTTAAAGGGAATGAATGGTCTGGAATTGATAGAAGAGTTGAAGCAGTATTCTGCAACTGCTCCCATTCCTGTTATAGCATTAAGCAGACAGGATGATTTTTTTGTAAAAAAGCGTTGTTTGGAATTGGGAGCGGTCGATTGCCTGAAGTTCCCGGTACTTCCTGAAGAATTGTATCGTGTCATTCAGTCGTCAGCAGAGAAAACGCCTCGAAAAAGCATGCGTATTCAGACGGTTCTTCCGATAAAAATTCATACTCCTGAGGAGAGAGCAGAAGAACAGATGACACTTGAACTCTCCGCGAGCGGATTATTTTTGCCTCTTCCATCGCATTCTCAAATCAAAACAAATCTTGCTTTGGATCTTGCATTACCAGGTCGCCGTGTGTCTGCTGAAGCACGAGTCATTTACGTTTGTGATTCCAACGAGGGTCCATGCCGGAAACCAGGTGTCGGGCTTGAATTTACCCGAATCAGTTCAGAAGACAAGGAGCTTGTTCACCGTTTTATCGTTCACGAAATAACTGAAGAAATGGATTATAGCCATTCCTGATATACAAACTATTTGTACCGCCCCAATGCTTTTATAGTATACTATAGTATTGGATTAAAATTAACGGTTCATTAAAACTCTTATATTTCAGCGTGTTAATGCTATGGGGGAGGGGCCAGAGTGGACCATCAGAAAACGGAAAGGACATCTCTGTATGTTCGGAAAAATCGGTATGTACTTGTTGTCGACAGCGACGCGCATTTGCTATTTTACACAACTACGCTCTTAAAACGGTTCGGATACGAAACCTCCTCCGCAGGTATTGCAAAAGAAGCTGTTTACATGGCATCCATGGCGGTTCCGTCTCTTATCATAACTGCGCTTGACCTTAAAGACATGTATGGTTTGGACCTGATCCAGCATTTGAAAAAAGGGCAGGCATTTTCGGATATTCCCTTTATTACATTGCGAAGACAGGGAGATATTTCCGGAGAGAAACGAAGTCTTGAACTGGGTGCCAGTGAATGCCTTTATCAACCTGTTGCACCAGAACGGCTTTATATTGCCGTTCAGACAGCGACTGAGATACGGCCTCGCAAAAGCATCCGGCTTAAAACAACGCTTCCGGTGCGAGTAACGAATATGCCGCATAATGATATAGAAAGCACAACAACATTGGATTTATCGGAGGGTGGAATGTTCCTGCGATCTTCTGAACCTGCGGAAGTAAATGCCCGCCTTTCAATCCAGATAAATTTACATGGTGAAATTATTCCCGTGGACGCAGTTGTTGTTTACTCGTATAAGATAGCGGGAGGACCACATCTTCAGCCCGGCATGGGGCTTGAATTTGTGCACATCGAGCCTCGATCTCAAGAACTTATCCGTCGTTTTGTGAGAAGTGAGGTTACCCAGGGAATTGTGCCTATGAACGCCTGATCAATGGCGTTCCTGACTGATTACGTATGGCAGAGCCGAAACCAACAGAACCCATAGAGGTCTCAGATCGGAGAAATAATTTTCTTCTGGTCGTTGACAGCGATCTTACCAACTTGAAATATACATCGACACTTTTAAGACGGTTCGGGTATACGATTCATACTGCTACAAGTGTTGGAGAAGCGCTCGCTGTTACCGGAGCAAAAGTGCCGTCACTGGTTATTACATCCCCATGGCTTAAGGACGTGGACGGGCTTGAGCTGATGAAAAAAATAAAAAACGATGCACGAACAGCCGGCGTTCCCTGTCTTGTGCTGACGAGACATGGAGATTTGTTTCAGGAAGCCCGCTATTTTGAAGCCGGAGCGACAAATTGTCTGTCGCATCCCGTTCCGGCTGACCTCCTGTACCGGGCCGTGCAAGCGGTTTTGGAATTACGGCCTCGCATGAATATCCGTATCCGCACACGCCAGATAGTGATTCTCAAGAATGCTGCTCTCACCGTTCAAAGCGATATGTATACTCTGGAACTGTCGGAGCAGGGCATGTTTCTTCGAATTTCGGAACCAATGGATGTCGGTACTCTTGTGCAACTCGAATTAAATCTTGAAGGAGAGCTGCTTCCTGTTGAAGCGAAGGTACTGTACCGGCATGAAACGGCCCATGGACCTTATCAGGAACCCGGAATGGGATTGGAATTTATTCAGATTGCTCCTGATGACCGAAATAAAATCAGAACATTTATCATTCGGGAAATCATGCAGGGGATTACTCCGGCACGGTAAGCAAAGCAAGGAGCGATAGTATGGGTCAGCATAAGTTGTCTTTATCATCTCGAGCAGATCGAAAAAGCAGATTCCTCCTTGTGGTGGACAGCAACACCAGCAATCTTCTCTATACGTCTACGCTGTTGCGCAGGTTTGAGTATCAAATTTACATGGCAAGGACAGCAAGTGAAGCACTTGCCATTACTGAAGTTGCAGTGCCCTCCCTCATCATTATCGATCAGAATTTGACCGATATGGATGGGAATGATCTGCTGCAGATATTTAAGCATAATCCGAGAATTTCATTCGTTCCGGTGATCACGTTGAGGAAAAACAGTGATCTTCTGGGTGAAAAGGCCAGCAAGGAACGAGGCGCCGCCTACTGCCTGAATGAGCCGGTGATGGCGGATCAGCTGTATCGTGCTGTTCAGGCATTGGTTGAAACGCATCCGCGAACGAATATCCGTATCCGGACGCTCCTTCCTGTTCAGGTGCATACGAATCCGCTTACCGGCATTGAAGGAGCATGTACTCTTGATCTTTCCGAGCATGGGATGTTTCTCCGAACGACCCGGCCGGCTCCGGTAAATACCCGACTGGTCTTCCAAATCAATTTATACGGACAGATTATCCGCGCGGAAGGTGTTGTCTTATACAGCAACCGGACTGCCGGAACTCCGTATACGGAACCAGGGATGGGACTTGAGTTTGTCCGTATTACCCAGGAAGACCAGGATTTTATCCGCCAATTTATCAGAAACGAAGTGATGAGAGGAATTATTCCGGGCGTTGCATGAGTTAACGCCACAACACGTATTTCAATAAAAAGGAGATGCATATGCCCGAACAGCAACTAGGCAGCAGATCAGATGTCGATGCCAGAAAAAACAGGTTTCTGATGCTGGTTGAGCATGATTCACATGAGCTCTCATATCTGTCGACCCTCCTTCAAAAATTCAATTATCCTTCGTTTAAAGCTGTGACTGCCCGTGAAGCGCTTGAAACAGTGACCGCGGCAGTTCCTTTCCTGGTGATTACCTCTCTTGAGCTTCCGGATATGCACGGGATTCCCCTCATTGCGGTAAGCAAAAAAGAAGATGCGGGAATCCGCCAGCACTGTTTCGACCTGGGAGCAGTCGGCTGCCTCTATCATCCGGTCGATCCGGAAACGCTTTATCGGATTGTCCAGGTGGCTGTCGAAAAAAATCCGCGATCCTGCATGCGAATCAGGACCGTTCAGCCGGTTAAAGTGAATGATACGAGGCATGACAGTTTTTACGGCGCCTATACGCTCGATCTTTCCAAAAAAGGAATGTTTCTCCGGACGGTGCATTCTGCCGCGCTACATTCCCAGCTTCTGCTCGAGCTGGATTTGAACGAAGTGGTCATTCCTCTGGAAGCTGAGGTTTTATACTGCTGCCACGCGGATGAAGGCCCGTATAAAGAATCAGGAATCGGGCTCAAATTTACTCAGATTAAGCCGAAAGATCAGGACTATATTGATCAATTCATTAAGGAGAAGATTGCCCGGGGAGTTATTCAAGGGACTGCCTAGAAAGCAGAGATTTACATTGAGAATTGTGATATGTATCACAAACGCGTCTTTCCCGCTCTGCTATACTCGACTTGATACGTGCGAATACTATGAAAAATCAGGATAACCATACAAAATCAGACGTTCCTTCAGGCCATTCGTTAAACGACCACATACGGGATCTAAAACCGATCGAGTATATTCGAACCATTAACGGATATCTTCTCAAAGCGGACCGAAGAAGCGCATATGCCGTGGCTCAACAGGCAATGATCCTGTATCCTGACGAGCCGTTTATTCTTTCCTTATACGGCAGCCTTCAGGCTGTTCTTGACAAAAAATACCGGAGCGGCGTTGATAATTGCACGAAGGCACTGTCACTTCTTAAACGGAAGAAAGGCACCGGCAAGGAAATGCTCTACCCGGTTCTTTATCTGAATCTTGGCAGAGCCTACTCAGCTGCGGGAAAAAAGAGGAATGCGCTTACCGCATTCAAGCAGGGGCTTGTGTATGATCATGAGCACGCAGGACTCTTAAAAGAAGTGAAAAAAATGGGTACCCGCAAAACCCCGCCGCTATCCTTTCTTGACCGCTCAAACCCCGTGAACAAACTTCTTGGGAAAATGCTGGGCAAAAAGAAGCCAAAACACTGATTCAGAAAAGATTGTTCTTCTCTTTGAAGAATCTCTATTCTCATTTCTTCTCTTGATTTCAAGCAATCGTTCCGTATATAATAAAAAATTGCCGGACGCAGTATCTACACCGGCGGAAGGTATGAGCGATGGCAGAAAAGGGTTTTGAGGCGTCACTTGCGCGACTTGAAAAGATAGTTCAAGAATTAGAGCAAGGTGATCTTGAGCTCGAAAAATCCCTCAAGCTTTTTGAAGAAGGTATAAAATTGTCCCGTCTATGCAATAAACGACTGGAAGAGGCTGAGCGGAAGGTTGAGATTCTGGTAAAAGATTCATCCGGACTGCTGACACCAAAACCGTTCTCGGAAGAGGGAAACGGCTAAACAGATGCAAGCGGATCGTCGATATTAAGTTGGAGTAAAGCATCTATGGATATAAAAGCTTATCTTGCAAAGAAGAAGGATATCATTGACAAGTCTCTGGATACGCTTGTTCCGCGCGCTACAACCTTTCCTCCGTCTATTCATGAAGCCATGCGGTATAGTTTGTTTGCCGGAGGCAAGCGCGTTCGGCCGATTCTGGCAGTTGCTGCCGCCGAGACCCTTGGGGTCAAAACAGCCGGTTTGCTTCCTCTTGCCAATGCAATAGAACTTATTCATACGTATTCATTGATTCACGATGATCTTCCTGCAATGGATAACGATGATTTTCGCCGCGGACGTCCTACCTGCCACAAGGTCTATGGTGAAGCAATTGCCATTCTTGCAGGAGATGGGCTGCTCACCCTTGCATTTGAAATACTGTCCGATGCTACGCGTCTAAAAAGCATTTCTCCGGCAAGGCTGCTTCCCATTATTAAAGAACTTTCAACAGCTTCAGGTGTATTCGGGATGGTTGGCGGCCAGGTAGTTGATATGGAATCCGAAGGTACAGATGTTGATTTTCCCACCCTGGAATATATTCATACGCATAAAACCGGGGCCTTAATACGGGCTTCAGTCCGTATTGGTGCTTTGTATGCAGGTGCAGGAAAACGTCAATTGAGCGCTTTGACCAGGTATGGTGAAATGGCAGGACTTGCTTTTCAGATCGCTGATGATATTCTTGATATTACCGGAACCCAGGAAGAAATCGGGAAAGATGTGGGAAGCGATCTGAAAAAGGACAAAAAAACATACCCGAGTTTTTACGGACTTGAGGAATCGCGCCGTCGTGCTGTGGAAGTTGTGGACAATGCCGTGAATGCTTTAAGGGATTTTGATCGAAAGGCCGATCCGTTGCGAGCATTGGCGAAGTACATTATCCAGAGAGTAAATTGAGAAAATGTCAAATTACAAAGTTCAAATAACAAATGAAATCTTACTTACATGCAAGATGGTTTGAACTTTGAATTTTAAAATTTGAACTTATTCAAGAGGTCTTATGCTGCTCGATAGTATTCATACTGTAAAAGATTTAAGAGGTCTTCCTCCCCAGGACCTTCCCAAACTTGCTGAGGAAGTAAGGCAGGAAATCGTCACCGTGATATCAAAGACCGGGGGTCATCTGGCATCAAGTCTTGGTGTCGTTGATCTTACGATTGCCTTGCATTACGTGTTTAATACTCCGAAGGATAGGATCGTGTGGGATGTCGGACACCAGGCATATGCTCATAAAATCCTGACCGGCAGGCGCAAGGAATTCCAAACCATCCGTCAACATGACGGGATCAGTGGTTTTCCGAAACGGGATGAGAGTCCCTGCGATCATTTTGATGTGGGTCATGCGAGCACGTCCATTTCCGCTGCACTCGGGATGATTACCGCCCGTGACTTGAAAAAAGAGGATTATAAAGTCATTGCCGTTATTGGCGATGGATCCATTTCGGCAGGTCTTGCTTTTGAAGGCCTGAATCAGACGGGTCATCTCCAAAAAAACCTGATCGTGGTTTTGAACGACAATGAAATGTCGATCAACCAGAATGTGGGCGCCCTCTCTGCTTACTTAAACAGGCTCATGTCCGGCGACTTCTATACAAAACTTAAGGTAGAAACAAGGCATTTTCTTAAGGGAATACCACGCGTTGGCGAATCCATGGCCCAGTTTGCCAAGAAGGCAGAAGGCTCTCTCAAAGGGCTGGTTACTCCGGGCATGCTGTTTGAAGAGCTTGGCTTTCAGTATATCGGTCCCATTAATGGTCACAATATCCACGATATGCTTGAAATATTGCCGCTTGTAAAAAAGTTTGAATGGCCGACGCTTATTCATGTTGTTACGAAAAAGGGCAAAGGCTGTCCCTTTGCTGAATTGAAGCCGTCGCAATTTCACGGGACGCCTCCTTTTGATCCTGTAACCGGAAGCGTCGTTTCTCCGTCCGGATCTAAAAAAGTATTCAGCTATACAGAAGTGTTTGGACAGACGATGTTGAAACTGATGGAAGACAATGATTCAATTGTCGCTATATCAGCAGCCATGTCTGAAGGGACAGGGCTTGATAAAGCTGCTGAAAAATATCCAGGTCGCTTTTTTGATGTTGGCATGGCCGAGTCGCACGGTGTTACCTTTGCCTGCGGGCTTGCGGCTGAAGGAATGCATCCAGTGGCCGCTATCTATTCCACGTTTACCCAACGTGCTTATGACCAGATTGTGCATGATCTCTGCCTTCAAAATCTTCCCGTGACACTTGCTCTTGACCGGGCTGGCCTCGTGGGAGAAGACGGTCCCACACATCATGGTGCATTTGACATTGCCTATCTCCGGCATATTCCGAACATGATAGTTATGTCCCCCTCCGATGAAAACGAGCTGCAGCACATGATTAAAACTGCAGTTGAATACCAAGGGCCTTCTGCTGTCCGATATCCACGGGGTGCCGGTTATGGTGCTTCCATGGACCAGGAACTGAAATCTCTTCCCCTAGGAAAAGGCGAGCTTCTCATTGATGGCAATGATGTGGTAATTATTGGCATCGGGAATATGGTTTATCCATCACGAGAGGCTGCTGAACGTTTGAAAGCTGATGGTATTTCTGCAGCAGTCATCAATGCTCGTTTTGTAAAACCGCTTGATCAAGACTTAATTATTCGAATGGCAAAAAAAACAGGAAGAGTTGTCACGGTTGAAGAACATGCTCTTGCAGGCGGATTTGGAAGTGCGGTGCTTGAATGTCTTGATGCCGGTCGCCTTCATAACGTCAAAACCCTCCGGATCGGGCTCCCTGACCAGTATATTGAGCATGGATCGCAAACGATTCTTCGGAAGAAATACGGTCTTGATCGTGATGGGATTTATGCGTCCGTAAAAACCTTTGTTGAAAAGCCCCAGATGAAGACGGTTGTTCCTATAATACGGCGCACGATATAGAATCGTCAGGATCGAATAGTAACTCAGACTAAAAAGGCACGGAATCAATCCGTGCCTTCTGTGCTTGTTTCTTCGATTATCACTCATGCGGCTATTTATCGAACCCGTAGTTTCCGGTTTGAATTTCAGTAACCGTTCCATTCTTCAGGGTAACAATGCGCATAAGCTGGTTCGGACCAAAATTATACGTCCATTTTTCCACGGTAATGAGAACGGCATATTTGGTATCTCTGTCGATCCGTTGACTCACTTCTTCCTGATAGGACTCTTGGAAGTAGGGAGACCCACATTTTGAAATGATGTCTGAGCTTCGGTCATCGATGGAAATAATTCCGCCTGAACAGCTCATGGTATCTGCATAGGCAGTTCCATACATCGGGAGAGACATTAAAACGGCAAGACAGATAAACATGTAGGATTTCATACGTACCTCCTCATGCATAATAAGACACAAAGACGTATTCATAGTTTAGCAAAATTGAAAAGAAAGTTTAAATTTTTCTCATATGACAACTATCCATAAAACACGACTTGACCGTCTTCTGGTCGATCGGAATTTTGCTGAAAGCCGTGAACGCGCTCAAGCAATGATCCTCGCAGGGCAGATACTGGTTAACGACGTGAAACAGACTAAGGCCGGGTTCCTTGTTTCTGAAAATGCTGACATTAAAATCGTTGGCCAAGCGCTCCCGTATGTGAGCAGAGGCGGATTAAAGCTTGAAAAGGCGTTGAAGGAGTTTCAGATCCCGGTAGAAGAGAAGACAGCGCTCGATGTAGGCGCTTCAACCGGAGGATTTACTGATTGCCTTCTCCAGCATGGAGTAAAAAAAGTATACGCTGTTGATGTGGGCTACGGCCAACTTGCCTGGAAAATCCGGCAAGACCCACGAGTCGTTGTCATTGAACGAACTAACATCCGGACCATTGCTCCGGAGCTTATTCCAGAAAAAATTGATCTGGTTGTGATTGATGTTTCTTTTATTTCTTTGGAAAAAGTGATTCCTTCTATTCTTCCGTTTCTTACTCCTTTGGCTACGCTTATTGCTCTTGTGAAACCGCAGTTTGAGGTTGGAAAAGAGCTTGTTGGTAAAGGCGGAATTGTTCGGGATGAATCGGCAAGAATGGCAGCTGTTGCCCGGATTACCGAATTTTTCAAAGATCATGGGTTCAAAGTGCGCGGTGTTACCTCATCTCCTATAACCGGCCAGGATGGAAATATCGAATATCTCCTCTACGCTGTGTCCAAATGATACGCTAATTCCCTTTCCTATTTTCTCACTTATCTATTCATATTAAAATTGTTGACAGGTGAACATATGTCCACTATAGTATTGCCATGCCTACTGAGATTGATGAGCCTATTGATGTGGGAGTGATTTTTTCATGCGGAAAGATAAAGCCGATCTGGTTTGCCCGGAGCAGCCGCCAGATTCGGATTCAGAAGGTTACTTTTCATTGGAAAACCCGTCAGGGAAAAGAAGACCTGATTCATTTTTCCGTTACTGATGGGCACAATCTATACGAAATCCGCTTTCATACCGAAACCATGATATGGAGACTGGCACATACTGAATAGGATTTCATGATGCGGACCATTATGCATATTGATATGAACGCCTTTTTCGCTTCTGTGGAACAGAGGGCCAATCCGGCTCTTCAAGGCAAACCCATGGCCGTGATCGGGTCAAAGCACCGGGGTGTTGTTCTCTCTCCCTCGTATGATGCACGGGCTTTTGGAGTACGAACAGGGATGACGTATGGCGAAGCAAAAAAAGCATGTCCGCACATTGTTCTTGTCCCTGCGGATTCTTCGAAATATGCTCATGCATGCCAAGAGTTAATTTCGATATGGAAAGATTTTACGCCGCTGGTTGAATTGTTTTCTATTGATGAAGCATTTCTCGATGTGACCGGATGTGACGAGCTTTTTGGAGATCCGGTTCAAATTGCCATTCAGATAAAAGAACGTATTTGGGATGAAACAGGTCTCTTGTGTTCTATCGGGATCGGACCGAATAAGCTTCTTGCAAAACTGGGGAGTGATCTCCAGAAACCGGATGGTCTCGTCTTTATTTCACCCGAAGATGTAGAAGCAGTGCTCGAAAATCTTCCGGTAAAAAAAATTTGCGGAATCGGCCCTAATTTAACCAGCCATTTGAGAGCCATAGGCATACGCACCTGCGGAGAACTTAGACGTACTCCGCTTAAGCAGCTTACTACCACATTTGGCCTTATTGGAGAACGACTGCATGATATCAGTCTGGGATTGGATGATGATCCCGTCCGTTCTGAGGAAGAACAGGAAGCAGAAGATTCGAAGTCGATGGGACATAGCATGACGCTGGATGAAGATTGTTCGAGTAGGTCACTGATCGAGCGGCATATTCTTCAATTATCCGAAAAAGTCGGACGCAGGCTCCGGCGCGGTGCTTACAGCGGCCGCACCATAGCGCTTACCCTTCGTTACTCAGATTTTCATACCTTTACGAGACAGAAAAAACTGAATGCTGCAGTGAATCATGGTCTGGATATTTATGCGGGAGCAGCAGCCTTGTTCCAGGAGATCCAGCTTCAACAGCCAATACGGCTTGTAGGCGTGAGTGTTTCAGGACTTGAACAAAACGGGGTACAGATGCCACTTTTTGAAAAGGACAGGAAGCGGACATGGATAACTGAAGCAATGGATGAGATCAATGATGAATACGGCGAATGTACGGTTACCTGGGGAACGCTTGTACACAGAAGCCATCATGAACGGATCATTTCACCGGCATGGCGGCCGGGCGGGGACAGACAATACTGAAACAAAAAGCATGATGCAGGATCCGGATGCCAGATACATAATAGAGAGCAATGAATGAAAAAGAAAATAAGTGAACGGCAACAGAAAATTTATGAGTTTATTCGGACAACGTTGATCGAAAAATCAATTCCGCCCAGTATGCGGGAGATTGGTAAAACGTTCGGAATCCGTTCCACGAATGGCGTGGAGGGTCATCTTTCCGCACTGGAACGAAACGGCTTGATTGTTCGAAAACGGGGTACGTCCCGGGGAATAACCTTATCCGAAACCACAAACATGCCGGTGGCAATTCCTCTTCTCGGAAGAGTTGCTGCAGGCCATCCGGTTTTCTCACCTGAGAACCGGGACGGGGACGTTATGGTTGATCTCGAATTTTTTTCAGTCAAAAAACCGCATACGCTTTTTGCCTTACATGTCCGGGGTGAAAGCATGGTGAATGCGCACATCCTGCCCGGAGATACGATTCTCGTGCGCATGCAATCATCGGCAGAAAATGGCGATATTGTGGTAGCCCTGGTGGATGGTGAAGCAACGGTCAAACGGTTTTTTCAAGAAAAAAAAGGAATTCGATTACAGCCTGAAAATAACACCATGAGTCCTTTGTTTGTGAAAGACGGCGATTTTCGTATTCTGGGAAAAGTAGTAGGAGCTATGAGGAGATTGACATAACTCACTTACTGATTATCTCTGGAAATCGAGCCATTAAACTTCAACGCAACATGCAGTGCTATAAGTCAGCGGGCGGAAAGAGCAACGCACTTGCGTGCCAGTATCGCCGTAGGATCAAGAATCGCGACACTCCTATCTCCAATATGAAAATCATTATTTTCCGACTGCAGTAAAGGCAATTCAGTACAGCCAAGGATGATTACTTCTGCACCTCGTTTCACCAGATGCTCGAGTGCCTGATTGAGATCATCCTTGCACTCTCCTTCTGTGAAACCTGCCTTGACTCCTTTTTCTCCATAAATAGCGTTCATTACTTTTTTCTGGAAATCATCATCAGGAATGATCAGATCAAAATTCGTTTTTGCCACCATATCATGATACACACGGCTCTTTACTGTGCCTGTGGTTGCCAGCAATCCGATGATCTTACGGTCGCTGAAGTTCTGACGGATATATTCTACGGTCTCGAACAACATATTGACAATCGGAATTGAAAGATATGGTTGTATGCGTTCTACAAACGCATGAGCCGTATTGCATGGTATGGTTATAATATCAGCATCATCAGCTTCCAGCCTCTTACATGCTGAATACAAAGCAATAGTCGGATCGATTCCTGCACCGATTAAGTTTGCCGTGCGATCTGGTATCTGAGGATTGTGTTCCACGATCATTTTGATGTGCTCCTGATCCTTCTTTGCATGAGTATGGTGTATGATCTTGTTCATAAAGTCAGTTGTAGCAGCAGGTCCTACTCCTCCAATGATTCCGATTTTGAAGGTTTTTGCCGGCAAATTTTTCTCAGACTCGATTGCGTATTCAGCATAAACCTGATTAGCATCGATTATTGGCACACCTCGTGCTCGAAGAGACTTAACTACGATCGATATTTCAGTAAGTCCCGGCATGATAATTTCAGCGCCTTGGTCCATAAGATCACAACAGGACTTGTAGAGAAGCTCAATTGACCTGCCTCGGAGATGCCCGCTTCGTAGACCCAGTGGCCCATAAATCGCTTCCATGAGGCATTCATTCTGTACTTGCTGGCGAGGATAAATTAGTTCATAAGGCGACGTAAAGTACTTTTCGAAGAGCGCTTTTTTCTTAGAATAATTCGAAGTCAAAATCCCCAGACGGTGAGCGGCAGGATATTTTTTTTGAATATGCACTTTCTGTGCTTCGACAATATCTACAATTGGAAGCCTGGTTTCTGCTTTCAGTTCATCAATAAAGGTATGGCTGATAAAACAGGGAAGAATAATGGCATCCACTTTTCTTTCTTCGAATACTTTTATCATATTAAAAACATACATCTTTCGACTGGTTTGGTTGGCATTTTCTCCTCCCGTTATTCCTATCGCCTCGAAAGGATGCTGCTCAAATATGATGTCAAACTGGTCGCTATCACTATATGCATGCGTAGCTTTTACAAGCTTGGAAAAAATATCGGCGCATCCAAGTGCTCCTAATCCGCCGATAATTCCGTAACATTGTTTTCCGGTTTTGCGGTTCATACAACTCCTCCTTTGTTCCGTAAAATTATTATAACTCTTATATATATCTTCCCACAATAACAAATACTAAACTCGGTATAGACCACGAGAAACTATCAATTGTAGGATCAGTGCTGCTTGTTAATTTTTCTCTTTTCTTGTATTTTGAAGCTTTCTCCAACTTTTCGTTTGATTTTATCCGCTTGTGATGTTATATTTTTGAGCATTGTTTCAAAAATCGATCGAAAAACCGCGAGGTTATTGATATTTCATGAAAAAAAATCAGTTTCAAAAAAAGATTGAGGTAGTGAAACTTTTCTTTCTCTTTGTTTGGGAGAAGATTGTTCTCTTCTGGTCTACCACGCTCCTGCCCTGGCTCAAAGCTCTCACCGTAAAGAAAGCGCTTACAATTATCAGTGTCTCGTTCGCTTGTGGGGTGCTTTTTATCGTCTTGATGTTCTTTGTCCTGTCGTTCGGTCTGCCTACGGTTGAATCTCTTAAGGATTACAAACCGAGTCCGGGAACCATGATCTTCAGCAATGACGGTCGGGTGCTCGGTCATATCAGAATTGAAAAGGGAAGTTATGTGCCGCTTTCGCGAGTACCGAAATTTCTCGTCAATGCACTTCTTGCGACCGAAGATCCCCGCTTTTATGAACATAAAGGAATTGATTATCGCGGAATTCTACGTGCAGCCATCAGAAACATTATCGCAATCAAAGTTACTCAAGGCGGGAGCACTATTACTCAACAGCTTACCAAGGTTGTATTTCTCAGTCCCGAACGAAAGTTTAAACGTAAAATAAAAGAGATCATTCTTGCTCGCCGGCTTGAAAAAGAACTGAGCAAAAAAGAAATTCTGGAATTATATCTTAATAAAATTTACTTCGGTCATGGCGCCTACGGCGTCCAGATGGCTGCGAAAACGTATTTCGGGAAGAATATCTGGGAAATCAACCAGGCTGAAGCAGCGCTTTTGGCAGGGCTTCCACGGTCTCCGATGGGGTATTCTCCCTACAGCAACATTGATCTTACCAAGGTCCGGCAGCAGCATGTGCTCAAACGAATGACAGCAGAAAACTATATCACGGAAGAGCAGAGCACGAGGATTTACAATCAGCAGCTGCATCTGGAGAATCTGCGGCCGCAGGAAGAAGTTGCTCCTCATGTGGTAGACCATATCAGAAGATATATTGAAAAAAAATACGGATCAGATATGCTGTATGAAGGAGGATTAAAGGTTTATACGGCGATTGACATGGACCTTCAGCGCGCAGCGGTCAATGCGCTCAAAGACGGGCTCCGCGCGCTTGATAAACGCCAGGGTTTCCGTGGCCGGATAGGATTCAAACAGATTAAATTAATGCCGGTACAAAACGGAGCGCTCCAGGTAATGGTGAAACCGGGCGAAGGATTTGTTGCGCATGTGCTCGCTGTAGGTGATTCGTCCATAACGGTCCGTGGACGGGGCATGATTGGTGCCATTATGTATGAAGATATGGCCTGGGCGCTTCTGAAACGGAAAAAGAAAAAAGATGAACCGAATGAATATAAAAAACCAGCGGAAATCGTACAACCCGGAGATATCATACGGGTTCGTTTAAAGGAATTTGATCGAAAGAAACAGCTTGCTTCCTTTGTTCTCGATCAAAAACCGCTTGTGGAAGGCGCTGTTGTCTCAATCGAACCGTATACCGGATATATTCGCGCTCTGGTAGGCGGATATGATTTTGTCGAAGGCGGGTTCAACCGGGCCATGGATGCACGGAGGCAGCCGGGGTCATCGTTTAAGCCCTTTATTTACGGCGCGGCGCTCGAAAACGGATTTACGCCGGCCTCGATTCTCATGGATCTCCCGGTTATTTATGAAAAGAGCGATTTTGAGAAAAAAGGCTGGAAACCCACGAATTATGACGACCGGTTTCTCGGACCCATGCGGCTTAGGACAGCTCTTGCGTTATCCCGCAATGTCGTCACCGTCGGACTGCTTGAAAAAATCGGGTTGAATAAAGCCATTGCATTTGCCCGAAAAGCGGGTATTTCGAGTCCTATCAGTTATGATTATACGGTGGCGCTCGGATCTTCCGTGGTGACTCCTCTTGAACTTACGTCAGCGTATGCAACATTCGCTTCTCAGGGAGTCCGGACCGAGCCCATTCTTATTACAAGCATTGTGGACAATACCGGCAAGATGCTCGAAAGTTACGAACCGAAACCTGAAGAGGCGATCAACAAGACTACTGCTTGTCTTGTAACCAGTCTTTTAAAAAGTGTTGTCGACGAGGGAACCGGCAGAGGAGCGAAGGTGCTGGTAAAGCCGCTTGCCGGGAAAACAGGCACAACCAACAATTATATCGATGCATGGTTTGAAGGATATTCACCCCATATCGTGACTGGTGTGTGGGTGGGATATGACAACCCAAAGGCTTCCCTGGGAGACCGTGAAACCGGAGCACGGGCCGCGCTCCCGATCTGGATTTCGGTCATGGCCCAGGCCCTTAAGAACAAACCCGCGGATAATTTTCCCCAGACCGATGATATGGTCTTCAAAAAGATCGATCCTGATACCGGCCTTCTCGCACGCGATAATGCACCTGATGCCATTCTTGACGTATTCCGTCGGGGTACTGAACCGACTCAGTATGCGGATTCCGTCAAAAAACAGAAAATGGGTTTTTATGATGCAGATCAGGGCATTGTTGAAGTGCAGACCAAAAAAATAAATCCTGAAGAAATAACCGATTAGTTGCTATGCCGCACGGCAAACCCATAATCCCAGAAAGAGGCAGAGTGCATGGATTATAAAACGACCCTGAACCTTCCCAAGACTGAATTCCCCATGAAGGCGAATCTTAAAGAGCTTGAGCCGCGCATTATTGCGCGCTGGAAGTCTGACGAGCTGTATCATCACATTCAGAAAAAAAATGAAAAAGGACCGGCGTATATTCTCCATGACGGTCCGCCGTATGCGAATGGTCATATTCATATCGGACATGCACTAAACAAAATTTTAAAAGATATTATCGTTAAATATAAATCCGCCCACGGTTTTTGTTCTCCGTATGTTCCAGGCTGGGATTGCCACGGCCTGCCAATCGAGCACCAGGTTCTTAAAAATTTAGGATCCAAAAAAGATACCATGAGCCAGGCGGAAATCCGGGTTCTCTGCCGGGAGTATGCGACAAAATTTATTTCGATCCAGCGGGACGAATTTCAGCGGCTGGGTGTGTTTGGCGATTGGGAACATCCGTACCTTACTATGAATTATCCCTATGAAGCTGCTACTGTGCGTGAACTGGGAAAATTCGTGGGCACGGGCGGCGTGTATAAGGGAAAGAAACCGGTGTATTGGTGCGGCTTCGATGAGACTGCGCTTGCAGAAGCTGAGGTTGAGTATGCAGACCACGAATCACCCTCAATCTATGTGCGCTTTGATTTCCCCCAGGCCGCAACAGTTCTGCCAAGACTTACGGGAAAAAATATCGGCCTTATTATCTGGACAACGACTCCTTGGACCCTGGTTGCAAATCTTGCTGTGGCATTTCATCCCGAGTTTGACTATGTCGCAATTGAGACCGGCAACAACGTGTTCATTCTGGCTGAAGGGTTGCTCAAGCAATCGATCGAAAAATTCGGGATTACGAACTATACGGTGTTAGAACAATTCAAAGGGAAGAAGCTCGAAGGCTTGAAGGCACGCCATCCGTTTCTTGATCGCGACTCGCTTGTCATCATGGGCGATCATGTGACGCTTGAAGCCGGAACCGGGATTGTGCATACGGCCCCTGGCCACGGACAGGAAGACTACGAAGCAGGGCTTCGGTATGGCCTTGAAGTGTATGCTCCGGTGGATCATCGGGGAAGATTTACCAAGCAGGCGGGAGTTTTTGCAGATGAACCGGTTCACAAGGCTAATCCGAAAATTATTGAGTTATTGAAAAACAAAGGAGCGCTTCTCGCTGCAGAAACCATTTCTCACTCGTATCCGCACTGCTGGCGCTGCAAGCATCCGGTCATTTTCCGTGCAACCGAGCAGTGGTTTATCTCTATGCAAACAAACGATCTGCTTAAAAAAACCATTGAGCAGGTGCATGCGGTGACCTGGGTTCCTGCGTGGGGAAAAGATCGTTTTCTGGGAATGGTGGAAAACAGGCCTGACTGGTGCATTTCCCGACAGCGGGCATGGGGAGTTCCGATTGTTGCGTTTACATGCAAGGATTGCGGAGAACTGCTCATTGATAAAGCAATTATCGATCATGTGGCTTCACTGGTTGAGCAATCGGGCGCAGATGTATGGTTTGCGAAATCAGCTGTTGAATTGCTCCCTGCTTCTACCGTTTGCAAAAAATGCGGGAAACGCGAGTTCGAGAAGGAGATGGATATTCTCGATGTATGGTTCGATTCCGGAGTAAGTCATGCTGCGGTTTTGAAAGAGCGGTCCGAACTGTCATGGCCGGCAGATATGTATCTTGAAGGAAGTGACCAGCATCGCGGATGGTTCCAGTCGTCGCTCTTGGCATCCGTGGGCACGACCAACAAAGCGCCCTATCGGACCGTCCTGACCCATGGCTTTACGGTGGATGGTGCTGGTAAGAAAATGAGCAAGTCAGCAGGCAATGTTGTGGCGCCTCAGGAAGTGATTGATAAATACGGTGCCGAGGTGTTGCGGCTCTGGGTCTCAGCAGCAGATTATCGTGACGATATCCGGATTTCGCAGGAAATCCTGACTCATCTTGCCGAAGCCTACCGCCGTATCAGGAATACGTGCAGATATTTGCTCGGGAATCTCGCTGACTTTAATCCGGCCGCTGACATGGTGGCTGATAGCGAACTTCTCGAAATTGACCGATGGGCGCTGCATCGATTGGAAAAACTTATTCAGCGTATTGATACTGCGTATGCTGATTTTGAATTTCATGTTATGTTTCATTCCCTGCATAATTTTTGTGCCGTGGATATGAGTGCATTCTATCTTGATATTCTGAAAGACCGGCTGTATACCGCACAGTGTTCCTCAATCGAACGGCGCTCCGGTCAGACTGCACTGTACCGGATTCTGTCTGCCATGGTACGCCTTATGGCCCCGGTTCTTTCATTCACTGCTGATGAAGTATGGGGATATATTCCCGGGCACGATAAAGCGGCAAGCGTATTTCTCGCACCATTTCCAAAAGCCGAAGAACGATATATCGATGAAGACCTTGAAGCACGCTGGACAAAAATGATCGGCGTACGAAGTGAAGTCGCTAAGGTGCTTGAAGCGCTTCGCCGGGATAAAAAAATCGGTCACTCCCTTGACGCGCGCGTCGTGTTGTATGCAGATCAGGAGTTGTATGCATTTCTTTCGGGCTATCAGGATCAGCTTGCATTTATCTTCATTGTTTCCGCTGTTGAAATTGCACGGGAATCTGAAGCTTCCAACGATGTTTTTGCGAGCGATGTTATCAAAGGACTGAAAATTTTAGCTGGACCTGCAAAGGGACAGAAATGCGGCCGCTGCTGGATGTACAGCGAAACCGTGGGTACGGTAAAGGATCATCCGGAAATTTGCGCACGATGCGCGGCAAATTTAACATGATAAAAGGTAAGGCAAATGACCGTGATGAAAAATAAATATCGTTTGGTTGGTGTGATCGTGTTTGTGCTCCTGATCCTCGACCAGGTAACCAAATATCTTGTAGAGACCCGAATACGGCTCTATGAAGTTATTACGATCATTCCGGGTTTTTTTAATCTGACCCATGTCCGAAACAAAGGAGCGGCGTTCAGCCTGCTCGCGACCACACCGGATGCCTTCCGAGCTCTTTTTTTTATAACTGTCACACTTATCGCAGTAGTTGTTCTTGGCCTGCTGCTTCGGAAAACAAAACAGGGGAATCTTGTCTGGGCTTTTTCGCTTATTATGGCAGGAGCGCTCGGAAATGCCATTGACCGTGTTCGGTACGGTGAAGTAATCGATTTTATTCAATGGTATTATGCATCATTTTACTGGCCTTCCTTCAATGTCGCTGATTCCGCCATTACCATTGGCGTAGGACTTCTCGCCATTGATATGATATTTGGAAAAGAAAAAACAGCAAGCGCCAAATAACAAATATCAAATAAAATTCAATTACCAAAATTTGACCAACTGTTTGAAATTTTTTTGATATTGGTGCTTATTTGTCATTTGCAATTTGTAATTTGGAATTTACCACTATGCATCCTGTCCTCTTTGAAATACCTGCCTTCCCAATTGGCTCCTTGAGCATCGGTCCTCTCCCGATTCGAATGTACGGTCTTATGATCGGAATCGGATTTTTGCTTGCGATGTATTTCATCTATCGTAATGCAAAGAAGGAAGGACTGAATGCTGACCGCATTCTGGACATGGGAATTTATGTTCTGATCGCGGCAATCATCGGATCGCGCCTTCTTCATGTTCTGACAACCCTGCCTGATTATGCAGACGATCCCTGGAGAGTGCTTGCGATCTGGGAAGGAGGGCTGGTATTTTACGGTGGAGTTCTTGCGGCCATTCCCGTGGGCATCTGGTATGTGAGGAGATATGGCCTTCCCGTATGGAAAACTGCTGATATCATTGCGCCATACGCCGCGCTTGCACATGGTTTTGGGAGGCTTGGCTGTTTTTTTGCCGGTTGTTGTTACGGTGGGGTATGCAGTGGCCCGCTCTGTGTTACGTTCCATGATCCGCATTCTCTGGCACCACTGGGCGTAGCTCTTTATCCAACGCAGCTTATGGAAGCCCTTGGTGAATTTCTTATCTTTGGCATGCTTATTCTTCTTCGCCGATATAAAAAATTCGACGGCCAGCTGTTTTGGTTCTATATTCTCTTCTACGCCGTCTTACGCTTCATTCTTGAATTTTTCAGAGGAGATGAGGTGCGGGGACTGTTCTTTGACGGGCTTGCTTCCACATCTCAGCTCATTGCCATCGCACTTTTTGGTTTTTCATTGTTTATGTTATGGAGACTTCGGCATATAGGTGAAACAAATTCTAAATGAACACATTGAGGGACCAGTAAGAAACCAATTATGCCGCTCATTACTCATACTGTTACTGAAAACCATGTTGGGAAACGGCTGGATGTTTTTATCGGCCATTATGAGCCACATATTTCCCGAAACAGAATTCAAACTGCAATCAAAAACGGCCTTGCTCTGGTAAACAGCCGGATTGAAAAGACCGGTTACAAGGTAAAACTCGGAGATTGTATAACACTTGATGTCCCCGAGAGAAAAATCCATAAAGTCCTGCCAGAACCTATTCCTCTCTTTGTAATCTATGAAGACCCGCACATTATTGTGATCAATAAACCACCCGGACTTGTTGTTCATCCTGCTCCCGGCAATTATACCGGAACTTTGGTGAATGCACTGTTGTATCACTATGGGAGTTTGCCGGCGTTAACAGTTAACGGAAAAGGAGCCGAGCGTGCAGGGATTGTTCACCGGCTTGATAAGGATACTTCCGGCGTTATGGTAATTGCCAGAACACAAGAAACATTACGAGCACTCTCAGCTCAGTTCAAAAACAGGGTCGTGAAAAAACAGTATCTCGCACTGGTTGCCGGCGTCATTAAAAAAGGCTCCGGGATAATCGAGATCGGGCTTGGCAGGCATGTAAAAGAGCGAAAAAAGATAAGTGTGCATACACACAAAGCACGTGAAGCAGTTACCGGTTTTATCGTAAAAGAACGGTTCAAAAATGCTACGCTCGTTCAAGTGGAGATCAAAACCGGCCGCACGCATCAGATTCGGGTGCACATGGCACATATCGGATATCCCGTTCTCGGTGACCGGGTGTACGGTGGAGCAAAGGCGGTGAAATTAGGAAATATTGGTATCGAGCGGCAGATGCTGCATGCGGAATCGCTTTCTATTCTTCATCCCGCCACCGGTCATCCCATGACCTTCAGCGCTCCTCCGCCGGAGGATATGGCAGAGATAATCGAACAGCTCCGAGCAAAATGAATTTAAATCATCCTCTTGCTTTTTGTTTTCCCTTGTACTATCCTGATTTCGCATTTCAATGCAACTACGAATAATTCATTTCCAGCACGCGCTCATCATAGTCATTCTTTAAATGTTCCCCGCATACGCGGGGATGAACCACCCTGGCCAGTGTCGTGACGATTCGGCTTCATGGTGCGCTTGTGATTCTCTCTCGCTGAAGCGATATTTCCCACATACCACGCACGGAATTGGCTAGATAGAGTCTAGAACATCGGGGTAAATCCTGTATGGTGATGATCTCTTCGGTGATACTACCCTGTTTACGCAGGAAGGAACGGTATGTTCCGGGGAGGAGGCCGGAGCATACAGGAGGAGTCAACAACCGACCTTCGATTTCCACGACAAGGTTTGCAATACAGGATTCGGTTATCTCCTGCTTCTCATTCCAGAGCAGAACATCGTCAAAGCCGGGGCAATCAGCACGTGCCTCGTCATATATCCGCCGGTAGGTTGTTTTATGGTAGAGAAAGGTGTCTCGAGAATTGACAGGTTTTTCTGCAAGCCGTATGTGGTATGGCTGGCGAAGAGGTAAAAGTCTTTGAGTCTCGAGGAGAAGCGGATTATCTTTCGGTACCACGACGCGTATTCTATGTGGGTGAGAATGCAGGGTACGTGCTAAACTGTTGAGCTTTTCACGGATGATTTCAATATCAAGAGAGCGGCAAAAATAGTCGGCTGAATCAGCAAGACGGGACAGGTGATCGTCGAGCAGGAAATACCCCTGGGGGGGCGTCCAAAGGATTGTCTCCACCAATGCGAAGTTCGGTATTGGCTGGAATAGAATTTTGGTTTTTGTGCGGCACTCCTGTAGTTCGTCAGTCATTTCCGAATCCCAGACGATTCCGCCTCCTACGCCGTATTCTGCTCTCCTATTAATTCTGTCCACCAGAACGGTTCTGATAGCTACATTGAATTGTGCTTTGCGTTCGGGGGCAAGAAAACCGATTGTCCCTGTATAGATTTTTCGAGGTGTATTTTCCAGCTCCGCGATAATTTGCATAGTCCGAATTTTTGGAGCGCCAGTAATCGAGGCTGCCGGAAACAATGCCTGGAAAATGTCTGTGATGCCTCCTCGGGTTTTGCACGTGATCGTACTTGTCATCTGCCAAAGGGTCGGATATTTTTCAAGGCTGTAAAGACTGGATGCTTCTACAGTCGCAGTATCGGCAATTTGGCCCATATCATTTCGTACCATGTCGACGATCATACTGTTTTCAGCTCTGTTTTTTTCGGAATGTACAAGCCAGGTTGCCTGGTGAAGGTCGTCTGCGTGCCACAGTCCCCGTGCAGCCGTTCCTTTCATGGGTTGTGATCGTAATTGTTCAGACATCCACGTGAAAAAGAGCTCCGGCGAAGCAGAGCATACAGCCCAACGCTCGGTGTTGAGGAAAGCACCATATCCCTCCCCTTGTGCATGAATCATGTGTACAAACAATTCCCAGGGATCGTCGGAAAAAGGAGCCATAAGACGGAATGAATAGTTTACTTGATAAGTATCGCCGGCCTGGATGTATTCCTTGATCCGGCGGAATGAGGTCTTATATTCTTCGTCCGAAATGGATGGATTCCAAGAGAGCGGCGTGAAATGTTCTTGCGACAAGAGTGGGAACGTTATGCGCTCAGGTTCTCGATATATGCCGAACCATAGCAGAGGGAAATCTTCGGGAGATCGGACAACGAGAGCGGGATCGAAAGCCGGCGCGGTTTCGTATGCGATGAATCCCGCAGCATGGAGGTGGTTAACATTGACCAGATGCTCGATTTCACGTAACGTGCTTACGACCGATTCCACGTCGTATACGGCGTAGATCCGCAGGGGATGATGGAAGAACAACCACTGCTTATCGCTTGCGTTATAAAGAAGAACACTGTTTTCATAAGAACTGAACGGCATGGTTGTTTTTCGCAGCATGTTCGTGCTGGTTAGAAATTCTTTAGCAGTTCCATAATGTTCCAAACAAACTGTCCATATCCCTCATGGAGATACAGTCCTATCTGCGCAATCAACGAGTATGCTATTGCAAATTGTGCCAGGGCATACGCAGCAAGTGTGAACTGACTTATGCTGATAATGCCTATACCAAACTGGGAAATGTTGATGACGCTGATGCCAAACTGTCCGATTGCGATGATGCCTTTGGCTGGGACCGGCATTCTGTTGGGACGATACTTGAATGAGATGTGAACGAGCGGCAATCCCATAATGATTGTTTTGCTTTTATACTCAAATCCCCAACCGTCCCATTTTTCTTTCGCAGGATAGGGAGCTCCGCAATGCGGACAGGTCCATGCCTGTTCACTGACAGTATGCTGGCACTCCCGGCATTGTTTCATGTTTTCTCTCCTGAATTTATTTTTATTCCTCACCGATTTTAAAAAAGTATCCCCTACTATTTTTTGAATGGTATTTTCAGGGCTGTCTTTTTCATGATAAGCAATAGTACTGAAAACTGTATCAAAAACTTTGGCAATGGTCAATGCTGAAAACATTATTCTTGACGTATCTGTTGCTTATCATTATATTTTGAGTGCCGTTTCCCCATGGTTTGTATCAAAACTACGAGAGGAGTCTTTATTTCTATGATTGCTTATCCCCATATTGATCCAGAAATTTTCCGGATTGGACAGTTCTCCATCCGCTGGTACGGCCTTATGTATGCGGTCGGATTTGCTGCATCCTATCTGCTGGTTAGATATCAACTCAAAAAAAATCAAGATCCGGATTTCCGAAACCATATTCAGAAACTTCCCCCGACATTTCTTGACTCTTTGTACACGTATCTTATTCTCGGCTTAGTCATTGGAGCGCGGGTTGGCTATATTTTATTTTACGACCTATCGAATTATCTTAATCACCCCCTGGAAGTGTTTGCGGTATGGCATGGAGGTATGTCCTTTCATGGAGGGTTAATCGGAACCCTGTTTGGGGGATACTGGTGCTGTAAGAAATATCGTGCGGATTTCTGGCGGATGGCTGATCTGGTGATTGTGACTGCGCCCATCGGACTTGCCTGCGGACGTCTCGGAAACTTTATTAACGGTGAATTGTACGGGAGAATCACGGATGTTCCGTGGGCAATGGTATTTCCTTCCGGCGGACCGTTTCCACGCCACCCGTCTCAATTATATGAATTCGCACTCGAAGGGGTTTTCTTGTTTATTATCCTGTGGTCGCTGAAAAACCGCAAATTGGCAGCAGGGTCGTTGTCCGCTCTTTTTCTTGTGCTGTATGGTGTTTTTCGCTTTTTTGTGGAATTCTTCCGCGAGCCGGATGCGCATATCGGATTTATCGCCGGTTTTCTTACCATGGGACAGCTCTTATGCATTCTAACGGCTTTTGTGGGCATCCTGTTGTTGTTCATACGTCAACGACGTTGAAAAACTTTATATGAACTTTTTTCGTTATGATATAGTTACACTATGCTTGAACGTAGTCAGAAAAAATTCCTGCAGGATATACTTACTACAGTACCATGACCCGCTTTCCGTCATAAGAAAGGTAATTTGATGAATCAAAAAGGGCATGCGGTAATTTCCGGTGTTAGTCTTCTTACGGATCATGATATCTATCTTTTTAAGGAAGGGAATCATTTTAAATTATACGAGAAACTCGGGTCTCACATTCTTTCCGTTGACGGGCAGGATGGCGTTCTTTTTGCGGTCTGGGCTCCGAATGCTCTTTCCGTATCCGTGATTGGCGATTTTAACGGGTGGACAAATGGCGTTCATCCCCTTTTTCGGCGGCAGGACCATTCAGGGATTTGGGAAGGATTTATTCCTGGAATCGGACATGGGGCGCTCTATAAATATTACATTGTCTCGCATCACCATCAGCATGATAAAGGCGACCCATTCGCCTTTTTCTGGGAGACACCGCCGAAGACCTCATCTATTGTATGGGATATTTCTTATCAATGGCAGGATGAAGGCTGGATGCGAAATCGCCATATACATAATTCTCTGCGAGCACCCTTCTCCGTATATGAGATGCACCCAGGTTCCTGGCGGCGGGTGCCTGAAGAAGGAAATCGCTCACTCACCTATCGGGAAATGGCTGCTTATTTGCCTGAATATCTCAAGGACACGGGTTTTACGCATGTTGAATTCATGCCGATCATGGAGCATCCCTTTTACGGTTCCTGGGGGTATCAGGTGACAGGGTATTTTGCTCCTACCAGCCGGTATGGAACTCCGCAGGAGGTCATGCATCTTATCGATTCGTTGCATCAGAAAGGAATCGGGGTCATTCTTGACTGGGTTCCTTCCCATTTTCCTGATGACGCGCATGGATTGGTCTATTTTGACGGAACACATTTGTACGAGCATCAAGACTCTCGCAAAGGATTCCACCCGGAGTGGAAAAGCTATATCTTTAATTACGGCCGGTATGAAGTCCGGAATTTTCTGATCAGCAGTGCCCTCTTCTGGCTTGACCGCTATCATGCCGATGGCTTGCGGATCGACGGGGTTGCGTCCATGTTATACCTGGATTATTCCCGGAAAGCCGGCGAGTGGATTCCGAATCAATATGGAGGAAGGGAAAATCTGGAAGCCATCGATTTTCTGCGCAGCTTGAACCGCGAAGTGTATCGCGCATTTCCGGATGTCCAGACCATTGCGGAAGAGTCAACGGCGTGGCCCATGGTGTCGCGACCCACTCATATCGGTGGACTCGGTTTCGGCATGAAGTGGAATATGGGCTGGATGCATGATACGCTGGAATATTTTTCCACGGATCCGATATTTCGGAAGTATCATCACAATGACATTACCTTCAGTATCTGGTATGCGTTTTTTGAAAATTTCATGCTTCCGCTTTCTCATGATGAAGTCGTGTATGGAAAGGGTGCGCTTGCCGGAAAAATGCCGGGAAGCGGCCTCCAGAAAATGGCGAATCTCCGGATTTTGCTCGGATACTTGTTTACGCATCCGGGAAAAAAATTACTGTTCATGGGTGGTGAAATCGGACAATGGGCAGAATGGAACCATGAGGGCTGCATCGAATGGCATCTTTTGCGGTACCAGTCTCATTACGGAATCTGGAAACTGGTCGGCGATTTAAACCGCTTGTATCGGCGTGAACCAGCGCTCTATGAACGTGACTTTGAACCGGAAGGGTTTGAATGGATAGATTTCGGCGATCATGAGTCAAGCGTTATCAGTTATCTGCGATATAGCGCTGAACGAAAGGAATGTCTCGTTGCCGTGTTCAACTTTACTCCAATGACGCGGTTCCAGTACCGTATCGGTATTCCCAATGGAGGATGGTGGCGCGAACTCCTGAATACGGATGCCTGCGAATATGGAGGAAACGGAGTGGGAAATCTTGGAGGATGCAATGCTATGGAAGAACCAGCCCATGGGAAACCATATTCCCTGTCTCTTACTCTCCCTCCGCTTGGAATGATTATTTTAAAGCAGTAGAACAGATATCCTGAAAAAACAAAGGGCGTGTATTTTCTCCGGTACACGCCCTTTTTGCGATCTGGTCCCAAACGTTCTTACGTTGCGCTTTGATGTCTTTTTTTCTCTTCCATAAAAGCTGTCTTTCCCGCTTCAAACGAGCTGGCCAGCGCTGATTTGCCTTCCTCGAGCCTCCGAGTGCTCTCTTCAACTGCCGACGATAGTGTATCCCTAACTTGAGCCATGTAATTCATAATATTGTCTCTGAGTTCACGTCCGGATTTAGGAGCAAATAAGAGTGCAAGACCGGCTCCTACTATTCCGCCAACGAGAAACGGGAGGACTGTTGAACTTCTGGCTTCATCGAGTTTTTCCATTGTCATTGATCTCCTTTCTTTTTATATTCCGAACCAGTGTGACAATTCCTGTTTTGAACCCTGATTTCAATCCGGCAATATTCGCTTCAGCTTCGGACCGAATATTTTCCTTCACCATGCCATACCATGAACCGATCCGGGCTTCAATAGTTTCCATCTTGTTTGAAACCTGCCTGATACTCGTTGATACGGCATGCATATTTTCAGTTACGCGCCGCAGATGCTCAAGGCCGGATTTTGTTTCAATTAAAACCGCATTCACCGTGCCCTGGGTGTTTTTAAAAAATGACTGAATCGCCTTGCCGGTCCGAAGCATAACGATGAACATCCCGATAATAAGGGCAATGGAAAATACGACGTACGCAATGAAGGCAATAATGCCTATATTCACGAGCGTTTCATTCATGCGTCCTCCTTTGCAATTGCAAACCCCTGTGTTGTATGGGTGATTGTTTCTTGCTTGATTATAAGTATAGCACACACTCTTTTTTCAAAAATCGCGCACGAAATCCTCTTTTGTTCGAGGAATCGTTTAGAGTGAAATAGTACGGGACTGCGAAATGAAATTGGATACAGGTATTTTTTGTTTTTCAAAAAAGGATTGACATTTTTTCAGAAAGAGACGACAATTATCCAAAAGTGTACTCTTTATTTGGTTGTTTATAGTTGCTGCCCTATGCGCCTTATTTTATTATTTCTTTCCTTTTGCATCTGGCAGGAGGAAAAAGTTTTATGAAACGGATTCTTTTTTTATTTCTCTTTATAACCGCTGCGGTTTTTTCTATAGGAACCATAGTATCCATTGTTTTAATTCAAAACACCGTTGATACTCTTCATAAATTAACGTACTATCATCAAAATTCGAGCTTCAGGAATGACATGAAAGGCTCCATTCATGCCCTGCAGCAATTGCAATTTCGCTCGAACGCCATGAAAACCGATCCTGCTTCTGTTTCCAAAACAGTTGCCCGCCTTCATAATTCCACACGGACTTGCATGACGTGTCATCATACAGAAGAGACTACTCGCGCCCTGAACCGAATGGAAGAAAAAATTACGGAGTATGAAAAAGAATTTATTTCATACACAAACAGACTGGGAAATTTCAGTCATGATAATCTCCAAAAACAAAATATGCGTGCTCTTCAGCAAGAATTGCTTACGCTGGCCGATACTGTGTCTGATTCGGCAGAAATGCAGTCAGGAGCCATGGTACTGACCGCTGGCCGCAGTATCATGAAAACCTGGATCGCTTTTTCCCTCGGAATGATGATTTTGCTTGTTGCAGCCGGAATTCTGGCGGCCCGGTTGATTGCGTCGATACGTCGCCACCTTGCTGTTTTGCTGAATGCTCACATGATGATTGCGTGGGGCAATTCAGGGTATACAATTCCGGCGCAGGACAAAATTGAGTTTGGAGAACTCGCAAAAAGTTTTAACGACATGAGCGCCTCGCTTGAAGGTAACCAGGCAAAACTTGAACATGCCCTGGCCGGACAAAAAAGAGCTGAAGCTCTTTTGTGGAAAACAGAACTTTTTCTTGGCGGGATGTTCGCCAGCATTCAGGAGCCACTTTGCATTCTTGACCGTTCTTTGAAAATTGTACGGGCGAATGCAGCGTACGCTGAAAGCATGCATGCAACAGAGGAGTCATTCATTGGGCAATCATGTCATGAAATCCACCAGCAATGTTCTACGGCATGCGATGACTGCCTCGTTCAGAAAACATTTGCATCCGGGATTCCTCTGGTTGAGAAGCAGGAGCGGATGTCCGCCGGGAAGAAAACGTGGAAGGAAATTACAACGTATCCTTTGAAAGACGGCTCCGGTTCCATTCAGTATGTGGTGTATCGTTCCCACGATGTGACCAGTCAAAAAACAATCAAGGATGAGCTTGCACAAAGAGAAGAGCGCAGTGCCCTTGCGATTGAGGGTACGCGGGATGGTTTATGGGATTGGGACATTGCGGGAAAACAGCTGTATGTTTCAGAGCGATGGAAATCCATGCTCGGCTATAGCGATTCGGAAATCAGGAATACTCCGGAAGAGTGGTTGAATAGAGTGCATCCCGATGACCGGCCAGAATTGGAATCAAAAATTGCCGCTTATCTCCAGGGCGTTGTCCATACGCATCTCAAGGCGGAATATCGTCTCCTGCACAAGGACGGAACCTATCGCTGGATGCTTACCCGAGGGATAGCCCTCAGGAATCCTGATGGTTCGGCCTACCGGGTGACAGGACTCCAGACAGATATTTCCGTCAGAAAAAAAGTAGAAGAACAACTGTTGCATGACGCCTTTCATGATGATCTTACGGGGCTGCCGAATCGTGCGCTCTTTATGGATCGGCTGGAACATGTCATTATGACATCGCTTCGGACCGAATTTTTGTATGCGGTGCTGTTCCTGGACCTGGATGGTTTTAAAATAATCAATGACACGTATGGTCATACGACGGGGGATTACCTTCTTGCAGCAGTTGGCAGGCAATTGTCAGCATGCGTTCGGCCAGGTGATACGGTTGCCAGAATCGGGGGCGATGAATTCGCTGTTCTTTTGGAAAATATCAATGCATTGCAGGATGCAATCGAAGTTGCCGAACGGATTCATAAAAAGCTCGCGGATCCGATCCGGATTCAGGGAAATGACGTCAGCGTGTCGTTCAGTATCGGCATAGCGCCGGGGTGCGCACAGTATATGAGAGCCGAACAGGTTCTTCGCGATGCGGATATTGCCATGTATCAGTCGAAGGCCAAAGGAAGTGCGAGATACGAGGTCTTTCATCTTGACATGCATTCGGATGTCTTGGATCGGCAGCAGCTTGAAGAGGATCTGCGGCGTGCTCTTGAACGTCGTGAATTGGCCCTGTGTTATCATCCTATTATAGACCTCAAAACCCGCATGATCAGCGGATTCGAAGCCTTGCTGCGCTGGAACCATCCGGAGCGTGGAGTGCTCAGTCCGCAGGAGTTCCTGTATCTTGCCGAGGATACCGGCATGATTCACGACATCGGAAAATGGATTTTGGAGGAGTCCTGCCGAAAAATCCAGATACTTCAAGAGAAGCATCCCATGACCCCCCCCCTTACGCTCAACGTGAATTTTACCGCCAAGCAGTTTCTCCAGGCTGATCTGGTTTCAACGGTTATGGATATTATTCAGGAGACCGGGGTCGATCCCCGTACGCTTGTATTTGAGATTACGGAAAGCATGCTTATGAAGAATGTTGATGTCATGATTTCAGTGATGAACCGGCTTCGAAGCATGGGGATCCGGATTTGCCTTGACGATTTTGGTACCGGCTATTCATCCCTGAGTTATCTGCATCAATTCCCGATTCATGCTTTAAAAATTGACCGTACGTGTATTGAAAAACTGTCGGAACGGGGCGAAAATCAGGAAGTCATTCTTTCCATCCTCTCGCTTGCAAAAAGTCTTCACTTTGATGTGATTGCCGAAGGACTCGAACATGCGTATCAACTGTCCACCGTAAAGGATCTGCATTGCCGGTATGGTCAGGGATTCCTGTTTACTCCTCCCCTGGGATTCCAGGAAATCGATTCCTGGATGAAAAAAGACCATTCCTGGAATTAGAACTGCCGCATTCGTCTATTTTTAAGACAATCGACCAAAAATCCCTTGCAACTGCCCGGAAAACAAACTATAATTCACAATCTCTCATTGCAGGACTTCCCTATGTCAATCGAAAAAATACAGGCATTCCGAAAAAAAATTGATGAAATCGACGATCAGCTGATTGATCTTTTAAACCAACGAGCGGAATTCGTCATCCAGATCGGAAATATAAAAAAAACCGAGAAACTGGATTTTCATTCGCCAGCCCGCGAACGGGAAATTCTGGAACGGCTGGCACTGCGCAATAAAGGGCCTTTTCCCCAGGATGCATTAAAGGCAGTCTATCGCGAAGTGCTTTCCTCGTCACTTTCCCTGGAACGGCCGATCAAGGTTGCCTACCTTGGGCCCCGGGCAACCTTTACCCACATGGCGGGAATGCAGCAGTTCGGTTTTGCAGCGAATTATGTTCCGGTTGGAAACATCAAGGATGTGTTCACTGAGGTCGAGCGCGGACGTGCCGATTACGGGGTGGTACCTGTTGAAAATTCGACCGAGGGAGTGGTCAATTACACGCTCGACATGTTCATTGATTCTGATCTTAAAATTTCTGCCGAAATCATGCTCGAAGTATCCCAGAATCTGATGAACAAGTCAGGCAGGATGGAAGATATCAAGGTGATTTATACTCATCCGCAGGTCCCGGGTCAATGCCGGCAATGGATTGAAAAAAACATGGCCGGGATCCCCATCATGGACGCGCCGAGCACGGCCAAGGCTGCGGATATTGCAAAGGACGATCCTACTGCCGGAGCTATTGCGAGTGAAATGGCTGCGGTGATCTACGGCCTCCAGATCGTGGCCAGAAAAATCGACGACAGCCCGAACAACTTTACGCGGTTTCTTGTGATTGCGCCAAAATCCCCCGGGAGAACCGGACATGACAAGACTTCGATCATGTTCTCGATCAAGGACAAGGTGGGAGCGCTGTATTCCATGCTTGTTCCGTTTGCTGATGCGGGAATCAATCTTACCCGGCTCGATGCCCGTCCTTCGGGCAGGCAGGTATGGGATTACGTATTCTTTCTCGATATGGTCGGGCACATCGAAGATCAGCCGGTTGCAACGGCGATTGATCGGTTGAAAAACGATTGTCTTTTCCTGAAAATACTGGGATCATATCCGAAAAGCGGATAATATCTCCTGTGACGGTTAAAATCCAAACAAAAAAGGCGGACACTGGAATCCGTCATGTTAGAAGAGAGTATACCTATGATTACCGTTTCTGATTCCATAAAAAACATTGCACCCTATGTTCCCGGCAAACCCATTGAGGAGCTGGAACGTGAACTCGGGATTACCGGAAGCATCAAGCTTGCTTCGAACGAGAACCCGCTGGGGCCGTCACCCAGGGCAGTGGCTGCCGTAAAAAAAGCATTGACCGGATTAAACCGCTACCCGGACGGAACCGGATATTATCTGTCCGAAGCAATTGCAAAAAGATACAAGGTTGCTCTTTCTCAGGTTATTCTTGGAAATGGATCAAACGAGCTTATTGAGCTTGCGATTCGGACGTTTATCCAGCCCGGGGATGAAGTTGTTTCTGCGAACCCTTCCTTTGCCGTGTACACCATAATCACCCAGGCGGCGGGCGGAACGAATATCGTTGTTCCCTGCAAGGAGAGTAAGCATGATCTGGATGCAATGGCAGATCGGATCACACCTAGAACAAGGCTCGTTTTTATCTCGAACCCGAACAATCCGACCGGAACCATGAACACCAAATCAGAAATGGACCGGTTTATGAGCCGGGTGCCGGAGCATGTTCTGGTATGCCTTGATGAAGCGTATGCCGAGTATGTAACGCATGCGGAATTTCCCGATTTTCTCGAATATCTCAATGAAGGCCGCCAGATTATCGCGATGCGCACTTTTTCAAAAATTTACGGACTGGCCGGACTCCGGATAGGGTATGGGATCACGCTGCCGGAAGTTGTCGAATACATGAATAAGGTACGTCAGCCGTTCAATACCAATGCCTTGGGACAGATCGGCGCGCGAGCGGCATTATCTGACCGCAAACATGTTGAGCGGTCAATTGCCATCAACAATGAAGGAAAGCAGTTCCTCTATTTGTCATTCGAACGGTTAAAAATCCCTTTTATCAGAACGGAGACGAATTTCGTTCTGTTCGAATTGCCAATTGACCGTGGTGCTGCCTATACCGCACTCCTCAAGGAAGGGGTCATTATCCGACCCATCGGGGAGAAGAAACTTCGGGTGACCATTGGCTTGCCTGAAGAAAACAAGCGATTTGTGGAAGCTTTGGAAAAGATTCTTACAACATAAGAACAAGCATAGAAGAGAGATTTCATGATTATTGTTTTAAAGCCTGGTGCCACTGAAGATCAGGTCAATCATATTGTCAAAAAATTAAAGGGGCTCGGTCTTCAGGCCCATATTTCTACGGGGATAGAACGCACGGTGATCGGCGCCATCGGCGATGAAGCGGTGCTCCGGAGTCTTCCCTTAGAAGTTATCCCTGGAGTTGAAAAAGTTCATTCAATCCTAAAACCGTATAAACTTGCGAGCAGGGAATTTCGGAAGGAGAACACAGTCATAACCGTCGGTGGAGTCGAAATCGGCGGGAATAAAATCGTGGTTATGGCAGGCCCATGCGCAGTGGAGAATCGGACACTGCTTTTTGAAACTGCAAAAGAGGCCAAGATGGCCGGGGCGACGTTTATCCGGGGCGGTGCTTTTAAACCGCGTACGTCACCCTATACTTTCCAGGGACTGGGTGAAGAAGGGCTGCGGTATCTTGCCGAGGCACGGGAACGAACCGGTCTTCCGGTTGTGACCGAGGTAATGGATCCCCGCGATATGGACGCCATCGTGAAATACGCGGACATCGTGCAGATCGGGGCTCGTAACATGCAAAATTTCCGGCTTTTGAAGGAAGTGGGAGAGTACCATAAACCGGTGGTTTTGAAGCGAGGTATATCCGCGACGATCAAGGAATGGCTTATGTCGGCTGAATATATTATGGCCGGCGGAAATCACCAGGTGATTTTATGCGAACGAGGAATCCGGACGTATGAGACTGCGACCCGGAATACGCTTGACCTTTCTGCCGTTCCGGTATTGAAACAGCTTACTCATTTGCCCGTGATCGTGGATCCGAGCCATGCTGTGGGGAAATGGGATCTGGTTGCTCCTATGGCAAAGGCCGCGGTGGCTGCAGGAGCGGACGGGTTGATTATTGAAGTGCATCCCAATCCCGAAGAAGCGCTTTCAGACGGCGAGCAATCCTTGAAACCAAAAATATTCAAACAACTGATGGAAGAGCTCAAATCCATTGCTGCTGCCGTTGGAAGAGAGATATAACAAAACCGTAAATTTCACATTAACAAATCTCAATTTCCAAATAAAAATAATAACAAACATCCAGGATAGTTTGGTTTATTTTTCTGATGATTGTATTGTATCTTTGATTTAACGATGGGGAGATTCATGGTACCATGATTCACTTTAACAAGGTAACTATTATCGGTGTTGGTCTTATCGGCGGTTCGCTTGCCAGGGTTCTGAAAGCACGGAATATCGCCGACTGCATTATCGGAGCAGGAAGAAGCAGGCAGTCGCTTGACCTTGCGCTGTCGCTGGGAGTTATCGACCGCATTGATATGAATATGAAACAAGCTGTAGCGGATGCTGATCTTATTGTCCTTGCATCGCCAGTCGGCATCTTTGAAACGATTGCGCGAGAGATCGGGCCGTTTTTCAAGCAGGGAGCGATTCTTACTGATGTCGGAAGCGTGAAGGGATCGCTTGTTCGTGCCATAGAAAATTGTATGCCTTCAGGGGTTCATTATGTCCCCGGACATCCGATTGCCGGGAAAGAGAAATTCGGCGTAGCTGAAGCAACTGCAACCCTGTTTCAGGGTGCGAAATGCATTTTGACTCCCACGAGCAAGACCGATCCCAAAGCGCTTCACGTTATTCACGAATTATGGACCAGTGCCGGATCCTCCCTCATTACCCTGGACCCGGATATGCATGACAGAATTTTCGCAGCCGTAAGCCATATGCCTCATGTTGCTGCCTATGCGATGATACACGCAGTGGAGGAGTTAAACACCGGAACCGAAAGTTATATAAAATTTTCCGGCGCTGGATTTCGAGATTTTACCAGAATTGCCGCAAGCTCTCCTGAAGTCTGGAAAGATATCTGCGTTCTGAATCGTGAAAATATTCTTGCAATGATCGACCGATATCAGGATGCCTTGAACAGGTTTAAAAAGGATCTTCTTGCAGGCGATGAAAAAAAGATGGAAGAGTATTTTCGGCTGGCAAGTGAAACGAGAAGGAAGCTGGGATAATGTCAGACTGCATACACCTACAACCTTCCAAGGGACTGCATGGTGCGATAACGCTTCCTGGCGACAAATCATTGTCGCATCGCGCAGTGCTTCTGGGATCAATTGCCGAAGGAGAAACGGAAGTCACGGGATTCCTTCCCGCTGAAGACACGTTGAACACGGTCAGGGTCGTGCAGCACATGGGAATTCGAATTGAGCGCACAGGAAGTGATCGGCTGCTAATCCAGGGGAACGGTCTGGATGGTCTTTCAGAGCCGGAACAAGCGCTTGATCTTGGAAATTCCGGAACAGGCATGCGGCTTCTTGCAGGACTGCTTGCAGGCCAGGATTTTTTTTCCGTTCTGACCGGAGACCAGTACCTTTTGAAACGGCCCATGGACAGGATTGTTCAACCGCTTCGCCAGATGAATGCTGTGATCGATGGTCGGGCAAACGGGAAATTTGCTCCCCTTGCCATCCGGGGCGGCGGCATAAAAACAAAGGCGATTGATTACGGAAGTCCTGTAGCAAGCGCTCAAGTGAAATCAGCCATACTGCTTGCAGGATTATATGCCCACGGAGTAACATCAGTTCTTGAACCGTCAAAATCACGGGATCATACTGAACGGATGCTCCGGTTCTTCACTGTTGACGTGAAAGAAGAAGGGCTGCGTGTTTCCATCCAGGGGAGACAACCTCTTCGTGCCGGGGAACCGCTTGCCATTCCGGCGGATATCTCGTCAGCTGCTTTTTTTCTTGTGGCCGCGTCGATTGTGCCCGGATCCGATCTTCTCATCAGGAACGTGGGACTTAATCCGACCCGCACGGGAATTCTTGATGTGCTTGCGGCAATGGGAGCGAACATCACGATTGAACAACAGAGAGAACTGGGAGGGGAGCCCGCAGGAGACCTTCGTGTCCGATACCAACAACTTCATGGAATTGAGGTCGCCGGAGATATGGTTCTTCGTGCTCTTGACGAGATTCCTGTTTTATCTGTTGCAGCAGCATACGCTGAAGGCACGACCGTGATTAGGGATGCAGCAGAACTCCGCGTGAAAGAGTCTGATCGGATAGCAACCATATCGACTGAGTTGCGAAAACTGGGCGTTTCCGTGATTGAGCAGCAGGATGGAATGAAAATTCAGGGGAACGAATCGATCGCCGGAGGGGACTGCGAAAGCCATGGCGATCACCGTATTGCAATGTCCATGGCAGTAGCGGGACTTGCCGCACGCGGAGAGACGACCGTGCATGACTGTGGCTGGATCGAGACGTCATTTCCAGGATTCGAACAGCTGCTTAAGCAGGCGGCATATTAATTTTTCTGTTTTCAACAGGATAGTTGCATGAAAAAAAAAGGTCTTACCATTGCGATAGACGGGCCTTCCGGCGCAGGTAAAAGCACGGTTGCGCGTCTTCTTGCAAAAAAACTGGATTATATTTACATTGATACCGGCGCAATGTACCGGGCAGTCGGATGGAAAACGAAACAGGAGGGAATCGATCCTTCAAGTGAAGGAAAGCTGGCGGCTCTTTGCATGAAAACCGCGATTACCATTCAAAGCAAGAACAACGATCCCCGGATTTTTGCCGATGGAATTGATGTGAGTGAGGCGATCCGGGCACCGGAAATGGGAATGATGGCCTCTCTGGTTTCTCAGTCCCCTGGTGTCAGGGCAAGACTCCTGATTCTTCAGCGGAAATTAGGCAAGAACGGCGGCGTGGTTATGGATGGAAGGGATATTGGCACCGTGGTGTTTCCCGATGCGGAGATTAAATTTTTTCTGGATGCCTCTCCTGAAGAACGGGGAAGGCGGCGCTATCTGGAACTAAAAGCAAAAGGCATGAATGTTGATCTCGCCCAGATTACCAAAGGGATCCAAGATCGAGATCAGCAGGACAGCAGCCGCAGCCTTGCGCCGCTTAAAAAGGCGGATGATGCGATTCTCATCGATTCAACGAAGTGCAGTATTGAAGAAACAATCGAGACGATGATGAAAGTGATTGCAGAAAAACTCAAATGTCAAAGCTCAGGTCAAACGAGGTCGCATGGAAGTCTATCTAGCAGATAAAGCAGGGTTTTGTTTCGGCGTGAAACGAGCGATCAATACCGCATTCGAAGCCGCAGCGAACGGCAAAGTGTATTGCCTGGGACCACTGATTCATAATCCCCAGGAAGTCGAGCGGCTGCGGCATGCCGGCGTTGAACTGGTGGAGGATTTTTCATCCCTCAACCGAGGGGATTATCTCATTATTCGTTCGCACGGGGTCCCTCCCAGTGTGCTGGATCATATTCGGAAATGCGGTTTGCACATCATCGATCTCACCTGTCCGTTTGTGAGCAAGGCCCAACGAGATGCTGAGGCGCTCCACCGGGACGGATACCAGGTTGTGATCGTTGGTGAAAAAAAACATCCCGAAGTTCAGAGCATTCTGGGGTATGCGGGAACAAATGCCGTGGTTGTAGAATCACCTGAAGATGTCAGTGAAGTCCGGTTTACAAACAGGATTGGTGTCGTTGCGCAGACCACCCAATCGTATGGCAATTTCTCCAAAATTGTGTTAACATTATTAAGTCTTTCCAAGGAATTAAAGGTTTTTAATACCATCTGTGATTCCACGAAAGAGCGGCAGGATGCAGCTCGTGTTCTTGCCGGGAAAGTGGATGTCATGCTCGTGGTAGGTGGCAGAAACAGCGCCAATACAAGCCGGCTGGTTTCGGTTTGCCAACAAGAAGGAAAACCCACGTATCATATTGAAGTGGATGAAGAAATTCAACCTCAGTGGTTTGAGGGGGTGACCAAGGTGGGGGTCACTGCAGGCGCATCAACGCCAGACTGGATCATTGAAGGCGTTTTGGAAAAATTATCGAGTGGAAAAGTAGGCATATAAGAGAGCAGGTATTGCTTCATAAGGCAGGTATTATCATGAAAGCTATGAGTGAAAATTTTGAACAGGAAGAAAACGAACAGCCGGTCGGAGAACAAAATAAAACTGAATTTGAGCAGCTGTATGATCAGTCGCTTAAGAAGTTCAAATCCGGAACGGTAATCAAGGGACGTGTTCTCCAGGTACGATCCGGAGTGGTACTGCTGGATCTCGGATATAAATCCGACGGCATTATTCCGACTGAACAATTTACCGAAGAAGAGCTGAAAACGCTCTGCCCCGGCGATGAACTTGATGTCCTGCTTGAAAAAGCAGAAGACTCAAATGGAAACCTCCTGTTGTCTCGCGAAAAAGCCAAGAAACTTCAGATTTGGGACGACCTCAACCGGGCTTATCAAACCGGATCCGCTGTTAAAGGGAAAATAATAACTGCAATTAAAGGCGGATTAACCGTCGATATTGGAGGTGTCGCGGCATTTCTCCCTGGTTCCCAAATCGATACGAAACCCGTCAGGAACCTGAACCAGATGGTCGGTCAGGTGCAGGATTTTAAAATTATTAAAATGAACTCTGGCCGGGGCAATATCGTCCTTTCCCGAAGAGCGCTACTCGAAAATCATCAACAGGTTCAGAAAGCGGAAATTCTTTCGTCTCTCACGGAAGGGAAAATTCTTACCGGAACGATAAAAAATATTACCGATTATGGAGCGTTCATTGATCTCGGTGGAATCGATGGTTTACTGCATATTACTGATCTGTCCTGGGGAAGAGTAAATCACCCTTCGGAAGTGGTTTCCGTTGGAGATACAATTGAGGTTATGGTGCTTAAGTATGATCGAGAAAAACAGAAGGTATCGCTTGGACTAAAACAAAAAACTCCTGATCCATGGATGTCGGTTGAAGAAAAGTACCCTGTCGGCAAGCGCGTTCGAGGCACCGTTTCCAATATTACTGATTATGGCGCCTTTGTTGAACTTGAATCCGGTGTTGAAGGATTGATTCATATTTCTGAAATGTCCTGGACCCATAAGGTAAAACATCCGTCCAAAATGCTTTCTCCAGGAAATGAAGTAGAAGCACAGGTCTTGTCAGTTGATCGGGCGGGAAAACGTATTTCGCTCGGCATAAAACAGATCGATCCCAATCCGTGGACTACGCTTGCAGAGCGCTATCCCCTTGGATCGGCACTGGAAGGAAAAGTAAGAACCATTACAGATTTCGGTGTATTCGTAAACGTTGAAGAAGGCATTGATGGCCTTATTCATATTTCCGATCTATCATGGACAAAACATATCAAGCATCCGTCGGAAGTACTTAAGAAAGGGCAAACAACAAAGGCCATTGTTCTTTCGATAGAACCGCAAAAGGAAAGAATTTCCCTCGGCTTAAAACAATTGACACCTGATCCCTGGGAAAAAACGATTCCTGGACGATATGCAATTGGAAACGATGAAACCGGGAGAATAACAAAAAAGGCGGATTTTGGTTTGTTTGTCGAGCTTGAGCAAGGGATTGAGGGGTTGATTCCTACCTCAGAAATTCCGAAAGAGACAGATGTAAAGGAAGGCGATGAAGTAACAGCCCGGGTAATCAAAGTGGATAAAGGCGATCGGAAAATCGCGCTTTCCTTGAAGGCATACCTCAGGAACAAAGACCGGTCATCACTTCAGGAATATTTGAGCCAGCAGCAGAAGCCGGATACAACGCTGGGAACGTTGATCAAAGAGCGGAGCTGATTGATGAAAAAAAATCCTCTTGTGATTGTGTTGCTGACGGCGGTATCGCTCGGTATTCTTTTTTTCATCATTGTTTCTGCCGCGTCTTTGTTATCAGGAAACAAACACTCGTCCAAATCCCTGCCGATCGTTGGTATCGGAAAGGTTGCACTCGTAAAAATAGAAGGCGTTCTCCTTACTTCAACTTCCATCATCGAAGAATTAAAAAATTATATTGACGACCCTTCTATTAAAGCGATTGTTCTGCGGATTGATAGTCCGGGAGGAGGAGTCGTTGTATCGCAGGAAATTTATAATGCCGTAAAAAACGCTAAAAAAGAAGGTAAAAAAGTTGTTGCTTCGCTCGGAACGATCGCCGCTTCCGGCGGATACTATGTTGCAGCTGCGGCAGACAAGATTGTCGCTAATCCCGGAACGCTTACCGGTAGCATCGGGGTCAAGATGGAGTTTGCGAATCTGGAAAAACTGTTTGAAAAAATCGGCGTACGGGAGACCGTGGTGAAAGCAGGTGAATACAAGGACATCGGTTCCCCCTTTCGCGATATGTCCGCTCATGAAAAAAAGCTGTTGCAGGATGTCATTGATGATGTGCACAGCCAGTTCATTGAAGCTGTTGTGGAAGGCCGGAAACTGTCTTTTCCGGATGTAAAGGCCATTGCTGACGGCAGAATTTTTACCGGACGACAGGCGCTCGAACTTAAACTGATTGACCATCTGGGAGATCTGACAGACAGCATTCAGATGGCCGGCACACTCGCAGGAATAAAAGGGAAACCGCTGGTTGTCGAAAAGAAGAAAAAGATTCCGTTCTTTGAATATTTAAAGGAAGAAACAGCGACATGGATCGGCGACGTCCTTGTCCGTAGTATCCATAAAAGTACGGGAACATTCCAGTATCTTTATCGGTAACATTCGTGTTTCGGAGGAGGGGATTGCATGACGAAGGCGGATCTGGTGGACAAGATAACAGAAAAGAAACCGGGATTGACCAGGAAACAGGTGGAAGTTGTGGTGAACACAGTTCTCGATGGGATCAAGGACGCGCTCTCCCGCGAGGACAAGGTTGAAATTCGGGGATTCGGTAGTTTTCGCATCCGGAATCGTCGCGCAAAGGAAGGAAGAAATCCAAAAACCGGAGAGACCGTTTCCGTACCTCCTAAAAAAGTTCCTTTCTTCAAGGCAGGAAAAGAAATGCGGGAGATTGTTGACGGGAAATTATAAGAGCGGGGGAAAACGCGCAGACTGCACAGTCGCTGCGCATGCTGTATTGCTGAAAAGCCGCGAGGCGTTGTGCATGTATTGTCTCAAGAGTAGTGCATGCCTGACACCCGCGGCTTTTTTGTGTCTTTTTGTTGTACCACCTCCGGCGAAAGCCGAGGGATTCTTTGTTGCAGGAATTGCATGAAGTCATTGTATGGAATATTTTGACATACTTGATGGGACGGGGGAGAAAACCGGGGGTCGCATATCACGCGATGAAGCGCATCGACTGGGTATCTGGCATCGGGCATTTCACTGTTTGATTACCTATGAGCGAAACGGCAGGAGAGTCGTCCTTTTTCAAAAACGTTCCTTGAATAAAAAAATAGCACCTGGAAAATTTGATGTCAGTGTGGGCGGTCATATTGCATCCGGAGAAGATACTCGATCCGCCGGTCTGCGTGAGATCGCTGAAGAACTTGGACTTACGGTCCGTTTTGAGAATCTTGTTTCAGTCGGCTGCAGGATATTTGTTTACTGTTTTACACCTGAAATAAAGGAATACGAATTTCAGGATATTTTTTTGCTTCCCCTGCATGATCAGCCCTCAACCATTACAATCCAAGAGGAAGAACTTGACGGATTGCTTGAAATGGATATTCAGGAAGGCATAGCTCTTTTTTCAGGAGAAACCCAATCAATCGTTGGTTCGTTTCTCAACCCTGGCGCTTCTTGTCCTGAAGAACTACCTGTTGTTGCTCAGGATTTTGTTCCCTGCCTTGATAATTACTATTTTAAAATGCTTCTCCTTGCACAGCGCTATCATTCAGGCGAAAGAAAATATCTTGTGATCTAGTAGAGAAGCGGAATTAGAAAACGCCTCATAGACTCCTTTCATCCTTGACTATCCTGATGGTTACGCTACACTAATGTGTATTGTATATGACCTCCCAAAAAGGAGTTTCCATGTCTTCCCAATCATATGATGTCATTATCATTGGATCAGGACCTGCAGGAATTTTTGCCGCGCTGGAGCTTGTGAAAAACTCCGATCTCAAAATTCTTATGATTGAAAAAGGAAAGGATATCAAAGACAGAATTTGCCCTGTAGTCGAATCCACTGCATCATGCTCGCAGTGCAGTCTGTGCAGTATCCTCTGCGGCTGGGGCGGCGCAGGAGCCTACAGCGATGGCAAACTCACGCTCACGTCAGAATTCGGAGGATGGCTTCAGGATTATCTTGAACCGGAACCTCTGCGAACATTAATTGATTATGTCGATGCGCTCTATTGCTCTTTCGGTGTGGGCGGCGATGTCCATGGCGAAGACACTGATGCATTTATGCGGTTGAAGAAAAAAGCAGCGGGCTATCATCTCAATCTGATTCCGGCACGCATCCGGCATATAGGGACTGATTTATGCAAGGAAGTTCTGGTCACTATCAGAAACTATCTGGATGGCAAGGTCGATATTCTGTTTGATACAGCCGTGGAAAAAATTTTGACCAGAAACGGTTCGGTTGCCGGAGTTCTCACCCATGATGGCAGATCCTATGAGGCTTCTTCGGTAATTGCGGCTGTGGGCAGGGAAGGCGCGGCATGGCTTTCTGAAGAAGCAAAACGGCTGAAGCTTTCGGTTCACAAAAATCCGGTCGACATTGGTGTTCGCATAGAACTGCCAGCCTCCCGAATGAAGGATATTACTGATGTCGCCTATGAAGGAAAGTTTCTCTATTCCTCAAAACGGTTCGGAGACCGGGTGCGGACGTTCTGCATGAATCCGTATGGGGAAGTCGTGAAAGAACATTTGGAGGGTGTGTACAGCGTCAATGGCCATAGTTATAAAAACCGGAAAACGGAAAATACCAATTTTGCCATCCTGGTCAGTACGGATTTCACCGTGCCGTTCAATGATCCCTTGCTGTATGGCAATTATGTGGCAGGACTTGCCAATCTCCTGGGAAACGGAGTGATTATCCAACGGCTGGGCGACTTGAAAATGGGAAGACGGTCGACCCCTGAACGGATTTCTGAAGGATCGGTCCGGCCGACGCTTGAAGACGCAACTCCTGGTGATATCAGTTTTATTCTTCCGTATCGGCATCTCCATAATATTATCGAAATGCTAGAGGCTCTGGACAACATTGCTCCCGGGATTAATTCGGGAGATACGCTGCTCTATGGAGTGGAGGTAAAGTTCTATTCGCTTAAATTTAAATTACGCCAGACGCTTGAAACCGAGATACCAAATCTTTTTGGGATAGGAGACGGTGCAGGAGTAACGCGCGGATTGATTCAAGCGTCCATTTCAGGAATCATTTCTGCACGGGAAATAATTCGAAGGAACAGGTAACAGCTCTCATTATTTCTTATGCTCGGTATTTTCCCTCATCCAATGTGTCCAAAATGGTTATGATGAGTTCAAAAAACCGGTCATAATCCGATTCGCGCGAAAAAAAACGGTTTACAACGATCGTCAGGCTGGTGCGGGAAAGAGACAGCTTGATTCCTCTTTCCGCATATTCAAGAAGCTTTGTTTGAATGGCAGGCGTCAAAATTTTTTTCAGGACAGCTTCCTTGTATCCCTTGACCAGAAACGCACTGTCAAATTCCTGGTTTTCGAATGGAATATCCTGCATGAGCACTATTGCAGGAGCTTTTTTGTAGGTGTACTTCAGATGTTTTTTTGTAATGGTCATGGCCAGATCGGTGGTCAATGCAAGCGATGCAACAGCCTCGGTTGTCGAAGGAGTGTTGCGATCGCCCTGTTCAGAATGAATTTCAATGGTGTGAGTCTTATAATGTACATGAAGGCGCGGATACCTGAACAAAAAAGCCTGATTGACAGTGCCTCCCCGCCGACGGGCCTGTTCTGCGAGAAGCTTATTTTGCTCTCGATTTTTTATGTGAAAAAAAAGCCAAAAGACTCCGACCGCTACGATCAGAGCTAGTGTGGGCAGAATATCGTTCAATTGCATAGGAGATCCTCCATTTGATGTCTTTCATGCAATCAATTGCGTTGTGCTGTGATAAGTTCTTTTGCATCGATGCTTTTATCAATTCTTTTCATGAGCTCAGGGTATAATCCATTCAACATAAGCAGACATTGATATTCTGCTTCTTCTTTTTCCTCATATTCAACTTCGCTGCTCAATGAACCGACATCAATAGTTTTACTCACGAGTACTTTGCCTGACCGGGAATCCAGAAACTGCATTTTTAAAAAGCCGACGAACTGAAGAGTTCCCTGATTTCCGGCCGATCGATATCCAGTTGTGGGAAACGAGGTGATTGTTTGGTTATTGTTTACCTGAGGAGCAAAATCAAACGTTGTTATTACGATTATATCAGTTGATTGTTTTTCCTGGTCAGTGATTTTTTCCAGCGAACTATAACTTTTCCCTACAGTGAACCCTTTGGAAATAAGTATTTTTTTCAAATTTAAAAGGAGTGAAGCCTGAATGTTGGGGAGATATTCATCCCTGTATATTCGGGGAATCGAATCGTCCGGACCCGGTTCTTTTTCAATATCCATTTCCCCGGGTTGTGAACCGGTATACTGTGGCATAACGAGCGCCACTCGAAGAGAAGCGGGAACGGAAGCCTGGCCAGCAGGAACATACTGAAGGTTCAAAGTCTTTATTTTTTTTGGTGAAGTGCACCCTGATACAAGCAGGATCAGTAAAAATCCTGAAAGCAAACCAGAAAATATTCTCATAATGTCCCTCTTGATCAGACAAAATTCGGAATTAATCCCTGCGACATGGAATCCCCCGGCTCACGCCGGGGGAGGAATGCAGTAAGTCGCGGGAGGTCGCGTTTGTTGATGGAGCCTCCGGCTCCTGCCGGAGGGGCTCCACTGATGTCGTTACATTAACAGAAAAATATTTTTAAATCAAGACAATGCAGATGAATTGAAATACTGAGGATAGGTTTTTTCTAGATAAGCAACCTTTGCGGTTGCTCCCCATTTGTGATAACACGATCTGGCTTCCTGCATATGGCAGCTGGCTGATTTCTCATTTTGGTTTTTCTTGTGAAATTTTGCAGCGAGTTCATGAGCAAGCGCTTCTTCATGAATGAATTCGCTTTCTCTTGCTGTATTTATGGCCCGATTATATAACTGTTCCGCATCCCTATTATTGCCTTTGAGATACGCCATCTCAGCTGCAATAAGAGAATACTTATTCAGAAAGTTTTCAGGACAATTGTCTGCCCACATTTTCATTTTCTTTTGGTTTTTATTGAGCTGCTTCCAGTATGCATGCCGTGTTTTGATGCCTGCCGACGGATGAAGTGCGGCTAAGGTGAGAGAGTAATAAAAATTATGATGGGGAATATAAAACATGCCGACCATATAGTTGGTATTTTTTTGGAGGATTTTTGATGCTTCTAAAGCATTGGGAAGTTCATTAAATAAATAAAACAAGGGTAATTTAAAAATATAATAAAGACATAAAATAAAAATCAATTCTTGCGGCTGCATTATTTTGACAAAGTCAACTTCGTTAAAAGAATCATCATCAAAACTGCAATATCCTTTTGTTAACCCTTTGAGACAGAGAGTCATTCTATGAACAGAAGTTATTGCAAGATGCATGTCCTTAATTCGAGATCGTTTAAAGAATTCCAAATATTTTTCGCTTTGTGTCTGCAGATCGTTGAGATCATCACCTTTAAAGAATTTCATAACGGCATGTACACCAGCATTATAGCCACTTAAAGTAAGATTTCCGGATTCAAGACCGCAAACATGTCCTTCAATAAGATATTGGATGCTTTTTTTTATATGATGAGTCCAATGGTTAACAAATCCTCCAATTAAAAAATCACACATACTTTTTATAGAAAGATTATTACCTTGATTGCTTAAATATATTCCAGATTTGGCAAATTCATAACCTGCCCGATACTCATCTAGTAAAACACTAATTATAAAACCATACGTTATATATCCTATAAACGCAGCATTAGTTGTTCCATGCCGTATAGAGATGATAAATATATGTAACATAACTAACGTAAATACTTTTTTATTGCAATAATACGCTGCTGGACCTAAAACGAATAAAATTTCCATGATAGTTTGTTTAACAGGATCGTCGAGACGAGGTAGATTTGTTAAATCTGCTATTCCCAACCGTCTGCTAAACCATTTTGCTTTTCCTATTTCAATAAATACGCTTATATTTTTGGGATTATCCGGTATAGTTACCCCCAGCAGTTTTAAGCCTTTTCGTCCATTTTTTAGTGCTTCATGTGGATTACCTCTGTTTTGGCAAAGAGCCGCCCATATTCGGTACACTTTTGCCTTTTCTAGGTTTGTTTTTGCATTGTTTAAAATAATGTCAAAAAGCTTCTCCGCTTCTTCAAAATTGCCGCTTAAATACCTGCATTCTGAACACTCGAAATAAAGATCTAAAGTAAGCTGATACTGATCCTGCCAACAGCCAGAGGAAAGAAAATTGATGCCTTTTGTCAGATATTGAGCGGCGGAAGCATAGGCCGTTGACGCCTTTGCCTTCTTTCCTGCGGTTAGATTCAATTCAGCTAATTTGATCTTTTCGGTTGTGTTCTGGATAAGGTCAGCACCAGCATTTAACTGATCCACAACATAAAATATTTTGTCAGGAAGAGCATCAGGTCTGGTTTTAGCCAGGATCAGGCTCCCAATCCTGTAATGAGTGCCTTTTTTTTCCTGCTCAGAAATCAGGGAATAGGCTGCTTCCTGAATCCGATCATGGTAAAAGGAATATTCCTGGTTTGACGGAATAATAAGAGATTCCCGTATGGCCGGGCTTAAGTCTGTAAAGGTAACTCCCAGGGGTTTTTCATACACCAAAGCCAGGGTTTCAAGATCAAAC
>Ga0265297_10001818_pt1 | contig 46943 bp, 58 predicted proteins | sample Munlanlwell13791_FD_192502 | JGI IMG/M metagenome (GOLD analysis project Ga0265297, IMG submission 192502) | Leachate microbial communities from a municipal landfill in Southern Ontario, Canada - Leachate well 137-91 | ecosystem: Engineered > Solid waste > Landfill > Unclassified | place...
ATTTCTTATCCTCGTTTTTGAGCAGGCTAACGCCGTATTCTACAATGCTTTTTTTTATTGCGGTATCGGCGGCATAGGCGGCGGCAGCACGGGCGGCATCGGCGGCGGTATAGGCGGCATCGGCGGCGGTATAGGCGGCGGTATAGGCGGCGGTATAGGCGGCATCGGCGGCGGTATAGGCAGCAGCACGGGCGGCATAGTCGGCATAGGCGGTGGCACGGGCGGCATAGTCGGCAGCACGGGCGGCATCGGCAGCAGCACGCCTGTGTTCCTTGCTATCATTGTCTATACATTTTTTCGCCATTTCAATTGCCAATCTCGGTTGTTTGTTATCCGGATACTGGCTTTCAAACAACCCAATAACCTGTTCTGCTGCAAAAACAGCATATTGTATTTTCTGCTTACGATTCATAACTCTACAAATAAGCCAATTGGCCCAATCCAGTTCACCTTCAAATACCAGTTTTTCGATAACCACAAGACTATCGGCATCCGATTGGTTATTGAACCAATCGATTCCCACCTGGCATGCGCCATGTGTTTTTAGCCATTTATTGGTGATTTTCATTTCTTATCCTCGTTTTCCACCCACTGCACTTTCAAATCGGGTGTGAAGTGCGACACCTCAAGGTTTTGCCCTTTGACCTGCATAATGATATGCCCCGGCTTGTCGAGAGCTTGGACGCACTGTTGGGACTGATCCGACCAATTGAGTTTGAACACACAACTAATTAGAGCCGCAAGCGTCATACCCATCAAAATCCCATAGAACAAATCCTGATATTCTTTCATCTCATTTCCTCACTTTCTTTTGCTTCGGTGGCCACTCTCGAATTTCGATCCCGTAGAGAGCACGCATAAGTTTCTTTCTGATTGGCCAATCCCGCGCTCTGGCAGTAGCCGATGATTTGAAATCTTCAACCACCAACACGCCGTTTTCGCGATATCGGTAGTCGGGTCGATAACTGGTGATCTTAATTCCATTCACCACGAGCGGATAACTTTCCGGCTCGTACTCGAGGTCTGTAATTTCACCAGCCAATTCTTGAAGTCTGAGTTCGTCATAGCGATTGGCCTCGCCCTTGCTGCGAAACGTGATGCCGTGACGATGTGTCACGGTTGCGTGGTATTTGTTTCCTCCTATCTTCCCAGCCATTCCTCCGCTGTATGAAATGCGTATCACATCTCCACCGCCTTCCGCCAGTCGTCTAGCCTGTCCAACTCAACGCGTATTCAAATCCGCACAGACTGCACCTGTAGAGAATCTTAGTTGTCCTACTCATTCCTCTGCCTCCAAAAATCCAGCCTCGACCAAATGAGCTTCGCGGCGCTGAAACCATTTGCGAAATTCTCTGACTGTTTCAGGCAATAATTCGCACATCGCTAATGTTACGAATCCTATCGTCACGCTCAGTATTATTTTTGTGCCTTTCGTTTCGCCCCTTATTGTGCATTTCATGCCGCCCTCTCTTTCTATGGTGGAATCAACTGCAAATCCTCAGCTATCATAACTTTTGGTAACCCAATCACTTTGCTCGCCTCCGGTTTTTGTCAATTGTTTGGGCACATCAGGAAATCGCTCGTCGCAATCATCAAAACGAGTGCTGCCAGGGTTGAACCAAACCGTAATACTACCGACAGGCCCTCCTCGATGTTTCGCGACTATCAATTTCGCCATTCGACGCTCGGATCGCACTTCGTCATCGCTCTGTTCGGTGGGTATTGGATTGTGAATCAAAATCACTTTATCCGCCGCACCCTCCTGGTTGCCACCATCACGCAGATCCTGGAGTGACGGCTCTCTATTCTCCCGCTTATTACTGCGATTAAGTTGCGTGGCCGCCACGACTGGGGATTTGATCGACCGAGCAAGTTCTTTTAGCCCCGCGGCGATCTGCTCTATCTCCTCATTTCGGGTATTGCCGCGTCTTCCTGGACGAACTAATTGGAGATAATCCACAAACACCAACCCCGCTTTTTTCTTCAATGCAGATCGTTTTACCGATGCGACTATCGCCGCTAATGTTTCGCCAGATGGATAATCTATTGGCAGGTTATAAGCGACTGCTGATGCTTTTGCAACCCTGTCCCACTCTTCGTCTGATAACCTCTGTCCGGCTTTTACCGGTCCCGCATCTATTCGCGACTCGGCAAATATAATTCGCTCGACTATCTGCGGTGCTGTCATTTCTAGCGAAAAAAACTGAACTGGGATACCACTCTTGGCCGCATTGACCGCCAACTGGGCAAGCAAAACCGTTTTTCCCTCTGAAGGTCGCCCACCAATGAGAACAAAATCAGAATCCATGACCCCATAAGTTTTTTTGTTGAGCCGGTCTATACCCCAACTGATCCCCATTTTGGGCTTGCCGTCTTGGTAGTTGGTGATTCGCTCCCAAGCCTCATTCGTGGCCTCAAGCATCGTCACTGTTTTATCCCTGTTTGATGGTCTCAAGGCTAGAGATTTTTCGATGAACGCTTCTACTGGGTCTGAATGCTCGTCGTTTTGCGCAATGCCTATAATCTCAGTAGCGGCGGCAATCACCGTGCGCCTATCTGACATCCGCTTTACAATCCCCGCGTAATGTTCGACATTCACGGCGGTGGGCACTGAGTCCACCAGAGCCATCAGGTATTCCGTCCCACCGACATCTTCGAGCTTGCCGCGCTTGCGAAGCTCTTCTTGCAGAGTGATAAGGTCCGCAGGCTCATCACGCAGTGCCAACACAACCAGAGTGTCGAAGACCTCTTGGTGAGTGGGGCGATAGAACTCATCGGCCTGCAAAATCTCCATCGCCCTAAGCAATGCATCGCGTTCAAGCATCATCGAACCTAGCGTCGCTTGTTCGGCTTCGATGTTGCTCGGTGGCACGTATGTGTCTCGGTTGCTCATGCTACCATCCTCTCTGACCACAATATTTTGGTTTTAATTGCATCCTCGATTTTAATTCGCAATAATGCGACACCCAAACGTTCACCTTCACTTCTCTGCAACCATCTCGCGTATGGAGTTATGTCACTCCGAGGCTCATGACCGGGTAAACATCCGCAAAACCAATCGTGGATGGCATTGTAAATACCATCTTCGCTACACCCCAATAAATCAGGCAATTCGGCAAACATGACCTTGAACCTGTTGCGCTCTCTCCAGTTCAGATTTTTGTTGCCATTCAAGACATTTTCGCAATAAAGCGATTGCGAGCGAGCGAGCGCATTTAGCATGCTGCTTGCTCTGTTTGTACCTGCTTGTATTGTAGGGGTGACTGATTGGTCACTAGTGATAGGGACTGATTGGTCACTAGTGATAGGGACTGATTGGTCACTAGTGATAGGGACTGATTGGTCACTAGTGTCTGTTTCAACACTAGTGATATATTTCCAAGATTCATAATCCTGATCGGGCCAATATCGAGCAGTTTCCAATCGACCATCAGAATATCGGATTACAATATTTGCTTGTACCAATTTAGCAGTAAGTCGGCTTATAAGAGTTTTGTCTACAATACCTGTTAATGTTGCAATACGACCTCGCGTAATAGGTACAGGTTGTTTATTTTCTCTCCGATCCTTATAACCCCAGCATTCCCATATAATTGCTTTTCTAACGCGCTCAATAAGTGGCCCAGTTTTTGTCCATTCCAACCACAAATCGTTAGCTATCCTAATATGACCATCTACTACATGTGGATTCGCCATCTTCTGCCCCTCTCAATTCGTTCCGTCGTACTCGAGTATCACGCGGGAGAATCCCCGCCCTCTGGTATTGCCGTCCCTCAAGGCCGCACTCTCCGACAGTGTGTCTATAATCTCTTCGATTATTCGTTCTTCGCTCGCACCCGTGAGCTTAGCCCAATCCCAGACGGACTGCAGCTCCTTTGCGTAGTCAGCTTGACTAAGCCCCTTTGCACCGTTGGGCATTCTCACGAGCGCCTTTGCGAGTAGAGTTTGTTGGCGATGGGTGAGAGTCATGCAGCACACTCCTGAACATACGGCATAATCTGCCGTCCGATGAACTCCGTATAAGCCGGGGGAATCGCCTGCGTAAGCTCCGCATTCGTCATCCAGTCGATCCCCATTGCCTTGCATCGCAGCTCGAACTCACCTGCATAGTTGAGGTGTCCATGTACGCCGACGACACAAGATAACCGACCCGCTCTACGACTATCGAGTGTCCTGAAGCGCGGCTTCTGATTGCTGTGATCGCAGGGCGGAGCCAGTATGACGATACTCGACTCAAAGTTCCTATGGCGGCGCACGTCTAAGCCGAACATAGAGCCGCACAGGGTCACAGGGTTAATCAACGGAGCCTCTTCGACGTTTTCCATAACCCACGGTATTCCCAATGTCCAGAGTATTTCCCGTGTCGGTTGCACAAGATCGGGATATAGACGTTTGCCTGCTTTGCGTGACCTTCCAGACACTCGGCTATACTTTTGACAAGGCGGACTCGCGTGTATGAAATCAAACTCGTGTCCATGTTCAGCGACATACTCCAGCGCGTCAGCCTGAATGAACTTGAACGGGTAACGCGGCTGAGGTTTGTTATCTACACCAGTCATATCAAATCCGGCCATGTCGTATCCCACAGAGTCGCCTCCGGCACCACAAAATAGACTTAGCCCATGTGGTCTCATCTATCCCACCTCCAACGGGAGGCGTCCCTGTGCGAGAGCGGCATCAATGCGCTTGGCGGCAATCTCGCAGTATTCCTCGCTGATCTCGATACCTACGCACCTGCGCCCAGTCTGAATACAGGCGACACCCGTTGTGCCGGAGCCGAAGAATGGATCGAGCACTATATCGAACTCATTCGACCAACTTAGTATCAAATCGCGGCACAAGCCGTATGGCATCATCGCGGGATGCGGAAGAGCCTTGCAGACGTTCTCCTGTCCGGCTGTCTTGCACGTCCAGACATTGCCCCGAATGCCTAATTCCGCCGCCGGGGGGTTATTTGGGCGTTCTGTCAAGCTTCCGTCTCGATTCCGTTTCGTGTGTCGGCCAAAGGCCGGACGACCGGCAGTTACATTGCGCTTGTCCCGGATCGGGTTGAAACATCGCGGACTACCATTCGAGAGCACGAAGACATACTCGAACAGTTGTGCATACCGCACGTTATCAGGCCGAGAGAAGTTGAGCTTGTGATAGATCATCGTGTCGTGGACGCGGAAGCCAGCCACATCCTTGAAGTAGAGCGCCTGCCTGAAGGATGTCAGCGTTTCAGAGCCATCGACAACCGAATCCCCGACATTCCAGCACACAATTCCGCCGTCACACGCGACGCGCCTCAATTCGTGAGCTACACCCTCGAAGTCCCAACTATGCCCGCCGTATTCGCGCAGGTCATCGTATGGTGGGCTGGTCACCACGCACTGAGCCGAACCGTCTCCCAGACCCCGCATAACGTCCAGACAGTCGCCGTGGTAGATGACTATGCCCTCGCGTTCGTAGTAGGGTCTCATACGCTGTCTAGTCAAACAGGAAATTGTGTTGCTCACGGTTCTCCTCCTTTGGTAGTGGATAAACAGCTTCCGCGCCTGTCCACCAGGAAAAAAACTCTTCCGGGCACGAATGTGATGGTAATCCAGTTGTCGATTCCCATAATTGATCTAACCTAGTGGCATGACGCGCCATCCAAACATCTTCACAGATGCGCATATAATAGGCGGCTATTTTAGGCCAGCGCTCAGCATCACGGCACATGGATTCTGACCCACCCATAGGGCACATCACACAACCAATTCGATTCCATCCCTCATCATAGAGTGAGGGATATGCAAGACCATGGCGATAGATATAATCCCATACATCTGTCGTAGACCAGTCCACTATTGGGTTCACAATGCCAACGCCTCGGCGTTGGCATTGTTCATACATCTGCCTGCTCCTGCGTTTTATTGATTCGGCGCGCCTCACTCCAGTTGCGACAACCGAGTGTCGATATCCGGGTGTTTGCTCTTTAAGTACTTCGCAGCAAAAGCGACCTGTGCGTGTCGGCAACCATAATTTTCGCACACATAATTGATGCATATTTTCCTTTGGTTTTAGCCATATAACCTGCGGGTATTCTCGCCTACCAAACTGCGTCACTTCAGGCGGCTCCATGGCGCGGCTATAGTATGCCCGATACGGCACGCCTGCGCGATCTACCAGATGCAGGAGCACAATTGAGTCCTTGCCGAACGATACAGCTACATCAAGCCCCTCACATGGACAATGAGCACGTATACGCTCAATAGCTATCTGATCGATAGGGATATCAAGCAGAGGAGCAATCACATCCTCACCGCATTCCATTAGCACACTCACTCTCATCCTTGGTTTGTCTCATCAGCCACGGTAAACCATCCCCGCAGGACCCGGCAATGGTGCCGGGTTTCGACTATCTACGAACTTGCATTCTACGAGTGGCATTTTGTATGCTCTACTATCTCGCCTTGGTCGATTAACAACTTATCGCCATCCGATACATCCATCTGGGCCGAGTCAAATAGTCTGGCCTGCCACACGTCGTTCTCGTCCATCCAATTTGAATGCTTTAATGGAGTTAAGTTGCTGCCGCAGACTTTTTCGATTCTTTCAATTTCCACTGGCAGGCAGAGCACAGCGGCCGCCCGAAATCCTTCACCGCGTAGGCCACGATCTGTTGAGCCGTGTAAGATTTGCCCCCTTGGGTGGTCTTCCCCTCAATGACAACTCCGCAGTCTGCACAGCCGACGCTCTTTACGTGTGCCGTTGCCGTGGTCTGTTCGCTCGCCTGATGGTCAGGATCATCGCCGCGCGAGATCATGCACGACTGCCAAAGTACATATTTATAGGCTGCAGTCATCGCCTTATTGCACGCCTTGTCGCCCGCGTCTCGACCCTCACCAACCGCCTGTACTTCGACCTTATCTCCATCGTCTTTATCAATCAACACGAATGTGCCGAGCAGTTGGACGTTATGCAGTATTGTCCCGCCTGCGGTTGTGTCGTCTCGCTCGTCGAGCTTGTCCCAGCGCACCGGCATAATTGCCAACCCGACTTTTTCAAACGCCTCATGCATGGCCGAAGTCGTCTTTTCCTCCGACAAATACGAGTAGCCGCCTGCGCGGGCATCCATCACACCGTCTTTACTAAGGTTGGTAACCAACCCCATCACTGCTACCAATTTTGATGCAACCGACATCACGCCACCTCCTTAATTTGTGCAAAGCCGAATCCCAGAGGAAACCTGATCGTCTCCGGGTTCTGATCGGGTGCGAGTATTTCCGCACGGACAGGCTCGTCGAAGTTGGATGCTGTAACTCGGCGTGGAGGCTGTCCTGACTCGATAATAAGATCGAGCGCAAGAACTCCATCGGCGAACGGTTCAAACCCCACAAATATGCCACCCTGTGCCCAGTGCTCAAAGAGCTTGAGACCTGTGGCTGCGCTGTAGAAATAGGCACGCTCACACAGGCATAACCCCGACCGCTTGAAGCTCTCCGGCCTACCTCCGACGCATTCCTGAGATTCCGTGCCAGTCTCGTCGTACGAGTCCACAACGCGCACTCCGACAGCAGCGCGGAATCCCTCACGAGGCAGTCCACAGACGGGACACGTGCTTTCCGCACGCATTTTCTTGTTGACATCAATCAGCTTAGCTATTAACTGGGACATCACTACACCTCTGTAACCGGCAGATTGGCCTTAACATAAAACTCGTCACTACCCGGCTCAATATGGGCGAGAACAACGTCTTTGTCCGCGAATGAGCAGTATTCTTTAATCTCGACCATTTCGTTCTCTTTGAGCCATCCCAATAGGCCGGGTTTGAGAATCTTCTTCTCGACCTTAAATGCCTCGTAAATCTCGTTGTTCTGAGCAAACAGAATGGCCGCTGCTTCATCGTCGATAACGAGCTTGTCCGGGGACTTCTTCACTCCAACCGTGCCGTAGGAGAGCTTGACGGATTTTGTTTTACCATCCGCGATCTCTGAGCGCGCCCACTCTTCAAGCTCCGGCTGGTATCGCGCAGTGAGGTAAATAAGATCACGCTCAGGGGCTTTGAGAGCGTCCTCACGACGCTGGTTTATGGCGTCGATCTCAGCCTGCAATTCAGATACTCTGGCGTCCGCCTCAGCAGTGATCTCATCTATAGTCGCCGAGATCTTAGCGAGTTTCTTGACATACCAGCCCGCCGACTCACGATCTTTAATACGAAATGTGGTGTCTTCTTCGAGAGTGTAGGCGCGGGCGATCTCGCAGGCTTCAAGGACTCGCCCATGTGTGAAATAGTCTTCCGCGACGCCGTCCATCATCGCAGTGATTACCGCCTGCACGGCCTCACTGAGAATAAATGGGCAGTCATCATTGATGCAGATATACGTCCCATCAGAATTTTGTTCCATCACCTCATTGCAACACGGGCAGATAGGATTTCCAATACCAGTGGTCAGCCCGTCCAATGCCATTTGGTAGTACCACTTATTCGGCTTGACATTCAAAATTTGTTGCACTATAATCTCCTTGTCTATTGGGTCTTGGGCTGGCTTCGGCCAGTCTGAGACCTTATAAGTTTGTCCAACGCTTTTTGTGTTTCGACGTGGAGTTTGAATGCTTCTGTCGGGTACAAAAGCAACTTGATTCCTGCGATTGTCACCTCAACCCACTCCGATTTATCATCTATGCCACCATTGGGCATTGCACTTATCTCAGAATCTCTGGGTATGTCCATTTGGATTATTTGCATTTTACTCACCTCTCCTCGGAGGCCACAAGGCCGGTCTCGACGCCGTAAACATCGTTTGCGTAACCTGTGCTAGTTTCAATACCAACCGAAACAGCATGTCGTTGATTCGCGTTTTCCAATACATCAGATTCACCCCGTAACGTCCAAGCGATGAAAATCAATGCTCCGATAATCAGCGCTTTCCAAAATAATTTGCGAATTTTATGTTGTCTTGCCAGACGAAACCCGCGATCAAATCCAAAACCATAACCTAAATCACCCATCCTCTACCTCCGCTGTTTGTTTGCGATCCCTGCATCCTCAAAAGACCAGCCGGGGCGAGGTCTACAACCCCGGCATGGATCAGAAAGGAAGGAGAAATGGCCGGTCTCTCCCGGCGTCACCCCAGTACTACTGGCGTGAGGTTCGCCTCTTGCTGTGTGGCCCAGAAATCAATCCAGAGTCGAGGCAGGATTCGAACCTGCATGTTGCCTCGGGAAGACAGTTGGCAACTGACTTCACCCGCTCAAACCGTTCAAACTGCATTAGAATGCCCGGGATCAGTGGTGAGGCTCGAACTCACGCCCCAATGTCTCTACCAACTGAGCTACACCGATCCCGGGAAATAATCCAGGAATTGGTTGTCTGGATATCAATCAATCCCCGAAAACCTAGTTATCAATGTTCGTATGATTTCAGGGGCCGAAGCCCCTTGTTCTCGTACCAATCCCCATACTTTGATTTGATTTACACTCAACAATATCGGAGGATTACTATTCCTCCTCATCTTCACTGTCTGTCTCGGTTGCCTCAGTATTGTCCTCGATTTCCTCTACCTGCATTGTCTCGACCTTCTCTTCAATCATCGCGCATCACCCCCTTTCGATTCAACAAAACACCATCCTTTTTAAGTTTTAGTCCGATCTCCTCCAAAATTGGCATCAAGGCTATCATCACAGTTTTATCCTGCTCGGCTGATTTATTCAGTTGGTTTTGTTTGCTCATTGCAAAATCCCCGTATTTTCAACAGTTAATTTTGTTCAATTTTTGTGCTAAACTACCATCAAGTTGCGGATATGATTAGGCAACATTTACAACGGGTCGGTCGTCAAACCATTTGAATGCGGCAATTATAAGCTCTAATTGCTTTTGTGTTGGTAATGCACCGCCTCGTTCAATCCCGCCTAATGTTGTAAATGGTATGCCAGTCATTTTGCTTAACCAAAATCGACTTACACCGCGCCTTGCTCGTTCCGCCCTTATGTCATTGCCGTCTTGTAATTGCATATCTAACACCTCTTTGATTCAACAGCATTATGCTGTTTATACAGAGAGTATACCCTAGGTTTGAGCAATACACAATGACAGCACCAAGTTGTTTTGACTAAATGTTGTTAGCACAATATGTAGTTATGTATTTAAGTTGTTACACTATGCAGGTTGATAAACAGAGGGTATACTTGCTATAGAGAGGGTATATCAACGAAGGAGAGAATGAAATGTCTAATACATTTGGCGACGTTTTGAAACGAATCCGTTCCGAAAAGGGATTGTCTCAAAGGCAGATTGCGATTAAATATGGTATCATTCAAGGGAAAGAGCATGGTGCTACTACATCCCATATTGCAGCTTGGGAATATGGTTCTAGAAAGCCTCGAAGAAAAAGTATAGACTTACTTGTACTTGCTCTTCATCTTACCGATGCCGAACATGCTGAACTTCTTATAGCAGCGGGTTTCATGCCGGAGAATCAACCATCCCTACATGAAGCATTCGTGTTGTTAAAGGAGCGAATTAAAACTTCTGACTTCACGGACGAAACGAAGTCGGGATTTCTAAAGTTTGTCGAGGAGGTCGAACTGAAAGGAGAGTAATCGACAGCAACAACCTAATATAAAAAAAGGAGAATGCGTGAAAACTAAAAACAGTCAACGCATATCACTAGGCAAGGATGCCGTCGCATTACTAATCTGGGCTGATGGTGTATCACACACCTGTATCAACGACTTGGATAGCATCGAACAAGCACGGGCAATTCGCTTGATTGGCTCGCTGACCGAACGATTGAGACTAGAAAGTGGGACATACGTGAGAGGTTTTATCCTCACGCGTCAATACGAATGGATTGAAGTTTAACGTTGTCCGTAGATGCAGGGTCAGGGTGCATCCTCGGAGAGCACTAAACACTCGAAAAGGAGAATAAAATGAGATGGATTATGGTAGTTTTACTTATGTTGATGATTTTGGGTTGTAGTAGCGAGAAACAAATTAAATGCACCCACCACTCGACTGTAAAAGCACAGAAACATAAAATCGAGTTGAAGTTTGATGAACCTCGCATTCAACACGGCGGATTCGATTGAGACTGTATACAAGATTGAGATGCGTGTAAAGTTTCGCCCTCAACTTTACATTTCGCCCATTTTGATGTAAAGGAAGCACCTAAGAGGTCAAATGAACGTTGCCGCCTATTTAAGGATGTCCACAGATAAGCAAGACGATAGCATTGAAACCCAACTCGGTATCCTCATGGAATACGCCTCTCGCGAGAACCTCAATATTGTAGGCGTGTATTCGGATGAGGCAGTTTCAGGCGGGAAGTCTATCGTGTCGCGCTCAGGATTCAAAAAACTTCTCTCCGAGCAAAATACAAAGGGGTTCACTGGGATCCTGCTCGTTCGACTTGACCGTCTCAGTCGCAATATGCTCGACTTCATGCAGTTCGAGCAGGAAGCCGCAAAACATAAACTGGATATTATCTACGCGACTGAGCACTACACTAACGATGCCTCGGGTTGGCTCCTGAAACACATCAATGCATTATTCGCCCATCACGCACGCACGATCACAGGCGAGCGAACCAAAGAAAAATGCCGGCAACTTGCAGCTCGTGGGCAATGGGCAAGCGGATACCCACCACTTGGGTTTGCTTACGATAAGACCACAAAAATATTGAGTATAGACCAGGATCGCGCCGAGGATGTCATCCAGGTGTTTCGCACTTATATCGCCTGCAGCGGTAACAAATCCGCCACGGCTCATAAACTCAATCAACTAGGAGTCCGAACGCAACGCGGAGGATTGTGGCGGGATGATGGCGTGGGCACAATCCTCCGCAATCCGATCTATCGAGGTCGCATTCGGTATGCGGACATCGATTGGGCTACAGACAAGGTGCCCCCGATCATACCACCCGACCTGCTTGTTCGCGCCGATATCCTCTTACAAAACACAATCGGTAAACGTATCAAAGGTACAAATTCCACACACGCCTATTCTGGCCTACTCTATTGTGCTCAATGCGGGTACTCATATAAAATTGCGGACTGCCGCAAAGGGCATGAACAGTATATATGCCGTGGACGCAAAGAGTACGGGGTATGCGATGCTCCCAAGATAACAGATAGTTGGCTAGATCAACTTATCCCTCTCGGAGTAAAGCGAGCTCTATCGCGCCAGATTGCGATTTTAGAGAGGTATAAGGTCGAAAACGATAAATTAGCCGAACAAGACATAAACGTGCGTAGAATCGCAAATCTGAGAGCCGTAGCAAAGCGAAAACAAGAGATGTATGCGGTTGGGATAATAAATGATATCGATGAATTGAAGCGGGAATTAGCAGATATTGATGGTGAGATTGTAGAGTTGTCTAAAAGCGATATCAAAAGCGAGGTGTTTGGGCATGAAGAACTGGTCTATCTGGCCACTCACATAAACGAGTATTGGGAGAAAGTGCACCCATTCGAATTGCATAAGGTCTTGCTGATTATCAGCCCTAAAATATACATACACCATTCACCCAAAAGGGTTGTACTAGACACGACATTTTCCTGCGGAAAAATCGAAGTAGAATAAAGCCCCTCCAGTCGAAACCGAAAGGGCTAGCGAAAAAGCCACTCTACTTTATACATTCGCGGTTATAGAGTGGCCTTTTCGGGGAGACAGGACTATCATCCTGAATACGCCACCATGATATAATGGATTGTAGGTACAAACAATGAAACGTTGCCATCGACAAGAGTTCTTTTGGACTATTATAAGCTATATGTTATTTGGGATTATTATCATTCGAGCTATCGTGTGGTTTATTCACTTCTGACTGTGCCTGGTGAGTTTGGCCCCGTAGAGGTTGGCCGCAGTCTCTTCCCAGCCATCCCTACATGTGTGGGGTTAACGGACCAGTTTCACCCAATCCAGCCACCCCTACATGTGTGGGGTTACCCCCTTTAGCCCAGACAGCGTGACACATCGTGTCCAGCCACCCCTACATGTGTGGGGTTAACTTCGCCGCGCGATAGAAATCGCCGCAGATGGTCCAGCCACCCCTACATGTGTGGGGTTAACACGCAGGAGCGCGCTGTGAAAACCGGCGTAACCCAGCCACCCCTACATGTGTGGGGTTAACCCTAATACGTTAAAAATATTAAATTGTAGGGTTTCCTGCTTCACTGAGGACTATTACTACCATCCTCTCCACAGGCGTTTATACTCTCCGGCGGCTTACCGGCGAGTTTGCGTAGGTTCAAAGCAGCATTCAGCTTTGCACTAATATCAATTCTACATTTAGGGCATAAAAACCTCTCACCAATCTGGATTTTTGTATCAATAGTATATCCACAGACAGAGCATATATGCGCACTGGCAAAGGTTTTGTCCGCCTTGATAATAGCCGAGCTATTCCACTCGCCTTTGTAGGTTATCTGTCGCCTAAGTTCCCCCATTGCGACATCGGAAAATGCCCTATTGATATTGCTGATTGTGCCCTGTTTCATCTCTCGCACATCATAGCCATCGACAACAATTGTCGAGTGGTCAGAATAACTGATATCGTGGCTGATCTGATGTAGATTATGAGCGCGAATATTTGCTATATGGTCGTGTAAACGTCCAATTTTCTTTACGGTTTTAGCTCGATTTGAAGAATCTTTCTGCCGTCGCGATTTTTCGCGCTCCAAACGAGCCAATTTTTTCAGATGCTTTTTGAGCGGTTTTGCCGCCTCGTATCTGAGTGCGTTCGAACAGGTTACTAGGGGATTGATGCCCATATGCACTCCAATAGCGAGACCAGTTGGCTGAACAGGTTCGGGAACATCCTCCTCTACCTGCATTGAAATATACCAGCGACCGCCGGAAGTGGATATTGTGGCAAGCAAATACCTAGCGCCGGTAGTCGGGATGTAATTGGATTCCTTGAGTTTTACCCAACCTATTTTTGGCAACTTGATCTGATTTGGCGTCACGGCGAAATTACCGCGTAGGCAAAATGATTGCTTCGCGCTAAAACGCGAGTGAAATTTCGGAAAACCTGGGGCTTCAGTACCCAGCTTGACACGTCTAAAAAAATTGTCATACGCTTTACAGAGGTTTCTTATGGCTTCCTGCTGAGTAGTAATAGATGTCTCGTATAACCACGTTGTATCCGGCTGCTGTTTGAGTTGGGTCAGGAGTTTATTGAGCTCAAACGTGCCCAGAGATTTTTTTTCATCTGATTCATAAGCAGCTTTCCTAGTCGCTAGGGCCCAGTTATAAATATATCTAGCAACGCCAACATGTTTTTTAAACATCTCGATCTGTGCAGGTTTAACCCACAACTCTGTTTTATAGCCTCTTAAGCGTTTCATGCAAGTGCCCCTTCCAATGGTAGTGGGTCATTTTTATGAAATCATAGTTATACCAAACTTCCACGCCCACGTGGGGTTAACCTTAGCCAATTGACTAAACGGTCGAATAGGAACCAAACTTCCACGCCCACGTGGGGTTAACATCACGCTCTGACCGAACTGCCGCTCCAGCGACCAAACTTCCACGCCCACGTGGGGTTAACGGCTTTGCTGCCGTCCAGCTTGATAGGTAGCACCAAACTTCCACGCCCACGTGGGGTTAACGTAATTGTCTGCGCCTCCATCCCAAAAACCTCCCAAACTTCCACGCCCACGTGGGGTTAACCTACGGCAGCGGTTGTTTAGCTGGTCATGGTGACGACAAACTTCCACGCCCACGTGGGGTTAACAGCGTCATTTTGCTGAACATTTCTACAACATCCCAAACTTCCACGCCCACGTGGGGTTAACCCTAATATTAAATTTTCGTGACGTGGATTCCTGCTTCAAAAAGGACTATTACTACCATCCTCTCCACAGGCGTTTTGACTCTCCGAGGTTTTCGCGGCGAGTTATCAATGTTACGTTGTGGCCGGAAATTTCCGCGTCTTCCCTTCTGCGTACTCTTTTCGTGCCTCTTCAGCCATCGCATCCGTCTTACTTTCCTTTTGATACTTCGCAATCATCATCATAATTCCTTCGCGCACAATATCCGTCTGCTTGCGGTTTAATCGATATGCCAGCTCGCGGAGTTGCTCAGCTAACTCGTTGGGTATATACATTTGGCCAAATATTTTTTGGCCCGGGATTGCTTTAGGCATTTTAGATGTGCCTCCTATTAACACTCAAAATGTAACTCGACTTGGTCGTCAAAACCATTACCATCGCCTGCACCTATCCACAGATTACAGTATTTGTCATTGTGTCGGCATAGCAAGCAGGAGCCCTCGCCGAAACCCGCCATCAGTTTGTCGATATCCCCCTCGATGTAGGCGTTGCCATCACCATCGCACAACCCAGCACCAACAATCTCTACTCCAGCGGGTAGATTGTTAATGTCAACATTGCTATCTGTATCTAGCATCAGGGCGTCTTGCAACGCCTCAATATCAGACCTATCCATCCTGGCTCTGACTACATCCTGTCGATCTATATCTACTCTGCTCATTTTCCATTCCCTCCGTCTGATTAACTCTGTAACTCTATATATAGAGTATACCACATTACTCGGTATGTCAACCCCTATTTTACCTTAAGAGCAAAAATAATTGAAATATTTTTGGGGCAAATTCGAGGCACGTCTATTGACAAGCCGTTTTATAATGAGTGCAGCAATATGTATTTCTCCTCCTCTCATGACTGGCCCCGGTGGTTAAACCGGGGCAGCTCTTTAAGGAAGAGGACATTGTGAATTATTTCACAAACTATAGGTGTTGAGGTTGCTTCTGAGGGACTCGTAACGATCCGAGAGGATCGTAGGTGCGTGGACACGTAATTAGGGCGGTCGGCATAACAACTGACTGGAGCATGTAGCGGCGTGGCTCGAAAACTGCCGCTCACGGTATTCCTGCACTAGTCCCAACACCGCAAAATACAGAGATACCCTAGTGGTAGTGAGTCCCTCAGTGAGACGTGAGAACTACATTGTGAAAATAATCACAATGTACGGCCACAACGTCATAGTTTGCAACGACTATACTATCGCATTTTTGCTGAGAGGCACCAGGATTCGCAAATTTTCCCCTACAGTTTGTGAGACAAAATTATGAACACTCGAAAAACAGCGTATAAACTGCTCGCCCCAGAGCGCGCACGGTTGCATGAGATACGAGAGACTATGCGGCAGGACGTGCGGCGCAGGGGCAGAGCCCGAGCCGGTAAATATACGAGGGTAGCAAAATGACGCTCAACAGTAGTCGCAGTAGTATCATCGACGCTCGGCGCGAGCAGGTTGCTCGGTTGCGATTGCGCGGGCTGAGCATGCGCGCAATCGCGTCAGAGGTCGGCTCTGACGCTGGCACCGTATGCCGGGACATCGCCACCCTGCGCCGCGAGTGGCGTGAGAATGCACTCAGGAGCACCACGGAGCTAAAATCTCAGCAGTTGGCCGAAATCGCAGAGGTCAAGCGCGTCGCGTGGGAGGGCGACGATCCTGATTTAGTGCTCAAGGGCATCAAACTCGAAACTGACATTTGCGGCACGAACGCTCCAACGGAGCAGGTCATCACAATCAACGAGCTTAACACATTTGCGTCACAGATCGTTGAGATTATCAACGATGAGGTGAGCGACGAGGTGACACGGCAGAGGATTGCTGAGCGGATTATGGCGATTAAGGGGAGAGGTTGATAAAAATGCTGAAAACCATTATGTTGTTCGCTAGTGCATCCATTGGTTATGTAGTGCTGTGTGGAGTCGCCAGCATGCATATACATTGTCCGGTGATGATAGCTGCCCCTGTGTATTTTCTAGGGGGCTATATTGTAGGTGGCATTTCGATAGCGTATGGATTGTCGCGTTGGGCGTGAGAATGCAAACCCTAAAACCGTCTGACTGGGCGCAGTATGGCGGAGCGCAGGGATACATCGGACAGATGATAGCGCAGGGGCTGACGAAACCACAGGCATCCCAATACACTGATGATCCGCACGGGTTTATTTTCGGCAACTGTTACACAGTAGACCAGTCGGACCCAAAATACAAAATCAAACTCATACCCGACCTACCTCATATTCGCCTGCTCATACAGCGCGTATGTGTTGATAGAGTGCATCCATTGCTTGTTGCTAAATCGCGACGTATGGTTGTGTCGTGGCTGATGACCGCCTGCGAGTTGTGGGAGGTGGTAGAGCACGAGCATCGGGGCGTGTTCGTGCAGAGTAAAAAACATGACGACTCGTGCGAACTTGTTAACCGCCACTGGCTCATGCTCAATGCGTTGCCTGCGGAGCGTTATCCTACTAACCGCAAATCAGAGGATGGTGTAGAGTTCGCGTCTGGATTAACGGTAAAACGGTATAAGGGCGGCCAGGGCGGCACGGGGAAATTAGAGTTTTCCAATGGCTCATTTATCCAGGCGGTGTCCGAAGGCCCTGACCAGTTGAGGCAGTTTGGTGCGTCGCTCATCAGGCAGGAGGAAATAGCATTTTGGGAACGGCAGGAGGAATCTTACGACGCTGCGATTGAATGCGTGCAGGGTTCAGCATCTAGTGAGGGTTCAGGCGGTCAACTTGTAGCAGTTACCACCGCTAACCCTTCCTGGTTCGGTGCATTCGCATACGATCAGGAGGGCGTGGTTGGTGGCGTCAAGCAGGTGCGCAAACTCGACATCAAACAGCCCGTTCAGGGCGTCAAGGAGTGGACAACCAGTGTGGGCGCTACAACCATTGAGGTTCACTATACAGCCGACCCAGACAAACGTAGCAACGAGTGGATAACCAAGACACGGAGGGGCCAGCGCCAACGTGGTTGGGATCGGGAGATGGAAATACATTGGGATGTTTACCAGGGTATGCCCGTCTTCGGGGACTGCTTTAACGAGCGGTTGCATGTGGCGCCTGAACCTGTTGTGTGGGATGGTGTGTCGCATGTGCTTAGGGGTTGGGATTACGGTAATACTCCTGCCTGCACATTCTCGTTTGTGCAGAATGGTATTTGGTATTGGCATAGCGAGCTTTGCACAGACAAGAGGCCATTGGGCACAAAGGAACCGCCGCCAAGTTCCAACATAGACAAGTTTGGTGATTTGGTTGTTCAGTATTGTTCGGTAACTTTTCCTGGTGCTGAGTTCATAGACATAGATGATCCATCCGGCGACCAGAAAGCGCAAACTGATGGGCGTTCCTGCCGCGACTATTTAGCAGCCAAAGGTATATACCCCTCTGGCGGCGAGATGTCAATCAAAGGACGGCTTGAAGCCATGGCGCTATGGCTCAGCCGGTTGGCGAATGGACAGCCAACGGTGCAGATTGATGCCAGTGCGTGTCCAATGCTCACCGAAGGAATGAAGGGCGGATACCGATATGCCGAGGTCGGTAATACAGGCAGGTATCAGGACAAACCAGAGAAGAATCAATTCAGCCATCCGATTGATACTGCGTGTTATGTTGCTAGCCGAATTCTCAACAATATACCCGAGCGGCAACGAACTGACCAGGAATACCTCGAAGATCACGAAGCAGAGATTGAGCGCGACGTGAACAGGTCGGGGCTTTATTACTGAGGGGGGAAAGAAGATGTTTGGTACCACATCATGCAGTGGCCCTTGTGAGACATGCCGGATTCACTACGGCAGCGGTTGTTTAGCTGGTCATGGTGACGATGACTATACTTACGCATCGCCTGAGTGGATCGCTACAGAAGGAGCTGCTTTGCGCAAAAGAGAGGGCGAGCGGCTAAAAGAATGGCGAAAACCTGAAAACGTAGCGAGCCGAAAAAGAATGATGGATGCGTATGACCAGAACATACGTAACTACTGGAAGAGCGGATATGCACAATGACACTAATCGGCATCCCAATAGTGCGCTAGCGAGCCAGTCACACTAATGGCCTTGTGGTGTTTTTGTTCTTGGGCAGGGATCGCGTCGGACTAACTAACTGAGGAGAGATGACAATGTTTGGACGAAAAGAGAATGAGTATGATGTGATGTTGAGTATGGAAGATCGCGTCACAAAACTTGAGGCCGATGTGTATCGGAACGCTACGCCAGCAGAGATGGCCGCGGATAGCGCATTGGATAGCGCATTCCCCTTGATGCGTATTAGCCACAAGCGAGTTGCTGGCAAAAGCGCAGAATGTGCCGTCAAAGCACTAGAGCAGCGCGTAAAGGCTCTGGAGCAACCGCAGTCTGTTAAGCATGTTGATCGCAACGGCACGCCGGTAGAGATTGGGGCGCTGTTGATTGGTAGTTATCAGGTGGTTGGTCACAGACCTGGTGGTTTCGACGTGACGCTACACGACGATGGTAGTCCAGCAAAAAGCATTTACTATCTGCCGACTGGCGACGCCGTGTTGGAAAGCTTGCCGAAAAAGGGGTAAACGATGGATTGCTCTCAAGGACTTAGCGTCAAGCAGATTTGCGATTGGTATAAAGCCAACACTGTTATTGGAGTTCCAACGGTTAGACGTCCCTGGGATACAGACGACGCCCAATGGTTCAAGTATCAAGCGGGCGAAGGTCGGAAAATTCATCTTGTAAACCGTGTTTTGTCAGTGTTCTTGAGTAACATGGCGAGTATTGGGGTCAAAGACATAACTGAGGAGAGAGTATGACACCTGAAGCGCAAACAATCCTTGCACAAAAACGGATTGTAACAAGTATTGAGGCTTCGGCACTAGATGGATTAGTCGTACTTCGTGTTGGTGTGAGAGACCGGAAAACAGGCATTGTATTTGAGTTCGGGGAGAAGTATCCAGCGTCATCACCCAAAGGCAAACATCTACTCGACCTATATGGAGATGGAGTGTACAACAATGCTGAGTGAGGCGCAATCAATCATCGAGGATGGCCGGGTTATGCCCGGTTTTTGTGTCATTGAACCACATGACGAGACGCCCACTACAACACTAGAGATACCCGATAGAGTTGACTTGCGCTCTATGTTTGGTCTTGTAGTCAACTGCGGATCACCTACAAAGTCCATTGATTTCGAGGAAATGGATTGGGTAGTATTCGACCGTGCACGAGCGTGCGAACTCAATGTTGGCGACAAGACATACTGTATTACACGCCACCAAGATGTCATGGCGATACTGGAGTAGATAATGGCACAGGCCGTTGGAAAACTTCTGAATATTGACGAAGAAGCGAGGCTGAAACTCGGTAACGAGTTAGGTATGGCATTCGACGATTCCCAGGACGCTAGTGCTGCGTTTCGTGATAAGGTTGCAGGTTATCGTAATCAGTACGAAGGCCTGCTTAAAGCTAAACCTATGGAGTGGATGTCGAATGTTAATATTCCAACTACGAAGTCCATGGTCAATAGTGCGTCTATCAAGGTATCGCGTGCTGTCACAGGTTCAAATCCCATATTCGAGGTCGAAGCAGTCGATCCTGAATACGATGATGTTGCGCAGAATGAAGAAAACTGGCTCCAATATTGGAATGAGCATATGCGACTTGCTGGAAAAGTTGGTGTTGCAACTCGTGAGGCTATGATAACTGGCCAGTGTTGGCTCAAGGCAGGTGTAAAAAGTACGGGAAACCAGTTGCCGGAATATTCAATACCCGGACAACCCCTAAAGGTTCACGAACTTGATGCTGAACCCACTACGGAATACGTAGTCACAGAGGACATGGCACTTCTACCATTTACAGCACCCAATTTCAAGTCGGCTAAGGGTGCATTTAGCCGACGATGGTTGCGGTGGGATGATATTCAGGGTATGGCTGAAAACAAAACAGTTTATCCAGAAGCTATTGAATTTATGGAGAACCGTTGGCAGACAGATAATCCTACTACACAGACTCAACAACAACAAGGCATTGAAGAAGTAGTTGCAAAGGATGTATGGTCGGCGAAGTTTGAATGTTGGGAAGGTATTTACCGATGGGTCAAACCGGGCGACAAACGCGAAAAAGAATATCTTGTATTGGCATATTACAACTCCGATACACGTGGACGGGCAACTATTCTAAAATGCATCGAATATAGGCCACTCTTCGGTGACAATTGGTTCTTAACACCCATCATATGCGACCCAAAACCGAACTCTATGTGGGGAGGATCAATGTGTGAAGATATACGTGGACTTCAGACATGGATAAATGCCACGTTTAATCAACTTACGGATGCCATAACTATCAACATACTTCCTCCCATAGCCATTAAACCTGGTTCCGATGTTGCTCGAAAAAATCTCAAATGGGGGCCAATGGAACGCTGGATAGTTTCAAATCCGGCAACTGATGTACAAATGCTTAACGGCAGCCAATCCTCACTTGCGGCAATTGGACATTCGTATAACGGCATTAGTTTTGCAACTGGCATGGCTGAAAAGACCACTGGCATATCTGCTCCGGCCCAAGGCGCACCAACAGATGAAAAAAAATCTGCTTTCGAAATCAACGCAGTTATTACAGCAGGCAATGACAAGTTCGACTATTCCGTGAGTGTTGTGCAACTGGGTATTGAAGAAGGTCAAGGTCTTGAGGCACATGCATCCAATATTATGGAGATTATACGTCGGTTCTTACCACAGGAACCTATTCAATATAGAAACTCAGCTAGTCCCAATGACCCTTGGCAAGTAGTTCGTCCCGAATGGCATGATGGTAAATATGAATTTATTCCACGTGGTTCTTCTGTCACATCGAACCCACAGACAAGATTCCAACTCGCCGGACAGACGATGCAGGCAGCAATGCAATCACCATTCACTCAATTCAGTCCGTTAGACGATCCGCCGCAAGTACTTGAAAAAGCGCAGCGGTTATACAAGGCCCAACGCGAGTTTTATCAGGCTATGGGTCACAAACATGTCGAGCAATATATAGGTGCAGAACCTACTACTCTAGAGGAGGGAATGAGAATTGCGGCTGCAATCAATCCACAAGTGGCTATACAAATTATGGCGAGGCTCCAGCAACAACAGGCAGCAGTACAGCAACAACAAATGCTTGCCACAGGGATGGTTCCACCTAGTATTTCATCGGGACAGGGAACAATCGGACAAAGAGAAGTTGCTGGAGCAAGTGGAGCAGGAGCGGGAGGCCCAAGTAACGCTGGAACAATACTCGGACCTACTGAACAGACCGGGATGGTCCCGGTATGAGCGAGACATTGAAGAACAAGCGATAATCGCCGCGAATAGTCTTGTTAACGATCACTGGAGACCCGGAGAGACACTTGAACAGTTTGCTATGAGAATATCAAAATTGCAGATGTTTATTGTGGCGTGCCAGAACACAAAGTCGTTGCCGAGAAGTATACTCGAATCTTTAGAAGGAGATCAAAATGCCTGAAGAATTAGTGGAAACCCCCCAGCCAGATAATACCCTGGGGCAAGACCAGGAACTGACCGAAGAAGTGGTCGGCGAGGAAATTGTAGAGCCATTTGAAACACAGGAAGATAAAACATGGAAGGGCCGACTTACTAAAGAACAGGAAGAACGAAAACTCGAACGTGACAGAATAGATGCGCAATTACGTGCTGGTGGTTACTGTTTGGATGCTGCCGGAAATATTATTGCATTGCAACAGCAACCACAATATCAGCAACCTGTACCTGTACAGACAACAGTACCACAGTCCGAGTATGTGCCCGAGGACTTGTATGACGAGGAGAAAGCACCGAGTTATATCAAGAATCTTGCTCGACAAGAAGCAATGTCGATTATATCTCAAATTGTACCTGAATTAGTCAGTATGTTCGACGAGGTAAGGGTGCCTGAATATGAAGATTGGAATGATATTGGCGCGGATGTAGTAAGTTCTCTCAAGGAATTAGGTTTTGCTGGTGTGACACATGCCAAGAAAATAAATCCGCGTGCATTAGAGTTCTGTGTTAACGCAGCACGAGGAAAACGAATAGGTGCAGGAAATTCTCCTGTTGCGTCACCACGTAACGACCTGGAACGTACAGAAGCGATAGCAGCAGCAACATCACCCGGAGACAGTACCGCTGATTCAGGCAACTCATTAGGTTCATATAACCTCAGTGTCGAAGAACGCGAATGGATGAAAGCTAATAACATGAATGAAAAACAGTATCTTGACTTCATTGCCAATCCAGCTACAATTGGGAGGAAAAAGTGATGGCCCGACCAAGACAAAAAATACCAAAAGACCCACCTGCAGTGATATCAGCCCGTGTCAGACAAAATCCTGTTGACGAGAGTATTGTAATTGCGAAGATGGCCGATGGTACAATTGTTTATTTTGACCATGGCAGACTCGCGCTAGGCACGTACGCTAACGCAGCGGGTGAACTCCCATATGGTGCTCCTGTAATCATTGATAAGGATACAGGTTTTCTTACGATCAACGGGCGGCGCGTAATGGACACCATAAGTATCAATCGCGCTGAGAATATGATCGACTCCGAAACAGCCAAGAAACTAAAACCCGGTGTTGCCACTCAGTTTGTTTATAGTTGGTTTAACCAGCATCAACGACGTATGGCCGCAGTCAAAGGTCAGCGATGGGAACCGGTTAAACGTTCATCAAAAGAGGTGGCTTGTCCGTATGCATACGGTGATGAGACTGATGGTCTGTTTCATATGGGCGATCAGATTCTTTGCAAGCGCGAGTTGGAATACCATACTAATATAATCAATGACATGAAAGTATATAACGATCCGAAGCGGCGACTTGAAGAGACGAGTGCTCAGGTGACAGAGACATTGCAATCCATGTCTACCGGAGTTACCGGAGTGACTCAGACCTTTGAACCTGCTGAGAGTGACACAGTAGTTCTTACTGATGTATAGCACCCCGTGTTAAACGGCTAGTGCAGCAAATGATTCCGTCGAAGTAGAGTGTCCCGAATGGCCAACACTCTACTTCGCCACAAAGCAAACAGCTAAGTATAGCACCACATACGCAGACCCCTTTAGGCAAGTGCGTTGTGCGAGTAAAGCATACTCCTGGAATCGCTTTAGTGGTTTGATAGCGGCCTCTGCTAAGTGAGGCAATTCAAACTATCTAAGGAGGTAACAGAGCTATGGCTCGTGCAGTTACTTACAACTTCACAAATGACGCTACAGGTAAGCGAATACGTCCGTGTGAACTGGTTCAGCGCGGAACGCAAGCTAGCGAACCTGCAGAACTGATTGACCCCGGAACTGGAAATCCCTATTTATCAGCAGCCACTCAGTACTTCGTTGAAGGCGACATGGTGTATTTAAATGCCGGCGCAGTTACGCAAGTTCTTACAGGCGATAACGTCCCAATTGCGGGATTCTGTCTAAGTGGTGGGAGTACAGATGGTGGTACTACCGCCATAACAACCGGCACTCAGATTAGAATTATGCCCGTGGTTACCGGTAATGTCTATGCGATGAATGGTATTGCATCCAACACTATTGGTACAGAAGACACCAGTACAAATCTCACAGACGCTAAGACATTTATTGGCAACTGTTACGATTTGTGCCAGGCGAGTATTACTGAGGCTGATGCTACTGTTAGTCGATGTACGGTAATCAATCTTGCTGCTCAGACAGATGCACGGATACTTGTTGTTGGTGTTCAGCGCGAAATCGGTGACCCAATGGACAATATCTCCACCACGCACTCGCTCCGACTACTTGTTAAATTCTTGCCATTCGCTATGGTGAGTGGTGATCCTACATACCAGGGTCTTCAGTTTGACGCCTAAAGGGGGTGACCTAAATGCCTACTGCAAACAGAATCCTAAAAACACAAATCCGTGATGTTTATGATCGCAATATAAAGAACTTCTGGATTCAGGGCTACGGAGAACCCGAGCATGAGTACCAGCAATTCTATGGCGAAATGAATATCACTACTGAAGATGAACGTTGGTCATATATGTCCGGCCTTGGCCGCTGGCAACAGAAAGAATTCGGTGGTAATGTTAGTTACGATGGGATATATCAGGGTTTGGTGAAAATCGTGGCCCTGGCTAAATCGCTGGTAATCAACGGGGAACGCCTAAACGCTGTATGCGCATGGTAACCCTCAGCAAGCAGGCGAAAGCCGTGCAGCTGCAGAGACTAATTCCAGCGACCGCGTAAAGCGGAAGTGATAGTCCGATCTGCATGGAAACATGCAGAGCTTGGCAGAAATGACCAAGCCTCGCACATTGACAACTAGGCATAAAGAGTGGTATAATACGCTATACACCAAGAACGGAGCGTATTATGAAACACTACCAAGATAAGGAATGGCTGGAAGCGGCTTACGTTACCAATGGCCGATCTTACTCGGACATAGCAAGGCAGTGCGGAGTGACCATAGTGGCAGTTCAGAAGGCTATGGCGAAGTTCGGCATAGCCGCACGAAAGCAGTCTGAAACCGCGTGGTATACCCGCGAGGGTATAGGCGCAGAGAAGCTAACCGAGCTATACAAGACCATGAGTATCGCAGCTATAGGTGACCGATTCAGTGTGAGTTATACAGCCGTTTATAGACTATTCGTTCGATGGAACATACCTCGTAGGCATGAAGGAGCTGGCAAGAGAGAGCGTAACCATAGTTGGAAAGGTGGGAAGACCAAGAACCTCAATGGCGGATACGCTGGAAGAATGGTTCCCGGTCATCACTTGGCGAACAAACGAGGGTATGTCATGGAGCATATTCTGGTGATGGAAGAGAAACTTGGTAGACCGCTCGCAAAGGGCGAGGTAGCGCATCACATAAACGAGGACAAACAGGATAACAGACCGGAGAATCTACAGTTGTTTTCCTCGAAGTCCGCTCATGTGAGACACCACAATCCTCCGGGCATAGGTGTTGCCCGACCACACAAGCCTAGTTAGTGCGTAGTAACAAAGTTCGTACGATACTACGATAACTCCATACACATATACCCTTGGTTTCCAGATCGAAGAGGAAACTGTAGAAGATGATCCTCATGGTATTCTTGCCAGTGACCTCGCTACTAATCTTGCTCAGACTGGTCGCGAGACCCTTGAATATCTGGCGGCTATTCCGTTTAACAACCCGACTTCTACAACTGGATTCAGTCCGTGGATGTCTGGTGGTGATGGTGTAGCGCTTTTATCCACGAGCCATCCAGTTCTTTCTGGTGGTGTATGGGCTAATACCCCATCTTCTCACGTTGACCTATCTGTGTCAGCACTTCAGGCTGCAAGAACGCGTATGGAGAAGGTCAAGAATGCTCGTGGATTCCAGTTCCGAATGGAACCGGAGAAGTTAGTTGTTCCAATTGATAGTCGATGGATCATGGATGAGATTCTTGGTAGTGCCACTCTTCCTTATGTACCAAAGACTGATACTCCAAACACGGTCCGTAATGGACTGACCGGTATTGTTTGGTCACAACTCACCGACACAGATTGTTGGTTCCTATTGGCTCGTCCTGCGAAGTCCAAAGGTGATAAGGGTCACTCGCTGAAGTGTGTTATGCGAATTCAGCCGCAATTCGATAGAGATAACGAGTTCGAGTCTGGCGATCGTAAGTATAAGGGTCGTATGAGAGTTGGATTCGGTTATCCTGATGCTCGCGGAGTTGACGGCAGCACCGGTATCTAACGTGAAACCCACGAGGGGCGGGTTATTACATCCGCCCCTTATGAAAGGAAGACACAATGGCTAGAGATGTAAGAACAAAAACACATTTGGAGAGTTTGGTTATCATACCAAACTCCAAGCATGGTGATGCTGATGGCGATGCCGTGCTTACTATATACCCTATTGATTCTGATGATATTAGTGGTTCTCCGACTGCGGTATTCTCGCTGGACGAAGATGGTGACATCACATTTAACTCACTTAATGTAGGTGGTGGCTATGGTTCTACCGGAGCCACTATTGCTTCCACTGGAGCTGTTTCGACAAACTCGACGATTCAGGCTGATGGTGTAATCACCTCTGGTGTTACTGGCAGCAATGGTGGATTGGTCATTAAGGAAACCTCTGCCGGTGCGACAAAGTTCTCTATTGCTGGGGCTACAGGTATCATCACACTTGCTGGCAGTGGAACTATTGACAACAATACAGATACAGCAGTGATTAACCTGACCGAGACCACAGTCAGAGTGACCGGAGCGTTTGATGTCACTGGCAATTCCACACTTGCGAGTGTAGATATCGGCGGCGGTTATACCGGTGGTGGTTCCGGTGCGACTATATCTGCTGCTGGTGTACTTCAAGTGAATGGGGCAGCAACATTCGATTCTACTGTTACTGCGACAGGTGCTTTGTCACTTGGTGCCGGAACAGGCGCGATTGTTGTTCCAGCATCTTCAGGAGCAGTAGGTAAGGCTATTGGCATTACATCTGGTGATGGTAATGGTGGCACCACTACAGGTTTTGCGGGTGGTGCTGTGAGTACTACTGCTGGCACAGGTTCGGCAGGAACTACAACTAGTGGGGCGGGTGGTGCTATCACATTTACTCCCGGGGCTTCTGGAACAACCACGAGTGGTTCGGCAGGAGCATCTGGAACCATTTCACTTGCTGGCACAACTGGCGGAAATGCTAGTGGTGCAGGTACCGGAGGACAGGGTAGTAATATTTCGATAGTTGCCGGAACTGGCGGCACAGCTGCTGCCGGTACAGGTGGTACTGCCGGAACTGTTGTCATCACTGCTGGTAATGGTGGAGCAGTCACAGGTGGCGGAGGTACTGCCAAAGCTGGTGGTGCAATTACTATTACGACTGGCACAGGTGGTGCAATTACAACTGGTGCTGGTCTTGCCGGCGGCCTACTTAGTTTAATTGCTGGTGCTGGCGGTGGTGGTTCAACTGCTGGTGGTAACGGTGGTGGTGTGACTATCGCTTCTGGGGCAGCTGGTTCTGGGGGTACTGGAACTGTTGGAGCCATTAGTATCTTGCAAGGTGGCACAGGTGGAACCGAACGTATTGGCGTTAGTACTCTTGGAGCAATTGCGTTGACCGGTGCCACAACAATTACAGGAACAGCAACTATCACTGGTATTGCTACATTTGGCAATGCTGCTCATGCTGGATTGCTTCTTGGGTCTGGTACTTCTGGGACACCGTTCAATGTTGGCGCATCTGGCGGAAAAGCCATGAGCTTCTATATTAATTCTTCAAGCATTACTGCAGGCCACACGCTTGAAGGTTTGTATGTCAACACGGACTTTGGTAATGGCACTGGCGCGACAGCCGCACCTTCTGGAGAGGCTGGGCGATTCAGAGCATCACTGAAAGGCAGTCCGAGCAATGTTTATGGCAGCCATAGCACTATAGAGTGGATTTCCGCAGGTTCAACAGTATCGGGCGGGGCATCTGCTGCATATAACAACTTGGTGTTTCTTGACTCAACAGCAGGTGGCGGCACACTTTGCGCCACTAATGCAGAACTGACTTCGGGCGGCACTAGCACTGATTTGACTGGTGCGACGGCATCTATATTGCGCTTGTCAATATCTGGAACCGTGACAGCGAACAAATTCACCGTTCCGGCTATCAACCTATCACTGCCAGCAAATCTAGTTGGTGATAACCTGGTCTTCGATGATGCATCCAGTGCGAATACTGTTGGAGGCAAACTTAGAATCACTGTTAATGGCGCGACTTATTGGATTATGTGTGCCGATAGTCACGACTAAAACAAGGAGCTAAACTGATGGATTTCACACTTAAAGAGCGTTACTTATTGCTCAATGCTTTGCCCGAGCAGGGTGACTTCAGGACAATTAAAACCATTGCGGCATTGCGTGACGAATTGTTCGTTTCAGAACAAGAGGTAATTGACTTCAAGATTGTCGCTGATGGCGACCGAATAATATGGGACACAACCTGCGAGAAACCAAAGGTAATAGACATTGGGCCTATTGCCACTACGATTATTGTGGATACTCTCAAGGCAATGGATGCTGAGAAAAAGTTGACAATTGACTATGTACCTCTCTATGAGAAGTTCGTCGAAGGATAGTGCTCAATGAGAAAACGTAGAATACCACCCATTGGGACTAAACTACGTGATTGTGACCTCTGCGGTTGGACATACGAACTCCAAGAGTTGCGAAAGCAAGGTAAAGGACTCGTATGTCCAATTTGTTATAACCAACCACACACGCAGAAAGAACGACGTTCGAGGAATAGGATATGAATGTAGGTGCTTGTAGACAATTGGCAATGGATTGGAGTGATCATCAGCAGAATCCTACTTCCGGCAAGTACTCAACTGCATGGTGGTTGCGACAACAGAACTACGTCAAAGATGTGATATGCCAAGAGACCGGAATTAACCTTACATGGCAGTCAATGAATCTGTCGCAGTACACACAGTTCGCGGCGTTACCTTCGACACTATGCTGGGGCATTGTGCGTGTTTCATTAGGAACTACCCAACTCAATGCTTATGATCAAGGTTCGATGGAAGAAGATAATCCGGGTTGGCTTTGGAAATCGAGTTTTGCAAATCAACCAACGGGAGATGGTGTGGAGATAGTTTCTTCAAGCATTGCTGATACCACACAAACTATAACTATCTACGCAACAAACAATACAACGGGTATTGTCACAAGTGAGGACGTTGCACTCAATGGAGTTACACAAGTAACCATGACCGGTTCTACGTGGGGTCAAGTGCTTTATGCTGAACTCGACGAGGAATGTGCTGGCACAATAACTATCAGAGAGGCTTCCGGCAATGCTACCATAACGACTATTGCGGCTGGTTCACTCACTGCTGGCGACTTGCCGACATTCTCTGAACCTGCGGATTATGTGATTGTCCACCCAAACTTATATGTAAATCCCGTGCCTGATGCTGCTTCTACATTGAGTTTACTCGGTGGCACATGGCAGGCTGATTTCACAACCGATAACGACACATTCACAGCGCTTCCGAGTCAATTCCATCATGTTTGGGCACACGGAACGGCTGCAATGGCTGAAGCGGTTGATCTTTATGGAGCAGAGCAAGAAAAACGTAGTTCAATTCACAGCGAAGCATTTTGGCGTGGCATTCAGCGCATTAACGAATATCTAGACGGAATCAACAAAGACCGCATTGAAGCTATGCGGATTAACGTTAATAGGTAGGTGGCATATGCAATATCTAGGTTCAATAGCGGTCGATTTGTATGGAGCATCATCTGGTGTAGTCGATCTTGGTGAGGGTGGTTGGAATCCTCATATGATTGTTCCTCAAGCTGATCTACGGACAAATACGACTTATAATGTTGGCATAAGTATTCTAAAAGCAAGTTCAAATGATATAGGGACAAATTTTGCTTCGGCATGTACCGGCTTAGCATTTGCAAACCAACCTGCAAATGATGGTGTCGAAATATTGTCTGATAGTGCTGAAGATGTACAACCATGTACGATCTACGGAACGACTTACGGGACAAATAAGGTTGTCGCTGAAGTCAAAACGCTCACAGGAGTGAGTGCTGTATCTACAACAAAAACCGATTGGGGATATATTCTCGGAGTGGAACTTAGTTCTGCGGCTGTTGGTACTGTGACTATACGGGAAGCAAGTGGAAATGCAACGATTACTACAATTGCTGCTGCTGCAAGTTCTTCAGGTATCACGTCGGCAACAAACACTAGAGCATTCGGTTTGCCTATTAGAGTGTTCGGTAGTGGTGCGACCACAAAGGTTGTTGGTGCTGTCGGTACAGATGCGGCAGGTCGCCCGGTTTATGATGCAATCACATTGTCAGGCACTACGGCAGTTAATGGTATTGTCCCATTTATAGTAGTATCCAAACTCCTCTACGGTGATCTTGAGAGTTCGCGAACTGCAACGTTTGAAGTTGGCAATTTGACCTATGGCACTGCTGCAAGTCAGTTATCTACTCTTGGTTCAGATAATGACGGTGATCAGTTGAAATTAGGTGCCGGTCAACGTTACTTACATTGGTCTTTAGTTAATGGCACTACTGCTGCAACCGGTGGTGTTAATGATCGTTTACTTGTGAAGTTATACGGATGAGAGGTCTACATGCAAAACAATAGAGCACCATTTAACCCAGAAGACCTGTCGAGACTACCTGCTTTGATCAGTGGATTTCGTCCATTTGGTAGTTCGGCAAGTCAGTATATCGATAATGCAACTGGTGCCAGTACCGAGATTTGTTATCTCGGAGCTGGTATTGCCGGATGTATTACAAATATGTTGGTGATCCCATATGCCATAGCATGGAGTGACCTAGATGATGTTCATTTGCGCATATATACCGATCTCGGTGACGTGGCAGATAAAAGCGATCCGACTGCAGGTAAAACTCCAGGATCATATCAATTATGCGAGATTCCCTTAGATGTGTTATTAGGTGCAGCATATGACCCAACAGGGCCAAGTGCAACAACACCACGAAGTAACGACATATACGCATTGGAACAATCTTCCACTTACATATGTATAGTTTTCAAAGAGCGAATATTATTTGAGAATGGCGTGCTAGTGCAATTGTGGAATTCAACTGCACGTGTTGGGTTAATGTTCTCTCAAGCATTCTATTGCACAGGAAGTACGCCTGTTGAATATCAAGGTTGGAGACTCAAATCTGACCGAAATACAACTGCATTCAATAAATATGCGACACTTGCGCCGAACGAGACGACAACATTCATAAATGTAGCATCTGATCGAGGTGTGATGCGTGCAGTATTTATGTCATTAAAATCAACAGAGGTATCTGCAGTTGTCGGTGCTGATGCATGTCTGGAAAACAACTTTAAATGGTGGCTTAATGGTGCTTCGCAGAGTGGAAATGCTACCGTCGAAACTTCTGGAACAGAAGATTTGTTTGGTGCAGGGATGTTTTATTTTGCCTGCGGAGCACAGGGTTTCAATGATTGGGGTGTCACCTACAAAAATAAGGTTTCTGACAATGAGTTCTATGTTGAAGCCTATCGTATTTTCCCTGTCGGAGATATCATCTGGAGTAACGGTGCAGTTGGCAAGTGGAAGAATGTTCCTTCGGATGATGACGCGCCGACAGTGCAGATGAGTTTATTGACTCTTTACTATGCGCCGAAATAATGGATTATTTATCGCAGAAAGATAATTAACACACATGGCATACCAACGCAAATCAATTCCAGACCAAGCGATAGCAGTAAATCCGGCCGGTTCATACTATGGTTATGAGCAACGCGATTTACGCACTAAATTGGCTGAGTGCATGTCGGTTAAAGACTTTAACGCAGTTGGCGACGGCATTGTCGATGATACTGCCGCAATCCAGAACGCTGTCGGCCAGATGACCGGAAAGACTTTATATTTTCCGGCAGGCACGTATCCGATTAGTTTTAGTTTTACTATGAGTGCCGCTAGAATTGCGATGGACTACGGTGCTATATTTGTGGTTGGCAGTGGTGTAACTCTGACAATTAACTGCCCGTTAGATGCTGGATTGTATCAGATTTTCAAAGGCAACGGCAGTGTCAAATTCGGGTCCGGCAATGTACCACAACCATGTCCACAGTGGTGGGGTGCAATCGGTGATGGTGTCACTGACGATACTGTAGCGATCCAGGCGGCTATTGATGCTCTGCCGTCAGGTATATCAACTCAAGGTTACCACGGCGGTGGAGTATTGTTCTTCCCGAGAGGTACATACCTCATTACCGCTCAATTGCATTTCAAGTCCGGTATTCACTTTAAGGGCGAGGGATTCAATGTAAGTTCCGGCAATACGGCCACAACTATTCTATCGAAAACTCTAACCGGTCATCCGCCATGGATGTTCGCCCGAGACAGCCGGGCAGGAGCCGTTCCCACCACTTACTCATGCACAGGTGTGCAGTTTACAGATATCAAATTGTTGGGCGATGTTGGATACGGTACTGATATTAGTGGAATCGACTTAACCGGATGTAGTAACTATATACTTAAAAACGTTTACTTTTCCACCTACAATTCATTGAGTGGATCGCCGGTATGGACAGGCAATGCGGGTTTCAAAATCTGTAACACATTGACTGTAGGCGGATTATACGGCAGATTCGAGAATGTTAGTGTCAATGGTGCTCACGTCGGCTTCAATATGGATAGCACGGGCGGTGGTGGGGGCACAAATGCCAACTGGTTTATCGGGTGTAAGGCCGTAAGATGTGATGTTGGTTTCCACTTAGAGGGTTGGCTCAATTGGTTAATTTCCCCTGATTTAGAAGTCAGCACCGTAGGTATTGAAATAGCCAGTGGGTTTGGGCAGCAGATGATATTTGCACCCAACTTCGATGAGTGCGTAACAGCACTGGATGATTCCGGCACAGGTAGTTATTTGCTGGCCCCGCACTTCGCCGGATCGTCTCTTGTAACCAGGGTAAGTGGCGGAGAGAGGCTTCACCTGGTGGATACCACTAATGGCGCCAGTTTCCCAACCAATGCAGCATTCGGCGCTGTTGACCTGACGTATAGCACTTCGATAGACACCAATGCGATGGCGGCTAAATACCATCGCATACAGGTTACTGATGGGGTTGCTTTCACAATCAAGAATCCCACATTCGGCAATGCGGCCCCTGAAATTGATATTCGCCCGGAGATAACGTATCTCATCCGAAACAACTCAGGCGGTGCGATGGGCGTCATAACTTGGGATACAGACTTTCATTTAGCAGGTGCATTCGTGAATCCGGCTAATGGATACTATAGGACAATCACATTTACAAACTTCGGCAGCAAATGGTTTGAAGTATCAAGGTCTACTGCCGATATACCAGCTTAGGTGGTTACATTGGGAACTATTGTACTCGATAACTTTCAAGGTGGCTTGTTAAACTCGACTGCACTTCAGTGTGCCCAAAATGAGGCGACCGAACTTGTCGGACTCGATCATCGCGGCCAAGGTCTGCGTGTAATGGCCGGACCGGATGCGTTGCCGCTAAGCAATAAGTGGTTGCATTCTGATGGTTGCACAACAGGTACTACGACATCGTTACCATTTAAGAATATTGAACCATACACCGATGCATCGGGCCGGAGTTATTTAATCGGGAAACGTGGACACACGGTTTGGGTTGGCACGCCAGATAGCGCCGACATGACCACAAATAGTGCTAGTACAGGCAATCTGCCGTGGGATGAGGCGGCAGATGTGATAGCGCCTTTGAACGAATCCGGCACACTACTTTCGAACATAGGTATTTCACCAGTTAACTTGACCAGTTTCGGTGCAGAACCCTACAAGTGGTGGAGTCGCTATGTCAGAAGTTTCAACAAAACAGATTTCATTCTAACGAGTTATACGCCGTTTCAATCCGAGACGTGGCAGGTTTCCGTGATGGTTCGTTGGGACGGAGATACAACCATCGAAGGATGTATATTCAATACTCGCGATGCTTCTGGTAGTAACGTTGGTGGCATATACATGAGCCGCACATCGGCAGGTAAATTATATCTGAAAGTAGCTGACAACTCGGGCAATTCGTACACACTAACCAGCACTGCAACTCTAAGTGCTAACGCATGGCATCACGTAATGGTTACCCAGGAAACTGATTCTGTACCTGTATTTTATATAGACGGTATTATGGCGGGTGGAACGGGGGCTGGGAATCCGTCTGGTTTCACTACCACAACGGCAAACACTCTGAAAATTGGTGGTGTCGCCACTGGAACAACTACTTGTAGTGGCGGTTGGCAAGGCCAGATCGCTGACTTCATGTTTGAGGATGATGCCAATTGGACGCAGGGATATGCGAGCACAATGTATAGCACATTGATCCAAGCGTATTCCGAATCTCCGCAAGACATTAACTACAATTGGTATCCACTGCTTGGTGATGTTTATTATGACGCCGCTACCAGATATTTGAGTAAGCGCGTTAGACCGTCTGAGCCAGAAACCGTTGTGCAAATAGGAAATTACGTTTACTTTTCGCCAGATGAACCAATGGAAAGCGATTACACTATGCGTTGGGATGGAACACTTATACATTGTGGATGGTGTTACACTGATGGCACTCTCAAATGCAATTATGCGTTAAGTAACGCTGGCGTAAGGTCTGGAGATATTATTTACTTTGCCAATTGGGATGTGACAGCAGGCGCATGGCGCTGGAAAGAGTTGGATGGTCGCGTCATTAGCACTGTGTCTAACTCGAATCCTGCAGTTATCACATTGACTTACACATATACAACTACAGGTTTAGGATCACCAGGTTACGCAAATATTATTCCTTATTGCATAGTTCGTGTGCATCGGCTTGGCATACCTACTTCAGTGCCTACCACTGGCGCAGTGCACACAACATCATTGTATGGAGGTTTAGGATACAATGTCGGAGACGTCCTTACTCTTGTTGGCGGAGGCAGTAACTGCACTGTCACGGTAGCGTTTCTAGCAACCGGTGGACAACCCGTGATGGCTGGATCGACTCCGACTGCTGCAGGAACAGGATACTTAGCCAACACACTATATACTACAACAGTCGCGCCTGCTGGTGGCACTGGCGCAAAAGCGTACGTTTATGCAATTGATGACGTCTGCACAACTTCTCTGAATACAGCCGCGTCCTCATTCACTAACAGTACAGTTCGCCATAAGTGGAGATACAAGAACAATCATACAGGTTACAGTGGCAGTGCATCATCTGCTTCGAGTCCATTGAGTGTGACTTCAGCTAAAACTGTGAGTGTATCCGGTTGGGGCACTACCCCACCTGCAGATGCTCTGGATGTCAATGAAGTTGAGATATTCAGATCGGTCAACAGTGGGCCGTACTATTACGCCGGTAGCGTTTATGGCGATATAAATACGAACTTTCCAAGCTCTTTTACTGATACCAACGCAGCGACCGGCAACGTCCTCGATGACTACGCGGATTATCACACCAGACCAGGCGCATTGCGAAACCTTACGGCGTACAACAACCGTTTAATAGCCGGAGGCAGCCCGATTGAACCTCACTGGATGTACCAATCTACAATGGACTCCTACGAGTATTGGCCTACTATCCAATGGGATGCGAGCGACCCGCAAGCAGTGCTTCAACTTCTCGGATTCAGGTATATGGTTGGCGATAGTGCGGGCGAACCAGTAACGGCGCTTGTGCCTGCCGTTGGAGCAGATAGAACGAATGCGCAGACAGCGGCCAATCTGCTTATTATGATGCCGAATCGAAGCGTGTGGTGGACGGGCTACGTCTGGGCCGACTTCGCGGCGTCTCATGCGTTTAGCAAAGGTACGATCAATAGGCGAACTGTAATGCATACGCAAAACTCACTTGTGTTTATTGGAGGCGACCGTGAACACATTTACGAGTTGCCACTTGGCGGTATACCAGTGCCCATAGAAAAACGATTATGGCCTGCCGGATTAGGTAATGTTGTTTCCACCAGAGATATTCTTAAAGATTGGCGTCTGGCTGAATGGAATGGCTGGTATCTGTTCCTTGGTAGACTCTCGGGAACGACAAATACCACGATATGGATGTATGACCCGAATACCGGCACTTGGACAAGCGAACTCGGCGTATACAACGACCTACTCATACCCAACGACCAGACGCTTCATGGTGTGTTTGCGGCGAATGCCACAGTGGGCACTTATAGCGGCTTGTCAATGGCTGATGTGTCGGGTTTGTTCGAGGACACTATTACAGCACGAAGTATAACTTATGCAACTGGTAGTGCAGTTATTGCTGACAAGCCACGTGATATATTCAATGGCGTAAGAATCGACAGAGTAACCGGATGTATTACAGCAAATAATATTGCTACTCAAAAATTCCAACTTGATCTTTATCGCAATGGTGACAGGACAACATCAAGATGGAATGGTGAGGAAAGTGTAATTTTAGCTGGTGGAACTGCAAGTTATCGCGGATTTGCTAGATGGTTTCCATCTCAGTCTTTACCACAACCATTGATAAGCATGAAATTAAGTTCTACCAATGCCAAACCGAATACAGAAGTAAATGTAATCTCGGTGGACTTCACGGTCGAAGGTGACGCTACAGGTTTATGAACATAGACATGTTTGACAGGATAGTTTGGATGGTCTGGGAGATTGACGTAGGGCCGCCGATACAATCCGAAATAAATGCGATATTTCTGAACTATATAGCCGCTGATATCCAACTGGATACGGCGGCTTCTTTATTAGTGGCGAGAATGGATAACCGCATTGTCGCCCAGGTGATGTATAAGACAAATGGCAACTCAATGAGTGTGGCGGGACTGTGGGTTTCTCCGAGTTACAGAAATACCAGAGCCGCGCTTGCATTGGTTTGTGGACTTTTGCATATGGCGGGAGATTTGAATATGCACCATATTTACTTTTGCGTCGATGAACAGCACACCGCGTTTTACAAGAGACTTGGAGCTTGTAGAATACGCGGAGGATACGAGGTTACTCTATGAATAGAAAATGGTTTACAGCACCTGGTACTGGCGCTCAGACTGCTGCGTTAGACGCACAACAAGCGCAAACGAATCAGCAAACCGATTGGAATAAACAATTGTGGGATCGTAAATCGGGACTCTATAACGATTGGCTAAGTAGTTACAATGCGTTGAAGCCCACTAACACAGCTATGCAAGGATGGATGAGTGGTTTAGCTGGTACAGGCAGTACATCTACTATACCTGATTGGATGCAAACTACATCTGCACCTGCTCTCGACTTCAACAACCTGTTGGGTGTGACAAGTGGTAGTGGAGGAAGTTTGAGTAGTCTACTTAATGTTCCGAACTGGCAGGATGTGCAGAATCAGGTTCAAAACGCTTATGGAGTTCTTGGCAATCAAGATTTGGGGCAATTGGCTACACAGAGACAAGACTCATTGACTGCTGATGCAGCACGGCGTGGATTGCTTGGCCGTGGTAGTATCGATATGACAAACAACAACGCTCTTGCCAATTGGCGAGACGTACAGGGTGCAAATCTGAACGCTCAAGGTTTACTTGCCGGAATGAACGCAGGCAATGTAGCAAGACAAGAAGCAAATGCCAACACAATGACATTGGCCGATTTCTTGAATAATTACAATCAGCAACAGTTCGGAAATACCTTGACATCAAAGGCAACAGATGCGGCTAACTTCTGGAACTTATTCAACTCCCAACTCGGACAAAGTAATGATCTTTACAACAAGGCTGATCCACAATCACTACTTGGCAATAGTGCAAATATAGGTAATCAATATGCTAATCAGGCACAACAGTATGGTAAGATAGCGGCGAATAATGCAGCAGGTATTACAAACTTACTCGGCAGTCTTGCTTCATTGTATGGAGGAGGATTATTGGGCGGAGGATCATTGGGTGGTAGTGGAGTTACACCAAAACTAACTAGTGGTGGTAGTGGAGTTACACCAAAACTAACTAGTGGTGGATTTGGATCAATAGGTGCAGGTATGCCGACATTAGCCAGTCAGTATCAATTCTAGGAGGATAATTAAATGGCTTATTACAATATGGCTCCCGATATACTGTCCTCCATAATTCAGGGTTTGGTGACAGGTCGGCAATATCAGCAAGAACAAGAGGATAGGGTCGGAGAGAAAAAACGACAACAGGAACAGGATGCCCTTAATAAACAGAATATAGAGTCGATAATTGCGGCACGGAATGCGCCACCTAAACCACCCAACCCATTTAGCCAAGCTATCAGCGCTGCTAATGCGGGCAACTATCCTCTTGCAAACCAAATAATGGCAAACAGTGGTATTGGTGGATTTTCTCCTACTGTAACCCCTGGTACTGGCCATCCATTACTGTCTGCATTTGGGCCTAATCCGATGCAAGCTCCGAGCGTATCACCCGGACCATTAGCGTTTAGAGAAAGGTCTTCTAAGCCAACAGACAATATCGATGTCGTACTGCGCGCCTACAGCATTGGCGGACCGGAAGCAGCACAACAGGTCGCAACAGCACTGAATACTTCGTTTGGCAGCAATCTGCCCAAACCACTTCTACAGGGGCGTTTTGACGAGTCACAAAATCTTCGCGAGAATAAATTTTCCTATGAGAAGGCGCAAAACTTGAAGAAGGAACGACGACAAGCATGGTATGATGCTTTCAAGTTCCGAGATAAAGAAGCATATTACCGTTTCAAAATATTGGATTTGCAACTCCAGTCAGCAAAAGAGGGACTTAATCTGATAGGTGTTTCAACACCCGATCTACCAGACCCAATTCAGTATCAAGGTGACCCCAATGCTGTTATTAGTCTTGATACACAAGATGATATACGATTCGGAAAGCAACTCTCAAGACAGGTAAAACCCCAAAACCCGAGTACTATTCCTAGTGTGAATATATTACCTGATGTTGGATTCAATCCTCCTTCTGGCGTTCCTCCAAAGTATGGAAACAAGTCTATCTTGAACAGTGACAACCAAAATCCTTTTACCAATGTCGCAGAAGTTGCTCGAGCAACAAAATTGCTCAATGACGAAGGTAAACGGCTCACCAACGAAGGTAAACAGATAACTAACGCGAAGAAACAAGCACCTAAAACTGTTGTACCAAAACGTAGTCCGGCTGCCGAATCTGTCAAGCTAGTCAACACACAGGATAACCCGGAAGTTACTCATGCTCAGGCATTAGGTTTCAGTACAAATGCAATCTATTGGGCACCTGCCGAAGTCAGAGCGAATATGCGCGACTTTATTAAAAAAGGTTGGATTGAAAGTTGGATTGACAATGAGCCAAATATAAAAAAAATTAAGGTTGGCGGTGGAATATTCGGTATTGGCGGCAAAGAGAAAGACATTAGGCGAGAGAACATAAACCGGCGTGTTGCACTCATTAACAAGAAATACGCAAATAAGAAACGTGCCACAGACACTGTACCAACCAAAACCACCAATAATCCGAGTCGGCAAGAGATCATAAAAGCTGCTAAGGCTCGTGGTTTTACTACGTCACAGATTAGAGACGCACTCAAAGAAGCTGGGTATTAGATCATGCCTACCGTTGACGAAATACTAGACATAGTAGAAAAGCGAAGCAAGAAATCGCGCTCGGTTGACGAAATACTCGACAAGGTGGCGGCAAAGTCTAAGCTCGTTTCTGCGCCTAAGTTCACTACCCAAGGTGCGGGTCTTATTGACCAGTTCACGGGCAACTACGCTCAACCGTTAAAACTAGCCGGAGAAGGTACTGGGAATAAGGTATTGAGGATGGGCGGAATAAAGACACCACCCATCAAAAAAATGGTTGGTGATAATGGACTGAATATCGGACGTGATATAAACCGTGGACGCAAGACCTTATTGAACATTATCGCGCAGTTGCCACCAGCGGCAGGCGAAGGCGCTGTTGAAATGCTTCAGCAAGCTAATCTTCCACCGTGGTTGATTGGTGAAAGTCTAGCGAAGACCATTCGTGATGAATCCGGCAATTTGACACCATTAGCTGAAAAGTCAGTTCGTGGGATTGGTGAGACAGCGGTAGGATTCGCAACATTCCTACCTCAAGCCGCACTGAACCCCGTCGAGACTCTAAAAGAATTGCCTGTATCAGTGGCGCAAAGCGGCGAGAGAATATTACACCCGATTCAAACTGTTAAACAGGGTGATGTTGGTCCGTTGCTTGGTGATATCGCTTTGATTGCCGGTGGTGTCCACGGTGTCAAAGGTATGCTCAAAGGCACACCAATCGCACAACAGATACCCGCTGAAGTTCGCAACGTGTATGATCGAATGCTTCGAGTTGAAGAAGCTAAGGCACGCGTGGCAAAGAAACCCACCTCAGTGCCGCAAGAAACGGCCTCTGCGCCTAAAGCTGCGGTATCGGACGTGGCGGGGCAGGAAATGCAACTAACCGAACTCAACGCTGGTTTCAATCCATTTCAAGCCATGCGAATGGCTGATGATATGAGCATACGTCCATCTGCGCGCCAAGCTGAGGGCAGTCTTACGATAGCAAAAGAACAGAGGCCGAGTCGTGATTATGATTTACGCGACAGGTTCTTACAGCCCATAGGAATATACGACCCTACCGGTAGTCCTATCCAGAAGGGCGTTTATGATAGAATCGGAGAAATAACCAAGGCTGACGGCACGATTGAGAACTCCGGCAGTCAAGCCGGACAAAGAATACGCCAAACCGAACGTGCAATTACCGATGGTATACTTCAAGCAGACAAAACCATCGCACATATAGATGAACTGTTGAAGCAGACACAAAAACGCAGATTCAACCCACTGGCCGCAAAGGCGCTTCAGAGAGCATCTTACTCGAAGTTTATTGACCTAATAGAAAAACCTCTCGATGACCCTCAGCGAATGCAAATCAAAGAATCCGGCAAACCTATGGGCGAGGCATTAAAGTTACATGACGCGATGACCGATGGATTCAGGGAATACATTATAAAGTCTCGCAAGGAGATGGGTATTGATACACCTGACAACTGGGGAATTACAGACCGTGGTTATTATCGCCACTTATTCCTTGGCAATATCCGAGTGCTCAAAAATGGTGAGTTCGTAGGCACTGCACGCACATACGCCGAAGCTCAAAAAATGGCAGTGGATATATTGTCAAAAGAGCCTAAAGCAAAGATCGAAGCAAGCGCACGCAACGTGTTTTTCGGCGATCCGACAGTAAGGGTATCCAACAAGAAGTATTTTAGCGTGATAAATAAACTGCTTGGCAATGTCAATGACATGACGGGAGACGTTATGCTGTCCCCTACTGACATCATGTCTGACATTCGTGGTGTTGTTGGTCGCAAAGGCGGCAAACAAAAATACTTCGGTGCGTTACTAAAACGTGCTGGCGCAAAAGGTTACAGCCAGGAATACGCTGATGTCATGCGAATGCACACATCACAAATGTATCGCTCGCAAGAGATGAGCAAGATGAACCGCGATATTCAGCCGATCATTGAGCGCATAGCCCCGCAAAAACCTGGGTTGGCTAAAGCGATTGAAGAACATGTCAATGACTTGTGGGGTACTCCTGCACAATGGGAAAAGAACTTCGGCGAAACCATACGCAATACGCCAGTGCTTCGCAACTATGTCGCCAATCCTGACTTTGCATTCAGGCATTTGGCGAGGCAGCTTACCGGACTTCAACACCTTACAAAACTGCGTGTGTCTCCGCGATCCGCACTAGTCAACCTGATTCAGCCATTCTCTACACTATGGCCATATATCAGCACGAAAGACTTTGGCAGTTTGTACACCGATTTCAGTAAGGCAACTACGCGCAAAATGCTTGTGGAAAAAGGTGTATTGGAAGGCTCGACAAAGATTGAATCTGGCAGCATAAGAAGCACGCACAAACGGACGTCTTTGCTTAATCCGCTGAACTGGTTTACTAAGGCATCAGAGGTTAATCGTGGTGTCGGTTATTTGTTCGGATACAAGCAAGGACTTAAGCGAAAAATGACTGAAGTTCAAGCGCATGAACTAGGTATGGCTTGGGCTGAAAAAGTGGAGTTCGATAACTCTGCTTGGAATGTCCAACCAATCCTTCGTAGTCCACAAGGTAGGGTGCTTGGTCAGTTCAAGAGTTTTGCCGGAAAGAACCTGGAGAATGTGCGCGAGGTGTTCACGCCAGATCAACCTATATCAAAAGCACAACGGGTAAGCCGAGCCGCCAAGTGGACGGGAACACAATTGACGGTTGGTGGAATCAAATCTCTTGGCATTGCAACAAAGTTAGCCGGAGGGTATTTGTTGGTCAACCAACTGAGCAAGCAACTACAATCCTACGGAATGAAAAGAGATGAAGCAGACAAATGGGCGAACGCAGTCTACTACGGCGCTCCTTCGCTTATCGGTCAAGACCTCAGCGCCAGTGTATCAATACTTGAACAACCGTATGGTAGAACATCCCTTGAAAAGGCTGGCAATTTTGTGTTTGGCCCAACTGTTGGAACTGCGATCAATGTTGCCGATGCCCTTGCCAAGAAAGACTACGAGAAGACAACTAAAGCGCTTACTCCTGCATACAAGGGTTACGATGTTGCAAAACAAGCACTTGATAAAGGAATTGGCGGCACCAAGGTTAAGGTAGGCAACAACCAGTATGTGGGGCTTACTCCGTTCGAGGCCGTTATGCGTGCATTGAACTTCACACCAACAAAGGTATCGGAAGTCTACGACAAAAAAGACGCCGGCATCAAGAAGTCCCGTTCCGGCTTCGGCAGATTCTAAAACCAAATACTGACAACAACTGAATATCTTAACTCTGCCCTCGGATGTTGCCGGGGGTTATTTTATGAATGGGGGCTACAATGGGCAATAAAGAACTGACTGACCATGATCTGTTAATAGAAACCCATGAGGGTGTTAAGTACTTGAAAGATCAATTCGGTAAGATTGAGGAGGGCAAATTGGGGACATGTGTCAAACATAACGAGCGCATTAGTAATATTGTTCGTAGTCTAAACTCTCTCTGGGGTGTTGTGACAGTAATTGCATTAACCATATTGGGTGCTGTAATACACCATTTTTTGATTTAGGAGGATATTATGAAAACTAATAATGCTACACCGTTGAAGACATTTGGCAAGTTTGTATTTTGGACTGGTGTCGGAGCTATTGTCACTGCGGTTGGATCAGATCTCACAGCCGTATTGACCAATTTCCATGTACCTTTAACTTGGCATCCTGTTATTGCTACTGCTATTGGTGGCGCATTGAAATCGTGGGCGACCTACGCGAGCAACAACGCTAAACTGTGAGGTGATATATGTCTATACTATCTCAACTCTGGCACAATATTAAAGGAGGGCGCACTGATGTGCAAACCGTTTTTGGACTATTTGTCGGCGGATTATCTGTTAAACAGCGCGCTCAACTCTGTAAAGACTTGTCGGCAGTAAGCCAAGCTATTGAAATTGCTTCACTCGTTGAACCGAACTCGACTCAAGTAAAACAAGCTCAAATATGGATCGAAGGGGCGTTTGAGGTACTACAATAATGAACACCAAAACAAAGAATTGGCTCGGTGAGTCTGGCGATGAATCGAACCTGGTAGCGCTGGATATATCTGATCTACCGTATCAGATACTTTATTGCAGCAAACCAGTGTCAACTATTCGCTGTCACCGAAAAATTGCCGATGATCTCAAACACCGCCTCTTAAATATTTGGGCGGCGGCCCGGGCTGAAGTGAAGAAAATTCACGGATATGACGAGTCCACAGCCTATTACGACAATCGCACACGAATATATCTGCACTCACTACATCTGGATATCTACGCCGGTTGTTATAATAATCGGTCTCAGCGCGGATCGACTGCGACAAGTTCTCACGCCTGGGGTGCGGCGCTCGACTGGAACCCTGCTGACAATGCACTTGGAACGAAAGGCAATATGCCTAAGTGGTGGATAAATGTCTGGACTCAGCGCATAGGTGACATACGCTGGGTTTGGGGCGGTGGTTGGCTAAAACTCAGATGCGATCCGATGCATGTGGAAGTGGAATATCTAGGATAGTATGTTGTGCCTGTAGAAGGGACAAGTATATTGTTACCTTTACTTTCCCCTTCCCGCACAACCACAATAACAGTCGCACTCGTCCCCGACTCCCGGCAATCGGTCGTCATATATTTGTCTGCATACAATACCACTTGTCGACAGGGATCGCATTCGCCTGTCGAGCAACCGCCGGGCTATCCCGTTAACCAACTCTGTCCATCGTTTTTGGAAAGTGCGATCTCCCCGCCACTCCAAAATCTGTCTAACCTCGGCCTCAGAATATCCAATCACGCAATACAATTCAAACAAATCCTGCAACACTGGCCGCAACGAATCTATAGCCTGCGTCACATCACAGAGCACTTCTGCCCATCGCAACGATCGACTAGCTTCCTGACCTAACTGGTGCCACCGCAGGAGCCAGTGGCGAATATTCACACGAGTGTATTTTGCATCGTCTTTATCAAATGGGACTTCACCGCCCCAAACAGTAGACGAACCGTATAACCGCGCTACATCGTAGTCAACCTGATTCATCACGCCTTTGTTTGCCATTCGCCTATCCCCCCCAAGATGTGCTATAATACGTCTGCTTGTGTACAACATCTTGAGGCGCTCGGGCGAAAGTGGTCCGGGCGTTTTGTTATGTATGGCCTAAATCGTGTATGTCGATAATTGACCTCATCAGGTATCACCTGCTGCTTGCACAGGTGAGTTCACCTCGTACCATTTACGATTATATTCTACACAAACATCCAGACAATTTGTCCTACAAATGGAGTCTTCATATGTGTTGTGTCTCAAAAACCACTCATAGCGTTCCTGGCGAACCTTACCCGAATCGTTGCGGCCAATAGGTTTGTCAGGAGCCTCTCGCAGGTGGATTATGCATGGATAATGATAGTCTCCAGTTGCTGCGATATCATCAATTACCAATGGGCAATGCTGTGGGTCATCACGAGTCAGTCCCCGCATAGGCTTCCCATCGTTAGCATTCTGTATACGATACTTCAGTATGGGATATTGATCTTCTGTGCCCGGAGAAATCATCTTTGCCAAAGGCATATTGCTTTGCGCTGCTGATATTACCCGAATATCTGAGACCCCCAACTTGTGGGCAAATTGAATGATGTTATCAAGTTGCTCAACATTACGTTTAGTAATCACCACACCCACGGTGACGTAAGTTGCCTTGGATAATGCCGCAATTTTCTTGGGTATTAGATTCCATGTCCGCGTTGTTGTAGCACCCATCTTTACACCATCACAAGCACAACAAGCATCAAGAGATATAGAAAAGTCGTTAACACCATACTCAATAAGTTGCTCATAGGTGCGTAGTGACGCAGACCCATTAGTTGAGACAGCTATTCGCTTTACGTTGCCATCCTTAGCCATCTTCACCAAGTTTAATAGATTATTATATAATGTGGGTTCCCCACCTGAAAAACGGACATTCACTAGACCATCATCTATCCAACCTTGCAACACGGTTTGTGCTTGTTCAAACGAAATATCTCGTCCACCAACCGTGCGACAATAAGGACAACAAAAATTGCACCGGCTCCCAAGCAACAACTCGCATCTTTGCAAACGACTCCATGGCGAGGCTGTGCGTGCTCTTTCATCCGATAACGTATAAAATCCAATATTTTCCAGCGTTGTGCCACAGGTTTTATTGTTCATCATCTTGGTTGGGTCGTGGTTATTCGAAGTGTTCATTTTGCACCTCCGGTTTCATTGATGTAGAACGCAACCAGTATCGTTGCTGATCAGCTTTCTTAAGATGCCGCAATAGGTCTTCTTTGAGTACGAACGGCTTTCCGATATTAAACAGTAGGCAAAGTACTTCTTCGCCGAACTGTCGCCAATCGATACTCTCGACGCGCTGCTTCCACTCCCGTGAAGGCCAATCCCAGTTATGCTGATGGTTTGATTTGCCGACCTTGATAACGTCAACATAAGTAGACGCACACTTAATGAGTCCGATTGTTTGTTTCGGGTCAATCACCGGCTCGAACGACGCCCATGTGGACAATGACATGTTATTTGCGCGCTGCAGATTGAACAGTCGGTGGCTATAGCTGATCGCGCCCGGTTCCCATTGTTCGTGATCCTGTGAAAGATGCAACGTCAATGTCACTCCCACCTCATCACCGCGACCGAGCAGGTCTAAGTCTTCACGCGGTATATAACCCTTGGTCAGAATCCTCACGTTGTTCCCGTTGGCTTTTATCAACTGAATTGCTTCGTGAGTGATATTCTGTGTGAATTTCCACCCGCAAGAATGGGTTGGATACGGGTCGCACGTAAAACAGAGGAAGATCGGTTCATGGAGCTTACCGAGCCTAGTGAGGTCCTGCTCTAACCGCTCTAAAGCGAAGGGAATGGGTGTAACACTGGCGAGGAATCTTTTCCTCGCCACAGGGATATCATCGGATTTAATGAACCTCGTGCATGGAACATAGCAATATCGGCAACCGTGCGGGCAACCCTTATATAGATTTAGAGCATAACCGTGGTCGGCATATTCACCAGCCCGACCCGATGGTATATATAGGATGGGGTTAGTTCGTTTCATTATTTCTTATCCTCGTTTTTGAGCAGGCTAACGCCGTATTCTACAATGCTTTTTTTTATTGCGGTATCGGCGGCATAGGCGGCGGCAGCACGGGCGGCAT